>Ga0233444_10002430_pt1 | contig 19634 bp, 17 predicted proteins | sample SI_124_October20_6_FD_182792 | JGI IMG/M metagenome (GOLD analysis project Ga0233444, IMG submission 182792) | Seawater microbial communities from Saanich Inlet, British Columbia, Canada - SI_124_October2016_10_MG | ecosystem: Environmental > Aquatic > Marine > Inlet | place: Canada: British... | reverse complement strand
AACAGAAAAAACTTTTCAAAAGACTTGCAGTATCTTCTTAGCAAATCTGAAAGACTGACAGCTGAAAATACAGGGCTTAATTTAACAGTTGCTCTTGATTTTGGTGGCCAGCAGGACATCACTCAGGCAACACGTCAGATCGCCGAGGAGGTGGCCGCAGGGGTTATTGATCCACAACTGGTGAATAATGATTTTGTCAAATCCCGTTTGCAAACAGCAATATTGCCGCCTGTTGATCTAATGATCCGCACGGGTGGCGAAAAACGCATTTCAAACTTTTTGTTGTGGGATTTATCCTACGCTGAATTATATTTTAGCGAGTCATACTGGCCAGATTTCAAAACATCTGATTTTGTTTCTGCGGTTGCCGAATTCAAAAATCGCGAGCGGCGTTTTGGTGGTAATCATGCTGATAATGATAAAAACCTCAGCACTATCTCGGGTGACTCGTCTTAATGACGTTTTCGTCCCTTTCCCCATTGGCCCAGCGCCTTGTTGGCTTTGCTACCCTAATTCCAATTATAGCTCTTGTTTGGTTTGACGCTCAAATTGCGTCTTTGGTTGTGTGGCTGGCTTTCATACTTATGGGGTTTGAATTCAGCAAATTGGTTGATTTAACCAAGCCATTAATATTTTTGGTGATTATTCTATTTGCTTTCGTGGGTATGCCATTCTGGTTTATGGCTATTCATCCTCACATAACCTTGGCGGTGATCGTAGCCACGATGATATTGCTTATGTGGCAGAAATCATTCCCGATAGCTGCTTTTGTTGGGCTTACAATGTTATGCGGCGTAAGCGCTCAAGTGATCATAGATAGTCAGAATGGGCAGATTATGTTGCTGGCTATTTGTGCTGTTGTTGCGGCATGCGACATTGCGGCTTATTTTGCTGGACGGCGCTTTGGCGGTCCCAAACTGGCGCCGTCAATCAGCCCGAATAAAACAATGTCGGGCGCCATAGCTGGCCTTGTGGCGGCAGGCATCCTTTGCTTTCTTTTTGCTGATATGTTTGGGTTAACGCCTGTTGTCGCTTTTGGATTTGGTTGTATTATTGGTTGTTTGGCTCAGATCGGTGACTTGCTTGAATCCCGCTTGAAACGGCACATGGGCGTTAAAGACAGTGGTCGCCTTATCCCTGGTCATGGCGGTTTACTTGACCGCTTTGATGGATATTTACTTACTTTGCCGACAATCGCATTGGTGTTTTTTACTTAATAAAGGGTTGGCATGTCGTCACAAAAAGTCATTACAATCTTGGGTGCAACAGGCTCCATTGGCGATAATACACTATCTTTGGTGCGCAAACATCCTAACCTGTTTCATATCAAGGCAATGGTTGGAGGTTCAAATGTCGAAAAGCTTGCCGACCTTGCGTTCGAATTCAAACCAGATGTTGTTGGCATTGCTGATCTTGCCAAACAAACACGCCTTGCCGAACGCCTGGCTGGCACTGGCATAGAGATTGTTGCTGGTGATCAGGAATGCGCAGCATTAGCGGCGGTAAAAGTTGATATCGTGATTGCGGGCATTGTCGGTATTGCTGGGTTGCCATCAATGATGAAAGCTGTCGAAGCAGGCCAAACCATTGGGGTGGCGAACAAGGAATCTTTGGTTTCGGCAGGCTATGTGATTAGTCAGGCCGCGGCTAAATATGGGGCGCGTTTAATTCCACTCGACAGTGAACATAGTGCTATTTTTCAATGCTGGCATGGATGGAAAGAACGTCTAGACGGCAAAAATATTGATAATGACATGTCATCAATCCTGCGGATCTGCCTGACCGCATCTGGGGGACCGTTTTTATCGCGTCCATTGGATGAATTCGCATCCATCAAGCCTATCGATGCGGTAACCCATCCTAATTGGGAAATGGGTCGAAAAATTTCGGTTGATAGCGCAACGATGATGAACAAAGGTCTTGAAGTTATCGAGGCGCATTTTTTATTTGATGTAACTGCTGAGCAAATTGAAGCGGTTATTCATCCCCAGTCTGCAGTTCATGGCATGATGTATTTTCGTGACGGATCAATAATTGCTCAGCTTGGCTCGGCAGATATGCAGGTGCCGATTTCCTATGCCCTGAATATGCCTGGCCGGTTAAACTGGAACCCCGAACCGCTGGATATTGTTGCTCTTGGTAGTCTTGAATTTATGGCTATTGAACTGGATCGCTTTCCGTGTTTTGGCCTTGCGCGAAACGCTTTGATTCAAGCTGGAACAGCCCCTGCCATATTAAATGGCGCCAATGAAGTTGCTGTTGCCGCATTTTTGGACGGTCAAATAGACTTTTCGGCAATCGCGACTGTTGTGGCAAATACTCTTTCCGCCGCCATAGATGGTGATGTTAATACGCTTGACGCTGTTATTGCTGTAGATGATGAAGCGCGGCGTATAGCTGCAAACCTTGTTGAAAAAATGAATAAACTATAATGTTAATAATCGGCGAAACTAGAGGTAACTAAGATGGGCGAACTTGGGTTTTTTGATCTGATTATTGGCTTTTTACTATTGATAACCCCTGTGGTTTTCTTTCATGAACTTGGTCATTATTGGGTGGCGCGCAAAGCAGGCGTGATCGTCGAGGTTTTTTCAATCGGCTTTGGTCCTGAACTTTATGGATGGACAGCCAGAAGTGGCACGCGGTGGCGGATTGCGGCAATACCATTTGGTGGTTTTGTTAAAATGCGTGGTGATGAAGATGCGGCTAGCACTCCTGGGCAAGACAGTGCCCATGTCAAAGGCAGCTTCGGTGGCGCTGGCCTCTATTGGCGGATGGCCATTGTCCTAGCAGGGCCAGTGGCCAACTTCATTCTGGGTATATTGTTGTTTGCCATTGTTTACATAACTGTTGGTAAACAGGTATTACCTGCTGAAATAGGTGAGGTGATGCCGGAAATGCCAGCTGCCGAAGCTGGATTGCAAAGCGGTGACCTTATTCTGGAAATTGACGGTATCAAAATACGTGAATTCAACGATATGCGTGGTCTGATTATAGAAAGCCCAGGTAAGAAACTGGATTTCCGTTTGCGCCGTGACGGTCAGGAATTGACCTTGCCAGTAACGCCAATGCCGCAATTCAGCGAACAGCTGGACATTACAGTTGGCGTGCTTGGGGTTAAGTCGATGCCTGTCAATGCACGTGTGCGCATGGCACCCTCTACCGCAGTGGTTGCGGCAACATCTGATGCGTTTCATATGTCGATTATGATTTTGCGTGGTTTAGGTCGTGCTGTAACAGGTAATATTCAAAAAGGTGAGGTTGGCGGACCTGTTCGTATAGCTGAAATCTCTGGGACTGTGCTCAATCAGGGGATCGTACCGTTTATTTTGCTGACAGCGGTGATATCAATCAATCTTGGTTTGATTAATTTGCTACCTGTTCCGGCATTGGATGGCGGTCATATGGCGTTTTTCCTGATCGAAGCGGTGCTTGGCAAGCCCCTACCAATACACTGGCAGGCAATTTTGATGCGCGGTGGTATTGCGATTTTGATGACCCTGACATTATTTCTGGTCTTGTTTGATCTGGCGCGATTGTTACCATAAGAAATTGTATCTGGGATTTTGGTTTGTTTGCCTTTACTGTCTCAATGTTCTTAAATTCAACTGCTTCCGTGCCTGCTCGGACAAATATGGAGTATCCATGCGTAATTTTATCATAATTGCGATTTTTCTTTTTGTTTCAGGTTTGTTGTTGCCAGTTAATGACATATATGCCCAGTCAAATGATCAGAATATCCGGGTATCCGAGATACGGGTGGTAGGAAACCGGCGGGTGTCATCGGGCACCGTTCTGTCATACTTGCCAGTGAATGTTGGTGATGTGGTGACGCAAAGTAGCCTTAATGTGGCGCTTGAGCGGCTTTTTGATACGGGTCTTTTCAAAGATATAGCGATCGATAATGCCGCCGGCGTTATCACCATTGATATTCTGGAAAACCCAATCATTAATCGGATCAGTATTGAAGGTAACGACGCGATCAGTGATGATCGCTTGAGGGAGGCTATTGATGTGCAGCCGCGCCGTGTCTTCACCCAGAAACTTGCCCTTGAAGCCACCAAAACCCTGCTTGATCTTTATCAGGCAGGTGGCCGTTTTGGTGCCTCGGTAGAGCCAAAGATCATCGAGCTGGACGAAAACCGCGTCGATCTTGTTTTTGAGGTGAATGAAGGCCCGTTAATCAAAATCAGTTCGATCACCTTTTCGGGAAACCAACGCTATTCAGACCGGGTTCTGCGGAGTGTCATTTCCAGCCGCGAAAAACGCTGGTGGGCATTTTTGAGTGCGACTGACAAATATGATGAAGGCCGGCTGGATTATGATGTGCGCTTGCTTCGCCAGTTTTATCTGGCGCGCGGTTACGCTGATATTGCTGTAACACGTGTGCGCGGCGGCTTATTGCCTGACCGTAGCGGTTTCGCTGTATCATTTATTTTGAGTGAAGGAACGCAATATACTGTCCGAGATATCACCCTGGACAGCGAAATTGAGAATGTTGATATTCCTGATCTGATCTCGCTACTCGATTTTCCTGATGATAACCGCTATGACGTGCGCTCACTTGAACAGGGTCTGGTTGACATCACAAACCGCCTTGGTGAGTTTGGTTATGCCTTTGTTGACGTGCGCCCCGAAATAACAACCGTGCCGGAAGACAGTGTTCTTGATATTCACATCACTGTTGGTAAAGCCCGCAAGAATTTTGTTGAGCGTATTGATATCATTGACAATACCCGAACGCTTGACGATGTTATCCGCCGCGAAATGGAACTTGTCGAAGGTGATGCCTTTAACACCCTGAAGCTTGAACGCTCGGAGCGGAATATCCGTAATCTTGGCTATTTTGCCAAGGTTGATGTGCGCAATATTCAGGGCAGTAGCGAAGATCAGACAATTTCGCAAATCATTGTTGAAGAACAATCAACAGGTGAATTCAGCGTTGGTGTCGGTTATTCGACTTTGGACAAGACCAGCTTGAATCTGGGTGTCGCCGAGCGTAATTTCCTGGGCGCTGGTCGTTCGGTGCGGGCAACCATTGGCCTTTCTGATTCAAAAACCGATTTCGTTATTGGTGTTACCGAGCCTTATTTTCTTGGTCGTAATCTGACTGGCAGTGCCTCTTTGTTCAATGAAAAGAACAAAGTAAATTCGGTAACAACAAATCGTACAGGTGTTAATTTTGGCGTTGGATTTAGCGCTGCTAACGATATTTATCATCAGGTCAATTACCGCCTAGATCAAAGTAAAACAACAGTTTCATCGACCACGGCGACGTCGGTAACTGGGGAAAATGGCAAAACAATCCTTACATCGTCAATCGGCTATACGCTTGGTAAAGATACGCGTGACAACAAATTTGATCCATCAGAAGGCTATTTGATGGAAATATCGGAAACGATAGCTGGCCTTGGTGGTGATGCAAAATATTCCCGCACAGTTGGCCGAGCGGCTTATTATCAGCCATATCTGTTCAATGCCGTCATATTGGGCGTACGTGGCCGTGTAGGCCATGTCAGTGGTCTAGGCGAAAAGGTAACGCAATCACAACGTTTTGCGCTTGGTGGTCGCCTTGTTCGTGGTTTCACGGGATCGGGAATTGGTCCGCGTGACACAGGCTCAAAAAGTGCCGTTGGCGGTAACAATATGTATTCAGGATCCGTTGAAGTGGTTTCCGATTTGGGTTTAAGCAAGGATATTGGTGTCCGCTGGACGGCCTATACTGATTTTGGTTCGGTATGGGGAACGGATTATCCGTCTGGCGTGACCAAACCCGATGATCAATCCATGCGTGCGTCTTTAGGCGTAGGTATTCTCTGGGATACGGTTCTTGGGCCAATGTCATTCTACTGGGCGGATCCTATATCGAAGCAGTCACATGATGAAACAAAACGGTTCCAGCTATCGATTGGCACAAGGTTCTAGCCATCATCCGGCTCTAGCGCAGCGAAAGCCGATAAGATGATGCGTAATATGAACCACATCGTTCAGCCATAGCATAGCGTGTGCAGAAAAGATGATGTATAAAACAATAAGATAGAGTAGATATTAAAGTCTATTTCAACGAATTTAGGTCTGCGCTCTAAGGAATGTGTAAAATATGCACTATCGACTAGCTAAATGTCTGTTGCTTTTACTAATGGCATCTTTCATGTCTGTTTCGTCATTCGCGCAGGAATCAACACAAGATGTTGACCTGAGTGTAAAACGCATAGGCCTTGTTGATATTGAGGGGGTTTTGCGGTCGGCAGAAGCATCTGAAAAAGTACGCTCGCTTCTTGATGAACAACGCGGAAAATTTCAGCAGGAATTTAACATTATTGAGAAACAGCTTCAGGATACCGAACGCGACCTCACTCTAAAGCGCGGCGTAATTTCTGACGCAGAATTTGATAATCAGCGTATTGCCTTCCAGAAAAAGGTTACCCAGCTACAACAAGATATTCAGTACCGCCGTCAGGCGCTTGATAACGCCTATCAAAAAGCACAAAATGATCTGCGTGCTTTGGCCATTGATATCCTGACTGAAATTGCGGCTGAAAAGCAGCTTGACCTTATTTTGGCGCGTAATTCTGCATTGATCTTTTTGCCGCATTTCAACATTTCTAACGAAGTTCTGTTACGTCTGAATGAGCGTACAAAAAATGCAAAAATTGAAATTGAAATCACTAATCCTGACGATAATTAGGATGATCTGGTGACAATTAACCGCACATTCTATGACTTTGACGACACATTAACGGTGTTGCAGCTTGCTGATATTGTTGGTGGCACCATCGTGCCGTCAAACGGCGCTAACCCTTCGAATCTGATTAAAGATATAGCCCCTTTTCACAGTGCGGCTGTTGGTGCCTTGTCCTATGTTTCAAATGATACACATCTAACTAGCCATAACATTCCCGATAACGCCATACTTCTGGCGCCAGAATCATGCCGTGAGTTGTTGCCGGATACAGTTAATCTTATCATTGTTGAAAACCCAAGGCTTGCCTTTGCCTCTGCAGCGCGTCATCTGGTGAAACAGCGAACCATTCCCGAAAATCATCTGACCGCATCAGCCATTGCTTCAACAGCAAGGATTGATCCAACCGCAAAAATATCACCGCGGGCGACGATCATGGATAATGTCGTCATAGGTGCAAACACTACGATTGAGGCAGGCGCTGTTATTTATCCGCATGTATCCATCGGCGCTAATTGTAGGATATTGGCCAATAGTTCAATAGCCTTTGCGGAAATTGGTGATAATGTGGTTATCCGCAACGGTGTCGTTATCGGCAGTGCTGGTTTTGGTTTTGAACCAGGCGCAGATGGTATTGCCAAGGTGCCACAATTGGGCATTACGCAAATTGGTGACGGCTGTGATATAGGGTCAAATTCAACGGTTGATCGCGGTAGCTTGAACGACACTGTTTTGGGTAAAATGGTAATGATCGATAATTTATGCCACATTGCCCATAATTGCAGCATCGGTGACAATTGCATGATTGCCGCGCAAGTTGGCATGGCAGGCAGTGTTACGCTTGGCAAGAAAGTAATAATTGGGGGACAGGCAGGTATATCCGGACATTTGACGATCGGCGACGAGGCGATCATTATGGGGCATTCGGGTGTTACCAAGAACGTAGATGCCAAAACAACCGTTGTTGGCTTTCCGGCAGAAGCAAGTGGTGACTATTGGCGTAAACTGGCTGGACTACGTCGTCTCTTAAAACAGTCAGACAACAAAAAATGACAAGGGTATGATGATGGGTGCGGAAACAGTAAATTTGAACATTGACGAGATTAAAAAGCTGATCCCGCATCGCCCACCGTTATTGCTGATTGATCGGGTTGAAGACATTATCCCCGATCAGGAAGCAACCGGTATAAAAGCTGTCAGCATGGGTGAACCATTCTTTGTTGGTCATTTTCCTGACTTTCCGGTTATGCCAGGCGTTTTGATTGTTGAGGCTTTGGCTCAAACAGCGGCCTGTATGGTGGCAGTAACGCTTGGTGACGCAACCAAAGGCAAGCTTGTCTTTTTCACAACAATTGAAAAAGCACGTTTTCGTACACCTGTGCGTCCGGGCGATATGATGCGCCTCCATGTCACCAAGACAGCAGCAAAAGGACCATTGTGGAAATTTACGGGTGTTGCATTAGTTGACGGTAAAACAGTTGCCGAGGCCGAATTTGGCGCGATGACTGTTGATCCAGCGCGCTAGAAGTGAGCAGTCAAATGGATCAGTCAAATCTCACGAGTACCGATATTCACCCAACAGCCATCATCAGCAATGCCGCGACTATTGGTACGGGTGTTTCGGTTGGCGCTTATTGTGTTGTTGGTGACAATGTTGTGCTTGGTGACGGCGTCAAGCTCATGAGCCATGTGGTCATTGAAGGTCATACATTAATTGGTGCTGGCACCGAAATTTACCCCTTTGCCGTGCTTGGATGTGCGCCTCAGCATACCCGCTATGAAGGTGAGCCTTCTACATTGGAGATTGGTGAAAATTGTGTCATTCGCGAACATGTCACCATGCACCCGGGAACAGCGATAGATAAAATGCGCACAATCGTTGGTAATAATGGCTTGTTTTTCGCCGGGGCGCATGTCGCGCATGACTGTATTGTTGGCGACAATGTTATCTTTGCCAATAACGCATCATTAGGGGGGCATGCCATAATCGGTGACAGCGTCATGCTTGGTGGTTACTCGGCTGTGCAACAGCGTTGCCGTGTTGGAAGTCATTGCATGCTTGGTGCGCATTCGCTTGTTGATTCGGATGTCGTGCCATTTTCCATTGCTGTTGGTAACCGCGCACGCTTGTCGGGTATAAATGTTATTGGCCTCTCTCGGCGGGGCTTTTCTGATGACAGCGTAAATGCGCTTCGTGCCGCATTCCAGATGCTTTTTGAGGCTGATGACATTTTTGCCTCCCGTGTTGAAACCACACGCGCCCATTTTGCAGATAATGCCGAAGTGCAAGAAATGATTGCCTTTATCGACGGTGCCGGACGTAATGGTATCTGTCAGGCGGCGAAACGCTGAGGTCACTATGACAAAGCTTGCCATTATCGCTGGTCAGGGACATATTCCCGTCGATATTGGCCATGCCGCCATTGCGCAAGGCTATGATGTAATTATTATGCCGTTGGAACATCAGGCCGATGCCGATTATAACGGATTCAAGACTGAACCAATTGGTTTGGCCAATATCGGACGTACTCGCAAATTGTTGCTGGCTCATAAATGTGACGCCATGATTATGGTTGGCAAGGTCAGGCGTCCTCCCATTGCTGATTTGCGTCCTGACATGGACGGAATGAAATTGCTAGGCAAAATGCTATTGCGCGGCGATGATCAAAGTCTGCGTCTTGTTGCCGATTATTTTGCCGAGGTTGGAGTAAAGGTTATGGCGGCTAGTGATATAATGCCTGACCGTCACCTTGGTCTGGGTGTCATAACTGGGGTCAAGCTCAATAAGCAATATCAGGCTGATATTGATCTTGGATGCTCAGTGCTGGACAGTATTGGATCGCATGATATCGGGCAGGGGATGGTTGTTCAGGATGGCCGGATCATTGCTATTGAGGCGGCTGAAGGCACCGATGCCATGCTACTGCGTTCGGCTGATCTGCTGGATAAAACAGCCAGCAAAGCGGTGTTTCTGAAAATGCCAAAATCTGCTCAGGATACGCGTCTTGATATTCCCTTTATTGGCCTTGAAACGATAAAAATGGCTGGTGATGCAGGTATTGGTGTCATTGCTATCGAAGCTGGCGGGGTGATGTTGGCTGACCCCCATGATCAAGTGGTCGCCGCCTGTTCCGCATGTGACATAACATTGGTAGGACTAAAACCACGGAACGTCCGATGAGCGCACCTATTTTTATTCTTGCAGGTGAACCGTCCGGAGATGCGCTGGCCGCCAGCATGATGGTGGCGATTGAAAAAAAATACGGTAAACAAAGTTGGATTGGCGTTGGTGGTGAAAAGATGCTGGCACAGGGATTGACCCCTCTATCCGACATGGATCAATTATCAATTTTTGGCTTTTCTGCTGTCCTGTCCGCCTATTCAAAACTGTCGTCTCTTGCCAATGATCTTGTGGTGCAAATTATTGCACATCAACCCAAGCTCGTAATGACCGTTGATGCAAAGGGGTTTTCTATCCGTTTGGCGGCACGATTAAAACGCCGCATGGCACAGGCTAATATGCAAATGCCCATAGTGCATACAGTCGCGCCGACAGTCTGGGCATGGGGCGCGTGGCGGCGGCATAAATTTGCGCGTAATCTGGATGGGTTGCTATGTCTCTTTCCAAATGAGCCAGCTTTCTTTGACGGACTTGATGTCAAAGCATCCTTTATAGGCCATCCCGAAGCATGGGCAATAAAGCCAGTTTCATCACCTGTCAGCCATAAACGTAAAGCCACGCTAGAGCCCCCAAAACAATCCCGCACCATTCAACAACATTTATGTTTGTTACCGGGAAGTCGGCGATCCGAAGTTGCCTTGTTATTACCGCGCATGCTTCTTGCACTTGATATATTGCGTGACCGAAATGCCGAGATACAGGTGAGTCTGCCAACTGTATCGAATGTAAAGAATCAGGTTGAACATCTATGTGCTGGACGCGACATCACCATTAATACTGGTCGTGACGCCTTTATTGCCGCCATGACCTCTGCCGACGCCATGCTGGCGGCCTCTGGAACGGTTACATTGCAAACCGCGCTTCATGCCATGCCAGGCGTCGTATGTTATGCAACGTCGCCATTATCCGCCTTTATTGGGCGTCGTCTGGTCAAAATGGACAATGTTGTTTTGCCTAACGCTTTGCTTGGACGGCCTATCTATCCATTTCTATTTCAAGAACAGGCAACGCCGCAGGCTTTGGCGGCAGCTGTACAAACTGTTTTTGATGACCCCGAAGTCCGATCAGACGCCACACGTAACGCCAAGGCACTGACTAGCCTATTACGCGGTAACGGTTCCAGCTTTGATGACATGGTAGCCATCGCTATGGCACCTTGGCTTTGAAACTGTGTGATCTAACGCTTCGAAGTTTCGACATAAGGCCGTTCAGATGGACCTATGTAAAGCTGGCGCGGGCGGCCAATGCGCTGGGCTGGATCTTTAATCATTTCATTCCATTGCGCAATCCATCCAACGGTACGTGAAACGGCAAATAGAACCGTAAACATTGACGTTGGAAAACCCATTGCTTTCAGGATAATGCCAGAATAAAAATCAACATTTGGATATAGCTTTTTATCAATAAAATACTGATCTTTAAGTGCAATATCTTCAAGTTCCATCGCAAGTTCTAAAAGTGGGTCTTGCACGCCTAATTTGCCAAGCACATCATGACATGCCTTGCGAAGAACCTTGGCACGTGGATCAAAATTTTTATAGACACGGTGACCAAAGCCAAACAGCCGAAACGGATCATTCTTATCACGTGCTTTGGCGATATATTCTGGAATATTGTCCTTATGGCCAATCTCAGTCAGCATGTTCAGAACGGCTTCGTTGGCGCCGCCATGTGCTGGCCCCCACAAAGATGCAATGCCCGCGGCAATACACGCAAACGGGTTTGCTCCTGACGAACCTGCCAGACGCACGGTAGATGTTGATGCATTTTGTTCATGATCGGCATGCAGGATAAAAATCTTATCCATTGCATCGGCCAGAATCGGATCAACAACATAAGGTTCAGCTGGAACTGAAAAGCACATATGCAGAAAGTTTTCGGCATAGGATAGTTGGTTATTCGGATAGTTGAATGGCTGACCTTGAGAATATTTATAGGCCATAGCAGCCAAGGTCGGCATTTTGGCGATCAGACGCCGTGACGCCACCATCCGCTGTTGCGGGTCATGAATATCAGTCGAGTCATGATAAAATGCTGATAAGGCGCCAACAACGCCACACATGATAGCCATCGGATGCGCGTCACGCCGGAACCCGCGCAGAAAGGTCGAAAGCTGTTCATGCACCATTGTGTGACGGGTGATGGCTGTATCAAAGCTGGCTTTGGCGTCTGGGCTTGGCAATTCCCCTTCGAGCAGAAGATAGGCAACTTCCAGAAAGTCAGACTTATCAGCAAGCTCATCAATCGAATAGCCCCGATGCAAAAGCACGCCTTTATCACCGTCAATATAGGTAAGGCCAGATACGCATGATCCGGTCGCGCCATAGCCAGGATCAAAGGTAAACATACCCGTTTCGGCATAAAGCTGGCGAATATCGATCACATCAGGGCCAATGGTCCCTTTTTGAACAGGTAAATTTGTAACCTTACCGGTTTCATTATCGGTGAGGGTGATAGATTTACCAGTGCTCGAATTGTCAGCCATAACGTTATCCTTAAAGAAGTTTCACGAACCATAATAGGCGCACAAAATGCGCAAGACTCTTATTGGGGGCGAAGCAATTATATAGCGCAGATAACCGTTATTTGCAAGCCTCTGCAACACGAAGCTTTACTTCATCAGTGCCCAAAGCCGCTATCACATCTATGATAGAGGGCGATTGTTGCATTCCGGTTACAGCCGCACGCAACGGAAGCCCTATATCTTTCATTTTCAGGTTATTCTGGCCTAGCCATTCCTTAATCGCCTGTTTTAACGCATCAAGGGTCCAGTCAATATCACCTAGATCCTGCATCAATCGGGACAAATTGTCTTTGGCGGGGGCGGTCAGCAAGGCGCGCGCGTCATCACTAATCTTTGGCGCCCCGTCATTAAGCAGAAAACCGATCGCATCAACAATGTCCAGATGCGTCTTGGCACGCTCGCTCAAAAGCGGCAGCAATGTCGTCAATCTGGCTTCGGCATGCGGGCTTGATGCGTCTGTCACCGACAATATCAATCTTACCAGCTCTACTGGCGGCATCGAGCGCAGATAATGCGCGTTCATGTCACATAATTTATCAATATCAAACCGTGACGGTGACCGCCCCACTTTGTCGAGGCCAAACCATGCTATCGCATTTTCGCGTGAGATGATTTCCTCATCGCCATGCCCCCAGCCAAGCCGAACCAAATAATTAATCATCGCATCAGGCAGAAAGCCCATATCACGATAGGCGTCAACGCCCAATGCGCCATGCCGTTTCGACAATTTAGCCCCATCAACCCCATGTATCAGCGGAATATGTGCAAATACGGGCACATCCCATCCCATGCCGTGATAGACCATATATTGACGAAACGCATTGTTCAGATGGTCATCACCACGGATCACATGCGTAATTCCCATATCGTGATCATCAACAACCACAGCCAGCATATAGGTCGGGGTGCCATCAGCACGCAGAATCACCATATCATCAAGTACGCTATGTTGAACCGTTACCGATCCTTGAACCGCATCGTCGATTGTTGTGGTACCATCATCCGGCATTTTCATGCGCACGACATAAGAGCCACCTTCAGGCGCATCAGTGCGATCGCGCCACGGCGAGCGCACCGTTGTTCCGGTTTTGCTGGCTTCGTCACGAATGGCGGTCAGTTCGTCCGCGCTTAGATAGCAACGATAGGCCGCCCCGCGTTCAATCAACATATTTGCAACCTCGACATGGCGTGATGCCTGTGCAGACTGGCTCACTGCAGGGGCATCTCCGCCAAGCCCAAGCCAGTCAAGACCGTCATGAATGGCCTTAATCGCGTCTTCGGTTGATCTTTGTCGGTCAGTATCTTCAATCCGCAACAAATAAGTACCGCCATGATGACGGGCAAATAACCAGTTAAATAAGGCAGTGCGTGCGCCGCCAACATGCAAATATCCGGTAGGTGACGGGGCAAAACGGGTAACGACATTCATGATTTATTAAGGCCTTTCCGGTTAGGTTTATCCTTAAGGAGTAGAGCACGTGGCATTGAAATCAGCTTCAAAGCGGAAAATGCACCTATTTGACGGCCTTATCAAGCCGGAAAAAAGGGCTTTGTTTTATGCTGCCTGCCTTATCATGGCGATTGCGCTTTATCATCAATCTGAAATTGCAAATGCCGGTTTTGTTTTCATTACCGCCATAACGATACTTGGCCTTTGGTTAATATCATATCTGGTCACACATGCGGCTTTGTTGATTGGGTTTCCTGCGCGTTGTCTGCTAACAGCCATAATCGGGATTGCGGCGGCTTGTTTACAGATTATGTTGCATCCTCCGCAATCGCTGGATAGGGGGATTACGCTCACCACCAGTGGTATCGTGACGGCCATTGACGGTGCCATTGATCGGCGGATCAGATTATGGGTCGCGCTAGACACATCATATGCGCCATTATCGGCACAACCATATCCGCTTATTCGCATATCAACAGACAGGGTATCCTCACAGGTAACCATCGGCGATCACATCGCCTTCAAAGCCCGTCTGTATCCTTCGCCATCACCGATTTTGCCGCAAAATCCAAATTATGCGCTTCAGGCACAAATCCACAATGTCACGGCGAGTGGCTTCGTTATTGGTGATCTGACCCGGATTGGCGACCAACGTGATCGTCTGGCAGACAGGCTAGGGCGGTTTCGACATGATTTTGCGCAACAGCTGGATCATGAAATGGCCTTACCAACAGGCGGTATTGCCGCCGCATTGATGGTTGGCGACCGTCGTTTTATCAGTGAACCGACCTATGAAAAATTTCGCAAATCTGGATTGGCGCATTTGCTGGCTATTTCGGGGTTGCATATGGGCTTGCTATGTTTTGGTGTGATCGCAGCCCTGCGGGCAATGGCCAGCTTGGCACCATCCTTTTCCATGCGTGTGCCAATCCATAAATATGCCGCTTTTGCTGGTGTGCTGACGGGGCTTGGCTATGTTTTTATCTCTGGGGCATCGATCAGCGCCGTTCGTGCCTTTATCATGGCAGTATTTGTAATATCGGCCATTCTACTTGACCGTCTTGCCTTAACCTTACGCAATGTGGCTTTGACAGCCATTTTTGTCCTGATTGTCAATCCTGCGGCGCTTTACACCGCTGGCTTTCAGCTTTCCTTTGCCGCCACAACAGCCCTTGTTGCTTGGTATGAAATCAGCGCAACGCGTCACCATCGACATCGGCATCAGGGGCCTCGTAATCGGTTGGTGACCTATATAGGCGGCGTCATTGTCGCGTCATTGATTGCGGCAACTGCAACCGCGCCCTTTACAGCACAGCATTTTGGTGCGGTGACTCCATGGGGGGTGATGGCAAATATAGTGGGCATTCCGCTTACTGGTTTATGGATTATGCCAAGTGGTATTCTGACAGCCATTGGTTATGTGACGGGCCTTGAAGCCTATGTGATTGGCGTTATGCAACAGGGTATCGAGGTGTTGATTGGACTGGCAGGTTTCATATCATCATTGCCACTGGCGGGATGGCGCATATCCCCTCCGGGTAATGTTGTTCTGGCCGTCTTGTCATCTGGATGTTTGGTTTTGATTGGATGTCATCGACGGGTTTATCCGCTTGGTGTGTTATTGATATGTTTTGCAGGTCTTATGTGGTGGCAAACGGCTATACCACATGGCGTTTTATTTGCCAAAGGACAGACGCGCTTTTTGATTTTGGCAGGACAGGATGGCATTGCCTATAGCCACAGCACCCAAAATCATCGGCGCCTATCGTCATTTTTTACCGATATTGCCGAACGACAGCTTGCACGGCCTGTTCACCCAGCCCCACCATGCAAACCATTCTGTACGCATTACGCGCCTGATGGCCGCAAGGTTACGATCGTTGACCGCACGTTCAACTTGACCAAAGCCTGCAATAGCGCACCTGACATCATCTTGTCTCTTGTGCCTGTAAAATACCCATGCAGAAACAAAGGAAAAATCTACGATTTAACTTTACTTTATGGATATAATAGCCTGATTTACATTGATAATACTGAATCAGTATATATCTCTAATAATTCCGTATCAAACCAGCGAGTTTGCCCTGTACCTCAACAGCATCCGTGCTGAAATAACGGGTTTCATAGTGCGGATTTGCCGCTTCAAGGCCAATCCGGCCAGGTTCTTTCAGCAATGTTTTCAATGTCGCTTCCTGCTTGTTAATCAAAGCAACGATGATCTCACCATGGCTGGCTGTATTTGCACGTTCGATCACCACAGTATCACCTTCCAGAATCCCAGCTTCAATCATTGAATCACCAACAATTTCCAGCGCGAAATGTTCACCGCTGCCAATCATGCTGGCGGGTACTTCCAACTGTCGGGTTGGGTCACTCAAGGCTTCAATCGGTGTTCCTGCCGCAATACGCCCCAGAAAAGGAAGCGTAATAATATCTGCAGCCGCCGCGACTGCATTCGCTATTGCCGATGGTTCACCAGCAGGACGTAAAATTTCAATCGCACGGGCGCGGTTCGGCAGACGCCTGATATAGCCGCGTTCTTCAAGCCCTGATACCAGCCTATGAATGCCCGATTTTGACGCAAGACCCAACGCGTCGCGCATTTCGTCAAATGAGGGGGGCACATCATGCACTGACAGATGCGTGGTCAGATATTCCAGAAGTTCGCTTTGTTTACGTGTTAACATGGTGGCAATCCTTGCTGTTCACATTTGTTCCCTTATTGTTCTATCAATGTTCTGGGTCTTTGGCAATACCATATCAACAGGATTTTTGGCGAAGCTAGAATAAGCGGGGAATGGGCAATATTGTGACCTGATCGCCTTTCACTCGGGCTGGATCAAACGGCGGGCGTATGATCAGAACATCGGCATTGGCCAACACCGACAACATCGAGCTATCCTGCAAACCGGCAGGTGACACGATCGCCATACCATCCGCATCATGGGAAAGGGTCGCACGTAAATATTCCTGACGTTTGTCATTTTCACGCAGATCGGATGCCAGCATGGCATGAAATGTTATATCTTGATGACGCCTTCCTTGCATATGTGCCATAGCTGGTGCCAGAAATATCATCGCACAAATGGCTGATGACACTGGATTACCTGGTAATCCCAAAAGAGGAACATTGTTAATCTTGCCAAAAATAACGGGCTTGCCTGGCCGCATGGCAATCTTCCAGAAATCTATCTGGGTTTGATTATCTGATCTGCTTTGACTTGTATCACCAGTTGATCCACGAATATTGTCCAAGTCACCTGCTATATGGTCATGAACCCCAACCGATGCCCCACCACTGGTGACAATCAGATCAAGATCATCATGCGCTTCCAATATGCGTGCCACCGCGCCAGCTTCATCACGTATAATGCCCAGATTGATGGCATTGCCCCCATTCATCTCAACAAAATCTGCAAGATATTGCGCGTTGGAGCTGACAATCTGTCCATGCGCGGGCGGCGTGCCTGGCGGCACCAGTTCATCACCCGTAGATATAATGCCAACCCGTGGCTGTTTGTAAACGTCAAGCTCGGTATGTCCTGCTGTCAGACACAGGCTTATTGCGCGCGCCGATAGCTGATGCCCAGCCTCAAGCACAATAGCGTCACGTTCCATATCCAGACCTGTTGGGCGGATATGTTTACCTGCCGGATTGCTACTTTTGATCGTAATTACGATCCCGTTGTCTTCAGAATTCGCATCAACATCTTCTTGCAGAATAATTGTATCGGCATCATCGGGTACCATCGCGCCGGTAAAAATACGCACCGCTTCACCAGCACCGATTGTGCCAGAAAATGGATGACCAGCCGCAGATTCACCGCATCGCGTCAAGTTGGCTGGAAGTGCCTCTATATCTTTTTTGCGTACCGCATATCCATCCATTGCTGACAGGTTAAACGCTGGCACTGATGTTTTGGCGCGAACAGGCACAGCTAATGTGCGCCCTAGCGCTGACATATAAGAAATAGTTTCGGTTGAGGTTTTGGTTAACCCATCAATGATACGCTGTTTTGCCTCGGCAACCGCCAGCAATGGGGGACGCGCGCTTGTATTGTTCTTATCAGGGTACTTATCAGGGTGCATCATATTGTCCAGATTTACCACCTGATTTATGCGTCAGGCGAATATCGGTAATCTGCATGGCGCGATCGACTGATTTACACATGTCATAAACCGTTAGCGCGGCCACATTCACCGCTGTCAATGCTTCCATTTCGACACCTGTCTGGCCAGACAGGTGGCAGGTAGCGGTAATCTCTATCCTGTTACGGTCGTGGTTTAGCGTCAGGTCAACTGCAACATGATCCAGCCCAAGCGGGTGACATAACGGGATCAGATTGGCTGTCTGCTTGGCACCCATAATACCGGCAAGCTGGGCAATGCCAATCACATCGCCTTTTTTGGCAGTGCCATCTGCAATCATGCTCAGGGTTTCGGGCTGCATCACAACACAGCCTTTAGCAACAGCCATCCGTGTTGTTGCTGGTTTGTCACCAACATCAACCATATGCGGTGTCCCTTTTTCGTCAAAATGGGTGAATTTTGACATATCAACCTCGTTTCATATGGTTGTCTAACATTTAGCCAGCAGCAACCGGGTTTTCTAAAATAGCGGCTGTAGCGGCTGCGACATTATCGGCGCGCATCAGTGATTCACCAATTAAAAAGCAACGCGCATCTGCTTTTGCCATGCGGGCAAGGTCAGCAGGTGCAAACAAGCCACTTTCGGCGACGGCAATGCGGTCATTTGGTAGCCGTGGCAACATGGCCGCACCAACATCCAGCGATATTTCCATGGTCTTTAGATTGCGGTTATTTATGCCCATCAAGGGTGACTTCAACTTACAAGCCCGGTCTAGCTCGCTGGCATCATGCACTTCAATCAGCACATCCATACCGTAATCAATTGCACAGGCTTCAAGTTCCTGTGCTTGCTCATCTTCAAGTGCCGCCATAATCAGCAGAATACAATCCGCACCCAACGCACGAGATTCGGCGATTTGCACCGGATCAATCATGAAATCCTTGCGTAGAACAGGCAAGCTGACAGCATTGCGCGCCGCCACCAGATATTCAGGTGCCCCTTGAAACCATTTGCGGTCAGTCAGAACCGAGAGACAGGTCGCGCCACCGTCTTCATACGCTATTGCCAATGTTTCAGGATCAAAATCGGGGCGGATAAGACCTTTTGAAGGTGAGGCCTTTTTGAGTTCGGCAATCAGTCCATAACCTGTTGCCGAGGCAGCTTTCAGTGCCTTGGTGAAACCGCGCACTGGTGAGGCAGCTTGGGCGGCCTTATCAATATCGCTAAAGCTGCTCATCGCAAATAATGTGGCGATTTCAGTGCGCTTTGTATCAATAATCTGGGCTAGAACATCCTGCATCTTCAGGCTCCGCTATTGGTAATGCGGACAAGCGCATCCAGCGCGTGTCTGGCATGGCCATCATCGATTGACTGACGTGCCCGTTCGGCGCCTGTCTTTAGATCAGTTTCATGCCCGCCCGCTACTAGCGCGACCGCGGCATTCATAATCACAATGTCACGATAGGCACCGCTTGCTCCCTCTAAGAGCGCGCGCAGATATTCGGCATTTTCTTCTGGATTACCGCCGCGTAAATCATCAAGGCTGGCGGTTTTGATGCCGAAATCGTCTGGCGAAATGGTAAATTCGCGCACCGTCCCGTTTTCCAGCGCCGCAACATGCGTCACGCCTGTTGTTGTGACCTCGTCAAGACCATCTGCGCCATGCACGACCCAGGCATGGGTGGTGCCTAGCTGTGCCAGTGCTTC
>Ga0233444_10002429_pt1 | contig 19634 bp, 15 predicted proteins | sample SI_124_October20_6_FD_182792 | JGI IMG/M metagenome (GOLD analysis project Ga0233444, IMG submission 182792) | Seawater microbial communities from Saanich Inlet, British Columbia, Canada - SI_124_October2016_10_MG | ecosystem: Environmental > Aquatic > Marine > Inlet | place: Canada: British... | reverse complement strand
ATGGGCTTAATTCAGTAAGCTTATTCATTCACAAGCAAGCTCCGGCGGCCTAAGAAATTAGGCCGCCTTTTTAACTTTAATTTATGTATCTAATTGATAATATTCATTATATTTAATTTTTTTAACAAAAAGCTAATAATTTTTTAATTATGTCGTTTCATTTCGTGACCGAGAAATCGGTAACGGCTATCCAACCGAAGGAAAATGTTATGACAGTGATCAACACCAATATTGGTGCCCTAAAAGCTCGCCTGCACTCCATCAAAGCTAATAACGGAATGGAAAAAGCCATGGAAAGGCTTTCTTCCGGTCAGCGCATTAACCGCGCTGCCGACGATGCCGCCGGTCTAGCTGTCGCTTCTAAAATGACTGCCCAGTTAAGAGGCATAAATATGGCAATTAGAAATGCCCAAGATGGTATGAGCTTAGTAGAGACAGCTGAAGCTGCAATGGCGGAAGTAATGAATATGCTCACTCGTATGCGTGAACTAGGTGTTCAGATGAACAACGGTGTTTACACAGATGCTGACCGCGTAAATGCCAACCTAGAAAAAAATCAGTTGATTGCTGAAATCACAAAAGTAACAGATAACACTCAATTTAATAACGTTACACTTTTAGACGGCTCTTACAGCAAGGAGCTTCGTGTTGGAAACTTAAACACAGAAGTCATAACTGTTACCATTTTGGACATGGGCGCTTCTACTCTAGCTACTGGAGCTGCAGTAACACTTTCCGCTATGACAATATCAACTCAAGCTGGTGCAGCCATAGCTGTAACAACCCTAGATGCGGCAATTTTGAATTTGGCTGAATATCAGGCTACTTTGGGCGCAAAACATAATCGTTTGCAACATACCATTTCTTTTCTATCAAACGCATCAGTTCTAACTGAGCAGGCTCGCGGTCGCATTATGGACTCTGACTTTGCTAGTGAGTCTAGTAATTTAGCCAAGAACCAAATACTGAACCAAGCGGCAACATCGATGCTCGCTCAAGCTAACCAATCTAAACAAACTTTGATGGGCTTAATTCAACAGTAATGAATTACTATCCAACGGTTAAGCGGGTTCCCATAAAACCTCCAGATGCATTCTAAATAAACTTTCTACTTTTGAGAAACACATCTATTTATCTTGACCCACGATTGTATAAAATATCTGAGTTTCATTATTTTCTGCAGATATAATAATTAATAAAAAGAAGGGGGGTCCCCCCCCCTTCCCGGCTATCCACCTAGAAAATTACTCTATTGAAGTAAAGCTAGGACAGATTGTTTTGACTGATTGGCTTGAGCTAGCATTGATGTAGCAGCCTGGTTCAGAATTTGTTGTTTAGCTAGGTCGCTTGTTTCTCTTGCGTAGTCAGCGTCCATGATACGCCCAACGGCACCCTCTGCAACAGTGGAAGCAGCGGACTGAGCGTCGATATTAAACTGCAATCGATTGATGTACGAACCAACATCTGCTTGAGCGTTAGATAGTGCATTAAGTCCAGTTTCAAGTGAGGTAGCGACAGCAATCGCAAGCGCTTGTGTGGTTATAGCTGTCGCCGCGTTAGCCTCAGCTGTATCGATAGTTATTGCAAGGATCTCACTGGCTGAATCTCCAACTCTCATTGACATTGTAATAAACGTACCATCCAGCAAATCATCACCATTGAAAGTCGTATTATTCTCGATAACTTCCAGCTGAGCTTCGAGAGCCACAAACTCGACGTTAGCATTAGCTCTATCGGTGGTTGTGTAAACAGCGTTCGACATTTGAACCGCTAATTCCCGCATTCGCTGGACAATGTTTACAGCAGTTGTAAGACCTGCGTCAGCGGTTTCGAGTAGAGCAATTGCATCGCCTGAGTTTCTAATACCCATGTTGATGCCCTTGAGCTGAGAGGTTAATTTGTTTGCAACTGCCAAACCAGCGGCGTCGTCAGCAGCAGAGTTAACCCTCAGGCCAGTAGAGAGACGACGCATATGCGTTTGCATGCGGCCATCTGCTAGCTTTGCACTTGTTCTCGCGGCGAGTGCACCCACATTTGTGTTAATAGCGGTCATATTCAAAATCCTTTTATCATCCACAGCGTATTTGTCTAAAAGGAAGAACGACAAATAAATAACTTTTTTAAGAGAAGATGTAAAAGTTGGCATATATTTTGCTATCTAATGTTGGCATGGTATTTGTTATCCTACATAAACATATGATTTTATTGCATATTAAAAAATATTTATCATAATGAATTCCTTTGATTTTTTTTTATTAAAAAGATTAACGTTATAATTTTTTAACCAATATTCACAAAATCTTGGCAAAAAATACTCCCACAAAGTTTGGGCAAAGGACTTACTTTTCAATTATTCAAATTCAAATAACAACATCGTGCGTGCCGATAAAGATGGCATAGTTATTGCTGAAAAGACTTATCATCAACTGGAGTCTTAGATTAATGAACCTTGTTGTAGCGAATGCAGATAACCCTTTACTTGCTCTTCAACCTCGTTTTGACCAACTTTCTAGAGAAATAGAAATTTGCAGCAGACATGACGATGAAGTTAAATTGAGAAAGCTTGTTGATGAATACCGTGTGGTTAAAGCCAGCATGGAGGCAATTGATAACAATTCTCCAAAATTTGACAAAAAAGCCACTCAGACCAAGGAATTTCTTACTAAATGGTGTCAGCGGATAAACCTATTAGGTGGGGCTGAGGAAATTCATTCTCTGTTATGGAATTCTGAGATCTGTCAAGTATTTCTAGATTGCAAACTTCCGCTCTCATGGAGCTTTGATATAGATTTAGTTGCATTGATTTGTCCATCAAATGCAATGGTAGTCGCCGCACTCCTGGACCGTGGACAAAAAAATATTCTAGTGTATGACCCGGAAGCTCCAAAGGATAAATATGAATTACTTTCGAGCGATGGATTAGTGGTTTTAGATAAACCTGAGCAAATCGGAGGCTTTTTTAATTCAATTAAACATCCGATGAGAGCTGCCCAAATAATATTTTGCAGTTCATTAGAATTAAACAAAGAGTTCAAAGAGGAAATTTCCTCGTCAATAAAGCATAACTTAAAACTGCATCATATAAATCAGAACACTTCGCAAATGTATCAGAGAAAGTGGTCCGAAAACTTCCTAAATAATATGAACTATGTCGCAGGTATTCCTCATTTATCAAAAGTAAAAGTCAGCAAAGCCGACACCGCCATTGTGATTGCACCCGGCCCCTCACTGTCGAAAAATATTCACCTACTCAGAGAAGTCAAAGGAAAGGCTCTGCTGATAAGTGTACTACATGCACTACCTGCATTAATTGCAGAGGGCATAACACCTGATATTGTCGTTCAGGTAGATAGCTATGAAAATGAGGGGTTTATTACGAGAATAAAACATCAGATCAAGTCCAAAATACCAGTTTTTGTTGGGGCTACCGTCCTACCTAAACATTATCGTGAATTCCCAGCCTACAACACAGTTTGGACTGAACCCGTAGGTTCAATTGCCCTAGCGTTAGATAGTTTATTAGACTTAAATTTTCCTTATTTAACAGCTGGAACTGTTAGCCTTTACGCATTCAATTTATGCACCCAACTCAATATTAAAAACATAATTCTTGTTGGACAGGATTTAGCCTTTGACGGTGACGTTAAATATACAGGAGAAGAAGGTTTACAGGAAGCTGTTGCTAGTCGGAAAAAATCTCAAGAAAAAGGGAACATGCCTTTGATAGAAGTCGACGGATACTTTGGAGGTAAAGTTTTGTCACCTCCAGACTATGTATCCTACATTGCATTGTTCGAAGACTGCTCAAAGAAATCCATTCACACAGGGATAAAACACTTTAACTGTACAGAAGGCGGGGCAAAAATTCAAAATTTTACTCAAGCCCCATTGTCACAAGTTATAAAAAAATTGAAACTCTCTCACCCTGATACCTCAAATTTTTCTATCTATGTAGAGGACCATGATATTGAAAAAACACGAGTTATTTTTCATAATTATGCCTCATCATTACTAGAAAATTCGCAAATTTTTATCGATAACGCCAATATTTGCATTAAAATTTCTAGAATGAAAAACCCCTCAAAAAATCAACTGGCTAAAAAAGAGGAGGCAATTAGTAAATTGAAAAAAATAAGCTCACAAAATCCAATTTTAGAGGGCTTCATAAGCCCCCTAATTATAAAAACAAATAGGGCAAATTATGGCATGCTTAATAGAACATCATCTGGTGCTTTTTTTATGGAACTGAGGTCAGAGGCATTTCATTTTAGGAATAAGTTATTAGAAAATATTCAACCCTAAGGATTTTAGTCCCAATAAATTGCCTAGGAATATCAAAATGCTTTGGAGCAGATGCGAATTTAGCAATTTTATAGTATAATTTTTGAATGCTCACCTATGGTCAGTCACTGTGCAAGGAAAAGTATCTTATGGCAACTAAAGTATTAGTGACTGGCGCAGATGGGTTTATAGGGTCTCACCTAACAGAAGCCCTTGTGCGGCAAGGCTTTGAAACAAAAGCTTTCGTTATGTATAACTCTTACAACAAATGGGGCTGGCTCGATAATGTTGGTAAAGAAGTATCCGGACAGTTCGAGGTATTTTCAGGAGACATCCGTGACCCACATGGAGTAATGGAAGCTTGCAGAGGAGCCGATGTGATTTTGCACTTGGCAGCTCTTATAGCAATCCCCTTCAGCTACATATCACCAGATGCGTATATTCAAACAAATATTACTGGAACTTTGAATATTCTGCAGGCCGCTAGACATCTCGGTATTCAAAAGATAGTTTCTACTTCAACCTCTGAGACATATGGCACCGCTCAATTTGTTCCAATTACCGAGAAACACCCTCTTAATGCCCAGTCTCCATATGCAGCATCTAAAATAGGCGCTGACCAATTGGCATTATCCTTTCATCGCTCGTTTGATTTACCCATATCTATTTTACGCCCTTTTAATACATATGGGCCTCGTCAATCAGCACGCGCCGTTATACCTACAATAATAAGTCAAATTGCGTCAGGAGCTAACGAAATTAATTTAGGGAATATGCTTCCAACTCGTGATTTTACATTTGTTCAAGATACTGCAGAGGGTTTTATTCAGACAATGCTATGTGAAGAAGCAGTTGGAGAAGTGATTAATCTCGGTTCAGGATTTGAAATTTCAATCAAAGAAACTGTTGAAACAATTTCAGAAATCATGGATAAAAAAATAGAAGTAGTTGAGGACAAAAAAAGGTTTAGGCCAGTAAAAAGCGAAGTTGAACGGCTATATGCGTGTACTCAAAAAGCTGAAAAACTTCTTCAATGGAAACCTTACTTCAGCGGTTATAGTGGATTTCAAAACGGCTTAAGAGAGACTATCAAATGGTTTGAAAACCCAGCGAACTTGGCGTCTTACAAGACAACACAATATAATATCTAAGGTTTTTCATGGTCGCCAACACAGAAAATCAGCTTAATGTTGAGGAACTTATTAAGAGAGTTAAGTCTGTTGTGGGCTCTACAGAAAAAGGGGTCCCTTTACATGCCCCTGACTTTGATGGGGATGAAAAAGCACTTTTATCTGATTGCATAGATACTGGCTACGTATCTTCCGGTGGAAAATATGTCGAGCAATTTGAGCAACAGATTGCCCATTTATGTGATAGAAAATTTGGCATCGCAGTAAGTAGTGGGACCGCTGCATTAGAACTTGCCATGAAAGTTATTGGCGTCAAATCCAATGAAGAAGTTATAATACCATCATTTACTTTTGTTGCCACAGCAAACGCAGCTCATCATCTTGGAGCATTTCCCCATTTTATAGACATTAATGAAACCACATTAGGTATGGACCCAACGACGCTACAGCAGCATCTTAGGCTTATCAGCGAACGCCGAAATGATGGAACATATAACCTTAATACAGGTCGCCGAATAGCATGCATAGTTCCAATGCATACGTTTGGTCACCCGGTAGATTTTCAAAATATAAGAGCGGTCGCCAATGAGTTCGACCTGCCAATTATTGAAGATGCTGCTGAATCTCTTGGCAGTAAATATAAAAACAATCCCTGTGGAAGTCTTGGAGATATTGCAGCTTTCAGCTTTAATGGTAATAAAATCATTACTACAGGCGGAGGTGGTGCAATCGTAACAAATAATGCTGCTTTTGCTAAACGAGCAAAGCATCTTTCTACGACCGCTAAAGTTCCCCATTCATGGGAATATAATCATGATGAGATAGGATATAATTATAGGCTGCCCAATCTAAATGCTGCACTGGGAATTTCACAGTTAAAACAACTAAGCGAAAAAATAAGAAAGAAAAAGTTGCTTAACAAGCGCTATTACGATGCATTTATTAGTTTTGATGATGCTAAAATTTTTCTTGATACAAATGATGCTGATAGTAATTTTTGGCTAAATACTCTTATACTTATGAATGAACCAACTTTTGAATGGAAAAACCAATTACTAAAGCAGCTGCACTCAGAAAACATTTTAGCTAGACCTGCTTGGACACCCTTACATCAGCTTCCTTTTCACAAAAATTCCCCCACGTCAAAGTTACTCATCACAGAGCAACTTTCTCGACGTATAATAAATTTACCCTCATCGGCATCTCTCATCAGAGAATAAATTTCTATTAATCCACTAAACTAAAAGACTTTGTATCTTCGACGACTTAATTAAAAGGAAGGTGGCTATGAAAAAAGAAAACAATGTATTGGTCATCGCAGAAATCGGAATCAACCATAATGGCTCGATAACACTTGCAAAAAAGATGATTGAATCCGCAAAGGCTAGTGGCGCTGATATTGTAAAATTTCAAACATTTTCGGCTAATCTTCTCACAACAGATCAAACTCCCCTTGCGAATTATATGGGCGCAACCGACGGTAACTTTCTGCAGCTTGCAAAAAGGTTAGAGTTGACCTTTCAAGATACCATTGAGTTAAAAGAATACGCTAATGAATTAAATATCGAGTTCTTGTCGTCTCCTTTTGATGAGATGGCTTGCGAGTTTTTGGGTAGCATTGGTCTTAGACGACTAAAAATTCCATCGGGGGAAGCTGTAAATCCATTTCTTCTAAGAAAAGCTGCAGAGACAAAGCTTCCCCTAATTGTTTCAACGGGCATGGCTACGATGGATGAAGTTTTATGGTGTTTAGATTTTCTAAAACTCCAAAATAGTGGTCCCATAACACTGCTACATTGTACCACCCAATATCCTGCAGAAGCTCAATTCTGCAACCTCAGCGTAATTAAAACTTTAGCAGATAAATTCAAAATTCCGATTGGTTACTCTGATCACACACTAGGAATAGATATATCACTAGCGGCAGTCGCTCTCGGGGCTGTAGTGATTGAAAAACATTTTACTCTAGACAAAAACATGGATGGCCCAGATCATTCTGCTTCTTTGGAACCAAAAGAGTTTCTAGCGATGGTAGAGGGTATTCGTAGAATCGAATTATCTATGGGTAATGGCATCAAACGCCCATTCCCTGTAGAAATTGAAGTAGCAAAAATTGCCCGCAAGTCTCTAGTAGCGAGACATTTTTTGCCCAAAGGGCATATTTTAACATTGCCTGACTTAACAGCAAAACGTCCAGGGACCGGAATACCTGCGATTCTTGCAGAACAGCTCGTAAGCCAAAAGTTATTAAGAAATATTAATAAGGATGAGCTTATATCATGGAAATTTGTGGAGCCATTTTGATTTAGTTATGCTCCAATATTTTAGATTTAAATTTTGGGAAAATAATTACTTTTGTGTCATTTCACTCTTGAACCATCATATTTTAAGTTAAGAAGGCGGTACAATGAAGTCCACTTTAATAATAGTAGGTTCTGGGGGACATGCGAAAAGTGTGGCTAACGTTGCTCAGTCTTGTGGCTACAAGGTGTTGGCTTTTGTAGATGACAAAAATGCAGGGATAAACCTGTTAGATATTCCAATAATTAGTTCAAATGAAACTGCAGAAAAATATTCAGACCAGAATTTTTTCATTGGCATCGGGAACAATGTTACTCGGACGTTAGTTAGTAAAGAATATAAATCAAAATTACCTCGTGCAAATTTTCCAAGTCTTATTCACAAATCAAGTGTGATCGGAATTGATTGTGAGATTGAAGAAGGCACCATTTTAATGGCATTTGCACATGTTGGTCCTGCCTCAAAAATTGGTAAATTCTGCATAATTAATACTAGCTCCTCAATTGACCACGATTGTAACATCAAAGATTTCACATCTATAGCTCCTGGCGTAGTTACGGGAGGCAATGTAAATGTAGGTTTCCAGTCAACATTAGGAATTGGGGCTGTAATAAGACACAACATTGATATTGGAGATAACGTGGTTGTAGGCGCTAATAGTTTTGTGAATAAAAATATTAGAAACTCAGTTGTAGCATTTGGCACACCATCCGAAGAAGTGCGGCCTCGCAAGCCCAATGAAAATAATTTATGAGAATTAAGCCCAATCTACTAAGGGTAGCATGTCCTTAGGAGTTAGTTGTCACATCATAAGTCATTGATTTTAAGAATTAATTAACATTAAAATTTGTTTTATACATAAGATCAATGCGATTTTTATTTTGAAAAATAGACACAATATATATTTTATAACAAACTAAAACAGGTGCTAACAGCATGTTTAATGCAGGGATTAAGAGTATTTAATGGAACTAACAATTGAGCAAGCATTGCAGCAAGGTGTTGTTGCACATAAAGAGGGTAAGCTTGAAGATGCAGAACGTTTATATCGAGCTGTCTTACAATCTCAGCCCTTGCATCCAGACGCTAACCATAACCTCGGCGTATTAGCAGTATCAGTTAACAAAGTTGATGCGGCACTACTGTTATTTAAAACTGCTCTTGAAGCCAATCCAAAGGTAGAACAGTTTTGGCTTAGCTACATTGGTGCCCTCATAAAAGAACAACAGTTTGAGAATGCCATGCAAGTTTTTGAGCAGGCGAAAACGCAGGGTATGGCTGGAGAAAAATTAAATGCCTTGGAGAAGCGTCTAGCATTAATAGTAAAAACACCAAAGTCTTCATTATCTGAACAAAAGACAAGGAAGAAAACAACAGAAAAAAACCTAAAGGCTGAGACTCCATCTCAACAACAACTTGGCAGTCTATTGGAGCACTATCAAAACGGACGATTGAGTGACGCTGAAAAGCTTGCTACTTCCATTTGTCATGAATTTCCAAGTCATAATTTCAGTTGGAAGATATTAGGAGCAGTATTTAAGGCAACAGGCAGAACTTCTAAAGCTGTAAATGCTAACCAAACAGCAGTCGCTTTATCTCCTCAAGATGCCGAAGCCCACAGCAACTTGGGTGTCACGCTCAAAGAACTAGGAAGGTTAGATGAAGCTGAAGTAAGCTATAAAAAAGCCATAGCATTGAAACCAGATTTAGCAGAAGCCCACAGCAACTTAGGTAACACGCTCAAAAAACTAGGAAGATTAGACGAAGCTGAAGTAAGTAATACGCAAGCCATAGCGTTGAAACCTGACTATGCCGAAGCCCACAGCAACTTGGGTAACACGCTACAAGAACTAGGAAGATTAGACGAAGCTGAAGTTAGCTATAAACAAGCCATAGCGTTGAAACCTGACTATGCCGAAGTCCACAGCAACTTGGGTAACGTGCTCAAAGAACTAGGAAGATTAGATGAAGCTGAAGTTAGCTATACACAAGCGATAGCGTTGAAACCTGACCATGCCGAAGCCCACAACAACTTGGGTGGTATGCTACAAGAACTAGGAAGATTAGACGAAGCTGAAGTTAGCTACAAACAAGTCATAGCGTTAGAACCTGAAAATATCACAGCACATAGTCGATTACTAATGTGTTTGTTTCAGCAAGATAAAAAGTCCGTTTTTTTTGATGAGTTACACTATCTGATCAATCAGGATGAAGCTAACGCAATTATCGGTTCACTTGCCTGCCGTTCCTTCTTGAAATTTGGGTTGGAAAAGCCGAACTCATTTTGCACGAAACCATTAAATTACGTTTTACATAATAACTTGAATACTCGATATGACTTCGAAAAAATATTTGTAGAAAAAGCAAAGTCTATACTTAATGAAAACCAGATTTCGGATAGAAAACAGAACCTTCTAGTAAATGGTAATCAAACTTCAGGGAATATATTTGATATAAAAAATGATTACACAAATGAAATTCAAAATATCATTCGGTCAGAAGTAGAGAAGTACCGAACAAAGTTCAAGGAGAGCGAAGAAGGTTTGATAAAAAAAATGCCCGCTGAGTACAGTCTACATGGCTGGCTCATCAGTATGAAAAGTGGTGGTAATTTAAAGCCTCATATTCACACTGAAGGCTGGCTCAGTGGAAGTATATACATAAATGTACCTCGAAAATTAAATGTTGAAAGCGGCAGTCTGGTTGTAGCCTTAGGTAAAGACAATGATACGACTGATACACGTATAAACGAGAAAAAAACAATAAATGTAGTTACTGGAAGTATGGTTTTGTTTCCTGCGTCCCTCATGCACTACACGATTCCTTTTGAATCAGAAGAAGAGCGTATCGTTCTAGCGTTTGATGTGAAAAAATGATTGAGTCCAAGAATTCTTATAGTTAAGCGATGAGTGAGTGGCACAATAATCAGAAGAAGCCAAGAAGTAACCTTCAAAAGTTACTGCAAGAACGTTTAGATAAAACTAATCCTTGGCGAAAACTAGCAAAAGTCGAAACAACAAAGCTTGTAAAGCTAGAGGGTCTTACGGAGAAGTTAACACGTAGAGAGAACGCGCTGAATTGCCTAGGATAGATACTAATGACTTTCCGCAATAGGTTATTCTTTCAGTCTTACAAAGAGACCTAAAAACTATGAGGATGATTACAAAAGAGTTTTTTGGACAGAAATCTTCAATTAAATCCAGATACATTTTTATACCCTGATTTATTAAACCCATTTTCGGTTGATAGTGTTCTCTTAACAAGTTGTTGCTTAATTTGTAAGAGATACACCATAATATAGATTACAGCTCCAACTGATTATTCAATTAATCTATCTAAATAACCGAATAAATAAGAATCTAAGAGTAAAATTACAAATGAAGAATTATTCAGATAAACATAAACAAATCTCCGTAATCACCGGCTCAAGAGCAGATTTAGGCTTACTGGAAAGCGTTTGCCAAAAAATTGAATTGAGCCCTGGACTCGAATTATCAATAATAGCGACTGGAACCCATTTAAGTGCTGCACATGGCCACACGATTGATGAAGTGAAGTCTCTAAATGACAATAAACTAGAACTTGTTGATTTAAATATAGAAGGCGATACAGAATTAGAAATTAGCCAATATACCTCTCGGGCAATCAGTCACTTTGCAGAAATTTTTTCTCTAAAAAGGCCTGACTTGATATTAGTTCTTGGCGACCGATATGAGATTTTTGGAAGTGCTATTGCCGCAAGATTTTTTAATATTCCTCTCATTCACATTCATGGCGGCGAGCTAACAGAGGGGGCTTACGATGATTTTATTCGTCACTCACTCACAAAAATGGCATGCCTTCACTTCACTTCAACTCAGACATATGCAGATAGAGTGATACAACTTGGTGAGAGCCCAACCTCAGTATTTAATGTTGGTGGTTTGGGAGCAGAGATTATTTCACAAAAAAAATCCACACTTCTACCAAAACATACACTAGAAATTGAGTTAGGAATAACATTAGAAAATAAGAGCCTGTTTGTTACATACCACCCAGAAACTCTGAGCGCGGATAATTCTGTTAAAGACTTTTCAGTTTTGCTAGATGCTCTCAATGAACTAGAGGATTCGACAATCCTTTTTAGTTTACCTAACGCAGACACTGGGTTCATGGAAATTACTAATCTAATTAAAAGCTTTGTTGTAAGTAACCCTAAAAAAAGAAAGGCTTTTCACTCTCTAGGTCAGCTAAAATATTTTTCAGTGATGCAGTACGTTGATGCTGTTGTTGGTAACTCTTCAAGTGGTATATTAGAAGCTCCCTCTTTCAATATTGGCACCATCGACATTGGCGATAGACAAAAAGGAAGATTAAAGAGTGACAGCGTCATTGATATTCAACCGAACAAAAAGGAAATTTTGAATGCCTTTGAAATATTATATTCAGAAAAATTTCAGAAATGTTTAGAGATTAGCCAAAATCCGTATTACAAAAAAAATACAAGCAACACTATTGTAGATATAATTAGCAAATACGATTTTTCAAAGCGCCAAAAAAAGTTCTTTGACATAGACTTTCGGTAACGTTTAACATTGTCGGACTCTACTTTAAGCTGAAGCTAAAATTAACCTTTCTGCTTTCATAAAATCATCAAGCGTATCTATATCTATCGAGCGGTTTTTTTCCATCACGTAGCCAAATGTATCAGAAAGGAAAAAGCTTTCTTCCTTTTGAAATTCTCTCGTAGAAACAATGTAGATAGCTCCATTTACTATATAGCTAGGCGGAAAATCTTGCCGCCTTTGCCGCCCATCCGATATAATTTTGGATAAGGAACCAACAGAATTTCTCTGAAACATCAGCCATGGAGATTCGGTCGCCTCGTTTACGCTAACACAGCTCGAGGCGCTAACATTAGCCATAGCTAAAAACGCATTATCAATGTCCAGTGAATTTCTAAGGGGTGATGTAGGTTGAAGAACCATTAAAAAATCAAACCCTGTATAGAACGAAGAGGCGTGGCTCACAACGTTTGCAGTGGTTGCATTATCTGTAGAAAGAAACCTTGGTCTTATAAAAGGCACCTCTGCTCCGGAAGCCTTTGCTATATTTGCTATGTCTAAATCATCTGTTGAGACTACTACCTTAGATATACACTGCGCTCCAATAGCAGCTTCGATAGTCCATGCAAGCAAGGGCTTACCTTGAAGCATTTTCAAATTTTTTGCTGGAAGCCCCTTTGAGCCGCCTCTAGCTGGTATAATTGCTAATATAGATGGTGATTTAACACTCATTACTGGTCTCCATCAAAATCATCTCTAGCTTGTTGCAAATCTTTAATATGCCCAATATCAATCCAATCTTCCTTAAGGGGAAAAACGGAGGCCTTTTTTCCATTTTCTATAAGTCTCTCAAATAAAGTTGGCATATCTAGCCAGCAGTTAGGGTAGACAAATTTGAGAACTTCAGGTGAAAGCACGTATATTCCAGCATTTATAAAGTTCTTTAATTTTGGCTTTTCAGATATTCCTGTTAATGCGTGCCCATTAAAGTCTAGCACCCCATAGGGAACTTCAATAATGTGCTCGCGAACACATATTGTTCCAACTGCTTTAGTTTCTAGATGAAAATCTAATAGATTTTCGAATGGGGCTGAAGTAAGGAGGTCACCATTCATTACAATAAAGGGTTTGTCTGGATATTCTGGTAGTAGGGACAATGCTCCTGCAGTACCCATTCTTTGCTTTTCGTGTAAATATTTAATATTTGAATCAAAATTAGTACCATCTCCAAAATAGTCTTCGATTTTCTCACCCCTATAATTTAAGGCGATGGTAAAATTATAAAACCCTAGCCTCGTTAGGCTTTCCAGTATAATTTGAAGTATGGGTTTTCCGCCGACTTGCAGCATAGGCTTTGGAATATTTTCTGTTAAAGGCCTTAATCTAGTACCTAGCCCCCCAGCCATTAAGACAACTTCCGTGTCTACACTGGGATAATTCACTCGTTCATCTGAAAAGATTAGGTCAATAAGTCCGCCTTCAGCATTAAGAATAGGTATTTGTCTTAATTTATGTTGCCTTATCAATTTGATAGCTGCAGTTCGACCTTCCACTTCGTCAACTGAAATAAACTCTTTATTCATAACAGTTTTAACACTGTCAGCTAGAGTTACGCCTCGTAGCAAGCCCCGCCTGATGTCTCCGTCAGTTACAGTTCCTGCTAGCTTTCCGTTATCATTTATTATCAGCGCAAATTGCTGTCTACCGCTATCAATTACCTCAACTGCATTTCTAATGGACGCAGAGCACAAAAGTGTGAAGTGAGCGAACTTCTTCATTGTTTTCTCTGTCCTTTCATTATTAAAAGAGTGACATAAAAAATAATAAACTTCTTCCTATTAGCAAAATAACAAATTTTTTCACCTTGTGACGATGAAAAACCAATTCTCCAAAAACATCTAAACCAGTTTAGAAATTAAATAACTAACTTTATTTTAAACTAATATTTTCAGCACGGTTCCGAACCTTCCCAGAAAGCCGAGAAGGGAGCAAAAGCCCCCCTCCTTTTTCTTTTCTGCATAAAAAAGATAAGATAGTAATTTAAAATCACTAATACGAAAACGCGTAATTTAAAGGTCCGATAATAAACCCATGATTGACTGAGCTGAACGATTTGCCTGAGAAAGCATCGCTTGCGCTGCTTGATTGAGCACCTGTGCTTTTGTTAGTTCAGTAGTCTCGTATGCTATGTCAGCGTCATTAATGCGTGACCGAGCAGCTTTTGTATTCACAGAAATATTCGACAGATTGTTAATGGTATGTTCCATTCTCGACATCGTCGCACCAAGGTCAGAACGTTCTAAGTCAATTCTAACTAACGCACCATCAATGGCAGTCATCATTCTCTTTGAACTTGTCACTGTTAATACATCAAGTTCTGATACTGAAACCAGGTCAGCAGATGCTGGATTTCCTGAAAATAATCCACCCGGATTAGTAATCGTTCCAGTGTTAGTCGTAGAACTATTAATAGTAAAAGTCACATTATTAGACGACCCTGAATTACCCAGAAGCGCTTCTGATACTGTTACGGTATCTCCATAAGAGTAGCCAGAACCGTAGTTCAAAATATTTACTGCAGTTATAGATGAAGAACTAGCCACGGTAACTTCTGCTGTCATTCCAGAACCACTACCAGAAGCTGTTGTTAGATTCACAACATAAGTTCCAGCTGCAGGCGTTGCTGAGCCAAAGTTAATTGCAGTCCCAGGTGTTGTACCTGTAAGAAGTGTTGGGTCAGCTGATGTACCTACATTGCCAGATGCAACAGAATAAATGAAAGGGGAATGCAATTCGATTTCGCCAGACACCTGAACTGTATTAGGGTCTAGGTTTTCTACGATATCAACAGCGTTTCCAACATCGGCCAAATCACGGTCAGCACCAGAAACAGTCATATTAGGTACCGCAAGATTAATAAGCTGATAATCTTCTAAAACTATATCATAGCCTTCATTTGACATAAGTGTCATCTTAGACTTTGAAGTATCAAGAGTAGCTGTGATACCTGTCTTACCAGTGGTGCCATTAATAGCGCCTGCTAATGATGTAAGGTCAGTTGAACGACCATTTGTAATGCCAAATGATACATTCGCAGCTATCTGGACGGCTGAGTCATTTTTGCCATAAAGATTGAACATCACAGTATCAGACGTTGCTGAAGCTTGGTCTGCAAACGAAACATTCATCCGTGTTTGAGCAGTTGAATATACCCCAGTTGTGCCTTGAACGGCATTAATGCTGGCAGACACTTCCTTGGCTGTAGAACCACCATTTACATCAACGGTCACTGTTCCAACATTACCGTATATAGTAAGGTTTTCAGTTTCCTGGAAACGAGCCGTCAGATCAGATTTCGCATTAACGGCAACAGGATTTGTTGCTGGAAGAAATCCTGCGGCTGCATTGATGGTTGTATCAGAACGCACGACATATTCACCAAGGCCTGTCGGTTTTACATCCTCTATTGATAAAATCGCAGTATCATTTGGCTGGAATCCAACTTGGAAAGTGGTGTTTACAAAATCGCCATTAAGCATTTTTACATTGTTGAAAGTACTGCTTTCAGCAATTCTTTGAAGCTCAATTTGCAGCTGACCAATTTCGTTGTTGATAGCAATTCTGTCCTGGCCTGTATATACACCGTTCGCAGATTGAACAGATAGTTCCCGCATTCTATGGAGAATTTGCGTTACCTCTGCAAGAGCTCCCTCAGCGGTCTGCGTCAAAGAAATTGCGTCACCCGCATTTCTAATTGCCGCCTCAATACCTTTTATCTGAGAGGTCATTCTATTAACAATGGATGCACCCGCAGCGTCGTCAACCGCATGGTTGAGGCGTAAGCCTGAAGCAATGCGTTCTAACGACTTATTCATTGCTTCTTCTTTATTCTGCATATGGTACAGCGTTGTTACACCGGCCATGTTTGTATTAATCTTGCTCATGATAGTTCTCGCCAATCACAAAAATTTGACATATTAGTTCTATGCAATTCACATGCCAAGTTTGAAGACACTTTAGTTAAATGAGAAAAATAAGCTGTGATGGATATCATCAAAACCCTAAATTGGGTTTGGTAGGTTTTTTGCCTACCCTCCGCTTTGCATTTCAGTCTATTAAACTGTTTCCACATTTTACTTGCCTTTCAATGACAATGTTCATTGTAATGCCTGCAAGTAAGATGCCAAACTGATTATTATCTCAGAAAATCAAAGAGACTTTGTTGCCCAATCTTAGCAAATGCCTGATGAGCCGCATCACGGGCAACCATTTGCGCCTGCAATTCAGTTACAAGTTTGGTTAGGTCGGCTTCTTCTAAATTCATTACCCGCGAAGTCACAACTAATTCACGTGAACGAATAGTATTTAGCTGCATTTGAGCTTTACCCGCATGCGCACCAATATATGCTTTTTGATTGCTAATATTTGCAATTGCATTATCAAAGTTAGACATACTCTCACGAACAAGCTGGCCTGTATCTGCAAGGCGCACTGGATTTGTTATCGTAGCACCCGAACCATCTATGGCTTTTAGGTCAACATACGAGGTAAGAGTTTCATTAGAAAACTCATACCCCTCAATGTTAATTTCACTCATCGTAATTTCGCCACTCGATGCATCCGTCAAGGTCACGGTGCCATCTGCCTCAAGCGCAGCAGATATACCTGTCTGAGCTGATACAGCATTGACTTCGTCAACAAACCCTTGAAGATTTTGATCTGAAACGGATGCTGAAACCGAAGCAATGCCAGCTGACCCTTCTAGACTGAAAGTCCAATTTTGCAATTGATTAGGCAGCGTAAAGTCCAGGCTAGCCATTGACCTTGCCGAAGCAAATGATGTTACATCCGTCGCGCTACGAATAGCATTAATAGCTGAGTCAGCAATATCGAATATTGAGCGATTTCCGTCTAATGTCCCAACCTTCATAAAAGCAGTGCCTCCATCAATGGATGTATTAACTGACATATTTTCAGAAATTTGAAGAGACTGAACGCCTCTATCACCATTATAAGAAACCTTTCCAGTTATATCGCGTGAAAAAGCTTCAATATTAGAATTGAAACCAGAAAAAAGGCTTTGCCCTCGCGTATCCTTGGTATTAACCTGGCTCAGCAGTACATCTGTAAGTTGCTCCATTTCCCGAGCAATGCCTTCTCGGTTGAAAGCATCATATGCACCATTACCTGCCATAGTTGTCAGCTCAGACATTCGGGTCAACACATTCGTTATTTCCCCCATAACGGAATTAGCTTGCTCGAGCCTCAATTGCGCTGCTTCGGCGTTAGATGAAAACTTTCCGAGTAATTCTTTTTGGTCTTTAACAGCTGATAACTGAACAGCACCCAGCGGGTCATCGGACGCTCTTAAAATTTCCTTGCCTGATGCAATCTTTTCCTGGATTTGCTGAATATTTTTATTCAATCTACCGAAATTACTAAGCTGCTGCTGACCAAAGAGTTTATTGCTAATCTGCATTGTCTACTCCTATCTCATCGTATCAATAAGGGTTTGAAACATCTCACGCGCTGTTGTTAAAATTCTTGCTGATGCTTGATAAGCTTGTTGGAATTCGATTAATGCCGATGCTTCGCTATCCAGATTAACGCCAGAAAATCCTGCCTCAGCTTCCATGGCTGCTTGTTGACGCGCGTCAGCAGATTCAGTAGAAATTTTGCTCGCTTGAACAGATGTCCCTACTTTTGAAACAATTGTTGAAAATACTTCGGAAAAACTTACATGTGTCGGGTCATTCGGCGCCCCGTTCTGCAAGTTAATGATAGCATTAATATTTCGCGCATCCCCTGGTTGGGAAACACCCTCAGCAAAATGGAACTTATCATTAGACTGCCCTTTGCCAGTGATACTTAATTTAAAATCACGAAACTGGGCAAAGCCGTCTTGGTCAAGATACCGCGTCGCAATCGAATGCTGGGTTTCTGTATCGATAATTTCAACTTGCCTACTATCCACATCGGTTATTTGGACAGTAAATGCATCGTTCTGCGAAGAGATAAGTGACTCAACAGGTGTGATATCATACTGGGCGCCCAAAAGCCGTGGACCTGTTCCTGTTGTTAAGACAAGCAGGTCTTCAAGCGGCAAATCAGTGAGTGATATTTTTTGTTGCGCTCGCGATGAAGCTGTAGCACTAAACTCCACAATCTCACCATCTGTTGATGATATTTCAATATGATCGGACCGTACCTTTACGCTGCTTGTACCCACCTTGAAACCATATGCATCTTCAGGAGCTGTAACAGCCAGAGTATAAGTGGCAGGATCAAACTCTAATACCAACCGACCTGGGCCCGAACTCCCGGATGCAAATTCATACCGAGCTGTTAGTCCTGATGGTGATGGTGTGGTTGTCACCGTGCCATCAGTTGCAATATCAACAGCTACCGGTGTACCACTGAAATCAAAATTCAACTGAGGCATTCCTGCACTAACAGTAATTTCTTGCCCTGTCATGCGGGACACATTAGATGATAGGCCAAAGGCTGCTGCCGCTATACTATTATTGGGCACTTTTGTATCTGATGATAATGATAATGTCTGACCTGACAAACTACCGCCACCAAATACCTGCAATCGTCCATCAATATCAAAGTAGGCCGTCAACCTATCTGCTTCACCGCCAGATACTTCAATTTCGCCATTTACCATCGCAATTTCAAATTGCTCACTATCAAAATCTGCGTGAAAACGAGACCCATCTGCTGGTTTAGCAATAGCAGCGACGCTTGCGACAAACTGGGCTGATCCGGGAGAACCAGCATTTGCTGCATCTGTGAATGTAAAGCTCTCAACCGTAAATGCCTGACCTGCAGTTTTTCCTGTCAAAATAAATTGCTGCTGACTACCAGATACTTGGGTTGTTGCAACAACGTCTAGGTTGGCCGCATTCAAAGTAGTCACAAAAGCTGCGCCCAGTTCTGCGTGTGTTGTCACACCTGACCCAGCTGTTAAGTCAACGGTAATGTTTTGCCCATTCACTGAAATAGAAAAACTATCAGCAGCCGAGTCAATTGCCTCGGTGCCCGAAAACCCAAATGTGGAAACCTGATTAGTATTAACAAGACTTCCACCAGATAATGAGGCAAGTGGCGCCTGAGCGCGAAGCGCATTAACAACGGCCTTATTCACAGAGCTCTGATTTACCTCAGCAAGTGCTGAGGCTGATATAGTTGATGCAAATGAAATAGACGCATTACCTGTTGGAACGGTGAAAGAGTAAGCTGCATTTGTAGCAGACGCCCGCAGCCCGTCAGCTGATGCCGAAGATGCGTCGGTATCACCGTTGATGTTAAAGCGAACCTGTTTTTTCTCTGAGGCTGCATCAGAGACTACCGACACAAGACCATTAGTTTCAGG
>Ga0233444_10002424_pt1 | contig 19663 bp, 18 predicted proteins | sample SI_124_October20_6_FD_182792 | JGI IMG/M metagenome (GOLD analysis project Ga0233444, IMG submission 182792) | Seawater microbial communities from Saanich Inlet, British Columbia, Canada - SI_124_October2016_10_MG | ecosystem: Environmental > Aquatic > Marine > Inlet | place: Canada: British... | reverse complement strand
GCTTGAGTTTGTCCGCCTTGACCTAAGCCACCAGCACCACCTGAAGCGCTACAATAACTGCCAAAACTGGAGGTTCCTCCGCTCCCACCGTTTGCGCCTCCGGTATATGAACCCCCTCCACCACCGGAGCCACCGTAAACCATTACGAAAACGTCATTGACTCCTGCTGTTTTAGTATAGGTTCCGCTTGATGAAAAAACTTGGACATTTTTGATAAAACCAGCAGGAAACGTCACTGTACTGTCCAGCGTTGCGTTGCTTATCGTGCCACCAGACCCAATGATAGAAACACCATCAACAGATACTGGTGATTTAAGGTCTACGATATTTGAGGAGTTGTATCTACCTATGTATGCCATATCATGCAATCTCTAGATAACTTGCCGTCACATCCACTACATTGTTAGCATCTGCAGTTACAAGCAAACTATCACCTTCCATCAACACGACCTTGTTTTCAATGAGGGCAAGAGAACTATTTACGGGAAGCGGTGCACCTGTGATATAACTGTATGTGTTTGCACCTTCAGCTATTTCAACTGTGATTTCATGGTCTGATGTATCCTTGTTGGATGCAATCAATCCAATGATGACAACCTGAGCATTTGTTCCAACAGTCGGTACTAAAGTTGTTTGAGATGATTCTACGTGTACTGATTTTCTTTTAAATGCTTCTGCCATTTATGCTCATCCTCCTAAAGCTATTGAAGCAACTGTTGGTGAAAGACCTGGAAATGATAGTGAACCGGTTGCTGTTATGTGACTTGCTGTGATGTTTACGCTACCGTTAGATTCACTGATAATATTATTACCACTACTGTTTACAACTGGTGGTGCTGTAGTATTTATCAGAATACCTTCACTACCATCACCAGTGTGCATTCTAAGTTCACCAGTAGACACACCAGCATCCGTAGTGATTGCAGTAAGCTCACCATTCTCAAAGTCAGTATAATTTATATGTTCAAGGACTGTGCCTCTTAAAAGTTTAATACCGTTTGCCATAAGAGTATTTATTCTGTTGGTGGTTCTACTGGTTCATCTGCTGGAAGTGGCTCGTTTAATTTAAGTGTTCCGCTCATTTAAATTTATTCCTGTGATTCCCAAGTTTGTGTTTCTTCGTTCCAATTATATATTTGTTCATCATTCGGATATGGTATTGGTGATTCCCAAAGACAAGATAGTTCGTTTAATGTCCAACTAGGATATGGTTGTGGTGGAATAAAAGCATCTCTTGTTTCATCATAAGTGAATCCAACACCAGCATAATTTTTTCTGAATGCTTCGGATTGGTCTTCACTTAGTTCATTTGTTTCTGGATTGTAATGTACTCCACCTCTAGTATTATAAGATGTTCTTTTATGTACCTTACCAAATCTTTCAGTATAGATTCGTTCCAAATCCACTACTTCTTCACTTGCACCTGTTCTAACTTTTGTTACTATGTTGTTATTATCTAATTCTGCGTAATATGCCATTTTAATCCCTTACCATGAAATATCCCCATCACCATCTAAAAACTCATATGTCTTATAACCTGCTCTTGATGTATTTGGTGCCGGAGGTGTAGTTGTACCCGATACTGTTGTTGCTCCTCTACAAGTGTGTGATACATCTATGCTTACTAAATCTGGATATGTATCTGAGTAAGAAATGATTACTATACCCTTTCCTCCAGGAGCAGCAGCATTGCCAGATCCGCCTGCATTGTAACCACCGCCACCACCTCCACCAGTGTTTACAGTTCCAGATACTGGATTTCCAGCACTTCCTGCTCCTCTTCCACCTCCACCATTTCCTCCAGTTCCTCCAGAATAAGAAGTACTAAGTGATCCTCCCCCACCTCCTCCTGAATAAGCTACACTGGACCCTGTGATTGAATTAATTTTACCATCTCCTCCATTACCTCCAGTTCCGCCTCCATTTGAACCTCCATGTTTTCCTTTTGCAGAAGCACCACCGCCACCGCCACCTCCATGATTGCCATTATAACCACTTCCTCCATCATATCCTTGTGTTTCTATACCAGACCCACCCAAACCTCCTCTAGAAGTTCCGCTACCACCACCACCTCCAGAACCTCCAGATTGACCTATGCCTCCATAACCACCAGTAGACCCACCACCAACACCTCCGCCTACACTTCTTATACTAGAAAACACAGAATCATTACTATTATTACTTAATACGTTATTAGTACCTCCAGCGCCTACTGTAACAATATAATTTGTAGATGTATAAACTGTTAGTTGATTTTCTGGTGTATGAGTAATTCCTCCTGTTGAGTCTACAGAAGAACGCATTCCTCCTCCACCACCGCCACCGCTGCCATTGCTCCAACCTCCACCACCGCCAGCTACAACCAAATAGTCAACAAGAATATTTGAATTTACATTGGCTATGTTTACCCAGCTACTTCCAGTGTAAATTTTTAAATTATTATCACTGCTATCCAAATACATATCACCTTGTACTGGATTGCTGGGAGCAGCACTAGGTGTTAGACTAAGTTTAGAAAGATTGCTAACAGTACCTGAAGGACTAAGTATTTCATCACCACCACTACTCTTCAAAGGATGTGTCAATCTAATGCCAGCATTTGCTGTTGATTCAGTAAGCTCATCAATCTTGAGTTTTACTGGACCTGTACCTGATTGTTCTGCGAAAAGTTTTCCGTTAATTTCTAGTGTTGGCATATTTTATTCTGGTTTCTCTGGCCAATTAATATTAATTAAATTACCATTTTCATCTAGTTGTGGTTCTGCTGTAACTGGCAAATCTCTAAGTGCTTGTCGGTATGCTTTCAAACTATCTATATTTAATCCTTTTTCTAATCCTCTAGTGATTTCCCAATCTGTTTTTGCTAGTTTGTTATTTCTTTCTTCTCGCATTAATCTAAGAGGTTCTGCTAATTTTAATTCTTCATATTTCAATAGAATTTCTTCTTGACTGGGTTGCTCTAGTTCAGTCTCATACCATTCAACTATATGATTATCTACAACCTGAAATAGTGCATTTTGTTTGTTTACTAATAAATCTACTGCTTCTCTGTATAACATTGCAGGACTTTTTAGATTCATGCTGCAATCTCCATTAAAGTCATATTATGCATTTGTGTGCCATAACCCCAAGTATCCGCATCGTATACTGTACCTGCATATACCACGTAATAAACTCTATATTCCAGTTCTTTACCTGCGGGTTGATTTGGTGAATGTAATCCAACACCGCCTAATGGTAATTCTCTCCAAGATGAATGACCGTGAAGTTTTAACCTTATTCTTAATGTATCTGCATAACTACTCCAAGTTCCTCCAGAGTCACGATATCTCCAGTGTACTGTATAATGTGCATCACCACTATCATTTATTTGTGGAGATGATGCTGGAAAAAATGCTATTTTACTATTTGCTTTTTTTAAAATTATTGTTGCGTATATGTTATTAGAATAAAAACTGTTACTACCACTTTGAACAGCAGGTGTAATTGGATTATCTACAACTTGAATCACATGCCCAGCAGGAAACGTAGCACTTGCTAATGAATTGTTGATGTTGACATCATTGGTAAGTCCTACTGTACCACCATCATCTGATATGATTTGTGTTCCGTTTGTATGATATAATGTGTTTGCAATCAGAGATGTTGTATCACCAACTACTTCAGCTACTTTCGTACCTTTAATTAATAATTGAGCCATATTATATTATGTTGAGATTACCAGTAATATTGATTGTACCGTTTGCGCCAATGTTGATAGGACCAACTAATGCTAGATTATATCCATCATGTATATTTAGCGTATAATCTATAGTAGATGGATTAGCTGCCGCTGCAACAAGTATCTTTCCACCAGCAGTAAAACCATCATGAACACGTACTTCACCAGTTGGTAAATCAGTAATACCTCCAGCAGTGATCAAAGTAACTTCACCTTTTTCACCGGTAAAAGTTTCATGTTCATTGTGTGTTCCTCTTGATAATTTAACGATTTCTGGCATATTGTTTTTTAATTAAATTGTTATCTGGCATTACTGAATTTAATAGGTTGCTCGGCAAATGCTGCGTAAATAAATTTGTCATTAGCTCCGCCATTGCCATTCAATTCCGTACCGTTTTGTCTACACTTAAACCCATTACTTAAAAGATCTAAATAAAGTGTATCTCCTCCAGAATCTCCAGCAGTATTTCCTCTTTTTCCTTCTGCATGACTTCTGTTTGCATATAATGGACTATGATTTGGATTATTAGTTATTCTGGAATTATCATACATAACCCAACTATGATAGTCAGCATTAGAAGTACCAGTATAAAGTTTTACCATCAAAAAAGCAGGTTTAAATCCAGTGTAAATAAATGGACCATCTGTAGAATTATTACCAGAAAAGCTTCCGAATGCGGAGTAGCCAGCTACGCTGTGCCAGCAGTAAGCGATAATATCGTCACTTAATCCGTTAATATGATTTGAGTTTCCTAATGTAAATGTATTAGCAGAAAAACCAGACCAAAATGCTGAATTAGAAGCTTCTGAATTTGGTAATTCTAGGTGTAAATAGTGTATATTGCTGGATAAACTTTTATGATAAACTAACCAATTAGCTGTGTCGTCTAAGTTTTTAGCAATTATTAAATCTGGAGCAGAACTAAGCCCATGTGGGACGGTAGCAGCACTACCCGTTCCGACATACTTCACAATACTAAAACCTGCTTTTGTATTAACGCTCATTCTAGTTGGGGTTATAGTACCAGCATCTAATTTAGCATCTCCAGTAATAGTTCTTTCTACACCATCAACTACACCTTTATCATCTCCACTTGGAGCACCTCCTGCCTTCCAGCACCAGGCTACATTTGTTGTTCCTGTAACATTTCCTGAACTAGAAGAACTCAGGGCAAATCCATTACTATTTAAAACACAAATATTGGCATAATCTGTATTTTCTGCAACGGTGCTGTGACTTGATAGATATGAATCAGGTCCTCGTATAACATCATGTATATTATGACCATATGAATTACTCCTAGATTTTATCCAAACAAAATCCGGTTGAAACTCAATACCAGTAACTGTTTTAGTACCGCCATTACCATCATAAGTTACTGCTTTAAAATGTTTTTCAGGGTCTTGTGCAGCAACATTGTTACGCTTAGTAACTTTTCCTGGTTGTGTTAGTAATGCTGGTGTACCTGTTATTGATTGTTTTGTGCTTGATGTTGCAGGGTCTGTGCCATCTGTTGTATAGTGCGTTGCACTTAATGGATAAGCTGGTGGTATAAAATCTGTTGTATATAATGCTTGACCATTAACTATTCTTGCATCTGTAACAATACCGTTAAGATAATATGAGCTTTCTTGGGCTCCTATTTGTAATCTTCTTGTACTATTGCCAACAACATATCCTGTTACATCTGTAGTTGTACCTACTTTATTACCATTGACATATAAATCCAACGAATTACCATTTCTAACTGCGGCTACATGATACCAAACATTAGCACTCATTGTATAGCCTGACGTATTTTTATCCCATCCAGTGCCGGGTGTCAAATAAAATATTAAACTAGCAGAACCATTTATATAAAAAATAAATGCAGAATCACTTGTAGCGCCACCTATTGATTGATTTAACAATGTACTTTCTGTAAGGTCACGCAATTTTACCCATTGCTCTATAGTAAAATCATTTGAACTTAAATTAAAATCTGTATGGTCTGGTGTGAAAACATATTGTGATACACCATCTAAACTAAAACTACCAAAATTACTACCTTTATATGGAGAACTATCTACAATAGTTGCACCGTTATAATAGGTCAAACTTTTGCCAGTTTCATCTTGTGCATAAGAATCAATCAGCGACATCACACCAGCACTGGTCTTTGTGTGCCAGGGTTGTAATAATAATTTAGTGTTTGCATCTGATGAAATTTTAGTAGAGGGTGGTGTAGTACTTTCATTAAATGGAAGATAAACACCTTGAGCACCTTTTTTCAATTGAAAATCTGTTATATATCCTTTTACTTCATATAACAAACTCCCAGTACCACCTGCTGTAGTACCTATTCTGAATGGAGATGAAGAACCATTTCTGTTGATTTTACCATTGTCTGTTTGGTCTCCACCAATTTGGATTCCATCCAAATATAATCTATATGTACTAGAAGTTGTTCCTGTGCCTTCTCTTCTAAAACTAATATGATGCCACTGATTTACGTTTAATCCTGTAGGATGACTAAAATATAAATTTAAATTAGTTGTAGAACCAGAAGAATTAATATTAAACCAAAATCGTTTATTTGTTTGGTCCCAAAAAAGTTGATAAGACCATGAAACACCGTATCTACTAAAAAATACTCTATATTGTGCAGAAAGGTCTGTCAAGTAAGTCCAAAAGTTAAAAGAAAAGTTGGAGGGAGTTGATGAAGAACCATTATCATTTTCATCTAAATAAAATTCAACATCATTATTACTAAGATAATCTCCACTTCCATCAAAATAAAAACTTCCACCATAGTAGTTGTCTTTGGCACGGAAAAATGCTGTATCAAAATCATTGCTACGTTGATACGGAGACCAGTCTGAGATTGAAGGAGAACTATTTATAGTAACAGTTTTGTTTGTTCCTGATGAATCTTCAAACCCTTTACTATCTACAGATAACAAAAACTTTGTATTAGTTATAGCTGTTAATTTGGCATTGGGTGCTGAAATATATCCATTACCATCTGGTGTATAAACTGCGGTACCTTTTACTATTCTAAAATCAGCAATGTATCCACCTAAATCTTGACTATTACCAGAATATCCTCCAATACATAAGAAATTTGTATTAAATCCAGTGAGCGCATCTGTAATAGAGCCAGTACCAATATTATATTGTGTAGAACTTGGTTTACCATTACAATAAATTTTTATTGCTGTGCCATTTCTTTGTAAAACAATATGATTCCATTGATGTCTTTTAACATATAAATCTGTATGATTACCATTAAATACCCAAGATGATTTATTACCATAATCTGTTATAAGATAATCTGTATTAGATAATCGTATTTGCCAAGCAGTTCCATTAGTTGTACCACCTCCTTGCCATTGGGGATAAGATACTATTGTTTCATCAGAATCTCCTTTCATATGATACAACCAAAATTCAACTGTAAAATCATTTGTTCCAAATTCTAAATCACTATGTACGGGAGTTCTTACCTGACTTGACGCAATATTTGAATCAAAATTTATACTCCATCCATCAGTAGTATACGGAGAAAACTTGCTGATTTGAGCATTTCCATTGTATGTCAACAAATGTTGATTGGTTTCATCAACAATGTATTCTGCTGGCTGTAGATTTGCAGTATCTAAGTTTGCTGTACAAAGTGCCATTGCTCCAGCTGGTGGCTCATAGAAAAATCTACCATGCCCTGAAGCATCTGTATACACTTTTGTTGGAACTCTATTGTTAGCAAATGTTGGATCTTGGCCGAAGTTAAATCTAGCATATCCATCGTTACCTCCATTACTGCAAACTAGATGTATATCTGCTGTACTATCAAAATTTATCCAATTATTATATCCAAATGAATACGTATAACTTGCAGTGGCTAGATATATTGTAAATTCGTTTGCAATAAAATTGATTAATAATCCTACAACTTCTGTAGTACTAGTATTCATAAATGGAAAATTTCCATTACTACTTCTGTATTGCCAAGTTACCCTGCCTCCTTGGTCTGCGCCTGCATTTATCTCAAAGTTTTGATTAGTGTTGCCATATATACCAAAATAATTGCTGTTTTGTGTAAATCCTATAGTAATCGCATCAGTCATTTGTGCAATTTCAAAATATATTTTACCCATAGTATGTACAAATGGTAATGTTGTAATGTATCTACCATCACTATTAAAAGGCGTATTTGTATATAAACGTAAATTGCCTTCAGTCATATCAAACATATTACTTGTATCAGGTGCCAACGGATTCAAAGTTGCAAATGTGTTTGTCGGTGTGTCTTTTACTACGTCATCTCTTGTAAATGCCATTCTTATTCCTTAATTTGCTGCCCAATCGTTTGCTGTTGTATGTGTTCCATCAATCGGAGCTATATCTTTTACTGTTTGCAACGCATTACCATTGAATACTAAATTATCTGGTGAAAAGTCTAAGTGGAAACCATTCACACCGTAACCACTTCCTGAATATTGTTTCGGAACCCACATGCCATCTACATTTTGTCCAAAGTTACTAGGTCCTAATGCTTGCCCGTCAATGAATTGGATGTTAGCCATGTAGCCACTAAAATAACCACCACTCCAAGGATTTCTACTTATGTATGCGGTACTGTAAGTTGTGTTATTAATTTGCGTATCGTGATCTACAGCTAATTGAGATGTGCCACCTGTAACCATGCTCAATAATTGCTGAGTCCCATTAATGTAAATTCTAACTCTGTCAGTAGATGCTGGTGGATCTGAGTTACTACTGCTATTCGGAGTATCAATTACATAGACTACGTGATACCACGCAGAAATGTCATTTATATTTCCAGGTGCTTGATAATATGACGTTGTTCCATTTCTGTCTAAAAACCAAAATTTATCAGCAGTACCTTGAACCAACATTAGTGTATCGTTAGTACCGTTCCCCTGACCGAACAGAGTTACATCACCAGTATTACTTGCACTTGATATTGCGAATTTTAACCACATGCTCAACGTGTACTCTCTTCTGTTTCCAGAAGTAACAGTTCTACTCAAATAACTACTCCCATCAAACCGCAAACTATTTAAAACTTCAGAAGTTCTAACAATATTCACTGTTCTACTTGTGATTTGCTCTCCTAAGTTTTGAGCATCACCACTTGTGCTTTTTGCTTGTACTGTAAAATTACTTGTGGTATATTCCGTAACTGATTCTGTCAATCCAGTAATCACACCTGTTGTGCTGTCTATGCTCAAACCAGTTGGTAAGTTTACTGCACCATAAGTTACTGTATCTCCATCTGGGTCTGTACTTGTTGGTAAAGTTACCTCAACGCCTTGGTCACGATAAATTCCGTATATAGTTGCCAATGTTGTGCTATCTGTTAAACTCCATGTAGGTTTTGTATCAACATAAATTGCATTTTCAAAAATTGCACTTAATCCACCTGCTTTTGTTATTTTTAAATCATATGGTTCTTTAGTAAAGTCAAATTGAAATGTATTTGCGACTGCTGTTAATTGTGTAGCTGTATTGAATGTAACTGTCAGAGGAGTTATTTCTGAATTATCATTTCCTATGAAAATTACAGTTGAACCTTGATCAAAATTGTTTCCAGAAATCACAAAACTTGTTGTGTTGTTTCCAAAGTCGGGAAATTGTGGGGAAACACTTGTTACTTCTGGAGGCATGTCTCCAATTTTAGACCATACTGCAGGAACTATAGATTCAGAATATATTTCATATTGCTGCAATGTTGTGTTGTAACGAATCATGCCTGCGGTTGGTGTTGCAGGTCTTTGTGCTGTTGTACCTTTGGGTACTATTATTGCACCAGTATCATTGCTCAAATCAATTGATACATTTTTGATTGTAACTTTTGTGTTTGTTTCTTCTACAATTGGAGTAAGTTCATCACTCTTGAAGATTCCTACATTGTTTGCTGGTATGACTAGTTGGTCAGTACCTTTCTGTAGAATTAAATCTCTTGTGTTGATTGTACCTAAGTCAACAATGGTTCTTGCTTCTCTTAGATGAGAAATACGTCCACCTTCAAGCACTGTTTGTGTGAGTGCCATATTTCCAACAGGTATACCACCAAGGAAATTTTCGTTGTGTATTCTTAATTCTCCTGTACATACACCATTCGCAGTAGTTACGGCTGTGATTTCACCATTGTAAAAAATGCTGCTGTTTGCTGTATGTTGTGGTCTTGTACCACGTAGAAGTCTTATACCTTGTGACATTTATATTTTAAATTAAAGTTAACCTACAAAATGACCAGAAAAATGATTAACATTAGAAATGTTTGTTCTCACAGTATTCAAAACATATATTTCCATAGTATCTCCATTATTTAAATAATATGTTATAGATGTAGTATTTGCCGGTTCTTGATTACTGTAAACAGATTGTAAATGTTGTAAATAACCCGCTATACCTCCGTTCACTCTAAATTGTATAAGAGTCCTATCTCCACCTGAAGTTCCGACAAGTGTTGTTGTAAAATGATAGAATCCTGAAATTGGTGCAGTAAATAATCCCGTAGTACCAGAATAACTATTTGTATTATCATATTCAACTAAATTAAAAACAAATATAGCGTTACCACCAAAAGAAGCGGTATCTGTTCTTTTTGCAAAAAATGCAGGAACATTAGGTTTACTTTCCAATCCAGTAGAACTCATTCCCCATAACTTAGTTACATCATTATTATAAATGTTAAAATCATCACCAACTGTTTTTAAATTAAAGTTTTGTGTATCGCCCTTAAATTTAAGTTGCTGAGTATTACTTGTAAATTCTATACCAGTTAGACCATTTATTTTAACTGACATCTTACTCCGGTGGTGTAGGCCAAATTACGTTTGTCAATTCTCCATTCTCATTCAATTGTGGTTCTGCTGTTGCAGGCAAGTCTCTTAATTGTTGTAAGTATGTTTGCCATTCCATTGGGACTTCTGTACCTTGACTGTATGCTCTGATTGTAATCCAATCATATTTCGCTAATAATCTGTCACGTTCTAATCTTAACAGGCGTAATGGTTCTGCTGCTTGAAGTTCAATAATTTTAGCTTGGATTTTGCTCCAACTTATTTCTTCCCCTTCGTAATGTGGTAGTTTAATAAAATAATTATTGAATTCATCCTGCGTTTTAGGCTCATCTGTGAGAGTAAAACCACGACATCCAAAATCATGAAGAACATCAAGCACACTAATCATCGTTGTATCTCCATCAATGTCATTCTTACACCATAAACAGTTGCACTGGATGCTGAACTACCATATGCCATTTGTAGATTAAAAGTTTGTGATGTGCTAGAAGGAGTGTAAATCGTATTGATTGCAATTGGTGATTGCATGTATTTCGTACTACTTAGATTGTCTCTTTGGTAAATTATGTATTCTTGCGTAATTGTTGATGTACCATCTGTTAATTTAACATGACCAGTAGGACCATCCCAACTTGTACCACCATTTATATATATTCTGCTAATAGAAACCATTACTAATATATCATTACCAGAAGTTACGTTAATCGAATGACTTAAATATGTTGCATAACTATTTGTTAAACTTGTTGATCCAGATAAAATATTTAAAGTTGCATCTGCAGGTATTTGAACTATATGTCCAGCAGGAAACTTAACATTATTTGTTAATGCCCCATTGTTCAACAATATATTGTCGTTTAAATCTTTTATTTCTATTACTTTTAAAGCACTTGGCATTAACTATTCTCCGGTGGTGTAGGCCATTCTACATTTGTTAGATTTCCAAATTCATTTAATTGCGGTTCTGCTGTTGCTGGTAAATCTCTAAGTGCTTGTCTATAGGTTTTCCATTCAGCAAGGTCCATATCTTGCTCTAATCCTTTTGTAATAATCCAATCTGTTTGCTGAAGAAGTCTATCACGTTCTATTCTTAGTAAGCGTAGTGGTTCGGCTGCTTGAAGTTCAGCAAGTTTATCATTTACTTGCTCAATTGTCGCTGGAGATTCTGGAACATCAATCCAATTAATATTTGAATAATCACCACTCACTAATGTAAATGAACAATTTGGATGTAATGCAATAATTGCATCTATTATATCAATCATAACTGAATCTCCTGTATCACTAATTGTACTCTATTTGCTCTAAAAGTTTGGGTTGCGTTTCCAGAAGATTCGTTATATGCATATCCGTAAAGTGCTATTTCTATATCTCCTGTTCCAATTGTATCATTTGTATTAGCCGCACCAGTTCCAACATACACAACCCCTGACCAATCTGGAGGATATGCGGGCATTTGAGATGCTTGATAATATGGATAATTGCCTCCTTGATATGCTCTATTGTTACCTAATGCGTCCGGCACTTTAAAAACACATCCCCAAGCACCCTTATCAGACCGAGTTATGTTATCAAATCCAACCCATCCACTTACAATTACTCCATTTCCAGATGTAATATTTACAGTTTTTCCAACAAGTTTAACAAAAACTCTGTTACCTGTATTAAATCTCACATCATGTGTTAAGTTATCTGGATTACTTGGAGTACCACCTGCCGCCATACTTGCATCAATAGTTGTATTACTCATATATCCGGTAGTATATATATTAACTACATGCCCAGCAGGAAACGTAACATTTCCAGTCAACGCACCATCACTCATCAACACTTGATTATTTAATAGACGAATTTCGTCCGTTTTTAATATACTTTCTGCCATATTACACTATTGTCCAAGTTGAACCAACTGGTATAACTACAGTTGCATTGTTTGCGATTGTTATTGGTCCAGCAGTCATTGCATTCTTACCTGCTGAGATTGTATAATCATCTGTGATTGTTGTATCATTTTCAAAAAACACTTGATTGTTTCCACCACCTTTTGCTATTGTATCAAACTTAAAACCACCATTACCATCTGCTGTAAGTATTGTACCATTTGCTGCAGTGTTAGCAGAAATTACATCAGTCAATCCAGCTAGATTAGTTACTACTGAATTAAAATAAAACGTGTCATTAGCACCAGCAGTTAATACAGTACCAAGTGTAGCACTAGCAGTATTTACATCATGTAAATCATTTAGCAATTGACTACCACCAAAAGGAACACCACCAACAGTCTGACCGTCATGTAAACGTATGATGCCAGTAACTTTACGATTCGGGCTATCATCACAAATCAATGTGATTTCACCATTCTCTCCCGTAAAGTTATTGTGTTCTGCTACAGTACCTTTGGAAAATTTTATAACTTCTGGCATTTATTTTATTCTATGTTAGAAAAATCAAATATTAATTCTAGTTTGTTGATATCAGCGACCAAAATTCCATCTTGAATTCTTTAAGTTTTTTTAATGATCTTATTTATTCTATATGCATCGGCAATAGAAACTTCATCATGATTTATAACTTTATTTACTGCTGTAAAAAAGTTTGTGTTTTCAAAAATTGTGTTTTCAATTTCAATTGTTCTGCCATATTGTTTTCTCCATTGATAATTATAATTACCTGGCGTTCGTTGCTGAGTATTTGAAGGGCATTTCCGCAAATGCTGCGTAGAGGTAAGTATTTCCGGTTACATTCCCCATTTTGCTATTCGCATTATCGCAACGAATAAAAAACCCGTTGCTTAAAAAGTCGATTTGATTTTGACCACTACTAGTAGTGCTGGTAGTTTCAACAGCAGCAGAATCAGCTAATAAACAATGATCTATTGGATTAATCGGGCCTCTTTGATTATCAAACATAGCCCAATTACCACTCGAAGTTACATCTTTAATCAAAATGAAACTAGGCTTAAAATCTAATGAACGATAACCTTTATCTTGATGATTAGTACCAGTATACGAACCAAATGCGCTAAAGCCGGGAATACTTGTAAAACAATATGCTATGTACTCATCATCATCATGATGCGTAAATGTGTCTTTAGTTGTAAAAATATTAGAGTTAATTGTGCCGAATGCGTTTCTTGAGTTAATCGCTGCAGTTGTAAAAATTCCAGAATAATTAACACTGCTATGATAAATATCCCAGTTGTATGAAGTGTCTAAATTCTTGCAAATTATAAAATCTGGTGCAGCGCTAAGACCGTGCGGCACAGTAGCAGTAGAAACTGCTCCTCCCGAATCGTCAGGAGAAGTATACTTAACGATACTAAAACCCTGTTTCGTACCAATACTTGCTGATGTTGGAGTAATTGTATAGTTACTAGCGTTACCAAATACAGTTGCTTTATCTGACGTTGAACTAGTATATCCTACATCATTCTTCATATAGATGTTTGATCCACTTGGACTTCCTCCAGCACGGAAGCACCAAGCGATTTGAGATGACGAACTAACACCACTATGACTGCCGACACTAAATCCATTGCTTTCAAATTGATTAAACTTACTACTATCTGATTCTTCTGCCCCTGATCCATTTGTAGTTAAGAATTTGCCATCACCTCTCACAGAATCGCTTAGTATATGACTAAATGTGCTGCCACGGTTTTTGATCCAAACTAAGTCAGGACGAAATCCAACTGTAATAGACTGACTGCCACCGCTATACGTTACACTTTTCATATAATTTTCTGGCAAATCATCTTCTGCTGGATCTATAGCTAAGTTACTTTGAATATTTGATGTGCATAATGCTTTTGCACCCGTTGGTACTGAATGATAAAAGTCTCCTATACCACCAGAATCAGTAGCATTAGCTGATCCGCTAGTTTTATTTCCGCCAAAAGAACTGTCTTGACCGAAATTACAAATAATTCCTGCAGAAGTCGCTGAACTACCAAAGAAAGGTTTAGCACTATTTGGAATATTAGAACTATAATCATATCCGTTCACACCACTGGCTACTTGGGAAAGTGTTAAAGTGGGATGAGTTGTTCCTGTCGCATCATAAAATTGACCATTTTGAGCAAACCAAATTTTTTTATTATCTATATCCCAAAAAACAGAAATAATATCTCCGGTTGCAATTGAAGGCAGTGCATCTTTATTTTGGTAACTAGCATCATAATAGACATTTCCAACATTATTAACTGCCACTGCATCTTGAGAATATCCGCTTTCTTGAGTTTCTATCTTTTGAATTCCCATATAAATGTTTGTGTGGTCAGTTATGTAAACTTCCCAATACCATGTACCGGATGACGGAATTATTGTTGTTGAGTTGTTTGGCCCAGCATTTATTGTTGCGGCTAAATTGCCATTACTAAGTGTAGCAGATTCTGCATCTAAAACATTAAGCGTAGCAAAAGTATTCGTTGGTGAATCAGGAAAAACGTGATCTATAACTGCCATATTAATTTATCCTATTAAAAACCATTTGCTGTCCAATCATTTCCTCTACCAGAAATATCTTGTACAGTTGTGCCGCTAATTGTGCTTGGTGCAAATGTAAGGTGGAAACCATTTGTACCGTAATCTGTTAGTGCATTACCTGTTGGATTGTAAACTTTCGGCAACCAGATACCATTTATACTTTCACCGAATGATGTTGGGGTCAATGCTTGTCCGTCTATGAAATGGATGTTGGCGAGGTAGCCAATTATGTTATTGCTTCCTCCAAATCCACCTCCACCAATGAAACTGCCATAATTACCAGAGACAGACATCCCGTTTTCAGCAAATGCCACTGATGACGAAGTTGTGTTAGTTGTTGCTAAACTAACCAAACTGCCATTAATGTAAAAACTTTGTGAAGTGCTGTTTTTATGCACCAATATATGATACCACGCAGATGTATCTCTAAATACCGCACTGGATCTGTTAAGTAATGCAGAACTGCCACCCCACTGGACACTAAAAGTATCATCAGTATGAAAGTAGATATCAAAAGTATTTGAGTTCCCCGATTTGAATCCTCCGGTCATATAAAAGTTTGTTCCTAGAACTGATCTTTTAACCCAAAAAGACCAAGTCTTAATACTTGAATTGGTGCTGTTATCACTTGTGCTTTTACTTAAATAACTACTGCCATCAAACATCAAGGAATTTTCAATCACAGGTTTTACAATGATTGTGGGTTGTCTTGTTGTGGTTTTTTGTGTTGCACCCGGATCACTACCAGTGCTTTGTGCATTTATAGTAACCGTATATTCTATTTCTGTATTTGCTGCAGGAACATTACCACTCAAATCACCAGTGTTTGCATCAATACTTAAACCACTAGGTAAATTACTCCCACTATAAGTTACTGTATCTCCATCAGGGTCTGTTGCTGTAGGTAAATCTATATTGACATTTGTAATTGCTTGTGGTAAAATAGTAGCAATATTTGTGCTTGTAAGTGACCAAACAGGAGCTTCATCTACATATAATGCATTTAGTTTAGTAACACTTAAACCACTGGATTTTGTAACAATTAAATTGTAAGGTTCTTTTGCGGCATCAAAATCTGTGTTATCAAAGGTGATTCTAATTTGACCACTATTATCAAAAATAAATGCAGTTCTATTTACAGCGGTACTATCTACCGTACTCACAAATTGAGTTGTCATTCCTGTGGATTCAAAATTAGTGCCGACCACAGTAAATTGTGTTGTACCTGAAACAGTTTCTGTTGTGGCAGGAGAAATACTGGAAATTGTAGGTGGTTGATCTCCAAGTTTTCCCCAAGCTGTTGTTGTTTCATCATATAATTCATACTGGTCTAATTCTGTGTTATAACGAATCATTCCAGCAATAGGTGAACTAGGTCTTTGTGCTGTTGTACCTTTTGGAACTATAATTGCATCCGTTTTTCCACTTAAATCTATAGTGACATTTTCTAATTTTGCAAATCCATTTGTTTCTGATATAATTATATCATTTGTAGAAGAAACAATTGTAGAATCATTTGCTAAAAGAATAGTTTTACTACCTTCAGGTACGGCATATCCCAATCTTGTATCTACACTACCTAAATCAATAACTGTACGACAATCACGCAATTCTGTAATTTCTCCACCATCAATCAAATCTTGATTTAATATAGATAATGAATGTCCAAAGAAGAAACTACCATTTCCATCTGTTGTAAGCACTTGGTCTAATTCACCATCAGCTATGCCTAAATCTGTTAGTGTGCTTGCGCCACCCGAAGCAGCATTAGCAAAAGAATAGTTTCCTAAACCGTCTGTAATTAATACTTGATTTGCACTACCATCAGTTATTCCCAAATCAGTAAGAGTGCTGGCACCAGTAAATGTGAGTGTTTTAGGATTAGCTACAGCATCTGTTGTAATTGTTATTCCAGAACCTATTAACTCTAATGTATCTAAACCAGTTGCTACTAAATCACTCTGACCAGAAACTTTCAATGTTTTGAAAGTTGAATTCATTTGAATCTTTACTGCACCTGCTCCTAAATCAACAACATCAAAACCACTATCACTATCAAATCTAAAATCATTTACATTTGTAACTGTTGATAGAATGGCATTTGTAGTATTAGTTTTGGATACTGCTATAGGGTCACTAGCTGCGGCAAAATAAAAAGAACCATTACCATATGTTGTCAATACTTGTGAATTAGTTCCATCTATAATATTTAAATCAGTAAGTAATGTTGGTTTATTGTCAAGTAATTGTATTGACGTATTTGATACCGCTCTACCTACAATACTATATTCTGTTTTGGATGTGGTTAGGCTTCCTGTTTTATCAACATAATAAATTTGATTTTCTGTGAGACTTGTTTGATTATCAGCAATGTCTCCAATTATGAATACAGAACCTTCCTGAGTAGCAGCAATTGAATCCTTTGCTATTCCAATATAATTATCTACGTTATCTTTATATTCGGTTCCAAACGTTGAATATACATTTATTCTACCAGGACCAGTAGCACCATTTTTAAATCCTATTAAAATTCTATTGTATGTGGTATCAACTACACTAAAAACTTCATATGTAGCACTGCTATTGAATATATCTGTAGCTTCAAATGTTATAGCTCCGTTTTCAATTATACCGGATTTTACTGTACCATAATTACTGTTTCCAAAATCATTGTATGAAATTGAAATTCTCTCATTTACATTATCATAACTCAAACCTATTGGTACGGAAGTTGCAGAATTGAAAACAACAGAACTTCCAAATGTTATTGAGTTGCCAGATATCTGTCCTATAGAATATGCACCATAGTTACTATTAGTATTATCACGGAAAGCAGCAACAACTATGCCATTTGAAGCATAAGTAAATTTTACAAAATCTGCTGTACCTGGAGAGGCAACGGCAGGTGAGCTTGTTGTTATTGTTGTTCCAGATACAGTTGCGATAACACATCTAGCGGATGATCCTATTAATGAATATCCGATAATTATTTTATTTGTATCATTATCTATACTTAAAGAAATCGTTTCTGTATTGGAAGCCTCAAAAACAGTTGTTTGTCCAAATGTAATTGAATTTCCATTAACAGTTGCCGCCAGTACATTACCTGCTCTACCTGTAGGACTCGCACTATCTGAATATGCTATTATTATTTTACCAGAATTTGGGTCATATATTGTCGCATTATAATTTTCTGTACTACTATCAAATGTTATTGGAGATTGTAAATTTATAAGATTGTTACCAGAAATTTCAGCAATATATACATCACCTAAAAATGTAAAAACTGCTCTATTTTGAACGGGGTCTATCGCACCAGTCATCAAATTATATTGAGAAGTAATCTGAAGTGGTGTTCCAAATGTTATACTTCCGTCAGCATTAACCGTTCCAAGTACACCGTAGCAAGCAGAGGAACTTCCAACCGCATATGAAACAAGTACTTTGTTTAAAGTTTTATCATATTGAACATATATGTTGTCACTAGCATTACTATCAAATGTTGTAGTAGCACCAACACTGTTAGTTCTAACACTCGCTTCTGCTGTCTTTTCAATTTTACCATTATCTAATAAACTTACTAAATCTCCTGCTGTAATTGAACTATTTGCTGTAAACTTAGTGTAACTATTTTCAATTAATGTAGAGACATCAGATTGTAATGCAAGGGAAGCATTATTGATTTTTAATGTGGAAGTGTTTGCGTCAAATTCAAGCTTACCATTGACTCCACCGAGAAATATTGTATTGGCATTTATTGTATTAGCATCTAGACTTTCAAGAACATTGAATGTATTTGCTTCAAAGTTTCCAGGAAGAACAACTCTACCATTATTAATTATATCTCCCTGAGGACCGTGAATCCTACCAGAAAGATATAATCCTGAATTGGCGTATCTTTGTTCTAATACATCAATTTTGAGTATGCTTGCCATTTATTTTTTATACTACGGTGAGTGTTCCATTGAGAGTGATTACACCATTCAGAGTAACGGGACCAACTAGCATTGCGTTCTCTCCTTCTGGTATTACTATATCACTATTTATCTCATCCGGTGTGGAGAACATTGGATGATATGCCTTTTCATTTTTGGCATTATGCATAGAACTTCTAAAGCCTGGTGAGATCACTTCAACCATTACAATATCATCTGTGTCTCTCTCCGGAACAATAATAGTTTTATTTACATAATCAATTGTAAAATCTACTTCAGATAATCTTAAACCATTTACATAAACATTGATACGTTCTGTTGGTGATATTGGATTATGTACTTGAAAGTTAGTTTGATATTTTGCTGCAGTGAAAGTTTCTTTGGCATATGTTGAACGTGATAGGTCTGTGATTTCACTTGTTCCATATAGGTCTATGACATCATTTGCTAATGGCGCATCTACAAAAGTAACAAATGTGCCTATATCATTTAATAAATAATCTTCGGTTTCTTTTAATTTTATACCATTTTGAAATACAAGTACTGCACCACCTTCATACTGAACACCAAATGCCGTTCTAACACCATCACCAGTGTATGAACGATGGTCTTGTATTTTTTCTTGTGTGGGTTGATTTCCTATGAATGGCATTAATCATTCCTCATGTTGTTGTATTGGTTCATCTGCTGGTAACGGTTCGTTTCCTTCT
>Ga0233444_10002417_pt1 | contig 19731 bp, 21 predicted proteins | sample SI_124_October20_6_FD_182792 | JGI IMG/M metagenome (GOLD analysis project Ga0233444, IMG submission 182792) | Seawater microbial communities from Saanich Inlet, British Columbia, Canada - SI_124_October2016_10_MG | ecosystem: Environmental > Aquatic > Marine > Inlet | place: Canada: British... | reverse complement strand
CGTGTTGGACTCCGTATAAAAAAGCTTCACCTTCAGCAGCAGCCATTGATGCACCCAAGAAATCAAAATCAGACGCTACAGCAGTTATCTTAATATTATTTATAACTCCACAAACGACCATCATCCCACAGTCCATACCTGTTTTTTTTCTGGCACTTTTAAGTCTATCTTTATAAGATTTTGAATCAGTCCAATTTAAAGGATCATCTTTTGGAATAGGTGTTTTAAATACTTCGTAATTATTTTTACCAAATAGAATATCGAACCTTTGTTTAGGTTTAATTCGGTGATGTTTATTACAATCCGGACAAACCCAAAGATTTACTTCTAAATCTTTTTTTAAAATTGGACCTCTGCAACATGACATCCAGTCACTATTAGCTATATCTTCTTTGGATGCTCTTTTATGAATAGCAGATTTAATTTTTTCACCTGCATTTATTATTTTGGTAATCCAGTTCATCTAATTTTATTTTTTAATCTTTTAACGATATTAGTAACATTTGTGACAGGATTTTGTCTCTTTTTAATTGATTTTGAAATTTCCTTACAAATTGCGCTACCTACAACTAATCCATCCGCTTTTCTGAGTGATTTTATAGTTTTTTCAGTAATACCAAATCCTATAACAACATTTTTAGATTTATTTTGATTTTTAATTTTATTGTACCGGTCAATTATTTTTTTAGGGGAAACTTTAAGTTTTCCTCCAGTGGTTGAAAGCATACTAATATAATAAATCATATCATGAGAGTCTTTAATAATTTTTTTTAATCTTATAAGTGAGGTTGTTGGAGAGACTAATTGAATAAAATTAATTCCTCTTTTTTTACATTTAGAAGCAAACTTTTTATTTTCAGGATAGGGTAAATCTACAACAATCAAACCATCAATCTTAACATTTTTACATTTATCTAGAAATTTGTTTTCATTATATTGAAAGATCATATTGTAATAGCCCATAAGGATAATTGGTTTTGTTTTTTTAAATTTTTTAAAATCTTTTACAATTGAAAAAACATCATTAATCTTAATTCCATTTTTTATTGCACGATAAGCACTAGATTGAATTTGACCACCATCAGCAATTGGTGTGTTGTGAGGAAATCCTAGCTCACAAATATCTGCATAGTTTGAAATTGATTGAAGTATTTCTAGTGACTTACTTTTAGTATTATCACCAGCAACAGTGTAAGTTAGAAGAGCAGGTCTACGCTCACTTTTTGCTTTATCAAATGCTTTGTTTATTAAGGAGACCATTATTTTTTGCCTAATCTCTCTCTTAAAATGTCTCTATCTTTTTTGGCATCCCCACATGAGTTTACAATTATTATGGTATTACCATTTAATTTAGGTGCAATCTTAATAGCTTCTGCAAATGCATGGCTAGGCTCTAAACTTGGATTTAAATTTTCATATTTTGTAACTAACTGATAGGCCTTAAGCGCTTCTTCGTCAGTAGCATAAGTGTATCTTGCTCTCTTAGTATCTTTTAAAAAACAATGGATAGGACTAACACCAGGATAATCAAGTCCCGCACTTATAGACTCAGTATCGTTTATTTGCCCCTCTTTGTTTTGACAAACATATGATGCAGCTCCATGTAAAATTCCTATATTAGCATTACTACTTAATGGTGCCGCATGAAGCTTTGATTTTTTCGGACCACCAGCCTCTACACCGATTAATTCAATTTGCTTTTTATCATAATCAACAAATTCACTCCAAAAACCATAAGCCGAACTTCCACCACCAACACAGTTAATTAATTTAATTTTATTTGGAATTTTTTTAAATTGTACTTTTAATTGTATTTTTAATTCTCTAGAAATTTGTGCTGTGCTCCAACCACAGATTTTAACAAATATGTTTGGGCCAACAGTACTTCCAACACACATATGAGTGCTGTCACAATTTGAGACCCAGAACCTCATACATTCACTAACAGCATCAACCAACGTTTGACTACCTGAATAAACTGGCACTACCTCAGCTCCATTTTTTTTCATAGCTACAACATTTGGTTTTTGTCTCTTAATGTCTTTAGCACCCATAAAAATTTTACATTTTAGACCAAACTTTTTAGCTGCCATACTGAGCATTTTTCCCGCATAACCTGCGCCAGTATCACCAACGATATATTTTTTGCCCAAACTTTTTGCTATCAGACAGTGAACGGTAGCACCATAAATTTTGTGAGCTCCTCCATTTGCTTCGGAGACAACCTTTGCCCAAATTTGAGCACCCCCTAAATGATTTGATAAATTGTCAAGTTTTACAAATGAGGTAGGGCTTCCAATATAATTTTTAAAATAAAAATCTCTTTTCTTTAAAAAATTTTTATTTTTTCTTAATTTCTTAAATTCAATTGTTAAGTCCTCTATAGGTTTTTTTAAAGTTTCAGGAATAAAGCTTCCTCCAAATTTCCCTCCCCAAAAACCATTTTGATCATGTTGATCAATTAGGGGAATTCCTTTTTTAAGTTTCATTATGTATCTTTTCTATTTTGTTTAAAAAAATATTTATTTTGGATTTATCTTTTACCCCAGATGTTTCTAGTCCCCCAGAAATATCTATAATATCCGCTATTTTTTTTAAGTTTTCAAGATTATCATTCACATGAATATTTCCTGCTATCATTAGTGGTTTATCAATCTTTATATCCCGAATAAGCTTATGATCAAAAGACATACTTTTTTCATAACCTTTGCTATCAAATAAGTAGATATCGGTTACTTGAGAGAAAAATTCATAATCTTGAACATCAATTCTATTTTTTACAGTTAAAGCAGTAATAATTTTTTTATTATATTTATTTTTAATTACTCTGATTTCCTCAGGAGTGCAGTCATAAATCTGATAATAATCAAAAGGTAGATATTTAATTTTTTCTAAAATATCCTCATTTGGCTTGACTAGTACTGCAACAAAATTTGATTTCTTTTTATCAACAGTTAATAGATTGCTCAGTTTTTCAATCTCAACATATCGTGAACTTTTTTTATAATTACAAATGAAGCCAATAAATAGTGGTGGATAAGGATGATTGATTATAAAATTGAGTGTATCAAAATCAGAGACTCCACAGATTTTAGATCCTTTAATCATTTATTTAAGAGATCAATTAGTCTTTGAATGTTATTTTTGATATTCCCTTTTGTAATCGGCCTTCCAATGACCAACCAATCACTTCCATTTTTATATGCTTGTTTAGGACTTAAAACTCTTTTTTGATCATTTAATTTTGACGTTTTTGAATTAAATCTTATTCCAGGTGTAATAATTTCTTTCTTAAAAACTTTTTTAACTATTTTTACCTCTTGAGCACTACAAACAATAGCATCTAATTTTGCTTTATTTGCTAACTTGGCTTGATGGTAAACTAATTTTGTAACATCTCTATTGAAACCAATTTCTCGAAGCGCTTTATTATCTAATGACGTTAGAACTGTTACTCCAACTAATTTAGTTTTTCCAGAAGCTTTCTTAGCAGCCTTTAAAGCCTCTAATCCTGAGCCAATGTGTATTGTGCAATAATTAAATTTTAGATCTTTAATTGCTTTTATTGCAGAGGAACAAGTATTTGGTATATCTGAAAATTTATAATCTCCAAAAGTAATTTCATTTTTCAATTGCGAAACAAATTTTCTACCATCTTTTGAGTTTAGAAGCTCTAATCCAAATTTATAACCAACTTTAATTTTAGAACTTTTGGTTTTATTAATTATTTCTTTAATTTTTTTAATATTTGTGCTGTCACAAGCTACAAATATCTTATTCTTTTTCATTATTTAGTTTTTTAAACAAATCTTTAGCCATTTTGAAGTTAATTGTTTTTTTTTCTGGTGTGTGGATTTTTTGACCATTTTGAGGGTTACGTGAAATTCTAGCTTTCTGTATACTTGTAGAAAAAACACCAAAGCGTCTAATTTCTACTCTTTCTCCTCTTTTGAGAGTTCTCTTAATCTCATGAAGAATAATGTCTATGAATTTTTTGAGGTCTTTTTTTAAAAAGTTTGGATATCTTTCCGAAAGTTGTTTTAGTAGCTTAGATTTAACAATACCCAATTTAAATAATTTTAGTCTTATTTTTTTATTTTTTATCTTTCTTTTTTAAATCATCTGATAGTGATGAGAATGGTAAATTTTTACCTGAACCTTCAGCTTCTGCACCATATTTTTCTAAAGCTTCCTTTTTTTCTATTTCTTCTAATAATTTAATACTTAAAACCACTTTCCTTTTTTCCAAATCGATTTCTGCTATAGCACAGTCAATTTTTTCACCACCTGTAAACCTAGTTGTTCTTGTGTCTGTTGCATTAATCGCAATTTGAGATTTTTTTATATGAAAATCCATCTCACACCCAATTGGTCTAACAATTAAACCTTTGTTGTCTGTTGATATGATTTTAACAGTAATTGTTTGATTAATTTTTTTATCTTTAAACCAATCAAATGGATCTGGCTGTGTTTGTCTTAAGCCAACTCTTACCTTTTGCTCTATAGCCTTTATTTCTAATACCTTAACTTTTATTTTATCACCCTTTTTGTATTTTGTTAGTTCATCTTCACCGTTATTAAAATATGTTAGATCATTACAATGTAAAAAAGCTTCGATATCCAAGTCTTCAACCTTAACAAAAAGTGAGTATTCATTTTTGTTTACAACTTCACCCTCAACAATACTATCAACTGGAAATTTTTTTTCAAAAGTTTCAAAAGGGTTTTCTAATGTAAGTCTATGTGAAATCGCAACTCTTCTTTTTTCTTTATCAATTTCTGTGATTTTGCAATCTATAATGTCACCAATTTTGAACATTTTTTTTGCTGACATATTTTTTTTAGTCCAACTAAGCTCACTTGAGTGCAGTAATGTAGTTAGTCCCGGTAGTTCAGAAAGTTCACAAAAAGCTCCAAAGTCCATCATCTTAATAACTTTAAACTTATAAGTTTTATTTAATTCATAATTATCAATTTTTTCAAATGGATCGGGTGACAGTTGTTTAATAGAACATCCTACTTGAAGTTTCTCTTTATCAACTGTGATAACTTTAAGATCATGCTTTTCTCCAATATTAAATATTTCATCAGGATGATTTACTCTTGAATAAGAAATCTCTTGTAAATGAACCAAAACATCAAGCTCACCATTCACATTAAAAAAACATCCAAATGAACTGTAGCCCTTAACTTCCGCACCCTTAATTATGTCACCAACTTTATATTTTTCTATAATTTTTGCTTTATCTTCTTTTTTATATGAAGAAATTATCTCTCTTCTAGAAACACATGCATTACCTCTAACTTTATCTAGTTTAATTAACGCAAATTTTTGCGGCTCATTCATTAAATGACTAATATCTTTCAGGGGTTTTGAGTCAATTTGAGAGCCAGGTAGAAACATCAATGAACCTGTATCAATATGTTCAACGATACAACCGCCTTTACACTTAGAAGTTATCTTTCCCATTATTGGTTCATTTTTTTCAAAAGCTTCAACAAGTTTATCCCATCCTTTAATTTTTTGAGCTTGACTTGCGGAAACTAAAACTTCTCCATTTTTATCTTCAATCTTTTCTAATAATACAGATATTTTTTCACCTACTTTAATTTTATCAATTAGACCCATGCTTTTTAGCTCATTGATGTCTAGAACTGGTTCACTTTTGAGACCTTCAACAAATAAAAAAACAAATTTTTCAGTGATTTTGTTTATTTTACCCTCAACTATCTTACCTTCTTCTATCTTAGCTTTTGATAATTGACTATTAAGTAATTTTTCAAATTCTTTGGATGCTGGCGATGTAAGATCTCTATAAATTTCCATTAATTATTATTTGTTTTTAAATTTTCAGCCCTTTTAGATAAAATTAATATATTAATCAAGTTAGAATCATTTTTTCTAGGGTTTTTTATTGATAATATATGTTATTTAGGGCTTTTTTGGATTTTTTTAATTAAATTTAAAAAAGAAGGAAAGGAAGTCTTAATTGAGTCTGGATCATGTAATTTCCAGTTTCCCCCAATACTTAAGGCAGCAATCATACTCATCATAAATATTCTATGATCTTTTAGATAGTTTTTAATTTCAATTTTATTCTCAATTTTTAATTTAGGGTTTCCATAAATTTTAATACTATTATTAGTTAAAATTGTTTTGATGCCCATCATATTTAATATTTTAGATCCCAGTGTAAGTCGAGGGCTTTCTTTTTGGTTGAGTTCAGATATTTCTTTAAAATAAGATACACCATCAGCTTTAGCAGCAACTAAAAAAATTAATAAAAATTCATCTATTGCCTGTGAATTAAGATATTTTGGGCAGTTAATAGACTTTATCTTATTTGCACCTTCAACAAATATATCTGCAACTTGCTCTCCCATATATTTTTTTTTATTTTTAAATAAAATTTTAACACCCATTTTTTTTAAAATTGTAATAACACCAATTCTACTTGGATTTATATTAACATTTTTAATGGTAAGCTTAGATCGTTTTGATAAGGCAGTTAAAATTATAAAAAAGGCACTCGAGCTTATATCTGAAGGAATTTTATAATTAAAACCAATAAATTTCTCTCCCCCTTTTATTTTGATTAAATCAAATTTTTTATTTTTGATTAATTTAATTGGAATTTTTAAATATTTAAACAATATTTCCGTATGATCTCTAGATTTTTTTGCTCTGATTGATGTTTCACCTATAGTATTTAATGCCGCAAGCATAACAGCGCTTTTACATTGGGCAGAACCTTTGACTTCATTATAATTTATTGGTCTAGCACTGTCGGTCCCAAATACTTCAATTGGTAATTTATAATTTGAATTATATTTAAATTTTGCACCAAATTTTTTCAAAGGAATAATTACACGTGAAAAATCTCTTTTAGATAAACTTTTATCACCAATTATTTTCACTTTAGTTTTATAATGGACTAATAGTCCGAGAATTAGTCTTCCAAGTGTTCCAGAATTTCCTGCATTTAAGGTAATGTTTTTTTTAACTTTAAATCCATTCAAACCTCTACCTTCGATTTCACAATATTTTTTCTTCAATTTTACTTTAACACCAAGTTTTTTAAGACAATCTAATGTACTTATAACATCAAGAGATCTAAGTAGATTATAGGCTCTTGATTTGCCTTTGGCCTGAGAAGCCATTAAAGCCCATCTTATAGATAAACTTTTATCTCCATTAACATTAATTGTTTTATTAAATATTTTAATTTTTTTTTTAACAGTGATTGGAGCGACCATGCTAATTTAACTTAAATGAATCGCCAAAGTAAGCATTTTGAGCTTTACTATTTTTTACAAGTTCTGATGGAGTCCCTACGGCTATAATTTTACAATTTGAGAGAATTATAGCAACATCAACACAAGACAATAGATCCCTTGCCTGATGATCACAAATACAAACGCTTAAATTCGTTTGTGTCTGCAAATTTACTATCAATTCTTTCAGCATTCTTATAGTAAGAACATCTAGTGCAGCAAAAGGCTCATCTAAAAGTAAAACATTCGGATTACTTAGTAGTGCTAAAGCAATTACTAATTTTTTTCTTTGCCCACCTGACAAGAATTTTGCTGGAGTATTAGTAACAGAATCTAATTCAAATTGTGCTATTATGGTTTCTATTTTAGAATTTCTCTTTTTTAAATCGGGCACTTGAATTTCACCTATTGCCTTGAGATTATCCAGCAGTGATAAGTCATGAAAATATCCTCCGTACTGAGGCACATATCCAATTTTAAATTTTTTTGATCTTGATGCTATAGGATAATTTATAACATTTTCTCCACCAATAATTATTGATCCATGATTAGGTTTTAGCAATCCAGTTATAATATTAAAAATGGTTGATTTACCGACACCATTTGGACCAAGTAAACCTAATATTTGACCTTGATTCAAATTAAAACTTATATTGTCTAAAATGTTTCTATTTTTAAAAGACAATGAAATATTTTCTAGTCTAATAATTGGTTTAGTCTCTTTAAATGATTTTATACGAAATTTTTTAATTATTGCCATTATATTCTTTTATAATTTTAACCTTAGAATTATCAAACATAAATATCTTTGTATTTTTAGTTAATAGATCTAGTTCTACTTTATCTGCTGATAAGTTAATATCAGAATTTCTATAAATCAAATTGTTATATGCCTCAAGTTTACTCTCAGTAAAGGTAACATCAATATTGTCTGAGTTAATTATATGACTTAAATACTCAAGTTTAACGTTCCTAATAAATTTTGTATTACTATTCAACGCATTATACCTCGCGGTATCAGACGACAGTGTGATAAAAGTTCCATTCGTTAAATCTATTTTAGCCTCAACATTTACCATGTTGATTTCATCTGCTTCTTTTTCATCAATAGTACCACTTTTTGATTTAATCATAAATTTATTTCCTTCATTATCATAACTTTCATATAAAATTTCTTTAATAGTAGTTCCTTCTGGAGACTCTGAAATATCAGTATTCGTAATTACATTTTGTTTTGAGGTTGTCTTCGAATCCTTTTTGTAAAAATAATTCAAGTAAAAAAAAATAGATAATAATAAAACTAATAATAATAAAAAAATTTGAAATATAGTTTTGTTATTCATTTATTCTAAATTTGAATCTAATAAATGATGTATATGTATTAATCCTATAGTTTTATAAACACCTCTTTTCTTGTGCACGCATAATGAAGTAATTTTTTTTTCATTCATTATTCTCAAAGCTTTAGCTGCCAATGTATCACTCTCTATTGATTTAGGATTTTTGGTCATAACATTTTTTATTAAAGTTTTATTAAGATCATGATTGTCTAGGCGTAATTTTCTTATATTACCGTCGGTCAAAATACCTTTTGTTAAGCCGTTCTTATCTTGAGCAATCAACACACCTAGTTTTTTAGAAGTAATAATTTTAATTGCACTTACTAAATTTTGATTTTGATTAATAAAAGGAACTTTATTTTTTGTAACCATTAAATCGTCAACAGTTTTTAATTGTTTTCCTAAGTTTCCACCAGGATGTAATTTTGAAAAATCATATTTGCTAAATTTTTTTTTGTTTAATGCTGCAACTGCCAAGGCATCTCCAATAGCTAACTGCACACTAGTACTTGAAGTTGGAACAATACCTAGGCCAGCCTCTTTAACTTCTGGAAGTAGAATTTGAATATCAGAACCTTTATAAAGAGATGAATTTTTTTTTGACATTATTCCAATTAGTTTAATTTTATTTCTATTAGCAAACTTAATTATTGGAAGAAGCTCTTCAGATTTACCAGAGTTGCTTATAATTATTAAAAGATCTTTTTTAGAAATACTTCCTAAATCACCATGCAGACAATCATTTGCTGATAGTGAAAAAGAAGGACTTCCTACTGAAGACATAGTTGATGCAATCTTAGATGCAATTAATCCACTTTTGCCAACACCGCAGAGAATGATTTTTGATTGGCAATTAACTATAGCGTTGACTGCTTTATCAAAATTTTTGTTTAAAGATTTTTTTAATGATTTTAGTGCATTAATTTCTAAATTTATAACTTGGTTAGCTATTAATTTTGAATTTTTATTTTTAATTAATGAGACCATATATCTTCCTTAAAAAGTGCAAGGTCAAGTTCTACTCTTGTTTTTAAAAATTTAAGACAATCTTGATAAAGTTCCATTCTATATTCTCTTTCAAGTATTTTGTTAAGTTCATTGTGAATTTTGTGAAGATAAATAACATCATTACTGCAATATTTTAACTGACCTTGTGTAAGGTCTCCTCCAAAATCAGAAGTCTGAAACTGCTTACTAACATCAACGTTCGCAAACTCTTTAATCAGCGTTTTTAGAGAATGCGAGTCTGAGAAAGTCCTTGCTAATTTTGATTGAAGCTTAGTACATTCAACATTTTTGACGTCAGTTTTTAAATAATATTTAATGTGTGCTAGATCACTTCTTGCATAATGAAAGAGTTTTTTAACATTATTATTGCATAAAAGTTTTATTAAATTAGGTGCATTGTAAGTTTTTCTATCTAATTGGACTATATGTGCATCAGAATTACCCGTGGAAATTTGAATTAAACAAAGTGGATCTCTTCGAACATTCAAACCCATGAACTCTCCATCAACTGCTATTACGTTGCCTAATTGCAAATCATCTGGTAAATCGTTTTTGTGAAGTTTAATATCAATATTCATTTTTAAGTATATATATATGAAAGCAAAAAATTGTCTAATTTTTGGTGGAAGTGGTCAAATAGGCAGACACTTGATAAGAAAATTAACAAAAAACAATATTAGAGTTACCGTTGTAACCCGAAATATTCACCAGAAAAGCTACATAATAAAGACCCAAGGAAATGCTGGATATATAGACATAGTGGAGTCTAATATTTATGATGAAAAAAAAATAAGAGATCTTTTTGAAAAGTCAGATGTATGCATTAATCTAGTTGGAATTTTATATGAAAAAAAAAGAGGAAATACATTTGAAAATATCCACTCATTATTCCCTTCGTTATTGGCCAAACTTTCAAAAGAATATAATTTAAATAATTTTATCCATTTATCAGCATTAGGTATAAATGAAGCGAAAGATAGTAAATATGCCTTAAGTAAGCTGGAAGGAGAAAAAAATATTCTTAAAAATTTTTCTTCAGCTACAATTTTAAGACCCTCAGTTGTTTATTCTGTCGATGATAATTTTACAACGACCTTTATGACATTGCTAAATCGTTTACCTCTATTTCCAATATATTATAATGGCAGAACAAAATTTACACCAATTCACTGCTCTGATTTAACAAATATAATTTATCATGTGATTGAAAATAACATTAATTCAAAAATTATTGAGTGTACTGGTCCTGAGATATTAACTTTTAGAGAAATTCTGGAAAAATTGCTAAACTTAATTAATAAAAAAAGATTGTTATTACCTTTTCCACTACCATTAGCTTTTATGTCCGCAAAATTATTTCAATTATTTCCTCAACCATTATTGACTGAAGATCAGCTAAGGTTACTTAAATATGACAATATCTTGTCTGGAAAGTATAAAACAAACACAGAGATAGGTGTCCCCAGTAAATGTATTTTTGATAAAGAAGTTAAAAAGTACTCTTACATGTGGAAGGAGGGAGGGCAGTTTTCAAAGGAAAATGATATTAAAGAAAATGAAAATTATTAACTTTTAGCTTAAGCTGATTTTATTTTCTTTTCAATAAATTCTGGAGTTTCATCTTTTTCAGAAACATCCTCTTTTTTACCTTTTGGTTGATAAGCATAAAGTAAATGTAGCTTACAATAAGAAAAATCTTTTAAAGAAGATCTACCACAAAAATAAAACGATTTTTCATTAGGGTGACCAACCGGCCATTTACATGAATCTTCATCAAGTTCTTCTAACTGTTTTGGATTTTCTGGTTCAAAGTCTTTTTCAATTATTAGAGATTTAAACTTACTTTTTCTGCCTCTTTTAGATTTGATTTCTCTATTATGTTGAGAAGAATCAAAATCTTGATTAGAAGTTGCAGTTCTAGTTTTAATTTTTGCAGAGAGATTAAGCCTGTGAGCCTTCCCAATTACTGCATTTCGGCTCAATCCACCAATAATTTCTGCAATTTGACTTGCTGTGTTGCCTTTTCCCCAAAGTTCTTTTAATTTTTCTACTTTTTCGTCATTCCAACTCATAAATATCTACATAGTGTGTTAATTATTTATATAAACACAATATACTGAAATAAACTGGAAATAAACAAGAAACTTCTGGCAGTTATACACAAAAAAAATCTTTAACGATTTTTAGAAATACAATCGCAACTTGCATACAAATATTTTAGTTTATAAAAGTAAAAACAATGTCGTATTTAACAAAAAATTATAACAGAAAAAAAATATCGTTTATAAAAGGCAAAGGAAGTTTTTTATATGCAACTAATGGACATAAATATCTTGATTTTGTACAAGGAATAGCAGTAAATTCTTTAGGTCATACACATCCAAAATTAGTCAAAACAATTAGCAAACAATCAAAAAAACTTTGGCATGTATCAAATTCTTTTACAATTCCTGAAGGTGAAGAGTTTGCTAAAAAATTAGCAAAAAAAACTTTTGCAGATTTTATCTTATTTCAAAATAGTGGAGCTGAAGCTACTGAGGCGGCAATAAAGATAGCAAGAAGATATCATTTTTCAATCGGCAAACCAAATAAAAACAGAATTATTTGTATTAAAAATTCATTTCATGGCAGAACACTTGCAACAATTTATGCTAGTGGATCAAAAAAAATGACAGAAGGTTTTGGTCCGAAAGTAGGAGGGTTTGACCATTTTAATTTTGGAGATCATAAAAAATTAAAAAAGTTAATTAATAAAAATACAGCTGCAATTATGATTGAAACTATTATGGGAGAAGGTGGAATTAAAACGATCCCTGATTGGTGCTTAAAAGAACTTAGAAAATTGTGTAATAAGAAAAATATATTATTAATATTGGATGAGGTTCAATGTGGAATAGGTAGAACAGGAGATCTTTTTGCTTTCGAAAAATCAAAGGTAAAACCAGATATAGTGCCCGTTGCTAAAGGGATTGGGGGAGGATTTCCAATCGGGGCAGTATTAATGAATAAAAAAGTCGCCTCATGTATGACTGTAGGAACCCACGGGTCAACTTTTGGGGGCAATCCATTAGCAATGAAAATTGGAAGTGCAGTCTTAGATATTATTTCATCAAAGAAATTTTTAAATAATGTAAAAAAAAATTCAAAATATTTTCATGATCAATTAAATAAAATAAAAGATGAGTTTCCAAGAATAATTAAAGAAGTAAGAGGAAGGGGTTTCTTAATTGGTTTGCAACTACACAAAGACCAAACAAGTTTTATAAAAAATCTTATGATTAAAAAATTATTAACAATTAAAGCTGCCGAAAATGTTGTAAGGATTTTACCACCATTAAATGTAAAAAAGAATGAAATTGACCTAGCTTTAAAAATAATTAAAAAAGTTTGTATGAAAAAAAATTAAAATGAACCATTTTATTAATTTGAAAGATATTCCAGCTAAAGATCTAAGAAAAATTATTACTGACGCAAAAAAAAGAAAAAACTTAAGAAAAAAATTAAGCACTTTAGAAGTTGATAAAGGAGCACCATTAAAAGGAAAAATGCTTATTCAAATGTTTGAAAAAACAAGTTTGAGAACAAGGATAAGCTTTTATTTAGCAATCAAACAACTTGGGGGAGGAACATTGACCCTTAGGTCCAATGAACTTCATCTTGGACAAGGAGGTGAAAGTATATCTGATACAGCCAAAATATTATCAACTTATGGTGATGGATTTATGCTTAGAACAAACAGTGACAAAAAAATTGAAAATTTTAGAGATCATCTATCAATTCCTATAATAAATGGTTTAAGCCCATCTTCACATCCAACGCAAGTACTTTCTGATATATTTACAGTTGAAGAAATTACAAAAAAGTCAGTATCAAAAATTAATATATGTTGGGTTGGAGATTCTAATAATGTTTTAAATAGTTTAATTGCAGCTTCTGTAAAATTTTGTTTCAAATTAAGCATAGGATGTCCAAAAAAATTTGAACCATCAAGAAAAGTTATAGCATGGGTAAAAAATAATAATAAAAAAATATTTGTTTATAACGATCCTAGAAAAGCTGTCATTGGAGCTGATGTAATATTCTCAGATAAAGTTATATCTTTGAATGATAAGGTTAATAAACATAAGAAAATTGAAAAATTTAAAAAATTTAAAATTGATAAAAAATTAATGAGCTTTGCAAAAAAAGATTGTATTTTTTTACATTGTTTGCCCCGAGGCTCTGAGGTCAGCAATGAAGTCTTTTTTGGAAAAAATTCACATGTTTGGCAACAAGCTCAAAATAGAGTTCATGTTCAAAAAAGTATTCTTTTATATTGTTTTGGTAAATTAAGGTAAAGGTAGAGGGCTATCTGAATTTTTATTTAAATATTTAATAACGGAAGCTCTATCTTTTTCTTTTCTTAAACCGGCATATGCCATTTTCGTGCCCTTAACCCATTTAGCTGGTTTGATTAAAAATCCATTTAATTCTTCAAAAGTCCATTCTTTTTCATATGCTGCTAGAGCTTTGGAGTATTTGTAATCACTAATATCTCCAACTTTTCTACCCACAACATTATATAACGCTGGACCAATTTTATTTTTTCCGCCTTTAACTATAGAATGACACGCAGCACATTTTTTAAAAACTTTTTCTCCACTTACGGCATCTCCCATGGCCATCAATGCTGATATATCAAGTTTTTCCTCTACAGATTCAGTTTCTGCTTTGGAGCTACTACCAACTTGACTTACCTCAACTACGTATCCTGGCACTTTGGGTTTTTCTACATGAAAAACTATACTAGATAGTTTGCCGATTCCAATTACTAGAAGTGCAACCATTAGAATTGCAGCCACTATTTTGTTTAATTCAAAAGAATCCATTTTATAAAAAATTAAATTGAACGTATAACACTATAAGTAAAAAATTGCTTATATTTAAATGTACAATTTTGCCACTATTTATTGTTTAAATTTAAATAAGAAAATACAATGAAAACATTAATTCTAATTCCATCTAGGTTATCAGCAGTTAGATTGCCAGGTAAACCCCTACTAAAAATAAACGGTTTATCAATCATTTCACATGTCTTTAAAAAGGCAGTCGAATCGAATATTGGGGAAGTTTTCGTTGCAGCAGAAGATCAGGATATAATTGATGATATTAAAAAAAATGGTGGTCAAGCTATATTAACTGGTAGTCATCATAAAACTGGGACAGATAGGATAGATGAAGCATTACGGAAACTCGGAAGATCTGATATTGAATTGGTTATGAATCTTCAAGGAGATGAGCCTTTAATGAATATAGAGGATATCCAAAATTTGCATCATCAAATGATTATAACAAAGTCTAAGATAGGAACTTTGGCCACAAATATTAAAGATAAAAATTTATATGATGAACAAAATGTTGTTAAAGTAGAAACAAAAGAAAGACTAGAAAATTTCCGATTTCCCAAAGCTTTAAATTTTATGAGAAAATCAATTATCCAAACTAAAAATGTCTATCACCATTTAGGAATTTATTGTTATCAAGTTGAAACACTTAAAAGTTTTGTTTCTTTAGATCAATCACAAAATGAAATTAAATACAAACTAGAACAATTAAGGGCTTTAGATAACAATATAAATATAAATGTTTGTCTTGCAAACAACTCACCTATAGGACTAGATACTAAGGAAGATTTTATAGCTATAAAAAAAATTATGGAATATAAATCTTAATGAATAAAATTTATTTTCAAGGAACTTTTGGTGCTTATTCTCATTTAGCAGCTCTATCAATTGATCCAAAAGCCGAAATTATTCCTTGCAAAACTTTTGATGAATGTTTTTTTAAAGCGTCAAAGGATCCAAATTCTAAGTTGATAATTCCTGAGTCCAATAGAATTACAGGAAATATAGGTATCGAATATCTTATATTCGAATATAGGCTCAATATTTACTCTGAATATTTTCAAAAAATTGAGCACAATTTATTAGGACATACAGGTTTAAAAGTTTCTGATATAAAAGACGTATATTCTCACGGTCAAGCATTGTCTCAATGCTCAAAATTTATAAAATCACACAATCTAATTGAACATGTAAGGGCCGATACAGCTGGATCTGCAGAAATGGTTTCTAAGAGTGAGGATAAAACGAAAGCTGCAATTGCATCTTCATTAAGTGCTAAGACCTATAACTTAGAAATAATTGAAAAAAATATTGAGAATGAAAAAGGAAATCTTACTAGATTTTTAGTTATGGGTAAAAATATCTATCAACCAGAGTTTGCTAAAAAAAAATATATCACATCTTTTTTGTTCAAATTAAAAAGTAAGCCAGCTGCTTTATATCAATCTTTAGGAGGGTTTGCTATTAACGGTGTAAATTTAACAAAACTTCAAAGCTATCCAGAAAAAAATACATTCGATTCTTACTTTTTTTTATGTGACCTCGATGGACATATAGAGGATCCCAAAGTTCAAAAATCTTTAGAGGAGCTAGGATTACATTGTCAAGATTTTCACGTCTTAGGTGTTTTTGTGGCTGATAAATTGAGGGAAAAATAAAATTTTATCTTTTCTTGTGGAATAGAAAACATTACTGCTATAATAGTTTTGGAGGCTAGAGGTGGGTACTGCTTGAACCCGACCAGATCTTAACGGAAGCAGTCGTAAAGACAGCTATTCAGGTTCTAGTCTCCTGAGGATTAAAAATGAATAAAAATTCTAAAGTATTAGCATTGAAATATAGACCATCTTCATTTGAAGATTTAATTGGTCAGGATGTTGCAACAGAAACAATCATTAATTCGATTAAAGCTAACAAAATTCCAAATGCATATCTATTTACAGGCATTAGAGGGATAGGGAAAACTACAATAGCAAGAATAGTTGCGAAATCTTTAAATTGTTTAAATGGAATTGAAAATTTATGTAAGAAGGAGCTTTGTATTAATTGCAGTGCTATCGCAAATTCAAGTCATATGGATGTTTTAGAAATGGATGCAGCCAGCAAAACAGGAGTTGACGATATAAGAGATTTATTAGAATTCTCTAGATACGGTCCAACTTCATCTAAATATAAAATATTTATAATTGATGAAGTCCATATGTTAAGCAAACAAGCATTTAATGCTTTGTTAAAAACACTAGAGGAACCACCAGAATATTTAAAGTTTATTTTTGCAACAACTGAAATTAAAAAAATTCCTATAACAGTAGTCTCAAGATGTCAAAGATTTGATTTATCTAGAATCAAATCATCTGAATTACTTGAATTCATTAAAAAAATTATGATAAAAGAAAATGGCAAAGCTTCAGATGATGCTTTAAAATTGATTGTTAAGATATCAGAAGGATCCGTCAGAGACGCTCTATCATTATTAGATAGAGGATTAATAGCATTAGATAAAAATAAGGAACTTGATTTAAATACAGCACAAAAAATATTTGGATATTTTGATAAATCTCAATTAATAAACATTTTTAAGTTTATTTTAGAAGGCAATGAAAAAAAAGTTATCGAATTTTATAGAAAAATTTATGATCAAGGAATTGAACCCAAAGTTTTTATTAATGATTTTTTAGAACTAGTTTATTATTTTAAAAATATTAATTCACTTACATTGGAGAGCACAAATTTTTCATTAAATGATGAGGAGTTTTTAATAATTAAAGAATTATCAAATAGCATAGATAATCAAATTTTAATATTATTTTGGCAATTTACCATTAGAACACTGGAAGAACTAGACATAGTCTCAAATCAAAATTTAGCAATTGAAATGTTTTTATTGAGATTGATGCATATAAGCACTTCAAAACCTAAAAATGAAACCAAGATAGATGATTTAACAAAAAAAACAAAAAACAAAGATATGGTTCATGATTTTAAGATTAACACAATTGATCAAATTAAGAATGTAACTCAGGAAAAAAAAGTTAAACTTGAAACAGTCACAGAAATTAAGTCTGAAACAAAAATAGCAATTAAAACGTTTGATCAACTTTTAAAGATTTGTTCTGATAAAAAAGAAATGAAGCTAAAATATGAATTAGAAAAAAATATTAATCTTGTAGGATTTGAAAAAAATAGAATTGAAATATCTTTTAATGATAATCTAGATAAAAACTTTGTGAAAGATCTTTCAGCAAAACTTTTTGAGTGGACAAACCAAAGGTGGATAATAACATTTAGTAAAAAACAAGGAGAGGCATCAATTAGAGAAAAAGAACAAACTAAAAAAGTAGAATTTATAAACAGTGCCAAAAACTCTAAAGAATATAAAATTATTTTAGAAAAGTTTCCTGATGCTGATTTAGTAGATGTAATCTTGAAAAAAGAGGAAATAGATACATGACAGACTTTAATAAAATATTAAATAAAGCAAAAGAGCTCGAGACTAAGATGAAGGAAAGTCAAAATAACATAAAGAAGATTAGAGCAGAAGGTGTTTCAGGTACAAATTCAATTAAAATAATTTTAGATGGAGATGGTGAAATGCATAAAATTGAAATTTCAGATGAAATATTAAAAGAAGATAAGTCAATTATTGAGGATTTAGTTGTTGCAGCACATAATAATGCTAAGTCTCAACTAAAAACTAAAACTACTGAAGAAATTTCAAAAGTGACTGGAGGTTTTGGTATTCCAGGGTTTAAATGGCCACTTTAAAATAATGCAAAATTTAAATGAGATTGAAGATTTAATTAAACTAATTTCCAAACTTCCAGGACTTGGCCCTAAATCAGCAAAAAGAATTGTTTTGAAATTGATAAATAATAAAGACGAACTGGTTAAACCTATGGCCAGCATATTGGTGCAAGTCTATAAAAATATAACAAGATGTAATTTATGTGGATCATTAAAATCAAATTTAGAAGGTTGTACAAATTGCGAAAATACTAAAGAAAAATTTAACAAGATATGTGTTGTTGAAGATCTAGCTGATCAATGGTCTATAGAAAATTCAAATATATTTAAGGGTTATTTTCATATTTTAGGCGGCACCGTATCTTCTGCTGGACACAGAAAAGAGGATCTGTTGATTAACTCATTAGTAGAAAGAGTCAACAGAGACAATATTGAAGAAGTTATTTTAGCAACAAGCGCAACAGTAGAAGGTCAAACCACAGCTTATTATATACAAGATAGTCTTAAAAATTCTAGCGTAAAAGTTACAAAATTAGCCCAAGGATTACCTGTTGGTGGAGAAATAGAAAGCTTAGATGATGGAACTTTGTTTTCTGCTTTTAAAAATAGATCTAATTTAAACTCTAATTCTGATTAATCTTTTTTTTTAGTCTATTCAAATGTAAAAGAGGCTCTGTATAACCAGATGGTTGTTCTTTGCCTTTGAAAATTAAATCACAAGCTGTCTTAAATGCTTGAGACCTCTCAAAATCATCACTCATTTTGATATAATTTTTGTCTTTTTTATTTTGTTTATCCACTATTTTGGCCATTGATTTCATAATCTCCATAACTTGAATTTTTGTCGTTATTCCATGATGGATCCAGTTTGCAATATGTTGAGATGAAATTCTTAAAGTAGCTCTATCTTCCATAAGTCCTATATTATTAATATCAGGAACTTTTGAACAACCAACTCCTTGATCAATCCATCTAACAACATATCCTAATAGTGTTTGAGCAGAGTTTGATATCTCGGCATTAATCTCATCCACTGACCAATTGGGTCTATCAGCTATTGGAATATTTAACAGATCATCTAATTTAGCCTTTTCACGTTTAATAATTTTTTTTTGCTCATCAAATATATTCACTTTATGATAATGTAGTGCATGTAATGATGCTGCTGTAGGGGAAGGCACCCAAGCACAATTAGCTCCAGCATTTAAGTGATTAATTTTTTCTTCCATCATCTCTTTCATTTTATCTGGCATTGCCCACATACCTTTCCCAATCTGAGCTCTACCAGAAAAACCACATCTTAAACCAATATCGACGTTATTATTCTCATATGCCGAAATCCATTTTGATAATTTCATTTCTCCTTTTTTAATCATTGGTCCAGCTTCCATTGAGGTATGCATTTCATCACCAGTTCTATCTAAAAATCCTGTATTAATAAAAAATACTCTGTTTTTTAGAGTTCTAATGCATTCTTTTAA
>Ga0233444_10002415_pt1 | contig 19741 bp, 20 predicted proteins | sample SI_124_October20_6_FD_182792 | JGI IMG/M metagenome (GOLD analysis project Ga0233444, IMG submission 182792) | Seawater microbial communities from Saanich Inlet, British Columbia, Canada - SI_124_October2016_10_MG | ecosystem: Environmental > Aquatic > Marine > Inlet | place: Canada: British... | reverse complement strand
TTTTAAATCTATTCTATAGTTTTTGAGGGGAGCATTTAATTAAATTAACAAAACTTTGGTAATTGAAAAAGAAAGATTAAACGCGTAAAACTCGAAGCGCTTCTGAACCAAGTTCAAAAGGAACAAAAAGATGATCGTGATGAAATGCTGCAACTACATTACATGGAATTTCATGTGTCCCAAGAATTGTAGCTATATGAGCCGTAATACCCGTTGCGTTTAGTTGCGTTGGTGTATCAACTGAAATCCAAGCCCATGGCTGATCAAATTCAACACCCAAGGCTTCTGCGCTTGCTTGTGTCACAATGTAGGTCATCCCCTCTTGTTCCCTAAATGTCATTACAATATCCTGCACAGGAAAAGGATTTGTTTGTAAACAACAAAAAACAAAAGGTTCGAGATGTAGACTGTACTCTAATTTCACAAAACAAATTTAGACTAAAAATAGAAGTACTGTACAGAATTGTGAATTCAAGTTGTTAACTACTATTTTGCAGTCTGTTATAAATTGTATACTTTAGAAATTCCAAATCTTATCGTATATGAAGTTAATTAATAAACCTTTTGGTTCTGTATTCAAATACTGGAATCCGTCGTCAATTGAACGATTGATTTTAATACGATTTTGCTATTTAATGCTTATCGTTTATTCATTTACTAGCTGTAGTGAAATACTATCCGTCCCAGATATCAGTCATGAACGTGTTGAAATTTTAAGCCCAAGTGACGAAGCAACTGTTCAAGAACTTCCGGTAATGTTTCAAACCTGTTGGAATTTCAACAACCAACCCTTAACTGTTTGATTGTCAATTTAAAAATTCGTTAATTGTAGATAGAAAACCTAGACCATAACCCTAGGTTCCCAAATTTTAACCCCTTAAATCGTTTAAAATGGCTTCTTTGTCTACCACAAGTATCAAACCTGTTGAAAAAAGTGCTTATTGCCCGTATTGCATAGGAAAACTATACAAACACGGAAAAACTAGAGAAGATAAACAGCGGTTTCGGTGTCGTGATTGTGGAAAAACACATATTAGAAATTACAGTTACAAGGGCTATAATCCAAGCCTTAACCAAAACATCATCGCACTAACCAAAGAAGGTGTCGGAATTCGGGGTACAGATCGTTTACTGCGTATTTCCACCACTACCCTGATTGCAAGAATTAAAAAGATAGCCACTGAAATCAAAGAACCGCTTTTGGTCCATTGGAAAACCTACGAAGTAGATGAATTGCGAACTTTTATTAAAAAAAAAGTAAATTAATTTGGGTCGTTAGTGCCTATCAAAGAGAAACTGGGGAAATCGTTCGTTTTAGCGTTGGCAGAAGAACCAACAAAACTTTAAGCCGTGTTTTGACTTCATTAGAAAATTCAAATCCAAAGAAGATTTTTACCGACAAATTAAAACAATATCGTTTTTTGATCGAAAAGAAAAAGCATAGCACCAAAGCCAGAGGAACAAATCATATTGAACGGATGCATTTAAATTTTCGTACCCATCTCAAGCGGCTCAATCGAAGAAGCATTTGTTTTAGTCGGTCCTTACTAATGTTAGCATCCATCATAAAAATTTATCTATGGGCATGATAAAAAATTTAAAGTCGTTACATGATGTTATAATAATGCTGTTATTTGAAAATCGAATTTAAATTCTAAAATTCTTCGCAGTAACGTAAGTCGCATTAAAATTATTAAAACTATGATTTATAAAAAATAGTCCGCTACCCTTTACATAGAACTTGAATGTCAAAAAGCTACTTAAATTTACGAAGCAATTGACGATGTCATTGGTTTACAAATATCAAAATGACCAAATCTTGATTGCAGCTTTTCGTTATCATTAAGGAAAATAACATATGCAATTCATAAGCAGCTCCCAAACAGTAAAAAAACGATCAATCCATTAAATACAACCGAGGTTAATCATGGAGAAAAGCAATACCAGATTCTATTTTTAATAAAATCAAAAATTCCAGCCACAGCCAACAGATAAAAAAGAGAATGTTTTATCTTAGCTACCATGACCAACCGATTTAAAAACTCCTTAGGAGTTGCCCTACTATTTTTCTCTCTTTTTGTCCATGCCCAAAAGGCTACTCCCCCTCTAGACATTCCCCTCTTGTTATCTGGGAATTTTGGAGAATTACGCGGCAGTCATTTCCATGCCGGCTTGGACATTAAAACACAAGGACGCCAAGGCTTTCCTGTAAAGAGTATTTTGGCAGGAAGCATTCGGCGCATACGAGTAACTGTTACTGGTTATGGAAAGGCACTGTATATTGATCATGCAGACGGAACCACCTCGGTCTATGCACACCTGCAGAAATTTGCTCCTAAAATTGAACAAATCATAAAGGAACGGCAATACAAAAAAGAAAAATTTCTCATTCAGAGCTATTTCAAAACCAATGAACTGACCGTAGAACAGGGAGAGGTTATTGGTTATTCTGGAAATACTGGAGGCTCGCTAGGGCCACACCTACACTTTGAACTTCGAAACACCAAAGCGCAGACTCCTCTCAACCCCTTGGAGCTTGGGTACGACATCAAAGACACCCAACGCCCAGTCATCAGAGCAATGTATCGGTATGACCTAAACGATCCGAGGCATAAGAAGAAAAACAAAATTCGATTGATTCGTAAAAACGACAGCACCTATACCTCATCAATTCAGTCGTGGTCTGGAAAAACCGGCATTGGACTTCGCATGTACGATCGACAAGATCTGAGTTACAATAAAAATGGGGTTTATCAAATTGCTGTTCGTCTCAACGGAAAAGAAATGATCCAATACACCTTTGATAAAATCAGTTTTGACGACGGGAAATTCATCAGCACACTGATCGATTATAAGACTTATGTAACTGAAAGTATTCGGATTCAAAAACTGTATCGAGACCTCCGCTATGGCTTTAGTTTTTTACCGAAAGATGCACCCAATGGGATTTTAAATTTTGAGGCTGGTCGCTCCTACCAACTGCAAATAATCTTAGAAGATTTTCATGGAAACAAAACCTATGTCGAGAGTTATATCGAAGGCAAAAAAGAAGTTGCAACTGACAAAGAAAAGAAAGAACAAATTGCAGAAAACACTGTGAATCCTGAATTGGATTATCTTTTTGAATTTGAAAATCAAGAAGTCTATCTTCCCAAAAATACATTCTTTGAACCTGTTGATTTTAAAATCCGAGCAACAAAAGACAGCCTTTTTGTAGGCTCTAAAACAGATGCACTACAAAGAACCTTTGAGATTCAGTTCAAAACACCTGAAGTAGATTCTTTAGCAACCAACCCTTGGAGCATTGCACGCCTCAACAAGAAGAAAAAACTAGATTATGTATATTCTGTTGCCAAAGACGGAAAACGCATCAGTAAAGGCGGGATTCCTGGAACCTACGTTTTAACGAAAGATACGCTTGCACCGAGCATTACGCCGCTAAACTTTAAGCCCAAACAATGGTTGAGTAATTATGCCTTTTTGAAATTAAAAATTGAAGATGACTTTTCAGGAATCAAATCCTACAAAGGCACTATAAACGGTAAATGGATTTTGCTAGAACACGAACCCAAAAATAACACACTTACTTTTGCGTTTGATGACATTGATTTTGATCAATCCCAATTGGACTTTAAACTAGAAGTAGAAGACCAGCAAGGAAACAGTAGTACCTACGAAACAACGGTCTTTAGAAAAGCAAAGGCTGTGAAAAAATAACCGCCCTACTCCTTTGCAAAAGTAGCCAAGGTTTTCACTAAGTAATCAACCTCATCTTGGGTGTTGAATACCGAAAAAGAAAACCGAATCGAAGGCCAATTCTTTAGGGCAACAGGAACAACTTCTTCCAGAACATGCGAACCTTTGGCACTCCCAGATTGGCAGGCGCTACCTTTGGAACATGCAATCCCGTTAAGATCCAAATGAAAATTTAGTAGGCTTGCTTTTTCTTCAGAAATTGGCAAAGCAACGTTTACTAAAGTAAAGGTGCTGCGTTCCATATCGGAACAACAGCCATTGAAGTGTATATCAGGGAAAGCATCGTTCAGTTGTTTAATGGCATGTGCCTTCAATTCTTTGAGATACTGTTGCTCTTCTTCAAGCTTAGCATAGGCAATTTCAAGTGCCTTAGCCATGCCAACGATGTTGTGCACAGATTCTGTTCCAGCGCGAAGACCGCGTTCTTGCGAGCCACCTAAAATAAAAGGCTGTAATCCAGAATTCTTGCGAACAAAAGAAAAGCCAATACCTTTGGGACCATGAAATTTATGTGCCGCTGCCGAAAGGAAATCGACAGCTATTTGTTCTAAGTCTATTGCATAATGCCCTACCCCTTGAACGGCGTCAGTATGAAACAAGGCGTCATGGGTTTTACAGAGATTGGATACCCGTTCCAAATCCAAAATAGTCCCTATTTCATTATTAATATGCATCAGACTTACCAATTTTTTGGAATCATCTGCAGCAAGTAAATGGGCTAAATCAGTATAATCAACAGCACCGTCAGCATCGGTTTTCACATAAAGTACCGTTGCTAGTTTCCGTTCCGCTAAATATTCAACCGCATGTAAGATAGCATGGTGTTCAATTTTAGAAGTAATTACAGTTTCAACACCTAAATCTTGTACAGCACAACGCACCAACATATTATCAGATTCGGTACCCCCAGAAGTGAAAATAATTTCTTGCGGATGGGCATTAAAATGTTTTGCGATACCCTTACGTGCCGTTTCGATTTGTGCTTTAGCTGAACGACCAAAGGCATGAGTCGAAGAAGGGTTTCCAAAGTTGTCCTTCAGTACCTCGTGCATAACATCTACTACTTCTGCTCGTATGGGTGTGGTAGCCGCATTATCAAAATAAACATTTTTAACCATTACCTATTTTTTTTCGTCATTAAGAACCACTGGGTTCAAACTCTTTTAAGGTTGAGGTAATAATTTGAATACAATCAAGTAATTGTTCCTCTGTTATTACAAGAGGTGGGGCAAATCGGATGATGTTTCCGTGGGTAGGCTTGGCAAGTAAGCCTTTATCTCGTAATCGCAAACAAATATTCCATGCGGTCTTACTGTCTTCTGTATCGTTGATTAGGATTGCATTGAGTAATCCTCTCCCGCGAACTAAATTAACAATTTTACTGTCTGCAATATACACATTCATTTGGGCTCTAAAAAGATCACCTAGGGTACGTGCATTCTGTGTCAATTTTTCGTCTCGTATAACTTCTAAAGCAGTTTTAGCTACCGAAGATCCCATTGGGTTTCCACCAAAGGTACTTCCGTGTTGACCTGGCTGAATTACATCCATAATAGCGCGATCGGCTAATACGGCAGAAACAGGATATACCCCTCCACTCAAAGCCTTACCGAGTATCAATAAATCTGGGCGTATGTAAGTCGCTTCCTGTCGTTCACACTGCGCTTCACAACTACAATTACCACACACAGCTAATAAAGCCCCCGTGCGGCCAATTCCAGTTTGAATCTCGTCGGCAATCAGCAGTACATTGTATTGTGTACAAACGGCACGTGCTTTAGCAATAAAATCGTCATCTGGTGTGTAAACTCCAGCTTCACCCTGAATGGGTTCTACCAAAAACCCTGCTACATTTGGGTTGTCTTGAAGTACTTGTTCTAAAGCCTCAGTATCGTTGTACGGTATGTGGATAAATCCTCCCGTGTGTGGTCCAAAATGATTTTTAGATCCTGCGTCAGAAGAAAATGAAATAATGGTCGTTGTTCTTCCGTGAAAGTTATTGTCACAAACCACTATCTGTGCTTGTCCTTCAGGAATTTCTTTGATTGTATGTCCCCATTTACGGGTGATTTTAATTGCGGTTTCGACTCCCTCTGCTCCTGTATTCATTGGAAGAAGGCTTTCAAAACCAAAGTATTCTGTAGTAAACTTCAAATACTCACCTAAACGGTTGTTATGAAAAGCTCTAGACGTCAAGGTCAAGGTTGATGCTTGCTCTTGTATTGTTTTAATTATTTTTGGGTGGCAATGCCCTTGATTTACAGCAGAATAGGCAGACAAAAAGTCATAGTACTTTTTACCTTCAACATCCCATAAATAAACGCCATCACCTTTGGCTAATACAACTGGAAGTGGGTGGTAGTCATGAGCTCCGTATTGAGCCTCTAAATCTAAATGATACTGAGAGTTTTTTTGGATAGTAGATTCCATATTAAAGTTTTTTAACGTTTTTAATATAAATTCCTTCTTGTAATATTGGGAGAGAAATCATCCAAGACAAACTTACAATTAATCTAATTATAAAAAATTAAATCTTGTTGAATAATTCTATTGCCAAAACGGTTTATAAAACCTTATTTTTACGGCATGGGAAGACGTAGTAAAAATGAACTATTTGAAAGAGTAAAAGTTGTAGACACAGCATCAAAAGGGAAGACGGTTGCTAAGACCGATGAAGGCGCTATTATTTTCTTAACAAGCGGTGTGCCTGGTGATGTTGTAGATATCGCTACCTACAAAAAAAGAAAAGGTTTTTACGAAGGCAATATTGTTAAATTCCATACCCTTTCAGAACACAGAACAGAACCTGTATGTGAGCATTTTGGTGTTTGTGGTGGTTGTAAATGGCAACATATGAAATACGATGCTCAGCTACTTTTCAAACAAAAAGAGGTTTCGGAGAACCTAAAGCGTATTGGCGGCCTCGAACTTCCCGAACTCAAGCCCATCCTCCCGGTTGAAAACCCGTATTGGTATCGTAATAAAATGGAATTTTCTTTTTCAAACCAACGGTGGCTCACCAAAGAAGAAGTAGATTCTGGAGCAGAATTCAATCGGAATGCTTTAGGCTTTCACAAGCCTGGAATGTGGGATAAAATAGTAGATGTATCGACCTGTCATCTTCAAGCCGATCCTTCCAATGCAATTCGGAATTTTGTCCGAGCTTATGCACATGAAAATAGCATTAGTTTTTTTGATCCAAAAAACAAAGCTGGATTTTTACGAAGTCTTATGATTCGAACTACTTCGACCGAAGAGGTGATGATCGTTCTTCAAGTATTCCATAAAGAAGACACTATCCTATTTCCCCTTCTCGATGCACTGGCGCAAGAATTTCCAGATATTACTTCCTTACAATACGTCATCAACGGAAAGGCGAATGACACCCTATACGATCAAGAAATTGTTTGCTATAAAGGACAAGACTACATTACCGAAGTAATGGAAGCCTTACAGTTTAGAATTACTGCAAAGTCATTTTACCAAACCAATTCGCTTCAGGCATTTGAACTTTACAAAGTTGTTCGTGAACTTGCCGATTTACAAGGCGATGAATTGGTCTATGACTTATATACAGGAACAGGTACCATTGCACAATTTGTTGCACAAAAAGCACAAAAAGTTGTTGGGGTAGATGTTGTTCCCGATTCTATTAATGCTGCAAAGTCGAATGCAGTTCACAATAAAATAGAGAATGTATTCTTTGAAACCGGTGATATGAAAGCGATTTTTACTGAAGAATTCATTGACCGCCACGGAAAAGCTTCGGTTGTAATTACCGATCCTCCTCGCGATGGAATGCATAAAGATGTTGTACAACAATTATTAGACCTCAGTCCAGATCGTATTGTATATGTGAGTTGTAACAGTGCAACTCAAGCGCGTGATTTATCTCTGATGAAAGAACAGTATCGTTTGGTTGCCTCTCAAGCAGTTGACATGTTTCCGCAAACGCATCATGTAGAAAATGTTGTACTTTTGCAGAAGATATGATGAAAAACCGATGTGCCCCTTTCGTATTCCTTCTCTTATGTAGCTACCTTATTAGTAGCTGTGAAAAAGATGATATTTGCTTGATCGAAACACCAAGTACTCCCCGACTTATCGTCCGCTTATTTGACAAAGACAATCGCCTTAATTCGAAAGCAGCAGACTCCATCACAATTTATGGTGTTGGTCAAGAACGAGCATTGGTCACTCTAACCACCGATTCCCTAGTACTTCCATTAAAAACCCAAGCGGCTTTTACACAATATGCCTTTTTACTCAAAACCAGTACGGTGAGTACTACTGTAGGCGATACTTTACAGTTTAACTACAGCCGTTATGATGAATACCTTAACCGATCCTGTGGTTATCGTGCAAATTTCATTCTAGAAGACAACCCTATATCCTATCCAGCAGCTGCACCAAATTGGATAGAATCCTTTGAAATATTAATTGACACCGTTTCCAATGAACAACAGACTCACCTGGCTATTTATCATTAGCAGCTTGTTTTTGAGTTGGGGAACCCTTGCTCAAGAAAAAGAAGAAGTAAAACCTAAAAAAGAAAGAAAAGAGCCTATTACCTATGCATTAAGAGCAGGTATTGACCTCTATAAGCCCATACGTTCGCAATTTGACAAAGAGTATCGAGGCCTCGAAATTGTTGGAGATCTCAAGGTTGGAGAGCGCCTATACGTCGCTGCCGAAATCGGAAACGAGCAAAGAACCATTCAATCCGAACAATTGAATTTTTCTACTTCAGGGAGCTACATCAAATTAGGAATAGACTATAATATGTTTAACAATTGGGTTGGGTTGAACAATGATATTTTTATTGGCCTTCGATTCGCAAGGAGTATCCATAAACACACGCTAAACGACTATTTGGTTTATATAACGCATCACTATTGGGATACTCCAACAACCAGCGTTGGATTTGCCAATGGCGAACGAGAAACATTGAGTACAGGTTGGATTGAAGTTATTTTTGGAACTAAGGTAGAAATTACATCCAAATTTTATTTAGGACTCAGTTTACGCGTACACCGAATTCTTACTGACGCACAACCTGTAAATTTTGGAAACCTATATGTTCCTGGATTCAATGCGGTTACCGATCAAAATAAATTTGGTGCGAGTTTTAACTATACACTCACCTACTCCTTACCTTTTCGCTTTAGAAAAGCTAAAGTTCCCGAGGCTCCTTAACCAAAGGGATTTTAATATACAGCTTTCCTTTATTCACTAAAAACTTCGGAGAGAATACACTTGCTAACAAGGCTGAAAAAGCGATCAATGGAATGTAAGACATTGGAATTAAAGTGCCGATTATTGTTTTAACTAAAACAAATAAAAGTCCAAAACAAATGAGATTAAAAAACAGGGCTTTTCTTTTTACATTCATGATTCTTCTTGTTTTAGTTTATGAAGTTTCTTGGTTCCTTTATAAATAGAGTAAAGCGATAATCTGGTTTCCAACTTTCCATTAAAAAGTTTGATTTTACGCGTAGGACGCAATCCAATATGCTTTAGGGCTTCCATATTAGCGCTGATTAACCAGGCTTGTGTATCGGGATATTTTTGTTTCAACGTATCTCCTATTTCTGAATAAAACAGATTCATATCGCCTTCTAGACGTTCCCCATAAGGTGGATTGCTGACAATATGTAAAGGGCGATCAGTTTCCTTTTCTGCATAGAGGAAATTGTTTTTTTCGATTGTAATGAATTCATCTAAATTGGCATTACGAATATTTTCACGCGCTTTTTCTATCGCTGATGGTGCTTTGTCAAAACCAGATATAGTACCTGCTAAACCTCTGATTTTACTAATCTGAGCTTCTTCTATTTTATAAAATAATTCTTCATCCCAATCATTCCATTTTTCAAAAGCAAATTCCTTACGGTTGATGTTTGCTGGAATATTACAAGCCAACATTGCAGCTTCAATCAATACTGTTCCACTACCACACATAGGATCTAAAAAATCGACCGTTTGGTCCCAGCCCGACAACATGATGATACCAGCTGCCAACACTTCATTTAGTGGAGCAATGTTGGTAGCGGTTCTGTATCCTCTATGATGAAGGGAACTTCCTGAACTATCTAAAGAAATAGTACATAAATCTTTATCAATATGAATGTTGATTCGAAGATCTGGATGGTCCAGATTTACATCCGGTCGTTCTCCAGTATCAGCTCTAAAACGATCTACAATAGCATCTTTTGCTTTTTGAGAAACATATAGCGAATGGGTGAAATTTTCTCCAAAAACAACACTATCGATTGCTAAAGAGTTTTCTGGAGTTAGATAATCTTGCCACGGAAAGTCATATACCATATTATATAACTCATGTTCGTTGGTAATTCGAGCAGTATGAATCGGTTTTAAAATCTTCAATGCCGTACGTAAGCTCATATTAGCCTTATACATAAAGCCCTTATCTCCAGCAAAATGAACCACACGATTACCTTCCTCTACATCTTGAGCGCCCATATTTTTGAGCTCTTCGGCTAACAAGCCTTCCATTCCGTAGAATGTTTTGGCTAACATTTTAAAATTACTTTCCATTCCCTTTTTTATTGCTATCAAAAATAGTTTAATTTTGCCCAATAAACGAAGGGAAACCTAACCTTCACAAATCCTTTATGCAGCTCAATTTATTACTCCCCTTTATTGCCGTCTTTTTCGGAGCAGTTATTGCCCTTTACTTTCGCCCAAAGGCTCCACTCGGGATGAAGCTTATTCTAGCATTTAGTGGTTCTTTTCTTCTATCCATTATTGTTATAGATATGTTGCCGCATATTTTTGAAGACCCTAATAATAATCCAGGAATTTGGATTATGATCGGAATTGTATTTCAAATTTTATTGGAATTATTTTCAAAAGGAGCAGAACACGGACATACGCACCATACAAAAAGTAATAAACTGCCTTGGGTCCTTATCAGTAGTCTCTGTATTCATGCCTTTATGGAAGGAATGCCGCTTACACAACAACCCGAACTCCTAATCGGAATCATAGTACATAAAACTCCAATTGGAATGGTAATTACCCTATTACTTTGGGAAACACAAACACCAAACTATCAAAAGGTTTTGGCCTTATTTATTTTCGCGATCATGACTCCCCTAGGTGGCTTTGTAAAAGAAAACATCCATGCATTCGAATCTATTACAACAACTATTGATGCAGTTGTGGTTGGTGTTTTACTTCACATATCTACTACCATTCTGTTTGAAAGTTCAGCAGGTCATGTCTTTAACATCAGAAAATTCATTGCAATCCTAACTGGGATTTTTATAGCAGCTATCCTGTAAAACAATATTTTACCGAATATTACACCAAGCATACCATCTATAAATTCATTGCAACCATTTACTACACCCTACATTGGGCATTACTTCGCTTTGAGGCATCTTTACAGTAATAAACAAGGAAATACTAATCAACAGTACATATTTGAACTTAACCTAAGTTAATTATTTGTTTTAAGAGCCCTGCAAAGCCCCCCCTTTGCAGGGTTTTTTTTCAAATACCCAGTTCCTTTGATAGTCTTTCCAACTTATAACATAACTATTATATTTTATGACTATTTCAAATTTCTTCGGTACCAAGTACATCTATTTTTTAAGCGGTCTAATTACAAGTGTATTTTTACTTTCATGTGAAAGTGAAGAAGATTTTAGCTGTATTATAGACAGTAACACACCTATTGAAAAAAAGATTCTACTTGATGATTTTGATCAAATCGGCCTCTATATCAAAGGTAATGTAACCATTGAACAAGGAAAAGAAGCCTCTATTTCGCTAAAAGGAAATAGTACTTTGGTAGATAGTCTCTATACTGGTGTAGAAAATAAAAAATTAATTATTGAACTACGATCACCTTATTGCACTCCAACCATTCCTCTGGAAATAATAGTCACAACACCTCAAATAACAGCATTCACCTTAGCAGAAAAAAGCAATACTGTAGTTGCCGATTTTAAAAACCTACAGAAGTTAAAAATTCAAGTAAAGAGCAATAGTAAGGTTGCGTTAAATGAGCTAGAGGGATTAAATGTATTGGATATTAGCTTGCAAGAAGGAGCACATATTATAAGTTACAAGGAAATAAAAGAAGTGGATCTTTTAAAAGTCAATATAAAAGGGAATGGATCTTTTAACGGCTACCCTATTGCTGCCCAAAATGTAGAAATCAAGATAGAAGGCAAAGGAAGTTGCGAAGTTACTGCACTAAGACGCCTAGAAGTGGATATTATTGGTAACGCCAATGTGTATTGTATGGGAATGCCTAAGATTCACAAACGCATTACCGGAAAAGGCGACGTTCACTTTACAAACTAAGTTTTAAACGAATTGTATCCAAAGCTTCAAGGACAATTGGTAGCTCTGACCAAATAACAAAATGATCGCGTAATACGTCATAATACACCACACTATCAGCATCTGGTATTTTGGATTGCAAATAGGTAACCGACTCTGGAGCTACTAAAAAATCTGCTCCTCCTTGTATAAAAAATAATGGTGTTTTAATAGATACCAATTGTTTTTCCAATGCATACAAATCATCTGAGAGACGAAGCATTTCATTATTACTGGCTCGGAAAAAAGGAGCAATTAGGTATTGAAGTGGAGAGACTAAAATTCGATTATACCATTTAGGTTTTTGAAAAGGAGCAGCAATGGTTCCTGCGATACTGAGTACAGCAGCAACTTGATTTGGATAAGCAACTCCTACTTGAAGAGCTAATGCTCCACCATAGGAATGCCCGGCAACAACACATGGAGAACAATATCGATCCATTATAGGTTTTAGATAATCACTTTGCTCTATTAATGAATAAGAGCCTTTGATTGTAGTTTGGTGATACGGAATTCGATCTATTGCAATTATAAAATAGTTTGTATAAACTTCTGGCTGAACCATCAACTCCTTCCAAGCGGTCCAATCTCCTGGAGAGCCATGAATTAAAAGCAATGGGGTCTTAGTCGAATCGCCATAGGTAACATGATAGAGTGTTCCTTCTTCGAATACGGTTTTATGTTCTTCAGGTTGAAAACCAGTTGTATCAAAATGATTTGTAAGTTCTGAGAGAGTCGTTTGTTGCTCCATCAAATGGGTTAATCCCATAGCAAGTAGTACCAAAATAAAAAGGCTTCCAAATACCCATCTCGCTATTTTCTTAACGTATTTCAATTAATTAATAAGATTTCATTAATCATAAATGCATGGGAAAGCGCACCAGCTAATACCCACACATGCCATATAGCATGCGCTTCTTTATAACCTTTCCACCGATAAAAGAAAACCCCAATGGTATAACAAGAGCCTCCTAGAATTAAAAAGATAAAAGCATTTGCAGAAAACAACTCCCATACCGTTTGAGCATCTAAAAGAATGAACCACCCCATTCCGAGATACATTATTAAGGATAGAATTTCAAACCGACCGGTATAGAAAATTTTAAAAACAAAACCAACAGCAGCAATACTCCAAACACCTGTTAAAATCCAAACACCCGAAGTCTCATAGAGTAAGGTAAGCGTAACTGGAGTGTAGGTACCAGCGATCAAGAATAAAATAGCGATGTGATCGATTTTACGCCAAGTTAGTTTTATATCTCCAGAAACTGCATGATACATGGTTGAAGCTGAAAATAAAAAAACTAATGAAAAACAGTAAACCCCTAAAGCAATCAATACTCTTGAAACTTCAGCAGCGTGCTGAGTAAAAAAATAAATGGAAACCCCAATTCCAAGAATTACACCTAAAGCATGGGTGAAAACATTCCATCGTTCTGTTGGGTCTATAAATTTTAACATATTCTTTTAAATTATTAACTAAAAGTAGTGTAACATTTTATTTCTAAGGGCGTCTTATAAATAAATAATTAATCATGAGAATCAGCCCCCTTTTCTTATTATTTCCTTTTCTTGCTTTTGCCCAAAACACACCTCCAACCTTTGATGGAGTAGTCAATCCTGAAGAGTGGAGTTCTGCCGAGAAACACACCATTGAATATGAAATCAGTCCTGGAAACAACACGCCATCGCCTGTAGCGACAGAAGCCTATATTACCTATGGAGTTTCTGATCTGTATGTCGGTTTCATTGCCTATGCCGACATGAGTACCTTACGTTCGTCGATTCGAAACCGAGACGAAGGATACCAAGATGATTTTGTTATGATTGGAATTGACACATACGGTGACGGACGCTATATGGTCAGTCTTGGAGCAAATGCAGAAGGCAATCAGCTCGATTTAAAATTCCTACCGAATGGTAATGACGATACCTCCTACAATGTTTCTTATGAATCCAAAGCGTCCAAACATCAAGATGCTTATCATGTAGAATTAAAAATCCCGTTCAGTGTCTTGCAGTTCAAAAACAAACCAACAGTAAAATGGAATATTTTATTGTATCGATCGACCTACACCGCAGACAGTCGAAGTCAAAACATCAATTTCCCAATCGACTTAAACAATCCTTGTTTGGCATGTCAGACCCCTGTTAGTATAACACTCAACAACATCAAAGCAAAAAATAGAGTCGAGTTTTTACCCTATGTTTATGGCGGTCTGTCTGGTGAACGTGAAAACAATGCACTGAAATTTGGGAAATTCAATAAAACGATTGGTTTGAGCGGACTTGTAGATCTAAACAATGTTACCTCTTTAGAGTATGCAATCAACCCTGATTTTTCACAAGTAGAAGCCGATGCATCTCGAATTGTTGCCAACAACACCTTTGCAATTGCCTTTCCTGAAAGGCGTGCATACTTCAACGAGGGTAACGATATCATCAGTTCAAATCTCAGAACTGTTTATACACGGTCCATTAATCAACCCCTACTATCAACCAAATTAATTAGTCAAGGAGAACACGATCGCATTTATTGGCTGGCAGCATATGATGAAGCTTCGCCCTACCTTATTGGTGGTGAAAACGGGTCCTATTTTGGAGAAGGGACCGCTGCTTATTCTAGTATATTCAAATATCAACGCACCTACAAACAGGGAAGTAACCTCAGTTTTATAAGTACCAATCGTTTTTTTAAAGAAAAAGGATCGGGTCACATTTTCGGATTGAGTGGTTTATGGCGTTTTGGAGAATCGATTACGGCTGCGTTAGAATTTAATAAGAGTTTTACCAAAGAACCCAATGCAGATTGGATCGATGAAGCCAATGAAGGTAACGATATCATTAGCGGAAAAACAGTTGCCCTAGATGGTGAAAATTTACGAGGTGATGGGCTCTATTTCTCTCTAGAACGCAATACTAAAAATTGGAATACAGAATTAGAATATAGTCAAAAATCCCCATTGTACCAGACTCCCTTAGGTTTTGTGACTCAAAATAATGTTCGAGCTTTAGAGTTCGAACAAGGGTACCAGCATTTCTTCAAAGAAGATGCATTCTTAAAGCAAATGAATTTTAGTTTGGAAACTGAATTCAGGTTTAACTATCAAGGCTTAAAAAAGTATAGCAGTGTAGATGCTGGAGCTTATGTTCAGTTTAGTGGTAATGTAGAGTCATTTGCCGGTTATTCTCATGTACTTAACGAAGAGTATGAAGGTTTTGATGCTAAAGGAATGGATAGTTTTGAATTATTTGTTCGATTTAATCCTTCAGAAAAGATACAGTTGAGAGCCTTTACCTCTATTGGAGAATCCATTTTCTATGATGAATCTGCTGTTGGAAATAATTTTTTCATCGGAACATTCAATAGTTTTCAGATTACTTCACAATTGCGTATCAGTCCATCGTTCCGATACACACATTTGAAAGATAAAGAAGATGGAAGTTACTATTTAAAGGGTTATATCGGGCGTTTGAATGTCAATTATCAGTTCAACAAAACCCTTTCTTTTCGAATCATTGGAGAATACAACGACTTTGACGAAGCCTTTTTTTACCAGCCATTATTCAAATGGAATCCCAACCCATTCACTATTTTTTATATTGGTGGAACCAATGGGTATTCTAGAATTGATAATCAGTCACGTTTTTCTATCGATAACTCTCAGATTTACATGAAGTTTCAGTACCTTTTTTCTTTATAAACAAAGCACTGAAAAACAGCACGGAATAACCTACCATGCTGCAAATATGAATCCCCTAAATCTTATCAATCAAATGAATACTGCTTTAGTAACTGGTGCTGCGAATGGTTTAGGGAAAGCCTATGCAATTGAACTTGCAAAATTAGGATATGATACCCTCCTACTCGATTTACCCCAAACTGGGCTTGCGTCTCTTTGTAATAAAATAGCGTATGAATTCGGAACTCAGTCGGTTTTCTATGAAATAGACTTGACGCAAACAAAACAGATTATTGAAGTTTGTCAAGAGATTAATGAGCAATATGAGGTTTCGATTTTAATTAATAATGCAGGTATTGGGGGAACGCGACGGTTTGATGACGTAAATTCTGACTACCTAAACACAATGATGCAGTTGAACATGAAGGCACCAACTTTACTCACAAAATTACTTATACCCAATCTTCAAAAACAAACAAAGGCATTTGTGTTAAACGTTTCTAGTATGGCGGCTTTTAGTCAAATGCCCTATAAAACAATCTACCCAGCCTCTAAAGGTTACCTACTTTCATTTACCAGAAGTTTGCAGGAAGAATATAGAAGCAGCACCATTAGTTTTAGTGTTGTTACTCCCGGGCCAATGAATACCAATCCAGAGGTGTCAGAACGAATCAACAAACAAAGTAAAGTAGCACGAATGAGTCTGCTAGCACCTGAAAAGGTTGCTGAAATAAGCCTCAGAGGCTTATTCAATAGAAAGAAATTAATACTTTTGAATGGTCCAAACCGATTCAATTATATTCTTATGCATATCATTCCTTTAAATATTCGCATGTATCTATTGGGCAAAATAATGAAGCGAGAATTAAGCTCAGACTCCAAATGAAAACAGTTTTTATTACTGGAGCAAATGGCTTGTTGGGGACCAACCTAACCCTTAAACTTCTTGAAGAAGGATATGGCGTTAAAGCGTTGGTTCGAGACAAAAAAAGTTTCATTCGCTTTTCCCATGAAAACTTAGAATTAATACAAGGCGATTTATCCGATCCAAAACAGTTAAAGCACGTTAGTAAGGAGTGTACAATTGTTGTTCATATAGCTGCCAATACAAGTCAAGATCTATTGTATTTAAAAGACTATGAAGAGGCCAATGTACAGGGTACTAAAAACATCATTGAGATGTGCACAAATAATGCGATGGAGCAACTGATCTATATCGGTACCGCTAACACCTATGGCTACGGATCTCTTGATGCATTGGGAAATGAATCCAAACCCATGCGCTATCCGCATACGCAATCGCTCTATGCACAAAGCAAAGCCGAAGCACAAAAGTGTATCGATGCCGCAAGCTCAAAAATCAATACAGTAACCCTAAGTCCTACCTTTATGATAGGTGCAAATGATACCAAACCCAGTTCTGGAAAATTAATCCTTGCGGTACTCAACAAGAAGGTTGCGTTCTACCCTTCGGGTGGGAAAAATGTAGTGGCAGTAAACGATGTTGTTCATGGCATCATTAAAGCTTTTAGTCTAAAAGAAAGTGGACATAAATTGATCTTAGCTAATGAAAACCTAAGCTATAAAACTCTTTTCAAGAAAATAATAGAGCAAAACAAACAGCATACACTCTTAATTCCTATTCCCGATTTATTGCTTTATGCTCTAGGTTTTCTTGGAGATATTCTTCGATTTTTTAAAATAAAAACAAATGTGTCCAGCGCTAATTTAGCTGTTTTAAGGATCAATAATTTTTACGGCAATAGCAAGGCTACAAATGAATTGAACATGGGCTTTACACCGATTGAAGGGGCTATACAAGAAGCAATCTTTTACTTTAACTAGAAGTGATCGTATAAAAGTTTATTATCACAAAATAAAGCATGCTGTTCCAAATCACTTTCACTTCATAACCAATTCAATCCTTATGAATTAATTGTATCTTTGAAGAAATCTAGAATGGTATATTCCACAAAAAAAATGCTATGATATTCAATGTCAAAATTACCCAAAGAGCATAAATTTATTGATCTTTCAGATTATGGAAGGCCATTCGCAAAAGTTATTGCCAACGCACTAAAAAACACCACATTCACTCCTATTCACGTTACAATTGCTTTTATAATAGCTGGTATATTTGCTATTTACTGCATTGTACATAGTCATTATTGGTTAGCAGCTTTCTTTCTAATTCTAAAATCTATCCTTGACGCAGCAGACGGAGAATTGGCTCGTGTAAAACAAAAGCCTTCCTATACAGGGCGCTACCTAGACTCGGTTGCTGATATTCTTTTAAACGCCCTATTCTTTATCGCTATAGGGTATATTGCCAGCACGCCTATTTGGATTTGCATTGGTGCATTCTTAGGCTTGCAGCTGCAGGGCACACTGTACAATTACTATTATGTGATTCTAAGAAATAAGTTTGATGGCGATACCACGAGTCGTGTATTCGAAAACAAAACACCGATTGCTCTCCCTGGTGAAAAGCAAAAGCATGTGAATATTCTTTTTGGAATGTATAAAGTGCTTTATGGTGCTTTCGATAAAACCATATATACTTTGGATAGTAACGCACACAAAGGAGCAGCATTACCAAAATGGTTTATGACCAGTGTTTCTACCTTTGGCTTAGGATTTCAATTACTACTTATTGCTACTTTACTTGTATTGAATTTAAAGAGCTACATTCTTCCATTCTTTTTAGGCTACACTCTTATGGTGCTTGTCTTCATCGCTATTAGAAAAATTTTCTATAAAAGCTAAAAGAAACAAATTGAGCTTCATTTTTGCTTAAACTCAATTTGAGTTTAAATATGCACTTCTCAATGTTACTATCAAAAGTTTGGTATATAAAGTGGGTTTGGTATAATTTTATGATCTTTAGAATAGATAACATAAAAATACTGAACAATGACTCTGTCCGAAAAACTTGGTTTTGATAAAACAACTAAACTTTTAATGATCCATGCCGACGATGCGGGGTTGTCACATTCAGAGAATAGGGCTACCATACAAGCACTTACAAATGGAATTGTGAATTCGTACAGCATCATGGTACCCTGTCCATGGTTTTATGAAATGGCGGTGTTCGCAAAAAGCAATCCACAATATGATAATGGAGTTCATTTGACACTGACTTGTGAATGGAAAAATTATAAATTCGGACCTGTGCTACCAATATCGAAAGTACCAAGTTTGGTAAATGAAGCAGGGTTCTTTTATAGAAGCAGAGAAGAATTAAGAAGAAATGCCACTACTGAAGATATCAAGAAAGAACTTAAAGCTCAAATCGAAAAAGCATATGCATTTGGACTAAACCCTACCCATATAGATTCTCATATGTATAGTGTTGGAATAAGTACCGAGGTAATGAATATTTACCGGGCATTAGGTGAAGAGTATGGTCTACCTGTTTTAATCAGTAAAGAAATAATGAAAATGTCTGGTTTAGATCCTCTTGTAAATATCTATGAGGATGATCTGGTTATTGATAAAGTTCATTATGGTATGTTTACGGATTTTGAGGCTGGTTTACTGAAAGAATACTATAGGAACGTACTCGACAAATTAGATGCTGGTCTCAATATGATTTTAATACATCCGGCATATGATGATGATGAAATGAAAGGAATAACTACAAACCATCCGAATTATGGATCAGAATGGAGACAACTAGACTTGGAATCATTTACAAGTGAAGAGAATAAAGAAAGGCTCAAGAAAAATAACATTCAACTCATCACTTGGAAGGATATAACAAAGCTTTATAGTTAAAAACACCACTCCTACTAAGCACCCACTTCAAATTTTCGTTGACTTTACAGCAAAAAAAAAGACCCATAACATAAGTTACGGGTCTTTGAAGAAGGCGACGACATACTCTCCCACCAATAGGCAGTACCATCTGCGCAGATGGGCTTAACTTCTCTGTTCGGAAAGGGAAG
>Ga0233444_10002412_pt1 | contig 19751 bp, 17 predicted proteins | sample SI_124_October20_6_FD_182792 | JGI IMG/M metagenome (GOLD analysis project Ga0233444, IMG submission 182792) | Seawater microbial communities from Saanich Inlet, British Columbia, Canada - SI_124_October2016_10_MG | ecosystem: Environmental > Aquatic > Marine > Inlet | place: Canada: British... | reverse complement strand
GGGAGAGATCGCCCGGCGTTGCGAGGTCCCTCACAACACCATGTCGAACCATCTCGCGATTCTCGCGCGAGCTGGCTTGATCGCCGCGGAGAAGGATGGCCGGACGGTGAACTACCGCGCCGACGTCGCCGGATTTCGGGGACTGATTGATTTTCTGGCGCGGGACTGCTGCAGCGGGAAGCCGGAATTGTGCGGCATTCTCCCGGACGCGAGCCTGGCCTTGATCGAGAAGACCGAGCCAGAGCCAGACGTCGTGGCGCCGGCATTCAACGTGCTGTTCCTCTGCACGCGCAACTCCGCGCGATCGATCATGGCTGAAGCACTTCTCGCGAAGATCGGCAAAGGACGCTTCAACGTCTATTCTGCGGGATCGGATCCGGCGGAAGCTCCGATGCAGGAGGTCCTCGATCGGTTGAGCCACCTGGGCCATGACATCGCTCATCTGCGATGCAAGTCGTGGGACGAGTTCGCAGGTTCGGAAGCGCCTCGGATGGATTTCGTCATCGCACTCTGCGACACGCCGCAAGGCCAGTCCTGTCCCGATCTCGGAAAGAAGTTCGTCACCGGTGCGTGGCCCCTTCCCGACCCGGCGCAGTTCACCGGCTCAGAGTCGGAACGGACCACGCTGTTGAACGAACTCTACGCAATGATCCGGCGTCGCATCGAAGTCTTTGTCAGCCTGCCGTTCGCAGCCCTCGACCGCATGGCGTTGAAAGCGCGGCTGGACGAGATCGGCGATACGACGCGCGTCACCCCCTAGAAGGCATTTGGATGAAAATCGGAATCAACGGAATGGGCCGGATCGGCCGGCTCGCGCTGCGGGCGGGTCTCGGCGGGTTGCATCGCCCGGAAGACGACCCTCAGCGCACGAACCGCCTTGACATCGCTCACGTCAACGAAGTGAAAGGCGGCATCGAGGCGACCGCGCATCTCCTAGAATTCGACAGCGTCCACGGCAGGTGGCGCGAGGATATCGGCGTCCACGACGGCAAGTCGATCGGTATCGCCAAGCGACGGATGGGCTTCTCCGAAGCCGCCAAGCCAGGTGATATCGACTGGGGAGGTCTCGGCTGCGACGTCGTCCTGGAGTGCACTGGAAAATTCCTCACGCCCGACCAGCTTCAGGCTTATTTCGACCGAGGGGTCAAGCGGGTCATCGTTGCCGCGCCGGTGAAGGACGATGCTGCGCTTAACGTTGTGGTGGGTGTCAACGACAAGCGCTACGATCCGGAACGTCACCGTCTCCTGACAGCGGCCTCCTGCACAACAAACTGCCTCGCACCCGTCGTGAAGGTGATCCATGAGGCGATCGGAATTCGGCACGGGCAAATCACAACGATCCACGATCCGACGAATACGAACGTCGTGGTTGACGCGCCGCATAAAGACCTTCGCCGCGCACGGTCGGCCATGCTTTCGATGCAACCGACGACAACCGGCAGCGCGACGGCGATCTCCCTCATCTATCCGGAGCTCAAGGGCAAGCTAAACGGCCACGCCGTCCGCGTTCCCGTTCTTAACGCAAGCCTCACTGATTGCGTCTTTGAAGTCGCGCGCGAGACGACGATCACAGAGGTGAACAAGCTCTTCGAAGCCGCTGAGAAAACCGTACTCGCGGGCATCCTCGGCATCGAGCACCGTCCGCTGGTGTCGGCCGACTACACGAACGATACCCGCAGTGCCATCGTTGACGCCCAGAGCACGATGGTGACGGACGGAACCCTTCTGAAAGTGTACGCGTGGTACGACAACGAAGTCGGATATTCATGCCGCATGGTTGACCTGGCCAACATCGTCGCGAGGGCCGGATTATGACTTCTACCGTCAGAAACTATTTGATCGTAACAGCATCCTATTGGGGCTTCACGCTCGTCGACGGCGCGTTGCGCATGCTGGTGCTGTTTCACTTCTTCCGCCTCGGATACACGCCCTTCACCTTGGCATTCCTGTTCCTGCTCTACGAAGCGGCTGGCATTGCGGCGAACCTCGCCGGCGGCTACTTCGCATCCAAGTACGGAATCCCCCGTATGCTCGCGGCCGGTCAGATTCTCCAGATCGCGGGGCTGATCATGCTGTCGTTTCTCGATCCACAGTGGAGCGCAGCCTTTTCCGTTGCCTGGGTCGTTGCGGCGCAAGGGGTCGCTGGCGTCGCCAAGGATCTGACCAAGACCGCTTCTAAATCTGCAATCAAAGCAACTTCTTCGGAAGGAAGCGGACAGCTCTTCCGGTGGGTCGCCTGGTTCACCGGGTCGAAGAATGCGATGAAGGGTGTAGGCTTCTTCGTGGGTGGCCTGCTTCTCGACGTCGTCGGATTTAAACCCGCACTCTGGGCGATGGCCGCCCTGCTCGGCATTATCTTCCTGGCGGGACTGTTCCTTCTGCCACGTCAGCTTGGGAAGGCGAAATCATCAAAGACGATAAAGGAGCTCTTCGGTAAGACGCGCGGCGTAAATCTGTTGGCCGCGGCTCGTATCTTCATGTTTGGTGCCCGCGACGTCTGGTTTGTCGTCGGCTTGCCCGTCTTCCTTTATGCGAATGGCTGGCGCTTCCTTGAAGTGGGCGGCTTTCTTGCCGCATGGACAATCGCCTACGGCGGCGTCCAGGCGATTGCGCCCTCATTGGTTTCACGAAGCCCAGATGGCCTGAGCCGCGAAGTACCCGCCGCGCGGATATGGGCATTGGTTTTGGCTGCCGTGCCAATTGCACTAGCGGTGGCAATGCACAGCGTTCACATTGGCCGCCCGGACCTGCTTCTGGTCGTAGGCTTGGCTCTGTTCGGCTTGCCGTTCGCTGTCAATTCATCCCTGCATTCTTATCTCATCCTTGCATATGCAGGATCCGAGAAATCGGCCGAAGACGTTGGCTTCTATTATGCCGCAAACGCTGCGGGACGGCTGCTCGGCATCACCCTGTCCGGTGTGCTCTATCAGTTCGCCGGAATCCAAGGATGCCTCGTCGGCTCCGCCGTGATGCTACTCATCTGCTGGGGCATGACCTACGCGCTGCCTCTAAAGCCGGACGCGGCGAGCGAGCGAGAAAGCGATCCGCGGCAGTTGCAGCCGCACTAAGCGAAGACGGCAATCGGCGACGACCAGCCTTTGCATTCAGATCGTTGGAGCGCTGATCGGCGCGCCTGCAGCAGCTGCAGCCGCGCGGGAACACGCTTTCGGCTTCTGGGGCACACCGTCGTCGGACTAATCGCTGGCGCATTGGGCAGGTACTTTGTTCAGACCTATGCGATGACGGTAGTGACCGGAAATGGGAGCTTGAATGAACCGAGGCCTGCTGACATTGTCCCAATACAGGGGGCAAATGGCCGACGAAAGGCAGCGCCAATTCAAGCTGATTGACGGCGGCGCAGGAGAAGTCAAACCTCCCGCCTCGCAAAAGCCCATGCCGAAATGGCAATGGGCAATTCTCTGGATCGGTAGCGTCGCGATTTGGTTTTTGCTCTTTTACTATTTCTGGCTGGCACTGCGATAATCCGTGTGGTGGCTTGAGTTCGCATTCGATCTACCCTGACGCTTTCAGTAGGGTATCTATTTCAAAACCGTCACATCCAGATTTCTGCGACGCGGTCGTCGCGTCTATTTACCTCTATCTCCAATAAGAGGTTGACTGCATGTCGAACAACGGACCACACCCGTCTGAATCAGAAAAAAGCCTTCCGCGCCTGGACAATTCACGCTTTGCACCGGCCAATCGAAGGCGGCTCAGCGCCCCTGCTCTGCGGACGTTCCTTGCCATTGCGGATCTCTGGGGACTAACGGAAGAGCAGCGTCTCCTGATTTTTGGCTATCCGTCTCGATCCAAGTACCACAAGTGGTGCAAGCAGGCGGGCGAACACGGCGCCTTCACTCTCGGTGTAGATGTACTGACACGCATTTCAGCGATACTCGGGATCCATCAGGGTCTCGGAATCCTGTTTCAAACGGAGCAGCTTGGCGTCGAGTGGTTACGAACACCGCACGACGCCATCATCTTCGGTAGGCGACCGCCCCTCGATTTGGTGACCAGCGGCTCGCAGGACGGATTGCTGACGGTGCGCCGCTTCCTCGACGCCGCACGAGGCGGTCTCTACATGCAGCCGACCATCATTGACGAGGCATTCGCGCCTTACGGCGACGCGGAAATCATCTTTCGGTGACGGACGCTTTCACCCCTTCCAATAGGCCTCACTCTTTGGAACCGAGATCGCTTATCTCAACACCCGTGGCAACCATCTTACTGAAGCGAAACTGGAGGCCGGCCCCCTCTAGCGCACTTCTTATACGCGCCGACGTCGCCGTGCGCGGAAGCGACGAACCCGATTCAGCGCGAACGACCGCCCGCTTCGACACTCCAGCCTTTGTAGCGAGAAATTGCTGGCTCCAATTTAGCCAAGCTCTTGCCGCCCTCAACTGAGCCGGAGAAATATCTGGCGGGTTAACCATACAATGGACCCATAAGTGACTCCGGTCACAGAGTGTGCTATTGTTAAGACATTGTTAAACACTGCGGTTGCGACGAGATTAAAAGACCTCGCGCCGAATTCCGTACCAACAAACTGTACGTTCGAATCCTTGCCAGGTTTTTACCGGCGGCAAAGGATTTCGTTCGCCTGTCAGTCGCAGACAGCGACAAGGTGGGGGTTGATCGCAATGTCAAGGAATCGATCTTCGGAGATAGCGGAGTAGCAGCATCATGTCGCGTTCGAAGTTTGCAGTCATGTTTCTCCAAAGATCTACAAGCTCTGTTCTCGTGGTTCGTTGAATGCATTTTGCGAAGGGGATAGCGCATGCACGCAAAGTACGAACATGTCACTGATCAGCCCGACCGCCCATCTCAACAAAGCTTTCGATCTCCCAACAACCTTCAACAATTACCTATCTCGCCCTTGCATTGGTGGCGAACTCGAAGACCGCAAGGCTTCGGCAGGCACGATGTGAAAGCCATTCGCGCGGCCCTTTTGGGAGTGGAAATCGTCAACGAGGTGGATTGGTTGCGGGCCGTTACGGGACATCCAGCAACAGCGATCGGAGTCGCAATCCGGCAACTGAGCGCATACGGAATGACCTCTCCTGTCATAGACGCCGCCGTATCCGCAGTATTGTGCTGCGCGATTGAGGGGAATCACGCCGCGCGAGTGCTGATTTCGTCCGCACTTCGTCGCCGAGAAAAGATCGATCCGTTGTGTCAGGAGCTCATCATGCTCTGGCGTGCTGCACGCTTCTGACGCGCCAACGAATCGTCGGAACTTTGCTTCCACAGATCCAAAAATGCTTGCGGCGCTCGTTACGAGCGCTGCGTGCCGATGCAACCTGGTACGGGGGAGCAGTATGCTGCTTTGGATTCTGTCCGATATACATTTGGAATCTAGCAGCGGATGGGACCTGCCCGCCCCGGACCTGCGCCCCCAGTTCGATGTCTTAATCGTCGCCGGCGACCTTATCACACGAATGGAGCGCGGCCTGGCTTGGCTGCGCGCGCGCATTACGGACCGACCCGTTATCTATGTTAGCGGCAATCACGAGGGCTACGGAGCTGATTGGAAAGTCACAATTGAAAAGGCTCGCGCCGCGGCCACCGGGAGTAACGTCCGTGTCCTTGAAAATGAGTCATGCGTGATAGCGAATGTGACATTTGCCGCGGCAACGCTCTGGACGGACTTCAACCTCTTCGGCGACCGACAGCGCGCAATGGCGTATGCCGGCGGCGTAATGAATGACTATAAACGAATAAGGAAGCGCTATTATCAATACCGCCTGCAACCGCAGGACACGCTCGCAGCCAACAGAGAAACGCGTGAATTTTTCGCGAACGTCGTCAGGACCAAAACGACGAAGAAGGTTTGCGCGATCAGCCACCATGGCCCCGCTCCAGCAACCGCGAAACTTGGTACCGAAAATGCCCTCATCAGCGCGGCTTACGTCAACGGCGAATACAAGGAGCTCATGCGCGGCATTGACACTTGGATTTATGGCCACACCCACGAGACGCGCGACTTCATGATCGGCGGAACGCGAGTGGTGACAAATGCCAAGGGCTACGGGCCGACGAGTTTCGACCCGATCTGGGAAAACCTTAATTTCGATCCGACCTTTACGATCGAAATCTAGACACCCGAGGTGGAAATATCGTCGTCACTGCAATTTCTCAATACTTGTTCCCCGTCCCCAACCAACACAGCTCTGGACCAACTAAATTACGTCCTCAAGATTTGCAGCCCTTGCATTGATCGCCACGCCGTCGAGTTCGACTCCACAGCGTTCCGTCCGACGTCGCTGACGTCTTCTCGTTATTTTACGATGCGCAATCGCTAATGCCACGCACCCGACCTATGGTGAACAGGATGCCACAAACAAGCTCTACGAAGCGCGATCTCCTCGCGCGCGCATATCTCGACATGCTGGCAGCAGAAGCCGGCACCAACAACAGCCCGCTCCTACGCAGCGGGAACCCTAACGACCCAATAGAAATGCTCATAGACGATTTGTCGTCCGCCGATCAATCGCAGGAAAGAACATCAATACGCGCAGATTTAGCGGCAGTGGCCGTTCTAGTCGCGCGTGCGATCGAAGGGGTCGAGGGGCTTACCCGCGAACTGCGGCGCAATCGACCCGTTGTGGTCTTAACCACCCATGTCGCCGAAGTAGTTTCTGTGGTGGCGAAAGTACTTCAAACCTGCTCGTTCGGCCTGGAAGCGAAAGCTGTCGACAGCGGACGATCGTCTCACACATCCTCAAGATCTTACTTTCTCTCAGAACGGGATGGAACGGCGAGTGATCACAAACCAGAACGCGGCAACGATGGGATCTCTCACGCCCTGCATGCTAGAATACCGATCGTTGGCGTCGCGCCCGATCCTCGACGCCATCTTCCGCGAGACCTACTTCGCGCGGCCGAATACCATTTGTCTTTGGGGCAGCTCGACGAATCCGCAATCGCTCTCGTAATTGAAGCCGTGACAGGCACGCATCCGACGGCAGGAATAGCAGATCAAATCGTTCGGGCCGCGGATATCTCGGACCTCGTTTTAGCCATTCGAGCCGGTCGGAGCGCTAACGATTGCGTAGCGCGGCTTGAACAAGTCGTCGCAACGAAGGGAACCTTCGATCACCGCGGTCCCGCTCTTGAAGAATTAGCCGGCTACGGAGCAGCTCGGGAATGGGGCCTAAATCTCGTGGCCGATTTGCGCGACTACCGTGCGGGCCGCCTCGGCTGGGACTGCATCGAAAAGGGATTGCTACTTGTCGGGCCACCAGGAGTCGGCAAGACACAGTTCGCTAAAGCCGTAGCGAAGTCAGCAAACATTCCACTTGTGTCCACCTCGGTCGCGGACTGGAATGCGGCAGCCTTTCTCTCGGGTACTTTGGCCGCGATAAAATCGTGCTTCGCGCAGGCGCGCAAACTGGCTCCCTGCATTATCTTCATCGACGAGCTCGATGGTATCAGCGATCGTGCGACCTTAACATCCGAGTATCGCGAGTACTGGACGCAGATTGTGAATCTTCTATTAGAGCAACTCGCCGGAGTGGAGGATCGACCTGGCGTGGTTGTTATTGGTGCGACCAACCATGTCGACCACATCGACGCAGCGATACGGCGAGCAGGTCGGCTTGATCGAACAATCGAAATCGAGTTGCCTGACGCTGACACTCTCGCACAGATATTCCGCTATCATCTCGGGGAGATTCTGATCGACGTCGATTTAATGCCGGCGGCCTTGGCCGCATCCGGAAAGACCGGTGCTGACGTCGAGGCGTGGGTGCGGCGCGCCAAGAACCATGCGCGTCGCGAAAAGAGCGAACTTTCGCTCGACGGTCTTTTGTATGAAATCAGGTCCGGCCGGGAAAGCTTGCCGAAAAATTTAAGACGAGCTTGCGCGGTTCACGAGGCAGGACACCTGGTCGTTGGCGTCGCTCTAGATGTCTTCGCACCGCAGGCGCTAACAGTTTTAGATCATGGCGGCGCGACGCGCGTTGAACTTTCGCGGGCCAATTCGCAAACCAAGGCCGGAATCGAGAATTTCATTGCAGCGCTGCTAGGCGGTCGTGCATCTGAGGAGGTTTTATTAGGCCAATCAACGGCCGGAGCCGGCGTTGGAGAACATAGCGATTTTTCGCGGGCCACAAACGCAGCAATTGATCTTGAATTGCGCTTCGGCTTTGGAGCGATCGGTGTCGCTCAATTTTCGCCGCGTGCCACCGAGATGCTGCTGCACGATCCGTCGATCGTCGGTTTGATTAAGCAGCGCCTAGATCGCTGTCATTCACTTGCGCGAGATATCATCGCGATGAACCGGATCGCGGTGGAGGCCGTAGCGCGTCGTTTGGAGGAAACTGGGTACCTAGACCGAACCACGATTGGCGAACTGCTCAAGCAATACCCCGTTTCGGCGCACGATGATCCAACGGCATTGTCCCAAAAGACCGAGCTCGCCCATTAAAGGCGCGCTCAGTCAGAGCAAAATCTAATCCTTGAGAAATGGGAGTGCAGCATGCTTGATGTTGTCATCGACCTCGTTCCTGCCGGCTTTGAACCTCTCCGCAAAACGATCGCAACGATGAGGATCGCGAACTGCTCCAATCTGGCAGACCTTTCGAACTATCGTGTCGAGGCAACGGAAGGACGTAACGACGTGGCTGGCCTTCCTCCACGCAGCGTGAGTACCACGATCGAAGGCCACAATCGCCGCCAAAGCGTGTGGAGCCTGATTGCAAAAGCCGCGGCGGCGGCCACCATCACCGAAGGTGATCCGTTGTGAATACCACCCCGCCCTTAAGGCAATTCTGCCATCCGCGGCCAAGAACATGGATTAACCATGGGGTCGCCCCGTTATTGATAGGTGTCGGACCATCCCATGCATCACCCCCGAAAACCTGAGGCACTTAGCCGACTCTTTACGTCCGCAAAGACGGAAAGACCGGTCCCGATACAATGTGCTCTGTTCGAGGACGCACTTGTCCGTGCATCGCTGGATCCTTCTATTCTGGCGATCGAACTTTTTCGGCCACCTGCCTGGTCGCCATCACCCCGAGAACCGATTGTCGTCGTCATTCGTGGCAACAGGCGCTTCGTGCTCCGCGTCGAAGGGACGAAAACGCATTCCGCGGATAAGGTAGATCCAACGCAGTATCGTGCGAATCCCCTGGCTCTTCCGGAAATCGTGTTGACCGAAGCAGACCTCCGCAGCGAACCGCTATGCACGAATAACCATCTTGTTTGGTCACATAGGCGCCGGCGCGTATCAGCAGGGCTCAGCTTTCAAATCACGCAGACGCTAAGGGAAAATGGCGCGATGACTTTGGGCGAACTGGTTTCTGCAATCAGGGTGCTCGGCAATTCTGACGCGGCAATACTCGCTCTCGCTTGTTCGAATTTGATCGAGCTGGATCTCGAGATGCCGCCCCTTGGGCCCGCTACCGTTGTAAGATACCGCGCTCCAAGCGGGATGGTCCGCGAGGTGGCTTGACCAGCGCAACGCCAGGCCTCGCTTGGATGTCACTCTGCGGACGTGCGTTTGTTGGCTTAACTTCCTTTTGGCAGACGAACGGCCATCCTGCCCGGGATTTTGTTCGGCGACCCATTCTGTTCACTTTTTTTTGAAAAGGCTCCAGGGACAGGATTCCCGTCAACAGATTTTGCGAAATGTGGCGACTCATCCCGCGTTCTGTCCGGCACTTAAGATCCGCTGACGACCTCACACCGATCATTCAGTGTCGGTGCCGCGGCCTCGCAATGGAATCGGGGCGGCCCAGAGTTTGCGAATCGTCAGGGCGCATAGCGAGCGCTTTAAAAACCGCAAGTCAAATTTTGAATTTTCGCTAAGGGATTCAATTCAAAGGATTTTACGGACTTTGCTGTGGCGAAGCGCCGGCAAACGAGTCAGGCTTTTTGCGTACATGCAAAAGGAGACGCCCGTGTAACATCTGAAGGAAGCGGACCGAAACAGAACGAGACCTGATGGCGTCAGGTCTCATTCCAATCGTTCGTGATTTGCAGCTGGAAAGAATCCAACAACCAACACCAGGATTCTCTCCGAACATTCAACAATTGGCAAGCGGCATTTCTCGCCGCTCACGTTCGCGCGCGGTTATTCACGCGGGCAAGGAGAGATCATGACCAAATGGATCCAAAGGTGGGATAGCAAGTGCGACGTTTGGCGGTGTCCCTTTCTGGTTGATAGGAGCACGGCGTCTATAAGAGCAGTGCGATGGCGCGCCTCCGGTACGCAGTTCACTGATCCGGCGCTCGACCGTGCCTAGGAGGTACGGCCATGACGAACCGCGCCGACCGCAACAAACAGAATATCGCCAGCCCGCCGAACGTGATCGGATCGGACGGTGGATTGCCGGGCCGCCACCACTCTCGCATCGACGCGAAACAAGTCAACGATCTCGAAAACAATGCTTTGTCCACTAATGGACCTCACGCAACGTACAAGGTTCAAGGAGCAACCAGATCTAAGAAAGGACGGTACCGCGCAAAAACGCACCGCTTAATCAAGGGCGCTGAAGAACGGAAGATACGGACCGGTCGGCGCAACCACTTTGTCGGCGATGTGCCGATGACACGATTGAATGGAAAGCTAGTTTCCGGGGAGTCGCTCCTCGAAATTGACGCTCTTACTGTCCTGGACTTCGACGGCGGTTTCGCCGACGTCGTCGCTCAACCGTTCACGACGACCATCACGGTCGGCTTGAAAGAGCGTCGCTGGACGCCAGACTTCCTTATCCGGCAAAATGACCGTCCGAATGACGTCATCGAAGTGAAGATGCTGTCGTGGCTGTATCACAAGGACCCTGCGAAGGCCACGCTCGCAAGAAAACGACTCGAGGCGATGCGCGTCGCATGCTCGAAACTGGGCCACAATTTCAGCCTTTGGACAGAGGATGAGATTCGCGTTGAGCCGCGGCTCTACAACGCCAAGATGGCGCAGCGGCACTGCGGCCCGCTCGTACCGGAGTCCTCGATCGTTCTCGGGCTGTCAGCCCTGGTCGCCACACCTGACAGCATTGCCATCCGGAAATTCGCAGACCTGATTGCGCCGCTTCATCCGATCCATGGATTGGGTCTGGCTATCAAACTGGAACGCCTCGGACATGTTCGGATTGACCGGCGCCAGAAGTATTCCTTCTCATCCATCATGACCAAGATCGCTACCATCGGGAGGAAGACCTAAATGCAGGTCCGATTCACAAAGGGTGGCCAAGTGCGGCTGTACGGCCGACCTTATCTCGTCGATGGCTACGTCGACGGCTATTGGCATTTCTCGCCCCAAGACCCAACGGATGAGTACGCAAGACCGGCCAAGTTCACGCCGACAGTGGTGCGAACGCTCGCACGTGAAATGAAGCTCACTTCGAATGCAGCATATCTGGCGTTCTCGTCCAACTTGCGCGAGGCATTGACCTGCGACTGGGGAGCGTTTTCGACCACCGAGCAGATGTCTGCGCACAAGAAATATCCGTTCGTAAAGGCCATTGACGAACTTGAGCTCGTCTATCGCGACAAAACAAAAGTGGTCGCCGATTTGATCAAGTCGGTTAACGAGAAGACCACTGATCCCTTTGATAAGGATGAGCTTCCGGAAAAACGAGCGGTACTCCGTTGGTATTTGCGATGGGTGTCAGCCGGACGCGACATTCGCGCGCTTGTCGACTTCCACAACAAGAAGGGGAACCGCAAAAGTCGCCTCAAAGATTGGGAACTTCACGAGATAAACCGTGCGATAGGCGAAACCTTTAACGCGGAGATTCGCGGCTCCGAAACTGCCACCTGGAGACGCGCGCGCAATCTCATTCTTCTCCGTGCCGATCGCGACGGACTTACCCCGACCGCCGGCGCGAAGAAAGTGCTCGGGAAGAACGCAATCGCGCGCGTGCTGGGAAAACGGGATAAGTATCCCCTTATCGCGAACCGCTTCACAAAGTGGCACGCTGACATGCAGATCCGCAACCTCGGCGTGGGTCCCAGTGGAGATTACTCGCTCGACGAATGCGAGGTCGATCACACCCCATTGGATCTGATGATCCGAGACGAGAAAACTGGCGCTCTGCTTGGTAAACCATACCTGACCGTCGTCATCGATCGGTACAGCCGCATCATCACCGGGTTCGATCTAAGCTTCGCTCCGCCCAGTTGGGTCAGCGTGATGAACGCTCTGCGGATGGCGGTATTGCCTAAGGAGCGCTTCCTCGACTCGGTTGGAGGCGGATTCCAGTTCCCTTGGCTCGTCTACGGCGTTATGTCGCGATTGTTTTGCGACAATGGGCCCGAATTCCGCTCGGAATCGATGCGCGCAACGGAGTCCGTGCTCAACTTTAAAGTCATCGACGTCCCCACCTGCCGCGGAGATTTGAAAGGCAAGATCGAATCCTGGTTCAAGACCCAGACGAAACAATTGACTCACCTTCTTCCAGGTACCACGCGGTCGAATGTGCAAGATCGTGCTGAATACGACTCCGAGGGCAATGCAATTCTGAGCTTGTCCGCGGCCATGCTCATCATCACGATCTACATCGTGGATATCTACAATCAGGAGAAGCATAGCGCCACCGACGAGATTCCAGCCGAGCGCTACCTGCGTGGAATCGAGATCGGCGGCCAACCGCTTGCGCCGCCGGAAGAATTGATTGCCCCGATGACCGGGCTCGTCGTCCGACGCAGTCTTCAGCGCGGTGGTGTTCGCTACAATCGGCTGCGATGGAATTCGAACGCCTTTATGGCCCTGCTGAACCGTGTCGGACCGGGTGCTAACGTTATGGTCAGGATCGACCCGCTTGACCTGCGCGTTGCTTCAGTTCTCGACGAGGAAACGGGAGAATGGATCAAGGGCGACCTGCTGAGCGAAACCGAAGTCGAAAAATACACTTTGGCTCAGTACAATCACATCCGCAGTGAGCTCGATGCTTTGGACGTCTACGACGAAGAGCGCGGCCTTAAATTGGCCAAGGCGGCCCAGCGAATTCTTGACGTGGTCGAGGCCCACAAGAAACCTAACAAAGCTGTCAGCCGACCTGTCGCCCGGTTCATGACCGAAGGCCGCAAACCAACGGAACACATCCACCAGTCTAGGCTCGATCCCGACGAGAGCGAACGCCCGCTCACCGGCCATATCTTGAGGGAAGACGGGCCCAAGTCCGCGCCGCCCGACGCGCGCGGTCCCTATCGCGAACGCGTACTTCCCACACCCAAGTTTGAGCCGGAATTTCCGCCGCAGCATCCGCGAGCTGTGACGTCACCACCCGTGACACCAGAGGCCGGCTCAGAATCCACCGCCGTTTCGCAGACGGCACTCACCGGGCGGCGTCGCCCAACATCAGGGGCCCTCGTATGACCCGCAGCTCAAGCACCAGAACGACCTCCCCGTGTGCACGCTTCGTACGAACGGCATCACATTTCATCGATGCCGTTGGAATTCCCACGTGCTCCAACAATTACGCAGTCGGCTTGGGCCCTCCCCGAAAGTTAACCTCGCATTCGACGCGCGTGATCCGACCAACTTTAGCGATATGACCCACGTTTATGTATGGGACAGCAACAACGCAAAATGGATCGTGGCGTCTCTGGTAATCACGCCAAACTTCGGTTCGATCTGACAGATTCCATGCACCTTCGGAAGACGCAACCATGATTGATCAGCAAATGTCCAACTGGAGCGGCGTTCCGGCGTCGGAACGCCGCCAGCATATCAGTCAATACGTCGCATTCACGCCAAGCCTGAAGGTAACCCTCGGCATCGTCGGCGATTTGTATGATACCTGGCGTGAGGCTCCCGAAGGCGAGATCTCGTTCATAAAGGGGGAGACCCGAGCCGGAAAGACCACCGCAATCGACGAATTCATTCTCGACAAGCACGAAGCATTTTCCAAGCAGTTCGAAGGCCGGGACGGCTGCCACGTTCATCCACTCGGTCCTGATTCTGCTTTGTGGGCGATCGAAATCGAGACCAAGGAAAATGGATTCATTCGACCCATTGTGAAGATCCAAGTCTCGAAGAAGCCGAGATTCAAATCCCTCTTCGCTGATGTTTTAGCGACCATGGGATTCAAGAAGAAGATAACGGACGGCATGACATCGGATGAGAGGCTCAATCTCATGACGACGCAAATGCGGGAGCAGCAAACACGTTGTATCGTTTTCGACGAGGTTCACCACATCTCGGAATATAAGGATCCCGAGGGGATGTACGATGCTGGCGACGTATTCAAAATCGTCGCAAAGGTTGGACGTACCGGGGTACTCTGCGCCGGTCTTCCGCACATGATGGAGATTGTTGACGCCAATCCGCAGGTCCGCGAACTCATCCGGGGCAATCACACCGTCGAGCCATTTAAGCTCGACCTGGATCCATTGTCGGACCTGAAGCAATTCATGGCAGCCGTGAACAAGGAAATGCCCTTCGACCAGCCGTCTTGCTTGGACGAAGACGATATCCTTTTGCGCATCGCGCTTATGAACGATATGTTCACAGGTCGCATCGCGAAATTCGTCCACCGCGTTGTCGCCTACGGTATCACTGTAGGAGCTCCGTGCATCGATCTACAAACTCTCGTCGACTACGTTAGATTCAAAATGGAAATTAAGGACGACGCTAATATTTTCCTCGTCGCTCGGGATGTCGTCAGCGGGTATCCGGCTCTCATGGAAAAGGAGCGCAAAGAGCGCTTGCTGATGGCGGAAAAGCGCCGCGCCAAAGCGGCCCAGCAGGCTCGTACGAAAGCCGAGTTCGGAAAGCGGGGATAGATCAAATGCAAACCGCCCCCACTCTTCTGCCGCGCTGGTTACAGCCGGAACCGTACGAGCCTCCTCACGGCTGCCTGCTGAGGCTTGCGGAGCGGAACGGACTGCCTGGAATGAAGACACTGCGCTCGATGACGGGCCTCGCTATTGGCCGCATCAAGACCGGCAAAGACCTCGAAATTCTTGCAGCGGCGCTGCATTGCGATGTCGAGACACTCCGAAGCACCGCGACCTTTGAAAGCAACAATGCACGCGCGATCGTTGGTGGGCAGATATTGCGTCCAGGGACCGACCTGACGCTCGGATCCAGGCGCGCTTGTCCAGCATGTCTTGCTGAAGCCCCCTATCACCGTCTTTGGTGGGACTGGACTTTCGTCACAAGCTGCCCGGTGCACAACTGCATGCTCGCCAGAAACTGCAGTTGCGGCTCTACGTTGACGTGGAAGGACGGCTCTCCGGTTAAATGCCATCTCTGCAAACGTGGTGACGTTAGAGAGCTTACCCTGGAGCCGGCAGATCCGAAGGTAACCGCGCTCGATCGCTGGTCTATGGATCGCTTTCTCAATCCTGACCAAGGTCATGTGCATTTTATTGATGCGATTCCGCTGGGACATTCGGTCGAAATCATGAAACGTATCGGCGTTCTAAACCTCGGTGGATATCACCCACGGTGGCCGGGACTGTCTGAGCTTGGTGAATCCCATGTCGTTCGGGCGAACGGTTTCCACTGCATTGTAACCGGTGCCGTGGATGCTGCACTCGATCGTTCCTATGAAGAGTATCTGGGAGCTACGCAAGATTCAGCCCCCGCTCTTGGTCGCATGTACGGATGGTTTTATCCATGGTTCCTGTTGAACGGTGGACCGCGCCTTTCCGCGGGCTTGGGAGAAATCATTCTAAAGAATGCTTCGGAGAAGATCCAAGTCACGCGCCGAGCATTCGCGTCGCTGTTGCGAATGAAAACAAGTCCGTTGACGCTTTCTGAAGCCGCATCCATGTCGCGAGTTCGGCTCTGCACGATGCGCAAGCTGCTGGCCGTCGAGGGTTTAGTCCGCGCGGAGAAACGAAAAGGCGCCCCGATTCTTGTCGAGCGCGCCACCGCCGAACGCATAGCAGCCGACTTGCGGCAATCGCTGAACCTCGCCAGTCTGGGTGCCGCATTGAGCCTCAGCCAGACGGCACTAACAAAGCTGGTGCGCAGCAGCCTTCCGCCGATCTGGATTCTCGGTGGTCGGCGCGGCCAACAGGGTTATCTTTTCCGAGGAAACGATGTGCAGCGGTGGATGGAGACGATCATCGGCACGGCCGCCACGGTCGAAGTGTTGCCTCCTGGCACCATCAGTCTCGCCAAAGCTCCACGCCGCTGCTCAATCGCCATCACTGTTCTAGTCCGCGCGATTATTGCCGGAGATTTGAAAGTGGTAGCGGTGTGGGGCGAGAAACGGGACTTTAAAAGCGCGCTCATTCGGATCGACGCTGCGCTTGCATACAAAGAAAAGATCGGGGCCGAAGCCGCCAAAGATCCTCTACAAAATTACGTACGCTCGAAATGAGCCGCTAACACCCGTCAGTCGCCCATCCGAACGGAGGTAAGGGCCCTGCTTATGGCACGGGCTCAAACCGCATTTGTCTGAGCGGTAGCGGCCCTCCTCGACCTAACTTTAAAACTGTGAGCGGCTTGGACTGTGGATGCCAACATTGCGGCAAGCCGGCGATCCTGAATGAGGACACCGCTCAGGCCTCGGCGAGTACGCCTCGGGAGAACTTACCATCTTTTGGGGTGGAAACCGGTGACTCTTACCATCAATTGGGGTGCATCGTGCAAACTTATGGGGTGCAAAGTCACGCAGTTGCAGGGCTTTTTACGATCGAACTGCCGCCTTTTGGGGTAAGCAACAACTAGGTCGCAGGTTGTAGGACGGCGCAATTTCGCGCCGTCCTTGATATTTAAGAACAAAACAGGTACACTTGAAACTTCAATGGAGGAATCCAAATGGCCAAGAAAGACTATCACGTCGTCCCAAATAGTGGTCGCGGCGGTTGGGATGTGAAGCGCGAAGGCGCTGATCGCGCGAGCGGCCATTTCGACAAAAAGTCCGACGCAATGGAACGCGGCAGAGATTTGGCTCGCGAGCGAAAAACGGAACTGGTCGAACACGGTCGCAATGGTCGTATCCAAGACAGCGACAGCTATGGCAACGACCCCAATCCACCCCGGGATAAGAAACATTAAAATGCAACACGAGGATTACCCTGCTTTATTTTTGAGCGCCGATGATGCTTCGAACAATTATCAGACGTTTTTTGTTCGCCTCATCCAGGGCGAATACGCGGCACTTTTACTGGCATCCCTATTCTCCATGAGCTTTCTGAATGGCGCGGGTTATTACGTCACCTACGCTATTTTTCTTTTTGCTGGCCTAGTCATTCTTCTGACTCGATCTCTCCGAAAGCCAGAACAGGATTGGTACCGTTGTCGTGCATTGGCGGAGAGCGTGAAGACTCTGACGTGGCGATACGTCATGCACGCCACTCCATTTCAAAATGAACAGTCCGCAAGATCAGAGCTGCGGAATCAATTACATTCAATCTTCGAAGAAAACAGATCGACCGCCGAAAAAATTACCAGTGACTGGTCTGGCAACGATCAAATAACCAACGCGATGAACAGCATACGAAACATGAAACGCGATGAACGGTTGACCTACTACACTGCAAACCGCATCGACGAACAACGCGCTTGGTACACGAAAAAAGCTAGTCAGAACAAAACAAACGCAAAGTTTTGGGTCTGCGTAAGTGCAGCAGCTTACGTTATTGCAGGTGCGATGGCATTGACGCGCATTGCACTTCCTAATTGGCAATATTGGCCTATTGAACCGATAATCGTTGTCGCAGCTTGCATTGTCGGCTGGATGCAAATTAAAAAATTCATTGAACTTACCGCAGCGTACACGGTCGCTGCGCACGAAATTGGGTTGATCAAACTTCGAGCCGACCCGTCAATGAATGACGATGATTTCTCAGAATTCGTGAACGACGCTGAGAAAGCATTTTCGCGCGAACATACTTTGTGGATCGCAAGACAGTCAGACTAACGGAGCATACGATGAGTTATAACCTACCCGCCTATGTCGTATTTGATGGCGACAACGACAAATGGGCGTACGGCTTCATGAAAGGCTGGAAGCAGAACGACCGCGTTGAGTTTGATTTTCGCGATGCCCACGACCTCGACAATATGACCGGGCGCGCTCAAGACGAAGCATATGTGAAATCAAACTTGCGCGACAGAATGAAAAAGTCCGGTGCTGTAATTGTATTGATCGGCGAGAAGACAAAGAACTTATATAAATATGTGCGTTGGGAACTCGAGTTGGCCCTTGAGTTAGATATTCCCATTGTCGCAGTTAATCTGAACAAAAAGAATGGAAGAGACGAGAACTTGTGTCCAGCCATCATTCGCACAAGCGGCCGTGTGGTTCACGTTCCATATTCAAGGGAGGCGATCAAGCATGCTCTCGACAACTTCACAGCCTCTTTCAAAAACATGGCGCTGGAACAGAAAGCGAGTGCCTCTTGGTACTATAAGAAGTTTGACGCTTGATCAGTGCAAGCGCAATCCCTGACGAGAGACCGCACCTTCACCATGGGACGCTGCCTTACAGCGCGATAGCTTTAATCATCATCGCGCCCTTGCTGTGGGCGTAGCAGCGGCTCTCGTTCATGAGCAATGCCCTGCGCGCGCAAAGCAACCGTAGCCCGGATGAAGCGCAGCAAAAATCCGGGACTAAATTGCAAGTTAACGCGTCTCCGTATTGCGCTTCGCTCGATACGGGCTACGGCGTATCGACCGACCGCCCGTCACCCGTGCCCTCGTGACCTTGCCTCACGCGCCTGCAATCCCCACCTAAAATGGATCGCACACGCACGAGTCACCCGCTTCCATGAAGAAAATCGGATTTCTCTCCTTCGGCCACTGGTCGCCCTCCTCGCATTCACAAACGCGAACCGCCTCTGACACGCTTCTGCAATCCATCGACCTCGCCGTCGCCGCCGAAGAGCTTGGCGCGGACGGCGCGTATTTTCGCGTGCATCATTTCGCGCGCCAGCTGGCCTCGCCCTTCCCGCTGCTCGCCGCTGTCGGCGCGAAAACCAGCAAGATCGAGATCGGCACCGCCGTGATCGACATGCGCTACGAGAACCCGCTCTACATGGCGGAGGACGCGGGCGCTGCCGATCTCATCGCGGGCGGGCGTTTGCAGCTTGGCATCAGCCGTGGTTCGCCCGAACAGGTCATCGAAGGCTGGCGCCATTTCGGCTATCAGCCCGCCGAGGGCGAGACCGACGCCGATATGGGACGCCGACACGGCGAGGTGTTCTACGACATCATCCGGGGCAAAGGTTTCGCGCAGCCGAATCCGCGCCCGATGTTTCCCAACCCGCCCGGTCTGCTGCGCCTTGAGCCGCATTCGGAAGGTCTGCGCGACCGCATCTGGTGGGGTGCCGCGTCGAACGCGACCGCGGTGTGGGCGGGCAAGCTCGGCATGAACCTGCAAAGCTCGACGCTGAAGAAGAACGAAACCAACGAGCCTTTCCACGTGCAGCAGGCCGCGCAAATCCGCCTCTACCGCGAAGCGTACAAGGAAGCGGGCCACACGCGCACGCCGCGCGTCTCGGTCAGCCGCAGCATCTTTGCGCTGATGGACGATCGCGACCGCGACTATTTCGGGCACGGCAATGAGGGCGGCGACCAGATCGGATTCATTGAAGCGGATATGCAGGCGATCTTCGGTCGCGGCTATACGGCCGAGCCGGACAAGCTGATCGAGCAATTGAAGTCGGACGAAGGCATCGCCGAGGCCGACACGCTGTTGCTGACGGTGCCGAACCAGTTGGGTGTCGATTACAATGCGCATATCATTGAATCGATCCTGAAGCATGTCGCGCCTGCGCTCGGCTGGCGCTGAACGGCACTCGCATTCTGTAGTGGCTGCGTCATACGTTAGCAGCAGAGCGGCGAT
>Ga0233444_10002408_pt1 | contig 19771 bp, 11 predicted proteins | sample SI_124_October20_6_FD_182792 | JGI IMG/M metagenome (GOLD analysis project Ga0233444, IMG submission 182792) | Seawater microbial communities from Saanich Inlet, British Columbia, Canada - SI_124_October2016_10_MG | ecosystem: Environmental > Aquatic > Marine > Inlet | place: Canada: British... | reverse complement strand
ACCTCTGACCATTCTTGAAGGAAAAACAGTACAAGCGCGAATATTTTGCTTAGTTGCAACTCCATATATGTATTGATGAACATCCTTTTCATTCCCTTTTAAAGTCTTATAAAAACTCTTGCCATCTAAATTTTTTGGAATTGAAGAACCAGATGCTTCTAAAAAAGTTGGTAAAACATCTACAAAGGTTAGTAGCGTATTCGATGTAGTATTGGGTTGAATATGATTAGGCCATCTTACAATAAAAGGTACTTTAAGACCTTGTTCTGAAAGCCCCCATTTACCAGACATACCATGATCTGATGCATAAATAAACATAGAGTTATTTCTTAGCCCGTAGGTGTCAACCATTTTTAAAATCTTTCCTAATTGAATATTATCATCTTCTATATTTTTATAATATCCTGGCATATGATTTTTAACATTTCCTTTGTGATAAGGAAGTTTGTAAATATCTTTTTTAGAATATTTTGTAGCTTTAGGATAGGGACCATGAGGATAATCTGAAGTAATAAATAAACAAAAAGGTTTTTTTGAGTTTTTTAAATAATCATCAATTTTTTCTAGAGGTAAATAACGATGCTTAATTGATCCAAAATAATGATTCCAATTAAAAACAGAATTTGGTTTAACATGACTTTTTCCAGCTAAAACAACTTCATAGCCAGCGTCTTGTAGACGGTCTGTTACACTCTTTAAATCTGGTTTTACACCAATATGATTTGCCATGCATCCATTTTTTACAGGGTAAATTCCTGTGAAAATTTGAGAACGACTAGGAGCACAAATAGCTTGAGCTGTATAAAAGTTAGTAAACCTCATTCCTTCTTTGGCTAGTTGATCTACATTAGAAGTACTTACTTTTGGATTTCCATAACAACCATAATCTAACTGATCTTGATCATCGGCCAAATAAAAAATGAAATTAGGTTTTTCTAAATTTTCTTTTTCGGTAACTGTTTTTGTGAACGTAATATTCGTACTATTTTTTCCTGAAAAAAAAACAAAAAATAATAGTATTGTAAAACCACTTGAAAATAATCTTTTCATTTATTTTAAATTTTTATAAACTTAATTACTGTATTTGATGATTTTGATTTAATTTTTATAAAGTATACTCCTTCGGATAGTGCTGATGTTTTTATCTCTTGTGTGTGTTTATTTATTGATGTTGTTTCATATATTTTTCCCCCATCAGATTGAAATAGAGTTATTAAATATTCGGCTTCTTCATGAAACTTAAGTGTTAATTTGTTCTTTGTGGGGTTCGGATATGCAGTTGCTAAAGGAGTTAATTGAGATTTATTTTCAATATCATTTATAGATAGGGCTGAAGGATCTATAGTATAAATTACTGAGTGCAAAGACATTGGAGGGATGTTGATACTTGTATACCTAGAACCTATGTCAAATGAAATATCATTGTAAATACTAAAATTATTATTCTCAGTATTTGAGGTCACATAATGAGAGACATTTGTAGCTCCAATAGGAACATCTATGGAAAAATCTTGAGAATTACCTTCGTTAAATAATTGTAGAATAATTTTTGTTTGGTCAGGAGATATAAATGAACCAACCATGATATCTCCCTCTATTGTTTGACTATCTATAACTCTGTATCCTTTTTTTATAAGATTTGAAAAATGCTTAAAAGCATGGTATCTTTTAGGTAAAATAATTGTTTCATTTTCATCCCAAGCTACTAAGCTAGAGTATCCGCTTGCATCTGCTTCTTCGTAAAATAAATGCATCATATATGCAGTCATACCTCCTTCATTAAAACCTCTCAACATCCATTTTATATAATTAGCAGCATCAGTCATTGATTGATCTGTACTATTAAGGTTTGCAGATTCTGTAACCCATACAGGTTTATTTTGAGCCGCTAGTTTTAAACTATTCCAATTTGCATTATGTTGAGCATCTGCATACGTATGTGTAGCGACTACATCAACCGCAGCTTCAACAGACGGACTTGTAAACATGCTATTTATATAATTTGTTGTAGAATTTGAATTATTGTTAGAGTTTTCAACTCTAAAACATTCTGGTGAAATAATTTTAACATGGTCTAATCCAGCGCTAGTTAGTCTTCCATTTAAATTTAAGATAATTGAAGAGAGTTTAGAGGGTGTAGTATTCATAGATTCATATGAAACTTCATAATCTGGTTCGTTGGTTGGTGAAATAGCAGTTACATCAATGTTATACCTTGATTTCATCCCTTGAAGAAATGCAATTAAAAACTCACTGAATTCCGGTTCTCCTCCTTCTATTAATGTTCCTCCATTGTTATGTTGTCCATTAGTTTTTAACCACCCCGGAGCTGAATTGCAATTACCAATAACATGATCAAAACCATTATTACTCAAACTAAAAGCATTTTGTAATGCTTCAGCAACGTAGCGAGTTCTAGATTGATTAGGATCACTATCATAACGTGTCCAATCTAGTTGTGAGTCATCTAATACATAGGGGTCGTTATTGTCATTTGAAGGTTCAAGGTCATGATAAACAAAAAAACGAATCATATTAACCTCTAAATCTTGGAAACAATAAGCCTCTATTTGATTTCTTAAATCATCCTCTAAGTTATATAGGTTTTCAGTTCTTCTTTTAATACCTGCACCAAACCCATCAATACTTTGATGTGTATTCATTGGAGTTATGTTTACATAATTTCCAGGTATTACAGAAACTTCATCCAAGTAATACGTGACTCCATCATTTAAAAACCAAAACTTTAACTGATTTGAGTTTCCTGACTCATTAACGGTAAATGTGTGTGTGTATCTTTGCCATGAATCAGTTATCCATATATTTTGACCTTGAAAACTGTTGTCAATTTCAGATCTAAAAATTACTTTCAATTGTCTTGAGGAAGCACCATCTATTTTAGCATAAAATGAAACTGTATATTTTTGACCTGCAATGACCTCAAAATTATATTGACTAGAGGTACTTATGTCATAATTATTATCTCCTAAAGAAATAATCTCACTCTTTAGTGCCTTTGTGCTTCCTGGGATAAGATTATTTGTTGTGATGGAAAAGTTAGCATTTCCTCCATTATTTGCTTGAGTCTGCCAGTGAGAAAAAAAATCATTTTCAATACTTTCCATCTCACCATTCTCAATTGGAAGTTGATTTTGAGAAGTCAACTGGAAAACAGATATGAGATTAATCAATAAAAAAACTCTTAATATATACACTCGAACTATTTCTATATAATCAAATTTACATTTTGATAATTGGGTTCAATATTATTTTTGAAGAAATAAGTATTAAATTTGAAGCTAAATCAACGCTTTATAACAAACAATCCATAACCTTGAAGATTATGGATTGTTATAAATCATAAGTTTAGGAAAAATTAATTATCCATTAATTAATTCATTAGTGTTAATTTCTATTTGAGGAATTGGTAGACTCATTGTTTCTGTTGGGTCTGTACTCAAAAGAATATCAACTGAAGGTTTAAAACCAGGGTTAGAATTATTATTATGAATTAAAATAGTATTGTTTAAAAAATAATCAAATCCTCGTCTTCTATTGTTATGAGAATCTTCACCCTCTCCGATCAACTCAAAACGATATTCATTCATTATAGCTTTTCTAAAATCAACTTGAGAGCCATAAAAGCCATCTTGAGGTGTCATACCAACTCTATTTAAAACTTCAGTAACAAATCCTAATTGTTGACCATTTTGTAATTCATTCGAAATTTCAGCCAACATGAGAAGTAAATCAGCATATCTGTAAATAACTACATTTTGACTGTTATATTGATTACTATGTGTTTTATCCTTTTCAGCAAATTTGAAAAGAAATGGATGGCTTGCTCTAACATTTGTTCTAGTTGTAATTGCAGGGTATGTTCGTTGAGGAGCTCCAGTTATTGCATGGGTATAATCATACATGTATGTAGCATCTATTCTAGGATCATTTGGATACATATTTCTATGAATTTCAAAAACATCAGCATTAACTCTAAACCAACCGAAATTTTGAGACATTTTATAGTTGAGTGGAGTATAATTTCTTCCCATTTGAGAATTACTGGCATCCTGACTTGTTTGAAGCTCAAAAATAGACTCCGAATTATTTTCATTGGAATCTGTAAATATGCTACTGTAATCAGAAACTAATGAATATTGGCCATATACCTTATTGGCCTCGTTATATGCCATTTGCCAATAATCCATTTCAGACATAGATTCATTTCTTAATTCAGAATTGGTAGCCAATGTCATATATACTTTTGCTAACAACATGTTTGAGGCGTATTGTTTTGGATAACCTAGTCCAGTTGAACCATTTATTAAACTAGCAGCCACTTCAGCATCACTAATAATTTGAGCGTATACTTCTTTTGATAATGATTTAGCTTTATTGAGATTGTCTTGATCAGAAAGTTCTGTCCATACAGGAATATCTTTAAAAAGTCTAGTTAAATCAAAATATGCCCAAGCACGAACGAAGTAAGCTTGTCCAAGAATATCGTTAAAAAGTAATTCATCGCTTGTCGTTGGGTTTTCAATTATTGAAATATTTCTAATTGCTGCATTTGCTTGTGCGATTGCAGCATAAATACCTCTCCAAAATCGTTCAGAATCTAAGTCCTGAACCGGTTTTAATGCCATTAAATTACTATTATGAGGATTGTTAACATTATTACCCTGTCTGTGAGTAATAAAGAGCCCTGAAAAACCATTATTAATCCAATAACGTCTTTCCATTGAATCATATGTAGTAAGTTTTTCATAAATACCATCTAATGCAGCTTTTGCACTTTGAGGATTATCATACATTGTTTCATCAAGGAATATCGGATCCTCATCTAAGTTGCATGAATTCGTTAGAATACCAAAGATAATTACTATTATAAATTTTAAATTTTTCATGTGTTTATTTTTTATTTTTTATAAATCAATGGTTCTTAGAAGTTAATATTTAGCCCTAATAAAAATGTCTTTGCATTTGGAGCACCATTCCAATCTACTCCGTTGATCAGTCCGTTGTTTAAGAAACTTGAAACTTCCGGGTTATATCCACTATAGCTTGTCCAAGTTACTAAATTCTGTCCTGCTACATATATATTAAATCGTTCAACCATTTTAATTTTATCTACAGGAATATCATAGCTTAAGGTTACATTATTTAATCTTAAAAAACTACCATCTTCTATGATACGATCTGATACTGCTAGGGATTGATTTGGAATTACTTCATACCCTATTCTAGGGTATAGGTTTGTTTGAGCATCTGGCCTCCAGGCGTTATTGTATGCATTTGGACTAATGTTGGTTTGTAAGCCTTCTGCATTATTAAGTTTAATTAAATTTCCGTTGGCAATATCATTTCCGTAAACACCATTAAAAAGGAAGTTGGTGGTAAATCGTTTGTATTTGAAATTTAGGTTAAAACCATAAACAAAATCTGGATTTGGATTCCCAATAAAGGTTCTGTCAAAAATGTCAATTACACCATCTTCATTTTGATCAACAATTCTAACATCTCCAGGTTGAGCACCATCTACAATATCTGTATCATCGGTTTGATAGATACCGTTGGTTTGTAAACCATAAAAAAGACTGGTTTCTTCTCCCTCTACAAATACATTAGCTGGAGTTCTGAAATACTGCCCCCTACTTATTTGGGCTCCAAAATAATATGAACGTTGTTCAGCGACTCCATCTATATAAAAATCCTTCAGAGGAATTCCTAATTCTTCTATCCTAGTTTTGTTAAAAGCAATATTTCCCCCAATATTTACATCAAAATCATCGGTAGAAATAGGATTAAAATTTAATGCAATTTCTACTCCTTTGTTAGACATTGATCCTCTATTGATAAGAATATTACTGAACCCTGAGGAAGTTGGAATGGGTGTGTTTTGTAATAAATCTTTTGTTGTTTTTTCATAAAAATCTATACTACCCGAAACTCTACTATTTTTACTTTCAAAATCTAACCCTAAATTTATTTGCTCAGTTGTTTCCCATATTAAATTAGGATTTGCAATATTATTTAGTGATAAAACTACACTGGTTCCATTTCCTGGGGTTCCGTATAGTTGGCCGTTTATACCATAATCAGAAAGGGTTCCATATGCTCTTACACCATGGTTTCCAATTTGCCCCCAACCAGCTCTAAGCTTTAAGTTTTCAAAAATATTTAAATTTTTAATAAAATTTTCATTATCCATTCTCCACGCTAATGCAAAGGATGGGAAGAATCCAAATCTATTATTTTTTGCAAATTTAGAAACACCGTCTCTTCGAAATGACGCTGTAAGAATATATTTATTATTATAAGTATAATTTAATCGACCTAACATAGAAAAAATCTGTTGATCTGACTTTAAAAATCTTAAGGGTTGAGTAATAACTGAAGCCAGAAAAGGTTGCTGAATTGTAAGTTCAGTTGTAACAAAATCTTCAACAGCATAAATACTATTCTCTACATTTCTAACATCATATGTAACACCTACAGTTGCATTAAATCTATGTTTTCTGTTAAAAGTTCTATTAAATCTTAAAAAATTATTGATTTGATAAGATTTCGCATTTAAAGTTGATATCTGTAAAGCTCCGTTACCAATAGCTCCTTGCCATGTTGTTAATCCATAAAAACGTCTTCGATCTTTTGTTCTAATATTTCCTCCTGCTTTTATTTGATACGTTAACCCTTTAACTGGAAGTTTATAAGTAAGTCCAATGGAAGCAATATATCTTTTCTCTTTAGATACATCCAAAAAATCGTTTACCCATGAGTAAGGGTTTCCAGACTCTAAATCCTCTCCAAAGTCTTCAATTTCCCCTGTAAGTACGGGTCTAAATAAGATAGAGTTTCTTACAAAACTTTGGTTAGCCCCTATTAAATCTCCAGATTCTGCAAAGTTAGTATCGTTAAAAGAAGCACTAACTCTTGCACTTAATTTTAATTTATCTGTAAGGTCTTGATTTAAATTAATTCGAACATCAGTGCTTTTGAGACTAGAGCTACTTACAATACCTTCTTGCTCATCAAATCCAGCTGAAATATAATAATTACCATTATCGCTTCCACCAGAAGCTGTGAAACCTACTTTAGTACTAAAACTTTGGCGGTAAAGTTCATCTTGCCAATTTAATATTTGAGCGGGTGTGTCTGATACTGTTGGATTTCCAGCAGGATCATAGGTTACTCCAAATACTCCAGAGGCACCAACATCAAATCTAGGAAGATTACCATTAAGTAATGCTAATTCATTTTGGTAATTAGCGTAACCAACTCCATCTAACACATCGTAAGTTTTATCAATAGATCTTATAGAATTTGTGATAAAGCTACTCATTTTTACTTTTCCTTTTTCTCCTTTTTTGGTAGTTATTAAAACTACTCCATTAGCTCCTCTAGATCCATAAATTGCTGTAGCTGATGCATCTTTTAAGATTTGAATGCTTTCAATATCTCGAGGGTTTATTCCATTTAATCCATTTTGATTTTCTTGTCCAGAATTACCAACCCCTCCTGCAGCAAGAACATCTTCACCAGCAGATGATATAATAACACCATCAATAACGTATAGCGGTTCATTATTACCTCTTAAACTATTAGTTCCTCTGATTTTTACACTAATACCTGATCCTGGTGAACCAGCATTTTGAGTTACTTGAACACCAGCAGCTCTTCCTTGTAACATTTGATCTACAGAAAAAGATTGATTTGCAATATTGTCTTTAACTTTAACAGAGACCAATGCACCAGTAACGTCCTTTTTTAAAACCGATCCATAACCAACTACAACAACTTCATCTAATTGTGTTGCATCTGTTTCAAGTTGTATTTTTAAAAATGAGCTATCAGAAACGTTAACTTCTTGTCTTTTAAACCCTAAATATGAAAAAATTAAAACTTTTTCATCCTCTGAACTCAAAGTAATTTTAAAATTACCATCAAAATCTGTTAAAGCACCGTTTTTTGGTGAATTTTTAATTTGGATTGTTACTCCAGGTAAACCTTCGCCAGTATCATCAGTAACATTTCCAGTAATTATTTTGGATTGTGATAATAGCATTGTGGGTAACACAAAAAAAATAAAAAAAAGTTTTTTCATAAGTTTCTATATTTATTGTTTTAAGTTAGATTAAAATGGTTAGAGGTAAACACATCTCATAACAAATATAGGATTATAAACATTTTTCTATTTGTAACTTATGAAGAAATAAATAACACATTTGAAGCAAAACTATTTATTATATGAAGTAGTTCCTGTTAATCATTTATATTTATGAACAATTCATTAAAATTTAATTGGTGTCGTTTATATTAAAAATAATGTAAAAAATATGAATTTACGAAAGTTTATTTTTCTCTTGTCTTTCTCTTTAATTTTTGCTTTTAATTCATTATTTGGGCAGTCAAATGCTAATGAGTATAACTTTGTTTCGATAAATGAAGACATAACTCAAAGTGCCATAACTTCCATATACAAAGATGCAGAGGGTTTTATATGGATTACTACTTATGGTGATGGAATTGTAAGATATAATAGTGTAGACTTTAAGAGCTATAATCAGGGTCAAAATTCAGATAAAAAATCGTTAAACAGCTCAATAGTTTTTTCAATATTTCAGGATTCTCAGAAAAATATTTGGGTTGGAACTGAATTAGGGTTAAATATTTATAACAATAAACTAGATAAGTTTGAAAATATAGATTTAGATGGTAAAAAACAAAAATTCCCCATACATGCTATTACAGAATATGATGAAAACACCTTGCTTCTTGGCACTCACGAAAATGGGTTGTATAAGTTGGATAAGAATACACTTAAATCAAAATTAATTAAATATCAAGAAACAAAACCGTTAAAGAATCTTCAAATCAATACAATTATTAAATCTTCTAATGGTCGTTTTTTAATTGGAACTAATCATGGTTTATTAACATTTGATCCTTATGATGAGATTCTTCAGTTAGCTAAGTTTAATACAGAAAAAGGATATGGAACTATAGAAAAATCTATAGAATCTATGGTTTTAGGAAAAGATAATGCTCTTTGGATTGGAACTTCTTCATCCGGACTTTACAAAATAACTAATAATAATGATCTCTATTTTATTGAAAAGTTTTCTATAACTAGAAAAAGAATATTGTCTATAGCTGAAAAAACAAATGGGGATATTTTATGTGGAACAGAGAATGATGGTCTTTTTGAAATTAATTACAAAACAAAAAAAATCATAAACTACCAACAAGATAAGCTAAATGTCAAAGGAATTAAATCTAACTCTATTTGGACGGTATTTACAGATGATAAAAATAGAATATGGCTTGGCTATTATAATCAAGGAATAGATGTACATGACGATAATTATAAAAAGTTTAATACTATTCAAAGCTCATTAAATTTTACTAATTCACTAAACAAGAATTCTGTTACAGGCATTGTAAAGGATAAAAAGGGTAGATTTTGGATAAGTATGTTTGATGGAGGTGTTGATGTTTATGACTCGGAAGAAAAAGTTTTTGTGAGTTTATTTGATCAAAAAAATGGGATTTCCACAGGATTAGACCGTTTAGCGATTCCAACTATTTTTATAGATAGTAATAACAATGTTTGGGTTGGAACTTGGGAATCTGGATTGTTTTTATTAAAAAACAACAGCAATAAGTTTGTAAATATAAATATGTCTTCTGAAAATAGCGTATTTAAATCTAACAGAATAATGAGTTTTGATGAAGACTCAAACGGAACCATTTGGATTGGTTCTTTTTTGGGTGGACTTTATTCATATGATCCAAACAAAGGAATTTTCAAACATCATGATTCATCAGAATTTAAAAAATATAATATTGATACAAGTAATATTAGAAAAGTATTAGTAGATCATGAGGATAATGTTTGGCTTGGTTCAAGGGCTGGATTATTTAAAGTTGAATCGTTTTCGAATAACACGTTTAAAGTTAGATCTTTAAATAAAGAAATGAATACCGACTTTGAAACAAATTTTAATAATTCAATAATACCTAGTATTGTATTTAGCTTATTTGAGGATTCAAAAAATAATTTATGGATTGGTACATTGGGTGATGGACTTACCAAATATAGTATTGAAGAGAAATTATTTAAAAGGTATGATAAAAATACAGGTCTAATTCATGAAACTGTTTTTTCAATTACTGAAGATCATAATGGAGCTATCTGGATTGGTGGTAATAAGGGGCTTACAAAATTAAATACAGAAAGAAACACTTTTATAGATTTTAGTAAAAAGGATGGGTTATTATCCAATAGTTTTAATTACAATGCTGTTTATAAAGATTTAAATAATGTATTATATTTTGGGTCCTCAAGGGGAATAAATTACTTTAATCCTGATGAGATTAGCTATAATCAGGAAAAACCAATAGTCTATTTGTCTAACTTAAGGATATATAATGATCTGATTAAACCAGATGAAGATCAGAGTCCGCTTAAAGAGGTGATCTCTAAAACGAAAGAATTAGTTTTGAATCACAGTCAAAGAGTTTTTACAATTGATTATGTTGGGATCAGTTATACTCGAAGTGAAAATAACAAATATGCTTATTTTTTAGAGGGTTATGATAATGAATGGAATTATGTTGAAACCACTAGAAGCGCTACTTATAAAAATATTCCAGCGGGTGACTATACTTTTATGGTTAAATCTTCAAATAATGATGGTGTTTGGAATAATATACCTACAACATTAAAGATTAAAATTCAACCAGCTTGGTGGTCAACAAAAATAGCAATTACGAGTTATTTTTTATTATTATTACTATTAGGGTATTTTATCTACAAGTTTCTAATTACTAGAATAGAAGAAAAAAGAATTTTACAGTTAGAAAGACAAGAATACAAGCAATTTGAGGCTCTAAATGCAAAAAAAATACAATTTTTCACAAATATTTCTCATGAATTTAGAACTCCTTTAACCCTAATTTTAACTCCGTTAGAAGATATTATTCAAAACACAAAGAATAAATTTCCTAAAGAGATTGATGAAAAGCACAATATAATTTTTAAAAATGCAAAGCGCCTTTCAAGACTTATTAATGAGCTTATGGACTTTAGGAAGCTTCAATTTAACAAAATGACTATCAATGCTTCTCAAATTAATATTATACCTTTTATTCAAGAGGTAGTTAGTCATTTTGAAGAAGAAGCATTTCTTAAAAATATTATGTTAACTGTAGATTATGATCAAGATGATCTCATGATATGGTCTGACCCATCTATGTTAGAAAAAATTATTTTTAACTTATTGTCAAATGCATTTAAAGCAACACCAATAGGGGGGTTAATAACTGTTCATGTAAATCAATCTCCAGTATTAATAGACCTTCCTTTAGTAAATAAAAATAAACCTATCGAAGCTTTAGAAATTATTATAAGAGATACCGGACTTGGTATCAAGGCAGAAAATCTAACCAAGGTTTTTGATCGCTTTTATCAGGCTGATGAAATGAATGAGCAATATTATGGTGGAACAGGAATTGGTTTAGAATTAGTTAAGAACTTTGTAAATCTTCATAAAGGTAAAATTGTTCTAACTAGTGAAGAAAATGTTGGAACTCAATTTAAAATTTACTTTCCTTTAGGGTATCAACATTTTAAGGTCGCCGATATTAATAATGAAGATAAAAAGGTTATTAATCAATTCTCAGAATCTCAAAATAAAGATATAGAGGAGTTTGATCCATTATTAGAGGAGGAGTATACTAGTAAAAAAATAGTTTTAATTGTTGAAGATAATGCGGAGTTGAGATCCTACATTAAAAATGAATTGATTAGTGAATACAGTATTAAAGAAGCAGAAAATGGATTAGAGGGATTGGAAAAAGCAAGCAAATACATGCCAGATATTATTATTACAGATGTTATGATGCCAATAATGGATGGTTTTGAATTTTGCTTAAGAGTAAAAAGTGAATTAAAAACCAGTCACATTCCTATTTTAATGGTTACTGCCAAAGGAATGCAAATCGACAAAGTCAAAGGAATAGATTCCGGGGCAGATGTTTATTTAAATAAACCCTTTAATATGAGGGTTTTAAAATCTCACTTAAACCAATTAATTACAAGTAGACAAGTTTTATTTGATAAGTATTTTAATAGTGTAAGTACAACAATAAATTCAGATCATACAACTTCTCTAGATAAGGAGTTTATGAATAATGTTCTTAATTATATTAATGAAAACATAAATGATGAAAAGTTAAATGTAGAAAATCTTGCTGGAGAATTACTTTTGAGTAGAAGTAAATTATACCGTAAAATTAAGGCTTTAACAGGAGATACAGCCAATGAGTTCATTAGAAAGATTCGTTTGGAAAAAGCAAAACAACTGATTGAAACTACAGAATATACCATAAGTGAAGTGTGCTATAAAGTAGGTTTTTCTTCTCCTTCATATTTTACTAAATGTTTTAAGGATTATTTTGGGTTTTTACCCACAGAGCTTAGAGATAATTTAAAATAAATATTTATTTATCTTCAAGATGTACTAAACTTGTACTAATCCAGAAATAACTTTATTTTATTTTTAGCTATATTTATTTTTTTTATATATCCATTCCCCAAAAAAAAAATAGAATTCCTTACCCCAATTTTTTTAATTCCCCCTAATAAAGGTTATTACCCCTGTAATATTTATACCCCACTAAATTCACGTAGTGTGAATATTTATCAACTAATTAATTAAAACCAAAAACCAAACATCATGAAAAAAACAGTATTAATTTTATTATTGGTTATCCCTAGTTTACTATTGGCTCAACAAAAAAAAGATTTTGTACGAAGCTCTCTTCACATGCATTTAGTTGACGATTTTAGTTTTGACAATGGAGACAAAGTATTAGATTCTTATAATAAGTTTCAGTTTCCTCAAAATTACAATGACCATCGTATAGCTTTAAATAAAATTAAATTATCTGAATACGAACTTACCGATGAGGAAAAAGCTTCCTCAGGAAAGAAAAAAAGTTTATTAGGTGCTGCTATTTCAGATGCTGCATCAGGAGCTGTTGAAGGAAGTACAGGTGGGCTAGTTAAAGCTCAAGACAATTCTATGGTTAAGCTTCAGCTTAATAAGTATAATAAGTCTAATCAGATAGCTCACGAGCTTATCAAAAAGTGGTTTAACATAAAAGAGGATGGTTCATATGATATGGGGACAGTTACTCTAAGAGGATTACAAACTAAAACTATGGCAATGGGTGCCTTAGCTGATGCATCCGGAACTGGTGCTATTGATCAAGTAAACTCATTAATCAATAATACATTCGTTGTGTACACTCGATTAAATTATGTAAGTAATGCTATTGCCGCTGCAGTAATTAAAGAAGTTGCTTACGCGCAAGTTGCAAAGCTCCCTGCTCTTTTACAAGCTAAAGGGTATAAAGTAGCTGATAAAATATATGAAAAAACTTCTGAAGGATTTTCTGTTTGGACAACAGCATGGTTGTATAGATTAAAATGGGACCAAGATGTATTTAATTTATTTATTTCTACCATAGATCAAGAAAAGAAAGCAATTGACTTAGAAAAATTTGCTGCTGCTAATTTTGAATTGGAGTTTATAAGTCAACAAAAAGCTACTTCATTGGTTACTTTTTCATTAAAAAAAGAAGACAAAGGGAGAACAGAACAAGATGTATTTGATTTGTCTACCATAAGAAATATGGATAAGGTTTTAGTTAAATTACAAAAGAAAAATGATATATTTAAACCTATATTTCCCTTACGTGACGGTTTTTCATTAGCTGCCGGTAAAAAAGAAGGAATAGATGGCGGAGAAACTTTTGAGGTTTTAGAAACAAGAAAAGGAGAATATAAAAGAATAGGAACCATGAAAGTTGATAAAAAAAGAGTTTGGGACAATACCTGGACTGGAGAAGATATTGAACCTGGATTAACCTATTTTAAGAAAGGTAGCAAAAAATACATCCCTGGAAATCACTTTGTAAGACTAATAAAATAATAACATATGAAATTTTTAAAAATCTGTATCGTAGCCTTATTAATAGTACCTATTAATTCTTTATTTTCTCAAACAAATAGCAATAGAAAAGTTACTGAGGAAAGAACAAGGAATTGGCAATATGAATCTGAATGTTTTGAATCTGGAGGAGCAGGAAGTTCTTACTTAATTCAAGTCACTTCTTATGTTGGAGATGTCCGATTGGCATTGAACCAAGCTAAAAAAAATGCGATTCACGCTGTGTTGTTTAAAGGAGTTGCTGGAAATGATATAGGCTGTACAGCTAAAGAGCCATTAATTAAAAATGGAGTATACAATGATAATTTTGAATACTTCGAAGATTTTTTTTACAATACGAGACAATACAACCAGTTTGCTACATTACCCTCTGGATCTGCTGAGTCTACTGAAAGGCTAAAAAGAAAAATGTATAAAGCAACATACGCTATTTCAGTAAATGTAGATGATTTAAGAAAAAAACTAGAATATGATAAAATTATTGAACCTATGGGTGCTGCATTGGGTGGAGGTAGTGGATTGAAACCTACAATAATGATTTTTCCTAGTGATGGTTGGCTAAAGGATAATGGTTATGCAAAATTTGTAGATAACCAAGGTGTTAAAACTTTAATTCCTGATTATACTTCAGCTCTTTTAGATAAAAATTTAAATATAGCGATCAGTACTTTAGATAAAATGGTATCTGAGAGAGGATACCCAACAGTAAGATTAGCAGAAACTCTTAAAAGTATAAGTAGTGGTAGCGCTATGGATAATGCAGTGGAGGGTAGAGATGGCGGAGCTCAAGAAACTAGCATTTTGGATGAATTATTAAATGTTGCAAAAGCAGATATTACCTGGAAAGTTACCTGGTCTGTTGAGACCAATGGTATTCAAAAATGGGTATCTTATGGGATAGATGCTTTAGATTCATATACCAATAAATCAATTGGTGTTGCAAATGATGAGGGTCCAAAGTCTATGGGTGCCTCAGTAGGAGCTTTACTTAGACAAGCTGTAACAGACAAAATGGATGGTTTTCTTGCAAGACATCAAGATCATTTCAAAAAGATAGCTGAAAATGGTAGAGAAATTGCTTTAGACTTTAGAAGATTTGATAGTTTTGAATATTACTTTAATGACGACGTTGAATTTAAAGGTAGAGAAATGGAATTTTCTTCTTTAATTAGAGGTTTTGTTGGGTCTATTGCCAAAGACAGAAATTTTTCTTACAATCCTGGTGAGAATAAAATTGGAATTACCCAATTAAGAGTAGAAATGAATGAAGAAGTTGAGGATTTATTTGGTGGGGGAGATCCTGTTTTAGAACCGATGGATGCCACCAAGTTTGCTAAGAAAATTTCCAGTTTCATAAAAAAACAATTTGGTTATCCATCTAAAGTAACCACCATTGGATTAGGTAAGGCTAGAATAACAATAGGAGAAAAATAAATATTATGAAAAAAATTTTAATAGTAGTTTTTTTATTATCATTATCACTATCCATTCATTCACAAAATGATCTTGGAAAGAGTGATGATGAAGCAAGAATAGTGTTGAATACATTTGTTCCAGATGACATACTTGAAAATGCACCCAGTGCTCGAAAATTATTTGTTACTAAGTTAGGACAAATTGCAAGTAGAAATGGTATGGGTGGAGGTGGAGCTTCAGGGAATAACAGATTTATTATTTCTGGAGATATTAATATCCTAACTAAGGATATTACGGCAACTGCACCAACTAAATATCTGGTTACCATAGAAACCACTCTTGCAGTAGGTGACGGTATAGATGGAAAAGCATTTAGCTCAGAATTTATAGAATTTAAAGGAATTGGTATTTCTGAAGATAAAGCTTTTATTTCAGCCATCAGAAAGATTAATCCAAGACATAAACTGATTAAGCAAGCCATTACAGAAGGAAAAGAAAAAATTATTGAATATTACAATTCTAGATGTGATTTTATTTTAAAAGAAGCTTCTGCCTTGGCAGATTCTAGAAAGTTTGATGAAGCTGTATTTTTACTTAATCAGGTGCCTGAGGTAACTAAAGAGTGTTATGATAAATCTATGGATTTAGCAGTAGAAATAACAAAAAGAAAGTTTGAATTTGAATGTCAGTCTAAAATTGCTGAGGCGAAAGCTTTAATTGCCAATGGAGATTTTTCAGGAGCCTCTCAAATTTTGAATTTTTTCAATCAAGACATGGATTGTTACAGTGATGTTGAAGCATTGCTAAAAGAAATTAATGTGGGTCTTTGTTCTAAATACCTAGGAGAAGCTAGAGGGCATTGGGCAAACAGAAATTCTACTTCTGCTGCAAATGCATTAGCAAAAATAAATGCAAGCTCTCCATGTTATCAAGAAAGTCTTCAAATAGCTCAAGAAATATCAGGTTTGTTAGATGAGAGAGAACAACGAGAGTGGGACTTAAATTATGAGAAATATAAAGATGGTCAAGCCATTAAGAATAGAAAGTTAGACAATGCAGCTGCTCTGATAAAAGCAGCAAGAGATGTAGGAGTTGCTTATGGGAAAAACCAACCCAAAACAGTTACGTATACTCGTATTATCAAATAATAATTTATAGGATTTATTGCTTTTAAGAGCCGCCATTTTGGTGGCTCTTATTAGTTTAATCGAATATTTTTATCTACTCAGTTTAAATCGTATTTTTCGAACACCATGATCTGTGTCCCATTGTTTAACCTCCTTGAAATGAAAGCTTGTGTATAATTTTGATGCAGGAATATTTTTAAGACCAGTTTCCACCGTAAAAACTTTAGAAGAAAAGTCTTGTAATACATATTTCATAAGTTGTCTTCCTATACCTTGTCTAAAATAATGAGGAGATACCACCAAACTATTAATGTGTGTAGCTTTTTCAATAGTACTAACCTCAATTATTCCAACAATTATCTCTTTGATATGGTATCCAAAAAAAGTAGTCTTACTTTTTGTATAACCTTCTAAAGGTCTTTGTAAAGGCGGAAAATTCACAGCATTTAATAATTTAGCTTCTACAGCATATGATTCTTGAAAAACAACACGCATTTTAGTGGCAATCGCTAGGTTAGTATGGTCTAGTTTTTGAATCATTTATTTATTTCCATGAATGTAGTAAACGAATATAGGGAATCTAATTAAAAGCCATCATTCAAAAACAACTGTAATTTTATAATAAAATGTGTGCCTAATTATAGTAATTTTACTGAAACTATTTTAATAGAAGACCGTTGGATAAAAAAGAGTTTAAAATATACATTATTGGAGCAGGAGTAAGTGGTTTGGTTGCTGCACAGGTATTGGAAAACAATGGATATGCACCTATTATTCTTGAAGCATCAGACAGAGCAGGAGGAAGAGTGAAAACAGATATCAAAAAAGGGTTTCAATTAGACCATGGGTTTCAAGTATTGTTATCATCCTATCCAGCTGCTCAAAAATATTTAGATTTTAAAGTGCTTAAACTTCAAGAATTAAAACCTGGTGCCGTTATTTTTAAAAATGGAAAACAACAAATTATTGGAGACCCTTTAAGAGATATTTCTACACTTTTTTCTACACTTTTTTCAGGAGTGGGAACTTTTTCTGATAAGTTTAAAATTTTTCAATTGAATTTGAAACTAAAAAACAAATCTGTGGAGGCTATTTTTTCATCTGATGAAATAAGTACCAAAGCGTATTTGCAAGAGTTTGGGTTTTCATCCCAAATCATAGCTCAGTTTTTTACTCCATTTTTCACAGGAATATTTTTAGAAAATGAGCTAACAACCTCCAGTAGAATGTTTGAATTTGTGTTTAAAATGTTTGGAGAAGGGGTGGCTGTTCTTCCCAAAGGAGGTATGGAAGAAATTTCTAAACAGTTGGTAACCAACCTTAGAAATACAACTTTTCAATATAACACCCAAGTAACCTCAGTTTCTGATGAGGAAATTATTTTACATACAGGAGATAAGTTAGCAAGTACTGCAACAATTATTGCTACAGATGCCAGTAATCTTTTAAAAAATGCATCTCAAAATAATCTATCTTGGAAATCTTGTCAAACCCTTTATTTTACTTCCAAAAAAAGGATGATAAACAAACCTATGATTGGTTTAATGTGTAATGCACATGGTCTAGTTAATAATATTTTTTATCATACGAGTGTAGCTACTGATACTCATAATACTGAAGAATTACTATCGGTAACGGTTGTAAAAGAACATCAGTTCTCTGAAAAACAATTAATAGCTGCTGTTATTAAGCAATTAAAAGAAGAGTGCACTATAGACCACCTTAGCTTCCTAGCTATCTATCACATAAAAAAAGCATTACCAGATTTAAAAAATATAAAATATGAGGTATCACCCTTAAAAACACAGCTGTCTTCTGGTATTTTTTTAGCAGGAGATGTGCAGTTAAATGGGTCTTTAAATGCTGCCATGATCTCAGGAGAAAAAGCCGCTTTACAAGTTGTAGCATCCCTCAAATAAAAAAGTTACTTTCTATCAGAAGCATATTGTTGCAATAATTCCAATGAAGCATATTGTAATGATTTTTGATGCGTAGCTTCTAAAATTATAGGCGGAGCTTTGCCTGCTTTTTCGGCTTCTAACCATCTAGAAATACATAAACACCATTTGTCTCCAGGTTGTAGACCTGGAAAGTTCCAATGAGGTATAGGAGTCATTAAATCATTTCCTCTAGAAGCAGAATATGTTAAAAACGCTTTAGTTACTAATGCACAAACCGTATGCGTTCCTGTATCTTCTGAAATGGTTCTACAAAAGCCATCTCTAAAATATCCTGTCATAGGATCTGAACAACACGGAATAAGTGGTTTTCCAAAAATATTGAGCTCCATAGCATTATAAATTTTATAACATCTCTAAGGTAATAAATTTACGAATTAAAAAGCATATCCAAGACCAACACTAAAGATGCCTAAAACACCAGCTTTAACCTTAAACATTAAGCCTCCCTCAGGTTTTTGATATCGGTATCCTACATCTAGTAAAGGCAGTATAAAAGAGTCATTATTATCTTTGCTAGAAAAAATCCCAAGATTAAATTCCATATGTGAATTTCCTTTTCCAGTAAGTAGGGTAGCCGCACCTAATACACCACCACCAGAGCTAACCATAATCATTCCGGCATAACCAAAACCTACTCTACCATACAATGAAATTTTATCTGACTCATAAACTTTTCGTTCATAATTCATAAAAATATGGGCACCAGGAAAAAATCCTGTATCAAAATAAACATTATTTTTTGTGGGTATAGAGATCAGATCAGAATTGGTTTGTGCAGTGGTGTTAAAACACGAACATAATAGAATCATGAAAGCTATTTTTTTAAAAATGAAGCTGATTTTTTCTTTTTCTAATTTTTTCATTTGGGGTTATTAAAGTTTCGGTAAAATATAAGGCTTAAAATTCTATTTTTTTAGAGCAGATTCCTAGTAATTTTTCTATTACAGTGTTGCACAAAATTAATGAATTGTATCAAGTTTTTTAAAACAGTTCATAGCTAACTTTAAATACAATTCTATTTAAATTCATTTGGAAATTGTCGATGCCTTTTATAATATTTCGTTTAAAGAAATATTCGGCCATTAAGTTTATCTTTTTTATATGCATACTTGAAGAAATACTTAAAAACGGATTTGCTTTTTTAGTTGATAAATCCAAATTACTACCCGTTTCTGTATATGATGTATTACTGAGGAGTATAGGGTAATTAATACCGCTCCTAAAAGATATTGATTTATCATTATCAATG
>Ga0233444_10002407_pt1 | contig 19772 bp, 17 predicted proteins | sample SI_124_October20_6_FD_182792 | JGI IMG/M metagenome (GOLD analysis project Ga0233444, IMG submission 182792) | Seawater microbial communities from Saanich Inlet, British Columbia, Canada - SI_124_October2016_10_MG | ecosystem: Environmental > Aquatic > Marine > Inlet | place: Canada: British... | reverse complement strand
ATGTCCAAGGAGAAGTTTGATCGTTCTAAGCCGCATTGTAACATTGGCACGATTGGCCATGTTGATCACGGTAAGACGACATTGACAGCAGCGATTACGAAGGTGATGGCAGAAGCTGGCGGCGCTGAGTTTCAGGCCTATGATCAGATTGACAAAGCTCCTGAGGAGCGCGCGCGGGGGATTACGATTTCGACAGCGCATGTTGAGTATGAAACAGAAGCCCGTCACTATGCGCATGTTGATTGTCCTGGCCACGCCGATTATGTGAAGAACATGATTACTGGTGCGGCACAGATGGATGGTGCGATTCTTGTTGTATCAGCAGCTGATGGCCCGATGCCACAGACACGCGAGCATATTTTGCTAGCGCGTCAGGTTGGTGTTCCAGCATTGGTGGTTTTCATGAACAAGGTTGACCAGGTTGATGATGAAGAGCTTCTTGAGCTTGTTGAGATGGAGATAAGAGAGCTTCTGACATCATATGATTTCCCTGGTGATGATATTCCGATTGTTAAAGGGTCTGCGCTAGCAGCACTTGAAGATAGCAATGAAGTGATTGGCAAGGATGCGATTAACGAGCTGATGAAGCAGGTTGACGCGTTTATCCCACAGCCCGATCGTCCGAAGGATCAGCCGTTTTTGATGCCGATTGAAGATGTGTTCTCAATTTCCGGACGTGGTACAGTTGTCACAGGCCGGATTGAGCGTGGGATTGTGAATGTTGGTGAAGAGATCGAGATTATCGGTCTAAAAGACACCACAAAGACAACCTGTACTGGTGTTGAGATGTTCCGTAAGCTTCTGGATCAAGGTGAAGCTGGCGATAATGTTGGTGTTCTTCTGCGTGGTACAAAGCGTGAAGAAGTTGAACGTGGTCAGGTTCTTGCCAAGCCGGGTTCAATTACACCGCATACAAAGTTTAAGTGTGAAGCATATGTCCTGACCAAGGATGAAGGTGGTCGTCATACACCGTTCTTCTCGAATTACCGTCCACAATTCTACTTCCGGACCACAGATGTGACCGGTTCTGTTGAATTGCCGGATGGCACAGAGATGGTTATGCCGGGCGATAATATTGCCATGGTTGTAACACTGATTGCCCCGATTGCGATGGATGAAGGCCTACGCTTTGCCATCCGCGAAGGTGGCCGCACAGTGGGCGCCGGTGTCGTCGCTTCCATCGTCGAGTAAATAAGTTTTAAGACAGCGGCTAAAACAAGCCGCTGTTTTTTTGTCTCTGTATCATTTCACAGCGTTTTGTGGTATAACAGCGGCACCTTTTTAGGAGTGTAGCTCAATTGGTAGAGCACCGGTCTCCAAAACCGGGGGCTGTGGGTTCGAGTCCCTCCGCTCCTGCCACGATTTAATAATATTAAATGAGTGGTAGATTAGCCCTCGACCTTCAGTGGTCGGGGGTTTTTTTTGACGTAAAATAGCCATACATTATCGCCATTTTCTGTGAGATAATGTCATGTGGTAATTGCGTGCTATCAGGCTTAGTGATATTCGTTACCGATGATCGAAAATAGAGAAGAACACCTGAGAAATAACCTAAAGCAGGTGTTTGGATATGATGCCTTTCGGTCTGGCCAATTGGAGATCATTGACCATTTGCTGGATGGTCAGGATGTTGTCAGCATTATGCCGACAGGCGCTGGAAAATCGTTGTGTTTTCAGCTTCCTGCACTGCTCCATAATTTTCAGACGATTATTGTCTCACCCCTTGTTGCGTTGATGAATGACCAAACGGCTGCCTTGAAGGGGCTAGGCGTTGATGTTGAGCTTATTCACTCTGGCAGGAGCTATCAGGATAATGCGACCTCATGGCGGAGCTTTGTTGGCGGCGGGGCTAAAATTCTGTATCTGAGCCCTGAAAGACTTATGCAGGAGCGTATGTTGGCTGCCTTGCAAGCTCAGAAAATTGGCATGTTTGTTATTGATGAAGCCCATTGTATTTCAAAATGGGGTGCTGGATTCAGGCCGGACTATGAAGCGCTCTCGCGTCTAAAAGATCTTTTTCCGCATGTCATTATTGGCGCGTTTACCGCAACCGCAGACCATGCCACACGCATAGATATTAGCGAAAAACTTACCAAAGGCCATGCGCGTATTATTGTTAAAGGGTTTGATAGGCCTAATCTATCACTGGCGGTAAATGCCAAAAAAGATCTGAAAGGAAGCTTGTTATCATATGTTACCAAACGAGCCGGTGAGAGCGGTATTATCTACTGTCTTTCCCGCAAGGAAACAGATGATATCGCCGCCTCTTTGAGTGAGCAGGGCGTAAACGCTCTTGCATACCATGCCGGCAAATCGATGGAGTTCAGAAACGCTGCCCAGAAGCGGTTCATGTCAGAGGATAATATCGTCATGGTGGCAACGATTGCGTTCGGGATGGGCATTGATAAGCCCGATATCCGGTTTGTGGTCCATGCCAGCCTGCCGGCAAGTGTCGAAGCATTCTATCAGGAAATTGGCCGGGCAGGGCGTGATGGTATGCCGTCCGATACAGTGCTTTTCTATGGATTATCCGACCTGATTAAACGGCAGCGCATGATTTTTGAGGGCGATGGAAATGAGCAGTTCAAGCTATTGGAATATAGAAGGCTGGAAGCTCTTATCGGTTATTGCGAGACGGTAAAGTGCAGGAAAGCTGCCTTACTATCTTATTTCGATGAGGAAAGTGAGCCGTGTGGAAATTGTGATAATTGCATAAATCAACCAATTGTAGAGGATTATTCAGCTCAGGCTCGGATGGTGCTAGAGGCTGTGGAACAAACAGGCCAATTTTTTGGGGCAAGCCACATCATCGATCTTGTAAGAGGCGCTGAAACAGCAAAAATCCTTGAAAAGAAACATCATAATCTAATGGCATTCGGCGCCGGAAAATCGCACGCCAAATCTTTTTTTCAAATGCTGGTTCGCCAACTCGTCTCATCAGGCATTCTAAAGGTCAATTTAGAAAAATATGGTGCTATTCAACTCACCCGAAAAGCGGCTGCTATAGTAGCCGGAACTGAGCTGTTTTATGGCCGGTTAGATACTGAAACCGATGCCGCGCCAGCGCCTAAAAAAGCCAGCGATAGCAGTCGTTTTAAGGGGTATAACGCCTCACTCTTTAAGGCGCTGAAAGCGGCACGCTTAAATATTGCCCAAGAAAAAGATGTGCCTGCATATGTGATTTTCTCGGATTCCACCTTGAAGGAGATGGCGCTAAGACAGCCTGTCACAAAAGATGATTTTGCGAGTATCAATGGGATTGGGAAGCAGAAATTAACTGAGTATTTTGAGCGATTTACGACGGTGATACAAGGCTGGCAACAGACCGAAAGCTAACCGTTACGCGCCATAGACAAGATGGCCTGTCTGATGCGCTGTGATGAAGTCCCAGTCATAATCGACCCCAAGGCCGGGGCCAGTAGGGGCAGAGACCATGCCGTCTGAATCAATGCAGTCAAGCTGATCGGAATAGCCACATTGATAGACAGGGGCTATCGCATTCGGGCAGTCCGGCCCAACCAGAGCGACTTCATAAAAATTAGAATTACGAGAGGCAGCCATCAGGTGACGGTGCGCCGGCCCACTGGCATGAACTTCACAATCTATCCCAAAACTTTCAGCCATATTATGAATTTTAAGACATCCTGTCAGGCCCATATCATATTCTGGGTCAGACCGCAGAAAGTCGGTGCCGCCGGCTATCAAGAAATCAGCCTTTGGCTCAACGCCTCTGATATGTTCGGTTTGCAGTAAGGGCGTTTTCAGCATCTCCCGCAGTTTTTTATGAGAAAAAGCTGAAACCCCTGAATCGCGGTAAGGGTCTTCAAACCAGAAATAATTTGCCTCATCACAAGCGCGGCCAACATAAAGCGCATCAGCAAAAGTGCGAAGCTGACATGCCGGATCAAGCATCAACGTCATATCATCACCCACCATTTTGCGGACATGCAAGACAAGCTCAGCTTCTTCTTTGGCATTGCCTTCGTGCCAGCCATGGATTTTGAAGGCCTTGTAGCCCATCTCAGCACAGGCGATAGCAAAATCAGCAAACGCTTCTTTGCAATCCAGCCCGCCGTTTCTATCGCCGTGATAGGTGCTAGCATAAGCCGGCATCTGTTTCCGGTACCCGCCAAGCAGGGTTGAGATGGAGCAGCCCAGAGCGCGCCCCTGCCAGTCCCACAGCGCTATATCCAGCGGTCCATGACCCATATGGTCAAATTGTCGTATCTCGCGTTTTAGATCATCATAAATGCCAACGCGTTCTTCTGCATGCCGGCCCACTAGCATGGGTGCCAGCATTTGCATCTGACCAAACACAGCAGCAGAAGCGCCCCAGTTCACTACATAAGATCCCTGACAGCCATCATCGGTTGTTATCCGAATGGCATATTTTGTAATCGGGGTTTTTGCGCCTTTTTCATAATAAAGCCCGCCAATGGAACTGCCTTGGGCAGAGGGCGCAAGATTTTCTGCCTCAAAGTAAAATTGGTGCAGCTCTACTTTTGAAATAATGGTCATGACGGCCCTCTTTTATCTACCTTTAGCATTGTAATTCCCATCTCATCACATGACAGCGCCATGTGCAATGCCCCCTCCCGTGCGATGTGATGAAGACTGTTATTTGTCATTATTTTTTATGCCCCCCTATTCTTTATTCCCCCCTATTCTTTATTCTTTGTCATTGCTGTGAAAATATGTAGGCTTATTTGTAGCCCCTTTTATGGTGCGTGAAGAGTTGCAGGGATAATATACCAATGCCGAAATCTGAGAACACCGCGGCCCAGCCAGGTGATTGGAATGCTGATATTTATCATGTGCTGAAATCATGTGATGTGCGGCATATGGCCTATGTGCCTGATGCTGGTCATTCCGGAACGATAAAGATGTTTGAAGCTGATAATGATGTTTCATCTGTGGTGCTTACGACAGAAGAAGAGGGTATCCCCTATCTTGCCGGCGCAAGTCTTGGGGGCGAGCGTGGCGTCTTGTTGATGCAATCAAGCGGCGTTGGAAATTGCATTAATATGCTGTCATTGCAGGTGAATGCGCGCTTTCCGCTGTTGATGCTGATTACCATGCGTGGGGATTATGCTGAATTCAACCAGTGGCAGAATCCGATGGGGCAGGCAACCGAACAGGCCTTAAAGCTAATGGGTGTGATGACGTGGCGGGCGGATAAAGCTGACGATGTTGCAGAGCTTGTGCGCGGTGCCGCAAAAATGGCCTTTGAGGGCGACCATGCCTGTGCAGTGCTATTAGGTCAAAGGCTTATCGGTGAGAAGGAATGGAATAAGTAATATGCAAACACCTCTTTTACATCGCAGAGACGTTGTGGCCGCCCTTGTTCAAGACAGAGGTGATATGCTGGTAGTGTCGGGGCTAGGCTCACCGACCTATGATCTTATGGCTGCTGGGGACCATGACCTAAATTATTATTTATGGGGTGCTATGGGCGGGGCTGCTATGATCGGGCTTGGGCTGGCGCGCACCAATCCTGACAGAAGTGTGCTGGTTGTTACCGGTGATGGTGAAATGCTTATGGGGATGGGGAGCTTTGCAACAATTGCTGTTCAGGCGCCAAAAAACCTGACTATTGCTATTCTTGATAATGGCTATTATGGCGAAACGGGCATGCAGCTTAGCCATTCTGGCAGAGGGGTAAAGCTGGAGATGGTGGCGCAAAGCGTTGGCTTTGACTGGGTATCGCGCATTACGAGCATGGATGCTGTTGCTGATTTGCGTCGCAGGATTCAGGCAAAAGATTCCGTGAATTGTGCAGCTATCGCGATTGATTCAGGCGAAATTGACCGTGTCCTGCCATCGCGTGACGGGGTCTATATCAAAAACCGGGTAAAGCAGGCACTAGGCCAGACACTCTAGCCTTGGCAGCCATAATAGTAGGCTAGGAGTTGGCTTCTATCAGGGTCTGTAGCGAGAGCCATTCTTCTTCGATCTGCTGGATGGTTTTGGTAATATCAGCAAGAGCGTTGGTTTTTTCGGCAATCTGCTCGCCTGTACTTTTGGCATAAAAATCAGGCTCGGCCATAATCGCTTCGATCTGGTCTTTTTGTAAGCCGGCTTTTTTCAGCTCTAATTCTAGCTTCTGTGCTGATTTCTGAACATGCACAAGATTGACCTTTTTAGGAGGGGTAGCCGCATTATCCTGTTCAGGTTGCGGGGCTGTTTTCTTCTGTCCCTTATCTTTCTTGCGCTCACCTTTTTTGTTCCGGTTGGAAAGGATGAGTTTTTTATAGGCATCCATATCATCATCAAAATCAGTTACCCTGCCATCTTTGACAAGCCATAGCCGGTCGGCAACTGTCTCCACAAGGTGGGTATCATGGCTGACAAGGATGACCGCGCCTGAATATTCATTTAACGCCATGACAAGCGCCTCACGGCTTTCAATATCAAGGTGGTTTGTTGGCTCATCAAGAATGAGAATATGCGGCGCATCCATTGTGGCTATCAGCATTAACAGCCGTGCTTTCTGTCCGCCAGAAAGCCGTTTTGCCGGCATATCAACAATGTCAGCGCCGAATCCTGCACCGCCAAGACGGGCGCGGACTTTACTTTCTGATTCATCCGGGCGTAGCCGCATCAGATGGGTGAAGGCGCTTTCCTCTTCATCCAGTTCATCTAGCTGGTGCTGGGCAAAAAACCCGACCCTTAATTTCCCGGATTTAAATTGCGCGCCTTCCATTAAAGGCAGTCTATCAGCAAGCAGTTTGGAGAGTGTTGATTTGCCCTCGCCATTGGCCCCTAGCAGGGCAATGCGATCATCACTGTCAAGCCGCAAATCAAGCCGTGAGAGAATAGCTTTGCCATCATAGCCAACCTGTCCTTTATCTATCGTGATAAGGGGTGGTCTTAATTCAGTTGGAGTTGGGAAATGAAATTCTGGTACAGCATTTTCGGAAAGTGCTGCAATAGGCTGCATTTTTTCAAGCTGTTTTAGGCGTGACTGGGCTTGCCGGGCTTTTGATGCCTTGGCTCTGAATCTATCCACAAAACTCTGAATATGGGCGCGCTGGTTATCCTGCTTGCGCTTCATTGAGAGTTGCTGTTCAAGCTTTGCGCGCCGTTCTGCATCAAACTGGTCGTAACTACCGGTATAATAGGCCAGCTGCTGGTCGCGCAGATGCAAGATGCCGGTAACAGACCGGTTCAGCAGTTCCTTATCATGCGATATGATGAGCGAGGTATTACGGTATTTTGCCAAAAACTGTTCAAGCCAGACAGCGCCTTCAAGATCAAGATAGTTTGTTGGCTCATCCAGCAATAGCAAATCAGGCTGTGAGAACAGAACAGCGCCTAAGGCAACGCGCATCCGCCAGCCGCCTGAAAATTCATGACAGGGGCGGCTCTGTGCTTCTGCATCAAACCCAAGGCCTGAGAGAATAGTTGAGGCGCGTGCCTCAGCAGAATGGGATTCGATATCAGCCAGCCGCTGATAGATATCAGCAATACGCTCTGGCTCGGTTGCGGTGTCTGCTTCTGCCAGCAGGGCAGTGCGCTCTTCATCAGCGAGCAAGACCGTTTCTACCAGCGACAAATCACTTGCTGGCGCCTCTTGTTCAACCCCGCCAATACGGAAATGGGCTGGCACCTCTATCTTGCCGCCATCAAGCTGCCACTCTCCTTTGATTAATTTGAAAAGAGAAGTTTTGCCTGTGCCATTACGGCCGACAATCCCGACCTTGTGACCAGTAGGGATAGACGCAGATGCCCCGTCAAACAGAGGTTTGCCATCGATGCGGAAAGATATGTTGTGAATGTTAAGCATAAGGCTGGGTTGTTGCCCTGTTCGCAAGGTCTTGTCAAACTGAAACAGCAGGCAGGTGTGAATTAAGTGCAAATAGTGATGCTGCTTCTTGGCGTGGCTGAGGTTAACGTGTCATATGGCCGGGTCCAGCAAGCCTACTCGCCAAGAGTGATGCCCTCGCGCCTATTATCTGCGCCGCCAAAATATGTGCCGTCTTGTTTTACAATAATATGAAGCCCAGAATTAAGCCCCCTTACTTTTACCTTATAGCCTAATGCAGTAAGCGAAGCTGAAAGATCTGAAGCGCTGGTGCCTGCCTCTAAATCATAGACGCCAAAGCGATTAACAAGGTGGGGTAAGTCAACCGATTGCTGTGCATCTAATCCCCAATCAAGGACGCCGATAATTGTTTTTGCAACATAGCCGATAATGCGGCTGCCGCCTGGCGAGCCGGCAACCAGCATGACTGAGCCATCTTTTAGCACAATAGTGGGCGCCATAGAGGAGCGGGGACGTTTGCCCGGCTCAACACGGTTGGCAATCGGTATGCCATTGCGGTGTGATCTAAATGAGAAGTCAGTCAGCTCGTTATTCAGCAGGAAGCCGCTTTGTGTCATCAGCCGCGAGCCAAACGCGTTTTCGATTGTTGTCGTCATCGATAGCGCATTGCCAAACGGGTCAATGATTGAAATATGAGATGTTGAGGGCAACGCGTTGCTCTCATCATCTGACCAGTTAAGGGCTGTATCAAAGGGCGGGTTGCCGGGGTCAACGTCGTTCAGGGCCATGCTGCCGTCTAACAGGGCCGAGCGTTCAGCAAGATAGTCAGAATCCAAAAGTCCGCGTGTTGGCACAGGCACATAATCGCTATCCGCCATATAACGGCCTCTATCGGCAAAGGCTAAGCGTGATGCATCGCCGATAAGCCGCCATGCATCGGCTGATTGCGGCCCTAATGCGGCAAGATCAAATGGCTCCAGCAGGCCGAGTATCTGGCCAACAGTCAGCCCTCCTGATGAGGGCGGGCCCATGCCGCAGACATCATAACCCCGATAAGATGTGCAGATAGCAGGCCGTTCCTTAATACGATAAATGCTAAGATCCTGAGCCGATAGCAAGCCGGGGTTTGTGTCTGGCGAACGCGCGGTATCAACGATATCCGCAGCGATTGCCCCGCGATAGAAGCTTGACACCCCTGTCATTGCCAGTGTGTGAAGTGTTTTGGCATAAGCTGGGTTTTTCAGTCTGTCACCTGCTTGCAACGGGATGCCACTGGGCAGAAAATAGTCAGCTGTCGGTTGATATCGTGCAAGACGGTCCTTATCGCCAGCGATGAGGCTTGCAAGGCGCGCAGATACATCAAACCCGTCTGAGGCAAGGCTAATAGCATCGTCAAATAGTGATGACCAAGGGCTACGCCCCCATCGCTCATGCGCTGCTTGCAGAAGGGCGGGCGTGCCGGGCGTGCCAACAGATAATCCGCCAACAACAGCATCGAAGAATTTTAGCGGTGCTCCTGTCTTATCCTGAAATAGCTGCGGTGTTACAGCCATCGGGGCTGTCTCGCGGCCATCAAGCGTCGTTATTGAGCCAGTCTTGCCGTCATACCAGACAAGAAATGCCCCGCCCCCAAGCCCAGAGCTTTGCGGCTCAACAAGCCCAAGAACAGACTGGACGGCAACCATCGCATCGGCTGCTGTGCCACCATTGCGCAAGATGTGAGCGCCTGCCTCAACAGCCAGAGGATTAGCGGCTGATATCATCCAGTTATCTGCTGTTACGGGCGTGCCGGCTTGTTTATGTGCCAGCGCTTGTGATGTTGTTGTCGCTGCCATAGCTGGCATTATCGCTAAGCTTATAACAATAAACGCAAAGAAACGAAGCATCATAACAAAACTCCTTTTGCAAAAGGGCAAACAGAAATATCGCAGTATAGAGTGGCGATAAGCATAACCTAAATACGCTACCTTCAATACCCATAACTGCGCCTTTTGGGAGCAATAGGAGGCAAAATTTTGTGTGCTGTAGGCTCGCTATTTTTCGTCAAACGCGGTATCCCCCTAATTGGTGGGTTAAATAAGTGACCCATGTTATGACAGGGCGCCGTAATAGCGCCCCTTATTCAGAATTTTAAAAAAGAAATGATTTCAATGTCTTCAGCATTCGCAAAACTGCAGAATTTCCTATTAGGTGTTTCTGTTAACCAGCCACCGCACCCGTTAACCCTTGGGCAAGTCAGAATAGATATTCTTGCTGGCCTTACTGTTGCTTTGGCGCTTGTGCCAGAAGCTGTTGCGTTTGCGTTTGTGGCGGGCGTTGACCCGCTTGTTGGGCTTTATGCTGCGTTTATTGTTGGTCTGGTGACAGCAATAATTGGCGGTCGTCCAGGTATGATTTCTGGTGCGACAGGTGCTCTTGCAGTGGTCATGATATCGCTGGTCTCACAGCATGGTGTTGAGTATTTATTTGCCACGGTTGTTCTGATGGGCATTCTGCAATTTGTGGCAGGTGCGCTCCGGTGGGGTAAGTTTATTCGTATGGTGCCGCATCCGGTGATGTTGGGATTTGTAAACGGTCTTGCGATTGTCATTGGTCTTGCTCAGCTTGAGCAGTTTAAAACGATTAATGATAACGGCGTCACAGAATGGATTGGCGGTGCAGAATTACTCATCACAGGCAGTCTTGTTGGCGCAACGATGGCGTTGATTTGGCTCACGCCCAAGCTGACTAAAATCATTCCGGCACCGCTTGCCGCCATTGGGCTTGTGACGGCTGTTGTAATCGGGCTTGATCTTGATGTCTCACGGGTGGGCGACCTTGCCAGCCTGTCTGGCGGGCTCCCTGAATTTTCCATTCCGATGGTGCCGCTTTCAGGTGAGACATTCATGATAATCCTTCCCTATGCTGTTATTCTGGCAGCTATTGGGCTTATCGAAAGTCTTCTGACCCTTAATCTTGTTGGTGATATTACAGACCAGCGCGGCGGCGCATCCCAGGAATGTATTGCCCAAGGTATTGCAAATTTTGTTACCGGATTTTTTGGCGGAATGGGCGGTTGCGCGATGATCGGGCAGTCCATGATTAATGTGAAATCTGGCGGTAGAACACGTATTGGCGGCATTGCGGCAGCGTTGTTCCTGCTTATTTTCATCCTGTTTGCCTCAGGTCTTATTGAACAAATTCCGATCGCAGCCCTTGTGGGTGTGATGTTCATGGTGGTTATTGGCACCTTCGCGTGGAATTCTATCAAAACGCTTTTCAAGGTACCGGTTGCTGATGCGCTTGTGATCATTGTCGTGACAGTTGTGACTGTCGCCGAAGATTTAGCGATTGCCGTTGTTGTTGGCGTGATTATGTCTGCATTGGTCTATGCATGGAATGCTGCTAAGCGCATTCATGCATCAAAGCGTCCTTCTGTGCGCGAAGAAGGCGCGATTGTGTATGACATCCAAGGGCCATTATTTTTTGGCTCTGTTACAGGATTTCGCGAATTATTTGATATTGCTGCCGACCCGGAACTTGTGATTATCGATTTCTCATCCTCGCGCGTGGTCGACCAGTCTGCCTTGCAGGCCATTGAAGATGTTGCGGCAAAATATGATGAGATAGGCAAGCGCGTGATGCTCCGCCATCTAACCCGTGACTGTCACAGGTTGTTATCAAAATCAGGCCAACTCATCATCGATAGCGATGATGATCCGGATTACGGTGTCGCTGTTGATTATGGTGTGAAGCCGGGCGTCTTCCAGTAGCCTGTTGCTGAGTAGACGACTAGCACTCATCTCGCGGCGGCAGCGGAATAGGATCAAAGGTGTAAGGCCCGCCCTCAAGACCGAGGCGCGCTGCCCTGCCAAATTCGATATAGCTATGAGCTGTCTGTGAGAACCGTTTCTGAGCCTCACCATCGAGTGCCCGCATGAATTTTGCAGGACTTCCTGCCCAGAGCTCGCCTGCCGGAACCCGTTTTCCGGGCGGCACCAGAGCGCCGGCAGCAACCATAGCGCCGCTTTCAACAACCGCGCCATCAAGAACAATTGCGCCCATACCAACAAAGGCACGGTCATGCAATGTGCAGGCATGAATGATAGCGCCATGCCCAACAGTCACATATTCGCCAATGATAGTTGGCATTGTGCGGCTATCAATATGAACAACCGAATTATCCTGAATGTTTGAGCCGCGGCCGATGGTAATATAATTTGCATCACCGCGTAATGTTACATTATGCCAAATAGAGCAGTCTGGTCCAATGCGTACCGCCCCCATAATCGCAGCTGTACTTGCGATATAGGCTGTCTCATCGATTTCTGGCACAAGCCCAAGATATGTCTCAATGGTTGGCTGTGAGTGCGGTGTTTTACTATCCATCTTCTTGTCCTTATCGCGTAGTAGGGTTTATGTAAGTGAGCGGTTAGCTAAACATCTCTTCATGTTCTGTGCGCATCACAGCTTTCTGCACTTTTCCCATCGTATTACGGGGCAGGGCATCTACAAATAATATCCGCTTTGGCTGTTTGAATTTTGCCAGCTTGTCAGAAATACCTGCCATCACTGCCTCTGCTGTCACACTGTCATCAGCAACCAGAATCGCAACAACGCCTTCGCCAAAATCTGGGTGCGGCACGCCAATCACAGCGCTTTCTGTGACGCCGTCATGGGCATCAATCAGACCTTCGATTTCCTTTGGGTAGATGTTCAGTCCGCCTGAAATAATCAAATCCTTATCGCGCCCAACAATAGTGATATAGCCATCCTCATCTTCGCGCGCCATATCGCCTGTAATAAAGAAGCCATCATCACGGAATGATTCGGCAGTCTTTTCAGGCATTTCCCAATAACCGGTAAAGACATTATCACCGCAAAGCTCAATGATCCCAATCTCTCCTTTGCTAACAACTTTGCCAGCGTCATCTGCCAGCCGTACCGTAACGCCTGGTAGCGGCATGCCAACAGTGCCAGCGCGCCGCTCATTCTGATAGGGGTTAGAGGTCGACATATTTGTTTCTGTCATGCCGTAACGCTCTAATATCCGGTGGCCTGTGCGATCTTCAAATTCAATATGAGTGGCGGCAAGGAGCGGTGCTGAGCCTGAGATAAAGAGGCGCATATGACGGCTGATATCGCTGGTGAACATAGTTTCAGCGAGCAAGCGCGTATAGAATGTCGGCACGCCCATCATGCTGGTTGCCTTTGGCATCCAGTGCAGGGCGCGTTCTGCATCAAAATGGGTCAGAAAAATCATCGAACCGCCGACCATAGCCAGCAAATTACAGGCAACAAACAGGCCGTGTGTATGATAAATCGGCAGCATATGCAGCAATGTATCGTCGCTTGTAAACTGCCATGTCTGCTCAAGAACTTGCGTGTTTGATAACAGATTGCGGTGACAGAGCATCGCTCCTTTAGAGCGGCCCGTTGTCCCGGAGGTATATAAAATAGCGCCCAAATCCTCTGGGCCGCGCGGCACAGCCTCAAACTGGTCAGATTGTCCGTCAGCCGCGCTAACAAGGCTCCCCGTTTCATCTGCGTTAAGGGTAAGCAGGGTTGCGCCTGCTGCATCTGCAATAGGCGTCACAGCGTCTTTTGCTGCATCATCCACAATAACAATTGAGGCTTTGGCGTTAGAGATAAAATAATCAAGCTCATGGGCTGTATAGCTTGTATTGAGCGGCAGATAGACGCCGCCTGCCTTAATGGTTGCCGCGTAGAGAGCAAGCTGCATAACCGATTTTTTTGCCTGTACAGCAACCCGCTCACCAGCCTGAAGCCCTGCATGGCTTAACGCGTGAGCAAGTTTGTTTGTCATGCCGGTAAAGGCAGCATAGCTGACCTCGCCCTGTTCGGTATAAAGGAAGGTCTTGTTACTCTTGCTATGGATACCAAACACAGCATCATAAAGTGTGTTTGCACCATAATTATGGGTCATATCAGATAGGCTCATAAAATCTCTCGTTTAAGCTACAAGGTAGAAGTGAGGCACCGTTAGAGGGTTATACACATAAAAGTTGACATACAGATGGCGTCTTTGGGAGGATTAAGTCAAATCTCTTATATAGTTCTGACGACGCTTCATGCCGCGCCGCCATCTTCAAAATAGTGATAATGGTCTGAAATCAGATGTGTGTATATGCCGGCATGCAAGGGAGTGAGCCGGCAAAATGATTATCACTGTGAACTCCTTTTTTCGCGAACCCAACAAAGTTTGGTGCTGAAATATGCCTCTATACCACAGCATCTCTTTTCTCATAATGCACTATTTTAGTGAAAAGTAATTGACTTGCAGTGGGTCACTTCTTCTACAGTGTTGAAGCACAATTTAACCATCGGCGGAGTTCAATCTGTCTGGCACAACGGGGTATTGTTATTAATTAGGCTAGGCCTGCTAACATTGACCCCTAACTAAAAACGAGGAAATAATGGCCTTTACACCGGCAAGTGATATTCTGTCCCGCTTTACTGTTCTTGATCTTACCCGTGTGCGTTCGGGCCCAACATGCGTGCGTCAGCTTGCAGACTGGGGCGCCAATGTGATTAAGATCGAAGCCATTGGCAATGAGGCTGGTGATATTGGGGGGTCGCGTGACGGCAGCGATTTCCAGAACCTGCATCGCAATAAGCGCTCTATTACACTCAATCTGAAAACAGAAGAAGGCGTTGCCATTTTCAAAAAGATGGCTGAGACAGCTGATGTAATTGTTGAAAATTATCGCCCTGATGTAAAATTCCGGCTTGGTGTTGATTATGAAACAATCCGCGCCATCAATCCAGCTATTGTCTATGCCTCTATTTCTGGCTTTGGTCAGGATGGCCCGATAGCAAAGCGCCCTGGCTTCGATCAGATAGCCCAAGGCATGGGCGGGCTGATGTCGATTACAGGCTCGCCAGAAGATGGGCCGATGCGTGTTGGCATTCCGATTGCTGATTTATGTGCTGGCCATTTTGCTGCGCAGGGTGTGTTGCTAGCACTGCTGGGGCGCGAGCAAAGCGGCGAGGGACAATGGATACAGACATCCCTGCTTCAGGCGCAGGTGGCAATGCTTGATTTTCAGGCAGCACGCTGGCTGATGGATGCAGAAGTCCCGAAGCAGGCTGGCAATAACCACCCCACAAGCATTCCGCAGGGCGTGTTTGAAACCAAGAATGGCTTTATCAATATCGCGGCTGCTGGGACACATATTTTCAACCGGCTCAAAGATGTCCTTGGCGATGACAGGCTAAATGACCCGCGCTTTGATAGTCTTGATGGGCGGAGCGAAAACAGGCATGAGCTGAATGGCTATATTACCGAGACAACCAAGACAGATACCTCTGAGAACTGGATTGAGAAACTCAATGAAGAGGGCGTTCCGAGCGGTGAGATCAATACCATAGATAAAACTTTTGAGAGCCCGCAGATTAAGCATCTTGGTATGGCGCGTGATATGGTCTCATCTGAACGAGGCGCAACACAAATAGTTGGTCAGCCGGTGATTATGAGCTCATCACGCTCGGAGATAAAACTACCGCCGCCGCTAAAGGGCGAGCATACCTCTGAGATATTATCTGAATATGGCTATTCAGACGATGAAATTAAGGCTTTTAACCAAGCAGGTGCGATATGAAACTTTCCGAATTAACAGAATATGCGGACGGAAAAATTCTTGCTGGTGTGCAGGACCGTGTTGGTCATCTGGTGATTAATAATCCGGAACGCCATAATGCTGTATCGCTTGCTATGTATGAAGCAGCTGCTGAACAGGTCACCGCTATGTCAACCGATCCAGAAGCGCGCCTTCTGGTAATTCGCGGGGCAGGCGGCAAAGCCTTTGCATCGGGCGCTGATATATCAAAGTTTGAAAAAGAGCGTTCATCAGAAGATGATGTCGCAATCTATCAAGCTGCGACAGCCCGTTTTTATAATGCTGTCTATACTTTCCCCAAGCCAACTATTGCGATGATTCGCGGCTATTGTATTGGCGGCGGAATGGGGCTGGCTGTTGCGTGTGATATCCGGCTTTGTGAAGATAAATCGCGATTTGCTGTGCCGGCTGCAAAATTAGGTCTCGGCTATGGATATGATGGTGTGCGTCGCCTCTCTCATCTTGTCGGACCTTCTATGGTGAAAGAAATTTTCTTTACCTCACGCCAATTCACAGCGCAGGAAGCCTATGATATGGGGCTGGCCAACCGTGTGTTGCCGCCGCATATGCTTGATGCTTATGTAAGTGATTATGCAAAGCGTATTTCTGAAAATGCGCCTATGACGATGGCATCTATTAAATCCATTACGCATGAAATTGCCAAAGAAGAAAGCGAGCAGGATCTTGACCGCATCGCTGCTGAGGTGAAGGCATGTTTTGATAGTAAGGATTATATCGAGGGACGGCGGGCCTTTATGGAAAAAAGAAAGCCAGACTTTATCGGTGCATAAAAGCAGCGCCAAAAGGCGCGCCATATTGGGCAGTTTTTTTTCAGGAGGGTATTATGGGTTTAAGTTTAAAAAACCGTATCGGGATTGATATTGGTCGGCGCATTGCGGTTGAACAGGCGATTGAGTGGGCAGCTAAACATGATATTCGCTTTATCGATGTGCAAACTGATATTGCACCGAACGCCTTGGAAAGTTTTGATGATGCCCGTTGTAATGCTGTGCGCGATGCCAAGGAAAAAGCAGGTATTCATCTCGGGCTTCACACGCTCTCTGGTGTAAATGTTGCCGAGTTTTCGCCATTTTGCCGTGATGCAGTCGATAATTATCTAAAAGCCTATATTGATCTTGCCCCAAAAGTGGGAGCGGCATGGATTGTGGTGCATGGCGGCTACCATTTCACCGCCTGCCGTAAATTGCGAATGCAGGCCTCACTAGATAGACTGAGCCGGATAGCAGATTATGCCGAGAAGAAAGGCGTTCTCCTGCTGCTGGAGAATTTGAACTGGGAGCCGGTGCTGGCAGAAGTAAATTACATGCCTGTGACGCCGGCTGAATGCATGCATTATTTTCGAGAAATCAATAGCCCGGCACTGCGCTGGTCGTTCACGGCCAATCATGCGCATTTTCTGCCCGGTGTGGGGATTGAGAACTTCATTGATGCGATGGATTTCTCGCTCTGTCATGAAGTGCGTCTTGCTGATAATAATGGGTCATACGAAATCCATCAGCAGCCAGGTGAGGGAACAATGGATTTTGGCGCTATGTTCGCAAAAATCGAGGGTATGGGCTATCAGGGCCATTATATGAACGGCTTTGGCACAATAGATGATATGCTTGCAGGCCGCACTTATATGATAGAGCGCGCGCGCGATGCCGGCCTGACTGTCGATTAGCCGCTAAAGATTGGATAAGCTCGTATCAGGTATCGGCCTAACAATATGATAATCTGGCTGATGGCGCTGTTTTAGCAGAACCGGAATCATCTCAATAAATACCGAGAGAAACCCCTGATACGCTGGCGGGCATTGCGGCGCGAGCGCTTTATAAAGGCGTGGCAGATGATAATAGGGCACTGCTGGATAAAGGTGATGCTCTAGATGGTAATTCATATTCAGATAAAGATAGCTCAAAATTGGTCCCAAAATAATTGTCCGCGTATTGAGCCGGTGGTCATTCACATTGACGGCAAGGCCAACATGTTGCGAGAGCGCGAATAAATGCCTGAATGTCCCGCCATACATGGCCGGCAGCGGGCCGATTAACAGAAGTGGCAGAACTGACTCCAGATAAAGAGCAGCGCCGCCTGTACTGCCAAGAATAACAAGCCAGAGCCGGGCAAGCCATATTGTCTGGCGTTTAAGAGTGAGGCCAGCAGCTATTTCTGAGGCAAGCAAATGGCCAAAGCTATGGGCAATGAGAGGGCGAAACCCTCGAATGGATTTTTCAACCTGAAGCAGATTTACCACCATCTGAAAAAGTTTTGGCGGGGCAGGTGTCACGATTTCAGGGTCAATGCCCGTAATAATAGTATGCCGATGGTGTAAATCATGGCCATGATTGCGCAAAAATGTCTCACGCAGAATACAAAAACTGGTAATTTCGTGGAACAGCCGGTTCAGTGTTTTTGACTTGAATGCGGTGCCATGTCCGGTTTCATGCTCACGCGCAGAAGAGCCTGATCCATACAGAATACCGTAAATAAACAGAGTGATAAAACTGGCAAAACTGCCCCAATATAAGACAGTTAGCCAGCCAAAGATGCCCATGAGAGCTAGCCAGCTCATCATATCAAATAGGGGACGAGCATTTGTTCTTTGCATGCATTGTTTCAGGGTGTTGGTGTCTAGCTTAACCCGCACCCATCTTTCAGTTTCATACTGATAAGCCATAATTAAATCATTAATCTCGCTTCGGGAAATTCACAATATAGTCAATAGAGTATAAATAAGTAACATGATTAACAAGTGCGAAAAAAGCTACAGGATATCCTTGCAACTCATATTAAATAATGGTTACCTAGAACACGTTAAAGAGCAAAAGCTCTAGGTTTAGGGAAGGAAAAAGAAAAATGAATACATTTAAAGTAATGATGTCAGCAGGTGCAACATTTGCTGTCGTAGCAGGAGCGGCTCTTGTCACAGCGTCGCCTGCAATTTCTGCAGATAAGCCAGCTATCGAAGTTATCACCCATGCGGGTGCTGGTGGTGGTACGGACGTAAATTCTCGTATGATGATGTTGCGGTCACGCCGTACTCTGAAACAGGATATGGTTGTTGTTAACAAGCGTGGCGGCGGCGGTGCTGCTGCAATGGAATATTTCCGTTCACGCCCAGCAGATGGCAACTCAATCCTCACATTTACAGTTGGCCACGCTATTTCAATGGCAATGGGCAAGACAAAGCTGACTGTTGATGATATGGCGCCAATTATGCGTGGAACAAATGATCCACAAATTCTGATGGTGAACTGTAAGACAACCAAATATGCTACGCCTGAAGCGTTTCTTGCTGGCGTAAAAAATGGTGATGATATTTCTTATGGTGGTACGCACACAGGTACGATTGACCATATTTCAGTCTATCTTTGGGCTAAGAAAAACGGTCAGGACATGCCAAAATACATCCCATTTGATGGTGGTGGCCAGCTTGCAACTCAGGTTGTTGCCGGTGCAGTTGACGTAGGTGTTCTAAACCTATCTGAAGCATCTGCTCCGATTGATGCAGGCGATTTATGCCCGCTCATTATTCTAGGCGAAGCGCGTATGGACCCTATTCCAGCAGCAAAGACGTCCAAAGAGCTTGGTGTTGATCTCGTTCTGTCTACAACACGTGGATTTGTTACTCACGCTGGTGTAGATCCAGCTCGTGTTGCTGAGATGGAAGCCGGTCTTGATAAGGCGATGAAACATTCAATGTATCAGGCATACCTTATGAATTCAGGTCTTGATTCAACCTCACCCATGGCATCAGACGCCTGGGGTAAGCAAATCAAGATGATGGTTGCTGAATTCGGTCCAGCGCTTAAAGCAATGGGTCTGGTTAAGTAACTTCAGAATTTCACCTTGACTAAGGTGCCTTGCTTTTTGGCAAGGCACCTTATGATTAAAGGCTCATTTCATGGAACTAAGACTTGTCACAATACCTGCAATTATAGCAGTTTTTTCGGTCATTATTATTGGACTATCCCTTCAGTTAGATACTTCACCGCCGATGATTGTTGGCGATAGCATGCAAGCACGCTCATTTCCTATCTTTTTGATGATACTGAACATGATGCTCTGTGTGATACTGTTCCTTCAACTTGTAAAAGAAAAGCCTGCCCCGGTTCCGCTAGAAGGCCGTGAAACTTGGGGCTCTATGGTCTTAATACTTCTATTTTTCGCTCTAACAATTTCAACGGATATGTTTATTGCCATTCCAATTGTGATGTTTTTATTGAGCTATTTATGGGGCGAGCGCCGGTTTATTATTATCGCGCTGAATTCGATACTTACCCCCGTCACTCTCTTTTTCCTCTTTGACAAGGTCCTTCGGATCAGGTTTCCAAGAGGCATAATAACCAACTGGTATTACGGTTAGGAGGCCGGTCTCATGCAAG
>Ga0233444_10002404_pt1 | contig 19780 bp, 3 predicted proteins | sample SI_124_October20_6_FD_182792 | JGI IMG/M metagenome (GOLD analysis project Ga0233444, IMG submission 182792) | Seawater microbial communities from Saanich Inlet, British Columbia, Canada - SI_124_October2016_10_MG | ecosystem: Environmental > Aquatic > Marine > Inlet | place: Canada: British... | reverse complement strand
CTTCTGACGTTCCTTATGAGCTATCTGCTACGACATCTCAAATAGATAAGCCTATCATAGATGTATTTCCTTCAGTTTTGTACAATGTTAATGAAAATGAACAAGCAGTATTTAATATAACCCTGGGGAATGCATCAGAAAACAACTCGGACCGAATCTTTAATCTTCGTGTTATTGAAGCTTCGAATCCACATGGAGCTATTATAAAAATTGATGGTATTAAGCCAAATAGAGATTTTGCGGTTCCAGCTGGAGGTTCAGTAAACAAAACACTTACGGTAAACAAAGGTCCAGATTCTTTAAACTACGAAAACCTTAAACTCGTTATTTACCCTGCTTGTCAGTATGAATTTGGTACCTCAGATGAATACGAAATTGCCGATACGATCTCTTTCAGTGCTTATTTCTTACCAACTTGTACAGACATTGTAATTAAAGATACGGATGACGATTGGCTAGTGAATATTGCCGATACAAACTTGCTTACTCTTAAATTACAGGACTACAACATCAACTACTATAGCTTAAGAGATGTATACTTTGATTATAAATTTGAAAACGAACCTTGGTCACCTATCGAGCCTCAGTCAAATGTGGTTAATCCACATTACGTAATCAATAAACTAGAGAATTACAAAACCTTTAGTCCTTTAGATTTGTATAATCTACTGCATTCGGACTTTAATTTGTCTGCTGCTATTACAACAAACTTGTTCAACAATTTAGAACCAAAAGAAGATTGTAGAGGAAGTAATTGCGCCATATACGATGTTACAGAATTTAACGTACATGAAGATTGGTTAGCCTGGAAGACCTTTGAGGGCGATACTACTGAGTATATTCAAGAAGAGATCAGTCGCTTAAAAACAACGTACTTAAGTTCGGAAGAAGCCGTTTCAGATAATGAGATGCTTTCTTTGAGAATGTCAAGTACAAATGTTCTTTGGGAGGTGCCGATGGTGCCAAAAGATGGGAATTATAAAATCCGTGCAAAATCAAATTGTGGTTTTTATACTTCACAAACCACCAGCCAGCAAGAAGAAATCGCTGTTCAAAGTTTAACTCACGATGTGTTTTCAGATCGAATCCAACCTGAATTGTTTGGTTCTATTCAGCCTATAGATGGCATACTAAACCCGAATGATGATGTGATCGTAACCTTCAATGAGTCAATCAATGAAATTGCCTTTAATACTTCATCCGCTCAAACATATATTGAAGTTATGACGCGAAAAAACAGGACAGCTCATACACACGATAGCTACCTTTATTTCGGCTCAGACGATAGTTTAAACATCCCTTCAGGAGTTTATTTAAACCAGTCTTTTACTGTAGAAATGTGGCTAAAGCCAGAGTCTAATGGTGTTTTATTTGAACAATCAAATGGAACCGATTCGGAAGTGATTAAAATGAGTGTAGTTGATTTCGATACGGATCCTAAATTACAGTTTGACTACATTCATCCTACCGATCCAGCACAAAGTCAGACGGTTAACCATTCAATCGTATTACCGAGTACTGGATTCACACACTTAGCTCTTGCTTACGATGCCGAAAATCATGAAGTAATTTTCTTAGATGGAACAGGCTCTGTTGCTACACCGAGTTATTCTTTTAATATGAATTATGTAGGCGATGGACCTATTATTGTTGGCGCTCATTACCAAGGTGCTATGCACGATTTAAGAGTATGGAGTAAAGTTGCAGGCGATATACAAGCAAACCGTTCTATTAATTTGTCTGGAAAAGAAGCCAATTTAGTTGGATATTGGCCAATGGATGAGCTTAGGTCAAATCCTAAAGACAAGGCCAGGTATAGACATGCACAAACAACAGCACAGTGGGCTGTAGAAAGTGAAAACAAAGCCTTGAGTTTGGATTACAATCCAGCCTTAATAGAAGACTTCTCGGCGCTTCAAGATTCTTCCACACTCGCCATTGTAAACGGGAGCGACTTCACAATCGAACTTTGGTTTAACACGGCTGTTTCAGACAATCAAACCCTTTTTACTTTGGGGTCTTGGGATCAAGGAGCTAATTTTGAAACCTGGTCGTTTGATGTAAACGCTGGAGCAATAGAGATATTTCAAGGGGATACCATAGATGCACCCGTTTTACATTCCAACACATCATACAATGATGGTGAATGGCATCATATGGCCATGGTTAAAAACGCGCGTTCAAACACCAAACTATATTTAGATGGAGAAGAGGTTGACCAAACAGACTCAGAATTTGTGGGAGGTATTACATCTTCTTCGACCTACTTAGGTCATCGAAGAGTTTTGGATACAGAAGCAGCTTCTGTTGAATACACAAACCATTATAACGGATTAATTGACGAGCTAAGAATTTGGAATATTGCCAAGTCTCACGACCGAGTTTTGTCTGAAATGCACAGTAATATATCCGATAAGTTAGGGCTAGAACAGTCTACAGATTTTAATGAGGTTAAAGAAACTGCGGCTATATTTGTTTACTCCGAATTAGATGTTCCTTTAATTAGAGCTTCAGAACTTAAAACCTCGGTTTCTTTTCACGATGTTTCCAATGGAGATCAAATCGCTATTAATTTAACGGAGTCTTTAAGTAGAATTGAAAACACTTCAATCGATTTTACACTTCAAAAAGTTAGAGATTTATCTGGAAACCTGATTGAATCTCCTATTTCATGGAGCACTTACATAGACAAAAATCAATTGATTTGGGACAATGAGTTTATAGAAATGGAAAAATTACTTAGTGAGTCTCTTTCGTTCACAACCCACATAATCAATCAAGGGGGTACGGTAGAGAATTTCCAAATCAGTAATTTACCACCTTGGTTAAATGCTTATCCTAGCGAAGGATTGTTAGATCCAAATTCATTTACTCAAATTGAGTTTGTTGTAAATGAAGATCTGTTTATTGGCGACTACAAGGAAGACATATTACTGGTTGGAAACAATAACTATGCAGAGCGAATGGAGTTCAATCTAAATGTTGAAATGGTACAACCTGAATATTCTGTTGATCCACAAGACTATGAATATGTAATGAACTTTGTAGGGAAGGTAACCGTAGAAGGAATTCGATCTAGAGATGAGATGGACCTATTGTTTGCTTATGTAGGTGAGGAATTAAGAGGAGCAGCTAGTCCAATTTATATAGAGGAATACGACAGCTATATCATTTTCCTTTCGGTATACGGTGATCAAGTAAACGGCGAAGAAGTGAGCTTTAGACTATGGGATGCCAGCGCAGGTAAATTCCAAACTCGAGTGACAATTAATGGCCAAGATCTGCATGATTTCCAACCTAGTTTCGTGATTGGTTCTTTTACAGAGCTTGCTCACTTCGAAGCGACCAATATTTTAAGACAAGACATCGTTTTAAATGAAGGCTGGAATTGGGTGTCTTTTAACCTAAATTCTTTAGAGGAACAAGACGATTTAGACGATGTATTACAAGTTTCTACCGTTATGAATCAAGTGGATGGCTCATCAGTTTCGATATTTAAAAATCAATATGCTTTTACTCAATTTGCAGAAATTGATGGATACAATGATACCTGGATTGGCTCTTTAACAGAACTTCCTATTACGGATATGTTCATGATTAAAACGCAAAAATCTGATACGATTATTTACGAAGGTAAAATTGTGAATCCATATGATGTGCCGATCAGTATAAATGCAGGTTGGAACTGGATCAGCTACTTGGGTCAAAGAATAATGAGTACGAATGACGCGCTTTCAAGTCTAAACCCTAGCTCGGGTGATGTCATAAAGAACAAAAGTGCTTTTAGTATGTATGCTTCTGAGAGTCTAGGATGGCTTGGTACTCTAAACAGTATGGAAAGTGGACACGGCTATATGTTAAATACCGAAAGTAACGGTTCTTTAATTTATCCTGAAAGTTCAATCTTTAGAATTAGCGACTACCAACTTAATAAGAATCAGCTTGCCGACCAATTTGTTGAGGTGAACAACGCTATGTATCAAAACTCAATGAGTATGGTTGCAAAAATTGATTTGGAGAAATACTCTCAACCGGATCTTTCAAATATTCTTGCCGCCTATAGCGATCACTTGTGTCTGGGTAACATTAATGCGACACCAATTAATGAGGAAGAATCCTTGTATTTCATCACCATTTATGGAGATGAGGGGTACAATATTTCGTTTAAATACTTCGACCAGGTTACTGGTGACTATTTTCAAGCACAAAATACTCTAGAGTTTGAAGCAAATAAATTGATCGGTTCGTTACAAGATCCTTATCCGATTGTTTTAGTTGATAGTCCAGAAGATTTGCTGAAAGCGTATTCTCTTGATGTTTATCCAAATCCATTTAAAGAGGAGTTTGAGGTAGAATTTTCAATTGAAAATGAAGAAATCATTTCTATTGGCATCTATGATGTAACTGGTAGAAAAGTAAAAGATTTATATAGTGGATTACTTAAGTCAGGACTTCACAATTTAGATATTGACGCTTCTGATATTGCCAAAGGAAGTTATTTCATAGAGTTGAAATTAAACGATTCTAGTTTCAGAAAAATTATTATTAAATCATAATCTCCCAGAAATATGAAAACTGCAAATAAATTTTTGATTCGCTTTTTGATCTTGTCTATGGGGATTGTAAATTCCTCAATTACTAAAGCTCAAGATACCGATGTCTGTGGCGTTATAGGTGGCTCAGGTTACTTTTACTCTTACATGGACTCCGATGGGGACGGAATAGGAGAAGGAGAACCGATTGAATCTTGTACTGATTTAAGTTTAAATTTCTGTGGGGCTCTTAGCTTTACTATGGGAAATTATCCAGAAGAGGTAAGCTATACTATACTTGATGAAAATGGCTATTTTGTAGAATCTGGTTATACCGATGGTAATCCAGAGCTGTGTTTGCCCTTTGGGAATTACACACTCCAAATGCTTGACTCCAATGGTGATGGATGGGGCGGTAACATTCTTATGTACAATGGAAACTCATATACACTAGATCAAGCTCTTTCCTTTTTAGAGGTTCCTTTCATGGTATCAAACAGCGAAGAAAATACAAACATGTACGTTTCTTTAGATGTAAATTCAGGAATGTATGGTTGTACAGACTTCGAAGCCTCTAATTACGATACTATGGCAACAGAAGACGACGGTTCTTGTGAGTTTGGTACTTTTAATTTAGGATGTACAGACTTCGAAGCCTCTAATTACGATTATATGGCAACAGAAGACGACGGTTCTTGTGAATTTGGTACTTCTAATTTAGGATGTACAGACTTCGAAGCCTCTAATTACGATACTATGGCAACAGAAGACGACGGTTCTTGTACATTTAATTCTTCTATTTTAGGATGTACAGATTCCGAAGCCTCTAATTACGATGCTATGGCAACGGAAGACGACGGTTCTTGTACATTTGATTCTTCTATTTTAGGTTGTACAGATTACGAAGCCTCTAATTACGATGCTATGGCAACAGAAGACGACGGTTCTTGTGAGTTTGTTGAATTTATTTTAGGTTGTACAGATTTTAATGCAACCAACTACAATCCACTGGCAACCCAAGAGGAAAATAGTTTGTGTGTATTCGATGCTGATTTTGGATGTATGGAAGATTGGGCTGATAATTACAACGCTAATGCAACCGCTCAATTACCAGATGAAATTCAAAACGACACCATTCTTTTTAATGATGTGCTAATCGCTTCGTCATCTGAAGCGTCTTTCTACGTAAATGAATATACCAATGTTCTTCAAATATATGGATACAGTTCAGACACCGATGGTGATCAGATTCGTTCTTGTATGGAAGGAGAAGATCCTTACGACTGCTTCTCAGCATATCAACAAACTCAATCTCAATCTGGAGCATCAATGGATACTTCATTAATGAACTATCCGCAAGATATAGTAAGTTGTTTCCAGTACAACGATTCTTATTCATGTGAAAATGCGGTAGCCTATTATCCTCTAGAAATGTCAGAATATTTAAACACATTGGATGTAGACAGTACTTTGGTTGAGTATTGCCTGCAAGGTGATGGTGAATCTTGTATTTCTGCTATTTCTGACCTAAATGACTACGCAACAGAAGTACAGAATTGTTTTCAATACGGTTACGATTGCGAAATTGCTGTAAGTGATTATTCGAGTCAAATGGCAGCCTATTTTGACTATGATTCGACCTTTGTTCCAACGGTATCTGTTTCAGTAAATATTACTCAAGATGGGACGTATTCCTTCTTCATATCCACTATGGGTAACTACGATACTCAAAATACATTTGACCGTAATTTTGAGAATCAAGGTTTTTATGTTCTAAACTCAGACACTACCTTTTTTAGCCTACTTGAAGACTTTTACACCGATACTATTTCAGCAAGTGCTGGAGCTATTTTAACTTTTGGTATGTCTGGACATCAAATGGGTGAGATGAGTGTAGAATCGTTCATTCGATCCATTAACTTGGGATCTCCTACTTGTTTTAAAGCCGGTTGTATGCTCGATTGGGCTGATAATTACAACCAATTTGTTACTCTAGACGACGGTTCTTGTTCTAAATCTGGATGTATGGCTGATTGGTCTGATAATTTCGATCCTCATGCTACTACTGATGATGGCACTTGTAGTCGTTTGGGTTGTATGGAAGACTGGGCAGACAACTACGATGCTCTTGCCACAATAGACAATGCATCTTGTTTCATATTTGGATGTATGCAGGAATGGGCAGACAACTACGATGCTTCTGCAACAACAGATATTACGGGAGAAATTAATCTATCTAACATGAATACAGCAGTGTACCCAAGTACTTCTGATGGCTCTGTTGAGATAGCTACGAATAGTTTTATAATTAACGGAATTAACGAGGGCAATGGGCTTACACAAGGATCTAGTCAAAGTTTAACTATTCCAATTTTAAATTCCGGTACCTACTCATTTAATTGGCAGCATACAGATTACGATACAGACGGTGCCTTTTATGCCGTAAACTTTGAGCCTTCCACCTTAGTAAATTATTACAATAATACAGAGATTACTGTTTTGGCTTCCAATGGAACTGGAGCCTACCAAACAGGATTTAACGCATACAGTAACACTGAAGTTTGGAATGGCTCTGTAACGGTTTATTTAAGCGCAGGTGACCGTATAACTTTCGGCGTTTTAGGGGAAGATTTATGCTGTGGAAATGGGGTGCTTAGTGTAGAGAACTTTACACTATTAGAAACCGAAAATGGCTCTTGTTTTAAAAATGGATGTACGGTTTCATCATCGTGTAATTACGATGCAACTGCAACTATAGACGATGGTTCTTGTGGAACTTCATTAACACTAACTTCCAATCAGGCTGACTATTATTGTGCTGACTTTAATTGGTCTTTGTATACAGATAATGCAGAGCTTATTGAAGACGGAAACTGTTCAGAAAGTCTTGAAGTGTGTCTATCGGAAGGCGACTATGTATTAAACGCCAACAATTCGAGTGATTCAGAATGGTGGCCTTCTTGGACTTATGTTCAGATCAACGAGATTGATTCAGCTTCAACCTATAACGACTCTGGTACTTTCGACCAAAATGAAGTAACGATTAATTTTACTGTAAACTTTGGATGTACGGATACCGGAGCTAAAAATTATAGCGCTTCAGCTACCGTTGCAGACGGTTCTTGTTTCTATGGATCTTGTACAGATTCTGAAGCTTGTAATTACGACTCAACCGCAACCGAAGACGATGGAACATGTACTTATGTAACCAACGAATGTCAGTCATGTGAATTTGTTCACAATCATTTTGAACTTATGCAAAATGATGATGATTTAGATGGAATTTGTAATGACGATGATATTCCAGGTTGTACCAATCCTCTTGCCTGTAATTATGACCCCACAGCAACAGACGACGACAATTCTTGTATCACAACAAATCACTGTAGCGATTGTCTTTTGGCTTCCAGTGGTTGGGCTATCGATAATGATTCAGATGGTGATGGAATATGCAATGATCAAGAAGTAGCAGGATGTACAGATTCAGAGGCTTGTAACTTTCAATCTTCAGCTACAGACGATGATCAATCGTGTACTTATAGCCTTGCAGGATATGACTGTGATGGTGTTTGTGAAGTAGGTTTGCCTATTACTTTTGGTGGTGGGGCTTGGATTACTGAAGCATCTTTCGATATTATAGATTGCGACAATAATTCGCTCGTTTCGTCTTCTGGAGTTGCACTTCAAACATGTGTAGATCTACCAGATAATTACACCATCTATATGTTCGATACATACGGAGATGGATGGACAGACAATCAATTAACCGTTGGAGATTCTGTTTATGGTTTACCAATTGGAAATTCAGATACGCTCGATTACGGTTGTTTTGTAAATGGTTGCATCAATGTATTGGCGTGTAATTTTGATGAATCTTCAACGGTGGATGATGGTAGCTGTACCTTCCCTGAAACTGGATTAGATTGCTCAGGCGATTGTTTAGATAGCAATACAAATGAAGTTTGTGATTCTAGTGAAGTTGCCGGTTGTTTAAATGAATTGGCTTGTAACTTTGCTGAAACTTTAGAAGAAGCTACTCTAAATGATGAAAGCTTATGTGAATATCCTGAAGGGGCATTAAATTGTGAAGGAAACTGTGAAGATGGCGATGTTTACACTATAGAAATGGTTGATTCTTATGGAGATGGTTGGAATGGAACCAGCATCCTGATCAACAACAATTCTTACACGCTTGAGAACGGAAGTGAGGCTTCAGTTTCGCTTTGTTTGGATTCTGCAACCTGTAACTCGATCTCATTTACTACAGGTTTGTATCTAACAGAAGTATCTTGGTCTATTAAAGATGAAGACAATGCATATGTAATAGATGCATTAGATCAAACACTAAACAATCAAGGGGTTTACTTTTCAAGTAGTTTAGGTGCTCAATACGAAGGAATGGTTTATACAAGCTATTTTGGTGCTTGCGACCTCATTCAGGGGTGTACAAACGAAACTGCATTCAATTACAATGCTAATGCAACGGAAGATGACGGCACTTGTCAATCTGCAATCAATGGGTGTACAGATGACCAAGCTGACAACTACAACGAGCTCGCTACTACAAGTGATTCATCTTGTAATTATACGGGTTGTACGATTCAATTTTCCACCAATTACAATTCTTTAGCAAACATAGAAGACGGTAGTTGTATTATTGCCGTTCTTGGTTGTATGGATGCTCAAGCAGATAACTTTAATCCATTAGCAAATACAAGCGACGAGGCTTGTTCTTATTCAGGTGAATGTCAATACGATCAGCTCGTGGTATCCATGTACGATACGTATGGAGATGGTTGGAATGGAAATAGCCTATCTATAGGCGCTCATTCAGTTACACTTGAACACGATTCTGAAACCTTTACAACTTTCTATGGATCGGATACTGTTTGTGTAGATTTATCTTATTGCAATACCGTTACAGTAAACGGAGGTACTTGGCAAAATGAAATCTCATGGTCTATAGAAAATCTAAGTTATGATGTGCTTCTATATGGAGATGCTCCTTTTACGGATACGCTTGGTGCTTGTGACAATGGTATTGTAGGTTGCTCAGACATGGTTGCAAGTAATTACGATGCTAATGCAACTTCAGATGGAGAATGTATTTATACCAGTAATTGGGATGATTCCGAAGTATTGGGATGTGATGATGCGTCTGCAACAAATTACAACCCGGGAGCTCAAGCATTTAGTGCTGCAAGCTGTATCTATTACGGATGTACAAATATATTTGCTTCTAATTACAGTTCAATCGCAACTGTAGACGACGGCTCTTGTTTGTCGGGTAACTGTAGTATTGGTTTTGTAGAAGATTGTGACGGTTCAGGAGAATGTCATCCAGAAGATTGGTTGGGTGACGGCGAATTAGATTGTGCCGATCAACAATTTGGTGCAGATTTATCCTGTCATAATAACGATGGTGGTGACTGTGGACCTATTGACGAATTTGTTCTTGGATGTACCAATCCTTTGGCTTCCAACTACAATCCTCTCGCAACACTAGACAACAACTCTTGTGATGGAGATGTGCCTGGGTGTATGAATGAAGCCGCTTGTAATTATACTCAAACAGCTACTCTAAATGACAACTCTTGTGTGTTTGCACCAGAGGGAATGAATTGTGATGATTTAAGTGCTTATGAAATATCGCAGTTTGGACTTTTATCTAATACAGATTATCTACTTAAGGAAGGTTTATGTGGTTTGGAAAGCTACATTTTGGCAGCGAATGACTTTTATGTTGCAGGAGTAGATTATGGAGAGATAATTGCCCAAGATGAAATGTATTTCTCTTTTGAGCACGTGAGTTCAACTACGGAACAATCTCCTATACTTTTTGGAGATACGGTTTACCTAAAGACGAACGAACTTTACTTGTCTTCTAACACAAATCTTGTTTCCTTAAATACAGATCTTACAAAGGCCATTAAAATTGTTATTTCGCCTAAAATTGAAGCCTATCTTCAAATACAGTTAACCAACTTTGATAAGTTTAATATCGTTGGTTTATTTGGAGACAGTGAAACACCTAAATATTTAGCAAAGGGCACGTCAAATGATCTGTATTATTGGTCAGATGACTATAACTTTGGGTCTTTTAGAGCCTCAAATTACTTGGATTATTCGGAAGTTACTTGTGGTTGTACCAATCCTATAGCGTTAAATTACAATGCACTGGCAACAGAAAACGACAACAGTTGTGCTATAGAAGGGTGTATGGATCCTTACAACGATTTATTTAATCCAATCGCAAACATATCGGGCTCATGTGATGTTATCGTTCCTGGATGTATTTACGATTGGGCTTACAATTACAATGTGAATGCCAATCAAGACGATAATTCATGTGTTACGATCATTTATGGATGTGTTGATGCTAATTACTTCGACAATGATACAACGGCAAATACGAACGATGGCTCTTGCGAAGATTTAATTGTACCTGGCTGTACAGATTCGACCTTTATCGAATACTGGATTTACTATCCAGGAAACATGTCCATTAATTTACCTAATCAAGTTGCAAATATTGAAAACAATTCTTGTTCTACACCAATACAGTTAGGTTGTACAAATACCAATTATGTTGATTTTAATGAAAATACAAATGTAAAAGACGATTCTTTGTGTATAACTCTAAAATCATATGGGTGTATCGATTCAAGTTACTTGGAGTTTGACGCTTTGGCAAATACAGAAAATGGAACCTGTGAAATCCCTAGAGTTTATGGGTGTACCGACACACTGTATTTAGACTTTGACACCCTTGCCAATTACAATGAAGGTCACTGTCTTACACTTATCGTAGTAGGCTGTATGGACGATGATTTTACGGAGTACAGTAGTATCAACTCTGTGTCTGATTCGAGTACTTGTATAACTCCAGTTGTTTTTGGTTGTACCGATGAGATGTTTGTGGAGTTTAGCGCCTTGGCAAATACAGACAACGGTACTTGCTCCACCTATTTGGTAGTTGGTTGTGGAAATCCTTCCGCTTTGAACTATGTTTTAGGGGTAACAAACAATGACAACTCTCTATGTGTTTTTGAAGAAACTGAGGGCTGTACTGATGACGATGCATTCAATTACGATGCTCTTGCTGACCTAGAAGACGGAACTTGTATCGATGTTGTTTTAGGTTGTATGTATTTAGATGCATTCAATTATGATTCAAATGCCAATACTGATGATGGCAGCTGTGTTCTTGTTTATACCGGATGTTTAGATTCTACCATGTTTAATTACGATCCGGAAGTAAATACGGACGATGGCTCTTGTTACCCAATTGTTCTTGGATGTATGGATTCAACTATGTTTAATTACGATCTCATAGCCAATACATACAACAATTCTTGTGTGCCTTTTGTAGAAGGATGTCTTTTGGCTGAGATGTTTAATTACGATGAAGAAGCCAACACCAGTGACAACTCTTGTATTCCAAAAGTTTTTGGATGTATGGATACTTTGTATGTTGAGTATAACGCACAAGCTAACACGGACAATGCTACTTGTACTACTTTAGTTGTAGAAGGATGTACAGACAGTTTGTATCTTGAATACGATGAACTCTCCAATACTAATGATGGTTCTTGTGTTGTTTTGAAGATTAATGGGTGTACTGACAATTTGTATGTAGAATTTGATGCTACAGCAAACTTTGATAACGGATCCTGTGATGTTCTTATCATTCTTGGATGTACGGATGATTCGATGCTTAATTTCGATGAGAATGCCAATACAGAAGATGGGTCATGCTATATGTTAGTAGAAGGTTGTATGGATCCTGCTTACCTTGAATACAACAGTTTGGCAAATTTTGACAATCAAACTTGTTCGGAACTTGCAGTTGAAGGATGTATGGATTCAAATTATATTGAATACAATTCAGAAGCGAATCTAGACGATGATTCATGTATCGATACGATAATTTTTGGATGTTTGGATAATTTGTATGTAGAATACAATCCACAAGCAAATAGTTCTGATAGTTCATGTGAAGTACCGGTTGTTTTAGGTTGTACGGACCCAACTATGTATAATTATTATGAATTTGCAAATTCAGACAACGGTACTTGTTTTAGCTTATCAGACTTTACACTAAACCCTCAAGACTATCAATTCAATATGTCAATAACAGCACAGATTGAGTATTCTCAAGGGCTGTTTTCAACCAATACAAACGATTCGATTATTTTAATAAGCTCTGTTACTGGTCAAGTAAGCGGATTTGCGAATATGGAATTGGTTCCCTTCGGCGTAAACACTTACTATGCCTTTATTACGGCATATTCTAACCAGCTGTCCGACGAATTAATTGTTTACGTAACTTCCTCTTATCTCGAAGGTAATTCTGCAATTGTTGATACCTTGAATTTTATTCCGAACTCAATGCTTGGGTCTATTTCCAGTCCATGGGTGTTCTCCTTAGACAATTCTTCTGAAAACTTTGGATGTACAAATTCAAATGCATCCAATTACAACAGCGATGCCTTGATCAATGACGGCTCCTGTATTATTTTAGGTTGTTCAAATCCGAGTTTTATTGAATACAGTGCTGAAGTAACCCATGACAACGGATCTTGTAGCTCGAGCTGGCAGTCGGCCTACGATTCTCAATTAATTGAGCTCAACACGATAAATAATTCGCTCTTAGAAGCCAATTCGACCATCTCTAATCTTGAAGATTCATTGGTAAATACGCTTTCAAATGCAAATGAAAATCTAATTTTGATCGATAATTTACAAGTGCAAATCCTCAATTTAGAATCTTCTGGTGGTACAGAATCTTCTTTAGTTGATTATTTCATTCACCTCCCAGAAGGTTGGAGTTTCTTCGGATACAATTGCTTCGATTCTATTGATCTAAGTTTAGCATTTGAAGAGGTTGCCGAAAAGGTTATTATTATAAAAGATCAAAACGGGGAGGTATATCTTCCAGAATTTAATTTTAATAGTATTGGCGATTTATTTTATGCTGAAGGATATCAAATTAAAACCTATGAAGAAATTACAGAATTTCAATTTTGCAAAGTATTAATTTCTGAGGAGTAATGCTCCTCAGAAATTAGCTGTATTATTTATGAATCTATTACACCGTATAAATATTGACCTACTATAACAACCTACTATTGCTGGCTTTTATTCTCCCAATGCTTCTTCATGGACAAGAAGTAGATTGGGAGACATCGCCCAGTGCTTATGAATATTCTATGTCGATTACCTGCGTTGTTGTCAATCAAGATTCTGAATATACTACGGATGATGTTTTAATTGGTGTTTTTGCTTCTGATGAAACTTGTGTTGGTTCAGGCGCTACAAACACTTATTTTCCACCTATTTCTGCAAACTTAGGCTTTGTAACCGTTTTTGGTAACCAACTTCAAGAAAATTACACCCTAAAGGTCCTTATTGGTGAAGTGGTTTACCCCGCAGGAAATTTAGCTTTTGAGGCGAATGGTATTTTAGGTACTTTTGATGCTCCACTTGTCATTACACCTTCTTTTACGGGTTGTACAAATGAATTGGCTTTAAATTACAATCCAGTAGCTTTAGAGGACGATGGGTCTTGTGTTTTAATAAATGAAGGCTGTACAGATCAAGATGCTTTTAATTACGAACCCAACGCAAATACCAACGACGGTTCTTGTATTCCTAAATACTTTGGTTGCTACAATAGTAATTATTTAGAGTTTAATGAAAATGCTAATTCTGGAGTTCAAGAAGACTATTGCCTTACCGAAATTAGTTATGGTTGTGTGAACGATTGTTATGTTGAATACGATTCTTTGGCAAATATTGACAATGGCAGTTGTGTTACTTCATGGAAAGCGGCTTATATAAGCGCTGTAACAAATGCTCAAGAAGTAAATGTAATTCTGCAAATTGATTTGGTTGAAAGCTGGAATATTATCGGCTTTACAAAACCTGAATCGATAGATGCAGCAACGGCATTCAATTGTATCCTAGATGAACTCATTGTAGTGAAAGACAACTCAGGCAGCATATTTTTACCTTCCTATTCTTTTAATGGCATCGGAAACCTTATTCCTGGTATGGGTTATCAAATTAAAATTACCGATTCGATTAGTAGTTTTAGTTTTTGTGACTGATGTATTTTACCTAATTTTTTTTGGTTCTGTGCTGCGCTCTTTCGCATTAATTAAAATATCCTCTAAATATTCTATTTGAATTAGAGAGGTATGCGTAAATGAAAGGTGCTTTTTGAAATAGGGTTTCTCAGAATCCACGATTTGATATTTTTAATACTACGGATCAATCTATTTCTGCTTGAGTTTCCTGAGCAGATTCAAACATTATTTTTCCTCTTAAGCATAGAAGCCTCAATCAAGGGAGCCTATTTAAATATGCATCTTTAAATAGTGGAATGTTTTACCTTAATACCCTCTAGTCTTTACCAACTCTTCAATGTCACGATAGGAGCGCGCAAATCGAAACTAATTAAACAGCTAGAAGAATTATACATGTTGGTTAGCTGTGGTGCTTGAATATCGGAATAATTTTAATAAAATTTGATGATTCTATATTTGGTGTATTAATTCGACAGAACCCAGAACCTCTTTTGTAGTTTTATTTGCTTACAAGTCACACTATAGTTATGTATTATTCCATTATAAGACTTCGTGTTTCCTTGAAATTTTCGCCTTTTATATGGAGCAGATACATACTATTAGAGTCTGTCTGCACCGGGAGAACGATTCTTTGGTTTTCAACGGTAGCAGTTTTCAAAATTAGCTTTCCAAGAATATTGTAGATCTCAAGGTCTACATGTTCATTAGCCGGTAATCCGGTGATAAAGAATTCACCAGATGTAGGGTTGGGGTACAAGCGAATATTTTTGCTTATGAATTCTTTATTCACTAAACTCGACGTTAATTCACCAAAGGCCTGAATCTCAAATAATGAATGTCCCCATTGGGTAGCTCTTTGAAGACCTTCAACTCGTATATATCTTGCATTAATTTCTGGGTAAAACAGGTCATTTCCACCGTTGGCATTTGTATCATGGACAATCTGAATCCAATTTGCATTGTCTTCTGACACTTCTAGAGTGTATTCCGATGAATAAGCTGATTCCCATGCCAAAGCAATCACGTCTAAATGATAAAGTTCAAGCAGATCAACAATAATGTATTGCGGATTTGAAAATTGCGAACTCCAACGTGTGCTGAAGTTTCCGTCAACTGCATTTTCTGCCGGGTGTTCAAAACTTTCAATTGAGGAAGCACTTACAGGTTTTTGGTAGCAAAGATTCGTACTAATTTGCTCTGTAGTATCAGCAACTAGCAGGCTTGTCGAAAGCGCGTTATTAGATTCGATATGTTCTGTTATTTCAGCATTGCTGTCAATTGTGGCAGTAACTGTATAGCTAATATTCTCTGTGGGGACCCATAATGGAGTTTCAGAAACCCCTTGATTAGCACCTACTAAAATTGATCCTCCTACAAATAAAGTATCATCAATAGTTGTATTAGAACTAACTTCAGATCCGTTTACCTCAAACATAAGTTTTACAGACGTCCCGGGCATCATATCCTGAGTACCCTGGTTTTTTACCAAAGCAAGGAATAAAACAGAGTCGCCCATTGAAGGGTATCTAGGGTAACTAAAGATACGAGTGATCTCCAGATCCGGAGCGGCTGTGCCTGTGGTAATTGTAAAAGGCACAGATTCAGTGAGCACGTCTGAGGATCCGCCTGCGTGGGCTATATAATCTCCTACGGCAATTTCGTATCCATCGTTTTCTGGGTTAAAATAATAGAGCTCGTTTGCAGTTAAAGTGAATGTGACTGTTTTTGTTTCACCGGCTTGGAGTGCTATTTTCTCGAAGCCTTTAAGTTCTTTTTTTGGCATCCATAGGGACGCAGCATTGTTTTCCAGATACAATTGAACAACTTCTTCGCCGGCTAATGTTCCTGTATTTTGTACATCCACACTTACCGTTATTGGTGTTCCTGCAGTAAAGGTGGATGAAGCTATTTGAATGTTATTGTAGGCAAATGTGGTATAGCTTAGCCCGTGTCCAAATGCAAATTGGGGTGTTATGCCAAGTTCATCATAATAGCGGTATCCACCGTTGTAATCGTCCGAAAAATCATCATTCCACAACGGCATTTGGGCGTCGTTTACCGGCATGGTAACCGGAAGTTTTCCGCTTGGATTGTAAGCTCCGTAGATCACATCCGCAATTGCATTTCCTCCTTCCATTCCGGGGTAAAAAGCATACAGAAATCCTTTGATATCAGCTATGGCATTAGGAACGGCACAAATTCCTCCACTTTTAATTACTACGATTACGTTTGGATTTACTTTTGCCAGTTCTTTAATTAGTTCTTGTTGCATTCCGGGTAATTCTACTGATCCACCGGTCCGATCCACCGGTCCGGGATGGTAGTTTTCGCCCTCTTGAGTCTGATCTAAACCACCAACAAAAATCACGTAGTCTGAAGAACTTGCAATGGCTCTTGCTGCCGCGAATCCTGAGGTATCTGAATTGTTAATTTGACAACCCATTGCATATTGGATCTGTGCATCGGGTATTTTGTTTTGAATTCCCTGATAGGGTGAAATCGCATAGGGCGGGTCTACCCAGCTGCTACCAAATCCATCGAGTTGTGCTACTTTAGCACTTGGACCAACTATGGCCACGGTTTTCGTTGGGTCTGTGATCGGGAGTATGTTAGCTTCATTTTTGAGTAAGACGATAGCTTCACGACCTGCTTCTAATGCCACTTGCTGATGCTCCGGAGTGTTTGCTCCAACAAAGGGATTTCCTTCAGGGAAATTGTCCATCATTCCTGAGAGGTATTTTACCCTCAACACTCTTCGTATTGATTTATCCAGATCGGCATCAGTAATCTCTCCTGAGTTGTAGAGGTTTAGGAGATTGTTTTGATATTGTGAGGGTTGGCCTGATACAACCATTTCTAGATCGCATCCTGCTTTTAGGGCTTTTTTAGCGTCAAAAACCGATCCCCAGTCAGAAATCACATAAAATGGGAAACCCCATCGGTCGCGAAGTACATGCGTAAGTAAATCGCTGTTTTCGGCACATTTATCGCCATCAATACGGTTGTATGCATTCATTAAGGAAAGCGCTCCGGCGTCTTGTATTACCCGACGAAAGTTGTATCCATAATGTTCCATCATTTGGCGGTAAGACATGTTATGATTTACCTGGTGTCTGTTTGCCTGCTTATTAACGCCATTGAAATGTTTAATGGTTGCAATGGTTGGGTTTTCTTGTATTCCTTTGATCAGATCTATGTTTATGTGCGCACAGAGAAAGGGATCTTCTCCACCTGTTTCGGGGCTTCTACCGTTTCTCGGGTCGCGGCAGAGGTCAAGTGCTGGTCCGAGCTGCTGGTGTTTTCCATAGGCATGAAACTCTTTTCCCATAACGCGTCCAACCTCATGGGCTAGCTCGCGATTCCATGAGGCTGCAATTGCGATTCCCGTAGGCAATGCTGTAGCATCAACAAATCGAACACCGTGAGGACCATCAGATACCGTAAATCCAGGAATGTTAAGTTCGGTGTTGTCTTCTGTAGACCACATGTCTTGACCATGGAGTTGTTTGATCTTTTCAGACAAAGACATAGCGTCTATTTTCTCTTGGATGATTTGCTCAAGAGGGTTTTGAGCGATGCTGGAAAATCCGATCAGTAAAAGGGCGCTGAGGATTAATTTTATTCTATTGAATTTATACATGGGGAAAATTGGTTTGCAATTGCGAGACATTCATAAGGCAGATGGATCTGTTAAATTTGCACCTACTTTTTAAGAATGACTCGATATTGGTTCAGTTCTACGTTTTTTAGTTAAAGAGGCGACTCTATAGACTAGTAGAATTCTCATGATTAATGCTTTCTCAAAACTACTTTAATAGGGCTACAATAACAATAGGTAGCTTGTAAAAAGTGGATTATTAAATGCAAGTTATTAATCTAAATAATTGATTGATATGGTTTTAGTCGAAAAATAGAAAGTTAAATCAGTGGGTTTTAAATCAAATTATTGAGCCAGATAGTCGTGTGTTTAATACCCTAATGTGTAGATCTTTTATCCTAAAACACATCTGTTAGATGGTTTTTATCATCTTTTCAAAATTTTCTTTATCAATTGATGATTTATTAATTGCGGCTCTGTAATTGTATATTGTATTTACAGAATATCTTAAGATTTTTGCGATTCTTGAGCTGTTTGTAATACTCAATTTAATGAGTGCCAGGATTCGTAATTCAGTATTTAGAGTAGTTTTATCTGCTAGTTCAATTTGTTTTTCCGGTTTTAACAGCTTGTTTACTTCGGTCACAAAATTTGGATAAATATGTAAAAATGAACGGTCAAAGTTTTTGTTGAATATTTGAAGTTCTTCATCTATAAACTGTTTTGATTCAGCTAGTTTTAGTAGTGCATCCGTTTGGTTTGAGTTCACATATTTTCGAACCAATTTTCTGTACACATCTAATTTGGAAATATATTCAGAATAGAGATTTAAAAAGTTTCCTATATAATGCACTTTAATTTTATCGACCTCTGAAAGCTCTAGATATAATTTTTTTAGATCTTCATTGGAATTATTTAGCTTAGTATTAAACTCCTTGAGTTTTTTATTTGCTTTTCTCAATTTATTTCTAGTGACAGAAACGTTCTTAATTTGTTTAAGAATATAAAATACAGCTACTAATAATAAACTCGCCAAAATGCTTATAAAAAGGAGTGAATTCTGCAGTTTATTTTTCTGTTTTGCATTTTTCTGCTCATAAGCTTTTGTAATTAAAGGCATACTTTTAGCGATATAAACAAATCGTATTTGAGAGCTGTAAAACTTAGCATCATCGTAAGAAAAATTTATATATCTATGTGCTCTGTCAACATCCCCTTCTGCAAACAAGATCATTGCCAAAATACCCATTGAGGCATTGTCCTTCACAGCGGCTTGAATATCTGATATAGCTGAAAGAATTAAATATTCTTTTTGTTTTGCAAATTCACCATTCCATTCATACAATAAAGATCTCTCAAACGTAACTAATGCAAATTCTCTGGAACCCTTATCAATATTTTCCAGCCTTTGCGTATTAATTTCTAATGCCTCTGCTATGTTATGGCTATCTCTGTATTGCTTTTCTTTAAGTCTTAAAGATTCTTGTGTGTTTGGCTTTAACCGAGTGTATAATGAATCTTGATAGGCTGTATAAAGTTCAGTATAATTTAACTTACTT
>Ga0233444_10002398_pt1 | contig 19816 bp, 15 predicted proteins | sample SI_124_October20_6_FD_182792 | JGI IMG/M metagenome (GOLD analysis project Ga0233444, IMG submission 182792) | Seawater microbial communities from Saanich Inlet, British Columbia, Canada - SI_124_October2016_10_MG | ecosystem: Environmental > Aquatic > Marine > Inlet | place: Canada: British... | reverse complement strand
ATTTTCAATCAAAAGGCAAAATATTATGACTCCAGACAAAAAAGTAGTAAAGTTCAACAGCCCTATGCATGCTTTGAACTTTATGGATCAAAATGGATGGTCTTATGTAGAACAGGTAGCTGTTCAGACAGGAGAGACTACTACATATAAGTATTTGATGATAAAAAATTAAAATAATTTAAAATAGACCGTGTAATTCGGCATCTATTCCAGAAATTATTTTCCCCAAATCCTCCTGGTTTTCGTTGAAATGATTATTGTCAACATCGATTATCAGGAGTTTTCCTTTGTCGTATGTCGATATCCAGGCCTCATACCTTTCGTTAAGTCTCTTTAAATAGTCTAGCCTAATACTTTCTTCATACTCTCTTCCTCTAGTTTGAATATTTTGAACCAATTTTGATACGGATGCACGTAGGTAAATTAGTAAATCTGGTGCTTTAACAAAGGATTCAATTAGATTGAAAAGACTAAAGTAGTTCTCAAAATCTCTTGTGGTCATTAACCCCATAGAATGAAGATTTGGAGCAAAAATATAAGCATCTTCGTAAATGGTTCTGTCTTGTATTACTGTCTTAGAACTATTTCTTATTTCTTGAGTCTGGGTAAAACGGCTATTCAAATAATAAATCTGAAGGTTAAATGACCATCTTTGCATTTCGTCGTAAAAGTCCATTAGATATGGATTATCGTCTACATCTTCAAAATGTGTATCCCAATTGTAATGTTTTGCAAGTTGACCAGTAAGAGTAGTTTTTCCGGCACCAATGTTTCCTGCGATAGCTATGTGCATTCCCTTTTAATTTTAGCTAACTAAAGTAGAAAATAGGAATTAAAAAAGAGCATATGTTAATAACTTTTGTTGGCAATTATTTGGATATGAAAATTGAATTTGCGTAAGAATTACCCTTATGTATGCCTATTATTTCTTCCTGACATTGAACGATTTTATCATAGCTATTTGTTTGGTAAATAGTATCTAACTTATAGTCTAAATAATTGTAGTTTACTATAAAATTACCATCATAGCCTATTAGATTTCCTTCTTTAATAATAAGCCCATTAGTCGCCTTAAGTTTTATTGTATTTAACAATGATCCATATTGGTCTAATACAATTATTTGGTTTGAAGTAACCCCATAAAGTTTTTTGTTTTTTTCTAGGAGTTTCAATATAGGGAATTGCATGTTTGGAAGAATAACTGAAAGATTTCCACTTTTAAATACTACTTCTGCTTGATGATTTATTTTTACAACTTCATTTACATCAATATCATATAGCCAAATTCCATTGTCAAAATTGCTGTTTGAAATACAACTTGTTTGGTACAGTCCTAACTCGTTTAGAGAAATTTCACTTTTTTGTAAAGACAAAGTATTGTCTAGAGCTAGTATTATTCCTTGGTCCTTGTAGAAAAGTAAAGGCCTCAAAGGATTACTTATGTCTAATTGTGTTATGTTTCCAAGTAGTTTGTTGCTGTAGTTGTATAGCAGAACCCCTTCTTTATTAAACTTAACAAGGTTGTCTTTATTAATGTGGTAGATAAATCCGTACTGATCAAGCTCAATCTTTTCACTTTTAGAGAATAATTTGAATGGTTTTTCATTAATATTTTGTGCATTTGAAGTGTTAAATATTAATAATAAAACAAAAAGCTTAGTTACTATTTTCCATTGCCAATATCTCATTTATTTTATCCTTATTTTCATTTATTCTTAGAATTTTGTTCTGACCACCTAATTTATTTTGACCTTCTAACCAGTTGTAAAAAGTGTTTTTTGAAACTTCCTTGATAACTGGTTTATCAAGAGGATAATTATTTTCTCTTTTAGATTTATAGTCAATATTAACTTTTTGAAGCTCCAAATCTAAAATACTACTAAATTTCGATAAATCATTGGGCTTTTTACAGAACTCGATTATCCAGTAATGAAATCCAATGGACTTATTGTTGTTTTTAAAAACAGGAGCTACAGTATATTCTCTAATGGTACAAAAACATTTTTCGGATGCTCTATTAATAGCTGTTTCTACATGTTGAATCATTAGTTCTTCCCCTGCAATATTTATAAACTGTCTTGTTCTTCCAATTACTTTAATCTTAAACGGATTTAAAGATGTAAAAATTATAGTATCCTCTAGTCTATACCGCCATAGACCTCCATTAGTAGAAATTACAACTTCATATGGTGTATTTAACTCAACGTCTTCTAAACTCAACGTCAAAGGTTGATCTTCTTTCCAATTATCTTTGGAAATAAATTCGTAATATATTCCGTAGTCAAGCATTAAAAGCATGTCGTCTGCATCGTTTTCAGATTGCAATCCAAAAAAACCTTCCGTTGCGTTGTAGTTTTGGTAAAAGTTAATTTTTTTACTGCTTATAGATTGAAAGTTTTTTTTGTAGGGAGCTATATTCATTCCTCCATGAAGATATAATTCTAGGCTGGGCCAAATTTCATGAATGTAATTAATATTGTTTTCTTTTATCACTTCCATCATAATAATTAAAACCCACGATGGAACCCCAGCAATAATTTGCACATTATCTTTTGAAGAATTCTTCACAATATAATTTAATTTCTCTGCCCAGTTTTTTTGCAAAAGGCTTTTTACTTTATTTGGGGATCTTCTCCATTCACACCACCATGGTAAATTCTTCATGATGATGGCTGATAAATCCCCAGAAATAGACTTGTCGTTACCTGGTAAATGTTTCTCATTTCCGCCCATTATCAAGTGTTTTCCAGAAAACAGTTGTGTATTTGGATTGTTTCGATAATAAATTGCCAATAAGTCCTTTCCCCCTTTGTAGTGGCATTTTTTTAAAGAATCTATGGTTATTGGAATATGTTTAATAGTATTACTACTTGTTCCAGATGATTGGGCAAACCATTTTACTTTTCCAGGCCAAAGAACATTAGGTTCTCCATTTTTTGCTTTTTTGATAAATGGCTCAAAATCCTCGTATTTTCTTAGAGGAATTACTGATTTAAAACTACTTGTATTATAAACAGAGCTAAAGTTGTTTGAAATCCCAAACTGAGTTGACTTTGCAGAACTAATTAAATTGGAAAGTGTTTGTTTTTGAACAATTTCAGGATTGGATTTGAAATTTTCAATTTCAACCATCCTCCCTTTTAGATACCAAGAAAAAAAATTATTTAAAGGCTTTCCAATTGATGAAATCATTGGAATTATCTATTAACCAAAAAATATTAATCCGGCAATAATAATTAAGGCAATTGAGACATATATGTAACCAATGATGCCTGTACTTCCGTGAAAATTTTTATCTGATGACATTGTTTTTTTTTACAAATATATAATCATATTAGAAAATTCTTATTTCAAATGGGAATATTGTTTGATATTTATCTTTAAAATATGGACTTTTGACAGATTTTTTAAAGATAGAATTTATATTGTTTATATATTCCATCGCTTCATTACTGCTTTTAGTCCCAATTTCTAAAGAAGATAAAATTTCTAATAACTCATCATTTTTTCTTTCAGGTAAATGAACTAATTTGACTTTATTATTTTCTATACCAACCTTATCAGCGGCAAATTCTATAGCAGATTGCAAACTCCCCATTTCGTCTACTAGTTCTAGGTCTAGTGCTTCTTCCCCAGACCAGACTCTTCCCATTGCAATTTTATGAACATCACTTTTTTTAAGACCGTCTCTTCCCATCGCTACTTTGGTAATGAAGGTGTCGTAAATCTGGTCAACTCCTTTTTGGAAAGTGGCCAATTCTTTTTTGTCTAATGCATCAAACATAGTGAATGCAGCATGTTCATTGGTTTCCACTCTGTCAAAAGTAATTCCGATTTTATTATTAAACATTCTTCCCAAGTTAGGAATCATGCCAAATACACCAATCGATCCAGTTATTGTATTAGGCTCTGCAAATATTCTATCAGCACCGCATGATATATAATATCCACCAGAAGCCGCTAAATCTCCCATAGAGACTATTACAGGTTTATTTTCTTTTGTTTTTTCTAAAGCTCTCCAAATTACATCTGAAGCTAGTGCACTTCCACCAGGTGAATTAACTCTTAAAACAACTGCTTTAATTGTGGAATCATTATTTGCTTTGTTGATTGCCTTAACTATTGTAGTAGAACCTATATTTCCATCGGAACTTTTACCGCTAACTATAGTGCCAACTGCGTATACAACTGCAATATTCCCTTTTTTACTTCCAAAACCTGATCCTATAGCCATGGGATTTTGCATTAGATTTTTGTCTAGATACTTTTTGAAAGAAATACTGTGAATCTTTTCTTCATTACTTACGCCAATATTTTTTCTAATTATAGAGTCTAGTTGATCTTCGTAAATCAAATCATCCACTAGCTGATGATTCAAACTTCCATCGGCATTATAGCTGTATAATGAATCTGCAATTTCATTTAAGCTCTCTAAGGAGATATTTCTAGAATCTTTAATGTTATGCGTCATATTTTGCCAAATATCATCCAATAATTTCTTTATTTGAAGCTTATTTTCTTTACTCATTTTTTCATACATAAAAGGCTCTACGGCCCCTTTAAATTTATTTCCTTTGCCTCTTATTATTTGCACATCAACATCCAATTTGTCTAAAGCCTTTTTAAAGAACATCACTTCGGATCCAAGACCTCTAAAATCAACCATTCCTTGAGGATATAAATAAATTTTATCAGCGACACTATTTAGATAAAATGCACCCATCGAATAAGTTTCATCATAGGCAATTATAAATTTTCCAGAATTTTTAAAGTCATTAAGAAAGTTTCTTAAATTATCGATGGTAGATAATCCCATATTTACATTGGGAATCCTCAAAACTATTCCTTTTATTTTTTCATCTTTTTTTGCTTTTTCTAGAACCTTTCTAATTTGATGAATTCCATAGCTTTTGGAGATTGGATTGTTAAAGTCATTGGTAGTTGCTATTCCACTTCTTTCGTCAATCTTAAAATTTAGATTTAGTTCTAAATAAGAGTTGTCATTTATCTTAAATTCTTCTTTTTCCATAAAAGACCCAGCGACAGAAAAAATAACTAGATTAATAAGGACAATAACAAATGCACTTAAAACAACATAGGCAAGAATCGATGCCCAAAAGGATCTCCAAAATGGTCTCATAACAATGAATTTAATTTTTTGTAAAAATATGAATAATAATTCTTTATAATTGCAGAAATAGACAGGGGATTTTAAAATTCACCTTATTTGTTTAAATAGTTTTTAAATTTTTGTTTAAAATGGAGGAACATAGCGTTGTAATTTCTTTAGGAACTAATCTTGGAGACAAATTACAAAACTTAATAAATGCATTAAGAGATATTGAAGGTTTTGGAAAAATCATAAATAAGTCTAGAATTTTCTGTTCCGATCCATGGGGATACGATTCTAAAAATGAGTTTCTTAATATGGGTATAGTTATTAAAACTTCTTTGGATCCGGTCCTTCTTCTTAATAAACTTAAAAGTATAGAAAAAAAAATGGGTAGAGACCCTAAGATGGCACAAAGTTATCAAGACAGATTAATTGATTTAGATATATTAATTTACGGCGGACTTAGAATAGATAATGAAGAACTTTCTATACCTCACCCTAAAATTAAAGAAAGAAAATTTTCATTACTTATTCTTAAAGACTTATTCGATAATGAGTACATTCCAGACTTAAATGACTCACCTGATAAAATGCTTTTAAAATGTGTCGATGAGTCAAATGTAGTTTTATATAATGAAAAATAAATATATAGCCATTGAAGGAAGCATAGGGGTTGGTAAAACAACTCTAGCGAAATTTCTTGCCAAACATTTTAATGGGACACTTTTATTGGAAGAGTTTACTGAAAACAAGTTTTTAAAATTATTTTACCAAACAAAAGATTATGCATTCCATTCTGAAATGCAATTTTTATTGGACAGAAGTTTGCAAATGAATACTTTTTTTGACCAAGATCACCCAATAGTTTTTTCAGATTTTCACATTGAGAAAAGCTTGGTATTTTCTAAGATGAACCTGTCCAAATCCAATTATTCAATAGTTAAAAATATTCATCAAAGTTTATTCGAAAATTTTCCTAATCCTGATTTGTTGATTTTTCTAGATTCAGGAATTGAACATGTTACCAAAAATATCAATGCAAGAAATAGAGACTTCGAAAAAGAATTAGGAACTGAATATTTAGAGAATCTAATTCAAAACTATAATATTTGGTTAGATAAATTAAAAGTCCCAATAATTAAAATAGATGCTCAAAGCATACACTATGACAATGAGGAATTGTTATTAAAAAACTTATCTTCTTTATTGAAAAATGCTCTTTCATAGGTATTTAAAGCTTAAATTCTTTTAGTTGTCAACAATTTAGAGTTCCTATTTTTACATATTCTAGCTTTTTTTTTATAAAATAAAGTCCTTATACTTGCATCAACTTAAAAGTGGATTAAACAAATTCTAATGAAAACCAATAATTTTAACCTCAACTACATTGCCATAGTAGCATTGTTTTTTACAATTTTCTCTAGCTGTTCTATGATTAAAGAAATAGAATATGAAGTGACCCAAGACCCTTTACACATGAAAGGTGGAGATGTAACTCTTCAGATAAATGGAAAATTTATTGAAAAAGGCCTTAATGCAAAAGCTGTGGCCGAAATTACTCCTATATTTTTCTGCAAGGACGGAAATGAGATACCATTTAAAACTGAAATTTACCAGGGTCCAAAAGCTGCAGGTAATGGGAAAGTAGTTCCTTCTACAGGACTGCAATTCTCTTACACAAGTACCATTCCATACCAAAAAAGTATGGATGAAGGTGAAGTAAAGGTTAAAGTCCTAGTAAAAATGGGTAGTAAAACAGAAGATATCATGAGTCCTAAGATTGCAGATGGAACGATTATCACATCAAAACTAATTGTTTTAGACGATCATGTAATTAGCTCTTCAGAATGTAACTTTAAAAGAATAAATTCTTTCTCAAAATCAGCAACAATTAATTTTAGTAAAGGAAAGCATAATATTTCTTCAAAAGAATTGAGGGATTCTGATGTCAAAGACTTATTAAGTTTTATTTCTAGCTCTATGGATGAAGGTTCTAGAATAGAAATTAAATCTATACAGATTAGTTCATTTGCATCACCTGAAGGAGAAGTTGATTTAAATGATAATTTAGCTCTGGACAGAGGAAATAGTACCATGAAGTCTTTAATTTCTAAATCTAGAGGAATGAAATTTGATTTAGGAAAAGAATCTTCCTTTTATAATGTTGTTTCAAAGGGAGAAGATTGGGAAGGATTTAAAACTGAAGTTTCTAAAACTGATAATGAAGACAAAGATTTAATTCTTAGAGTTTTACAAATGACACCAGACTTAAACAAGAGAGAAAAAGAAATAAGAAACATGGCAAAATCTTATGCATTTTTAGAGAGAAAAGTTCTTCCTCAGTTAAGAAGATCTATTATTACAGTTATTTACGATCAAGTTGGTTATAGTGATGATGAACTTAAGAGCTTAGTTGCTACTAATCCTGATACACTCTCTTTGGAAGAGATTATCCAGGCAACATTGAATGAGCAAGACATGAATACCCAACTTAAAAATTATAATAATGCTGCAAGAATCTATCCTAATGATTGGAGAATAAAGAACAACAAAGGCTACGTTATGTACATGATGGGAGATAATGATGGAGCAGCAAAATCTTTTGAAGAAGCTCTTGCAATTACAGACAACAAGATAGTTAGTAATAATGTTGCTGCAGTTAAGCATATTGCAAATGGTAAATCCACGGACGAGATTAAATCTTTATTAGAGTCCTCCAACACTACTGAGTCAAAATATAATATTGGTCTAATTCAAATTGAAGAAGGTAAATACGAAGAATCAATTACATCGATGGGAGATACGAAGTCTTACAACTATGCTTTAGCCAACATTCTTGCTGAGCATTACGACGCAGCTTCAGATGCTATTGATGATTTAGATCTTAAAGATGCTAAGTCTTACTATCTCAAAGCCATTATTGGTGCAAGAACTTCAAATACAGAAATGGTAATGGAGAATCTTAAAATGTCTTTTGAAAAAGATGCCTCATTGAAAGATAAGGCTAAAAAAGATAGAGAATTTATAAAGTTTTTTGAAAACTCTGATTTCCTTGCAATGTTTTAGAAAATAAGTTTTAATTATTTATTTCAATGGAGGACTTAGTCCTCCATTTTTTTTTCAACCCGGTAAGGAAAACTTTTTCTAACTACTAAAGTATTTCCAAAAACCTTTTCAAGCTTCATCTTTGAAAAAACAGCGTTGTTGTAGTCTTGAAATTTCCCAGAATATAAAAATACATTTGGAGCTATATATTCGTCAAATAAAATCATTTCTGGGAAATTGGATATGAATTTTTTTCTTATTTCTCTAACTTTATCTGTTTTTTGACTAACAAATAATTGAACAGTATATCCATTGTATTTCCCTTTTTCAGATAAATAATTATTTATAGAGTCAATTTTAGAATCTTTATTTTCGGCTAAAACACCTTTACTAGACAGGTAGTACAATGACTTGGTATATGTACTATCTACCACTTTAATGGAATCACTATTAATTAATTGTAATAATTCAGTGGATTGAATATTTAAACTGTCAAGAGCTTCTTTTTTTGGATACAATGTCCAGTCATCTTGTGAATGAAAAGTAGAGCTAATTATTATCGTTATGTAAAAAAGATTTTTTTTCATATTAAATTGTCATTTACAAATCTAAACAAAACTATTTATTGCATTTTAACCTTATTGTTTAGCTTTTTAAACCTATCTCCAAACAAATTATTTAGAAACATTCTAAATTAAGATATTTTGATGACAATTCTTAAAACAATGTGGTCTAAATTATTTTGACATATTACATTTGCTCAAGCTTTTTAAATGCATTAATTTTTATACAATTTAAATGGTAAATAAACTTATTAAGTTTTCAGTTAAAATTAGTCTGACATTGGTGATGGCTTTTGCCACACTAACATTCTTTTCACAAGACGGTGAAAAGTTATTTAAGGCCAACTGTGCATCGTGTCACAACCCTGTAAAAAATGCAACCGGTCCAAAAATGCAAGGTGTATTGCAAAAGTGGACAGATGCTGGTGAAGAGGAATTAATCTATGAATGGGTCTCTAACCCTTCAAAGCTTTATAATAGTGGGAAATCTAAAATGGCAAAAGCTATATGGGACTGGTCTCCAACTGCAATGACCCCACAAGGACATTTATCTAGAGAAGAAGTAGAATCAATATTTACTTATGTAGATAATTATGCACCACCCGTTGCAGCAGTTGGAGGTGGAAGTTTAGCGTCTAATGATACATTGTCTAATAATTCTGATTCTTCGGATTATTGGTGGTGGATAATTTCATTTATTTTAGTATTTGTCTTGTTTGCTATTCTTGGAGTAAGAAGAGAATTAACTGCAGCAGTTGCTGCTAAAGAAGGAAAAGAATTTGATTCTACCAGTACTTTTGCAACTAATGCCCGTGATTGGCTTCTAAGAAATTGGTTTGTAACTATGTTATTGATTGTTGGGGTTGCACTTTTTTCTGGAATTGAGCTATTTGGAAGAGCTTATCAATTGGGAGTCTATGAAGATTACATGCCTTCACAGCCTGTAGCTTATTCACATAAACTTCACGCAGGAAAAATGGGTATTGAGTGTAAGTATTGTCATCATTCGGCAGAAAAATCAAAACATGCCGGTATTCCATCTGTTAATGTATGTATGAATTGTCATGCAATAGTTCACGAAGGCCCTGAGTATGGCACTGAAGAAATAGATAAAATACATAAAGCTGCCGGCTACAACAAAAATAAGCAGGCATATAATCTGGATGAATTCGGAGATAGAATGGAGGAGCCAATAGTTTGGAATAAGGCCCATAACTTACCAGACCATGTTTACTTTAGTCACGCCCAACACGTTCATACTAATACTGCCAATATTGACTGCAGACAATGTCATGGCCCTGTTCAGAATTACACACTTGGAAGAGTTTCTACGATAGATGAAGTTAATGCATATGCAGCTACGGATGAGGGAATGGAGAAAGGGCTAATTCAATTGACTAAACCACTTCTAACTATGGGTTGGTGTATAGAGTGTCACAATAAAAAAGAGATTGATTTAACAAGTTCTGGGTATTATGAAGAAATTCATAAAAGAATTAAATTGAGAGCAGACGTAAATAATAAGATTTTTGAAGATGATAAGGTGACAGTGAAAGAATTAGGAGGTTGGGAATGTGCAAAATGTCATTATTAAATTTACTTATAAATAGTTTATGAGCAAAACAAAAACATATTGGAAAGGTTACTCGGAGAAACATCAAACTCCAGAATTTTCTATTTCTAGTCAAAAAGAATTTCAAAATGATGTGCCAGTAGATGAATTTTTAGCTTCAGACGGTATTGATGATTTAAAGACGGGAAGAAGAGATTTCTTAAAATTTATGGGGTTTAGTGTAGCGGCAGCAACTCTTGCTTCTTGCGAATCGCCTGTCATAAAATCTATACCTTACGTCAATAAACCAGAAGAGATCACACCCGGAGTTTCAAATTGGTATTCTTCTACTTATTACGACGGAAATGATTTCGCCAATGTTTTAGTGAAATCTAGAGAGGGAAGACCTATATGGCTAAAAGGTAAAAAAGATAGTTTTACACAAGGTGGACTAATACCTAGAGTATCTACATCTATTTTAAATCTATACAATAGTTCAAGATTAAATGGACCATCTGTTAATAAAAGCTCAGAATCTTGGTCTAGTGTAGATAAAGAAATCTTAAAAAAATTAAATAACTTAAGTGATAAAAATGGGAAAGTCAGAATTGTTTCTAATACTGTAATATCACCTTCTACAAAATCGGTTATCCAAGATTTCATTAATAAATTTTCTCCCTCAGAAGATTCTACATCAGGATGTGATATAAAGCATATTGAATATGACGCTCAATCTTATTACGGCATTAGAAAGGCAAATGAAAATATTTTTGGGAAAGGGTTTATTCCAACCTATGATTTTACAAAAGCCAAGACTATCGTATCAATAAATGCTGATTTTATATGTAATTGGCTACTTCCTGCGAAGTTTTCTACAGATTTTAGTAAAGCAAGAAAGCCTGAGAATGGATGGATGTCTAAACATTTTCAGTTTGAGTCAATTCTTTCTCTTACTGGAGCTAATTCAGATGTGCGTGTAAAAATAAAACCTTCTGAAGAGATATTAGTTGTGTCTTCAATTTTAAACTCCCTAAATAACCAAAATACTAATTCCAGTCTAGACGAAACTACTAAGGAGAAAATTGATTCTGCTGTTAAATCTCTTATTGAAAACAAAGGAAATTCACTTGTTGTAGCAGGGTCCAATGATCCAAATGTTCAAATGCTGGTTAATAAAATAAACTATAAACTAGATAATTATGGTACAACTATTGATATTGATAATGAGATAAACTTATTTAATGGAAACGATGAAATAGTTGACAATTTTCAAAAAGAATTATTAAGTGGTAAAATTGATGGGGTTATTTTTTATGGAGTTAATCCTGTTTATTCAATGTCAAATGGTTCTGAAATATCTGAAGCCATAAGTAAGCTAGATTTTTCTGTTTCGTTTTCAGAATTTATGGATGAAACTGCTTCAGTATGTCAATTTGTTTGTCCTGATCACAATTATTTAGAGTCTTGGTGCGATTTGAATCCAGGATCTAATAACTATTCTTTGCAACAACCTTTGATAAGACCTCTTTACAATACTAGACAAGCACAAGAAAGTTTACTAGTTTGGTCTGGCCTTGCTGAAAGATCTAACGCAGAAAGTCAAGCCTTCTATGATTACATAAGAAAACATTGGATAGATAATTCTATCGGAGACCAATCTTCCTATTCAAGTTTTGCTGATTTTTGGAACTGGACTGTTCACAACGGATTCACCAATAGCACTAAACAACCTGTTCCATCTACTTTAGTTTATAATGATTATCCTATCCAGATTAGTTCTCAAGAAAATATTCTAGATTGGGAATACATAGTTTATCAAAAGGAACTTGGTGTAGGTCATCATGCTGCTAATCCATGGTTGCAAGAACTTCCTGATGCAATATCTAAAATAGTTTGGGATAATTATATAACAATGGCCCCATCTGATTGCTATAAATTATTTGGAATAGATACTTCAAATTCTAAGTCAGCTTGGGATGGTATACATTTAGGACAGGAAGAAAAGGCATTTGTTGCCACACTAAAAGTTAATGGTAAAGAAATTAAATTACCTGTTTATCCTCTTCCAGGACAAACCAGTGGAACTGTTGGAATTTCTATGGGATACGGGCGTGGTGAAAATAATGAAGATATAGGAAATGCAGCTTTTCAGGCTGACGAATATGGTAACCACTTGACAAATTCTGAAGGTGGTTTAGTTCCAATTGGGGCGAACGCTTTTAAATTGTGTAATTTTAAAAATGGCTACCTAAGCTATTCTGGATATGGAGAGGTTCTTGCAACCAATGAAAGGTATTCTCTTGCAGGAACTCAAACCCACCACACAATAATGGGAAGGACTTCAATCGTTAAAGAAACCACTTACGATTTTTGGAAAGACAATCATAAATCTAATCAAGAAGCTTACAATCCAAAAGTAAAGCTTCACAGTCATGCTGAAGGAGGCCACTCTGAAGTTAATGCTACTGAATTTTCTTTATGGGATGAGCATCCCGTAGAACAAGTTGGTCACAGATGGGGTATGTCTATTGACTTGTCTTCATGTAACGGATGTGGGGTATGTATAACAGCTTGTCATTCTGAAAACAATGTTCCGGTGGTTGGAAAAGACGAGGTTAGAAGGTCTAGAGATATGCATTGGCTGAGAATGGATAGGTATTTTTCATCTATTGAAGATGACAATAGAAAAGAATGGGCAGATTCTAATAAGGTAAATGGTGATTTTGATTACGGTAATTTAGAAGTTCCGGAAGAAAACCCCTCTGTTGTTTTTATGCCAATGTTGTGTCAGCACTGCAACCATGCACCATGTGAAACAGTTTGTCCAGTCGCTGCAACAACCCACAGTAATGAAGGTTTAAATATGATGACCTACAATAGATGCATAGGTACAAGATATTGCGCTAACAACTGTCCTTATAAAGTAAGAAGATTTAATTGGTTTAATTACAGAGATTATAAAAAGTTCAAAAACTTTAATCCTAACCAAGACCAGATGGCAAGGATGGTATTAAACCCTGATGTTGTTGTAAGATCAAGAGGAGTCATGGAAAAATGCAGCTTCTGTGTTCAAGGAATTCAAGCTGCTAAATTAGAAGCAAAAAAAGAAGGTAGAAAGATTGTTGATGGAGATGTAATATCAGCTTGTGGAGATGCCTGTCCAAATGATTGTATAACTTTTGGTGATTGGAATGATCCAGAATCTAAAATTCGTGAGGTGTCTGGATCTGACAGAGCTTACCAAGCTCTGGAAGAAGTTGGAGTAAAGCCAAATATATGGTACCAACTTAAAGTACGAAATATTGATGAAGAATTAGCTGAGAATGTCTTATCTGATGAATCACATTCTGAAAGCCATTAATATAAAAAACTGAAATGCATAAAGAATCAGACATAAGGTTACCATTAATATTAGGAGATAAATCCTATAAGGACATTACGGATGATATTATTCGTCCTATTGAAGCTAAACCACCTAAAACCTGGTATATTTTATTAATGATTTCCATTGTTATTGCTCTTTGGGGAATAGGATGCATAGTATATCTTCTAGGAACTGGAGTTGGCTCATGGGGCCTAAATAAAACTGTGGGCTGGGCATGGGATATTACTAATTTCGTTTGGTGGGTAGGTATCGGTCATGCTGGAACTTTAATTTCTGCAGTATTACTTTTATTTAGACAGAAATGGAGATTTGCAATTAATAGAGCAGCTGAGGCAATGACTATATTTGCTGTTTTCATGGCTGGTTTATTTCCCTTAATTCATATGGGAAGATTATGGCTAGGCTATTGGGTTTTTCCACTACCAAACCAATTTGGGTCTTTATGGGTTAATTTTAATTCTCCATTACTTTGGGATGTATTTGCTATAAGCACCTATCTTTCTGTATCTTTAGTTTTTTGGTATATTGGATTAATTCCTGATTTTGCCACCATAAGAGATAGAGTTACTAAGCCAATCTACAAAAAGGTATACAGAGTTTTAAGTTTCGGTTGGACTGGTGATGCAAAAGCTTGGAATAGATTTGAGCAGGTATCTTTGGTATTAGCAGGTCTAGCAACTCCTTTGGTATTTTCTGTTCACTCTATAGTATCATTTGACTTTGCTACATCTGTAATCCCTGGATGGCATACTACAATTTTTCCTCCATATTTTGTTTCTGGCGCGGTTTTTTCTGGATTTGCAATGGTTCAAACTTTAATGTTAATATTAAGAAAGGCATATAAGTTGGAAGCTTATTTACATGTAAAGCATGTAGAATATATGAATATTGTAATTATAGTTACAGGATCAATTGTCGGTGTTGCTTATATTACCGAGCTCTTTGTTTCCTGGTATTCAGGAGTTGAGTATGAATCTTATGCATTTCTTAACAGAGCTACTGGTCCTTATTGGTGGTCTTATTGGGCGATGATGACTTGTAATGTTATTTCTCCACAGCTATTTTGGTTTAAAAAACTAAGAACAAGTTTAATGTTCTCTTTCTTTATGTCTATTATTATAAACATTGGAATGTGGTTTGAAAGATTTGTAATTATTGTTACCTCCTTACATAGAGACTACGTTCCTTCATCGTGGACTTATTTTCATCCAACTTGGGTTGATATTGGTGTATATATGGGAACTATAGGCATATTTTTTGTTTTTTACTTATTATTCTCAAGGTATTTCCCAGTATTACCTATAGCTGAGTTAAAAACTATTTTGAAGTCCTCAGGAAAGAATTACAAAGAAGGTTACGGAAAAGGAAAAGGGTATTGGGATAAACATTCAGCGCATTAAAAATTAATTATGGCAGATAAAGTAATATTCGCAATGTATGATGATGATGACAAGCTAATGGATGGTGCAAAACATCTTGTTGCTAATGATGTTAAAGTCTCCGATGTGTATTCGCCTATGCCTCTACACGGTATTGACTCTATCATTGGAGTTGAACCTACAAGATTAGCTATTACTGCTTTCATGTATGGATTAACTGGAACTATGTTAGCTATAATAGGAATTAGATATATGATGATTGTAGATTGGCCAATGAATATTGGTGGTAAACCAAACTTTAGTTTAAAGGAAAATATGTTGTCCTTTGTGCCCATATTTTTTGAGTTTACTGTCTTATGTGCAGCACATGGAATGGCAATTACTTATTTAATAAGAAACAAAACATTACCTGGAATGCCACCAAGAAATCCAGATCCAAGAACAACGGACGACAAATTTGTTATGGAAATTAAGACCTCCGAAAATACACATATTAAAGAAAGTGTTTTATCAAAGTTGATCAAAGACACTGGTTTTTTAGAAATTGAAGAAAAAAGTATTTTATGAAAAAGTTTATCCTTTCATTATATCAGCTTTGCCTTTTTGCCTTTGTTTTGACATCTGTAAGTTCCTGTGTAAAACATCCTGACTCACCAGGATATGAATACGTAGATGACATGTTTAGGTCTCAAGCGATTGAAGCATATATAGACTATGGATTAGTAGGTGACAAAGTTAATGATACGCTTAAAAACACTATTTCTGCAAGAACGCCAGTTAAAGGAACCATTGCTTACAATAAGAGTAAAAAAACTTCTACTACAAATATGCCATTTTATTATGGAACGTCAGAAGAAGAGAGAATAAGAGCTGGAGAAGAAGTTCCCTTGCCAGAGCACTACTACAATCAAGAAATTGTTCGAGAGGCAAACACTGCTGAAGGCAAAAGGCTTTATGGTCTATTTTGCGCGCATTGTCATGGAGATAAAGGAAATGGGGATGGATTAGTTATTACCGCTGGTGGATATCCTGCTGCTCCACCTGCTTATAACACACTTAAGGATAGAAAACCGGGGTCAGTTTTTCATACTATCACACACGGAAAGAATGCAATGGGCCCACATGCATCACAACTTAATAAAGACGAAAGATGGAAAGTGGCTATGTATGTTAGAACCATGCAATTTGACGGAGATTTGAATTTAGAAGAATTGGTTTCTGAAAATGTAATTAACAAATAAATTTAGCTGATAAATTAAATAAAATGGATTATAAAATTTCTGAAAGAGCAAAAAAAGTTACACTGGGAACAGCAGTTCTTGGTTTGGTTTTTTTGATAATTGGATTCTTTCAACAAAAAGATTTTGTTTATGCTAAAAAAGTAGATAACCATACTGTAGAATTATTATACAATGGACATGCTGATGTAGAAGCTCAAAACCAACTTAAAGAAACTATCATTTCAAAAATGCATGGGTACCAATTAGAGTTTCACGATTCTATGCACTCAGCAAATCATGATTCTGAAGACAAACATGAAGGAGCAACTGCGGATCATGAAGAAGCACATTCTTCTTCAGAACAAGACAATCACCATGGACCAACTTTTAAGTGGTTAATTCATTTAGGTCATGCAGCACATGGTGATGATCATGCCAATAATGTCAGTCATGAATCAGGAGCAGATATGCTTGTAGATATGGCAAATAGTGGCGATGTTAGTTTTTTTGATCAAGGCTTTAGGCGTTTTTGGTCTAACTTATTGGTAAATGGATTTTTCTTTTTTGGTATTGCTTTGGGGGCATTATTTTACCTAGCATTACATTATGCAACTGAATCTGGGTGGGGTGTTGTTCTTCTTAGAATCTTTGAAGGTATTATGTCTGCTATGCCAATTGGCATGGCTGCACTTCTAATTGTTTTTATAGTTGGAACATTTGGTGGTCACCATATTTATGCTTGGATGGATTCCCATATTTTAGATCCTAATTCAAGTCATTTTGACCCTATCATTTATGGAAAAAAAGCATATTTAAATATACCTTTTTTCTGGATTAGAGTTGCTGCATATTTCACAACCTTTCTATTGTTTTTAAGATGGTTTAAGAAGAAATCCAAAGAAGAAGACGAAATAGGAGGAACAAAAATTCATTTTACAATGTATAGAAGAGCTGCTTTGTTCTTAGTTTTCTTCGCTGTTTTTTCCTCAACTATGTCTTGGGATTTTATTATGTCTATTGACGCACATTGGTTTAGTACATTATTTGGATGGTATGTTTTTTCTGGTATTTGGTTAAGTGGAATGATAATGGTGATGATGATTACCCTTTACTTAAGAAAAGGAGGATATTTACCATTTGTTAATGAAAGTCATATTCACGACGTAGGTAAATTTATGTTTGCTCTAAGTTTTCTATGGAGCTATTTATGGTTTTCTCAATTTATGCTTATTTGGTATTCTAATATTCCAGAAGAAGTAATCTATTTTACAGAAAGAATAAATAACTACAAAATTTTATTTTTTGGAACTTTCATTGTTAACTTTTTCTTTCCTATGGTTTTTTTCATGTCAAGAGACACCAAAAGATCTGCTGGTTTTCTGATTGTAATCGGCTTGCTAATATTTATAGGTCACTGGTTTGACGTTTTTAATATGATAATGCCAGGAACACTTTTTGACCAATGGGAATTAGGTCTTTTAGAACTTGGGATGTTTATGATGTTCCTTGGGATATTTATTTATTCTGTACTTAATTCTTTATCAAAAGCTCCATTGTTATTAAAGAACCATCCTTTTCTTGAAGAAAGTAAACACCATGAATATTAATTAGTGAATTATGGAAATTAAGTTTATTATAATTATTACTGTAGCACTTTTCTTTATTGCTCTAGTGCAATTAATGAAGATTTATGATTTAGCAGCGAAAGTTAGAGGTGAAAAATCACAAGAAAAATTATCTAGAAGTGAAAATTTATTGATGGCCAATCTTATGCTAGTTTTCATGGCAGCTTTTTTTGGATTTATTATTTGGCTGATATCCAAATATGGTTCTAACTCTGGTCTTTATCAAGCAGCCAGTGCTCACGGAAAAGACATAGATGATCTTTTAATGATCAACTGGTATATTATACTGCCAGTATTTTTCATAACTAATGCTTTACTTTTTGGCTTTTCATGGAAATACTATTATAGAGAAGAAAGAAAAGCACTTTATTACCCTCATAACAACAAATTAGAGGCAATATGGACCATAGTTCCTGCAATAGCTCTTGCTTTTATTGTTATTTATGGTCTGATGACTTGGAACAAAATAATGTACAATCAAGAAAAAGGGGAAGTTGTAGAGGTTTATGCTTATCAATTTGGATGGATTGTAAGATATTCTGGTGTTGATAATACCTTGGGTAAAGCAGATTATAAAATGGTTTCTTCATCTAATCCATTAGGTGTAATTACTGAAAAAACAATACAAGACACCTATATAGAAATTGATCAAAGAGTAAATGATATTGATTCTATACTCTCTAGTAACATTAATGCTGATGGAGAATATTTATTGCCTGAAAAAAAAGTAGACAAGCTTCAAGAAGAGTTTGATAGGCTTAAAAGAAGGAAATATAGAATTGAAGCATCTATAGATAGAAAAGATAATAATTCTGTTGCTTATGAGTCTAGTAATGATGATATTGTTGTTCAAGAAATTCATTTAGTAAAAGACCAACCCTATACGTTTAAATTCAGATCTAAAGACGTTATTCATTGCCCTTGGTTTCCTCATTTTAGAGCACAAATAAATGCCGTTCCCGGAATGGAAACTAGTTTTGCTCTTACTCCAACAATTACTACTAAGGAAATGAGAGCCAACCCAGATGTTCAAAAACATTGGGAAAATATTAACGTAATCCACAATGAAAGAAAAAGAAAAATTGGAGAACCTGAAGAAAGAGTTTTATTTGATTACGTTTTAATGTGTAATAAAATTTGTGGTGCGGGTCACTCAAATATGCAATTAAAAGTAATTGTTGAAACACAACAGGAGTTTAATCAATGGATAGAGAATAATGGAGACAAAAAACGTTTAACTTTTTCTGGCCAAGAGGTCAATTGGAGTAAGACAAAATCACAGGCGTCTCTTTGATTTGTAAATTTGTTTAAAATATATTGATATGTCACACGATACGCATCATCACCATAAGGAAAGTTTTATAACTAAATATATATTTTCTCAAGATCATAAAATGATTGCTAGGCAATACCTTATTACAGCAATTTTCATGGGAGCTATAGGAATTGCTTTATCTGCATTATTCAGATTAAAGCTTGGTTGGCCTGATGACAAATTCCCGATCTTAGAATCTATATTAGGTTCTGATGCTGCACCCGATGGATTGCTAGATAGTAACTGGTACCTTGGATTGGTTACTCTTCATGGAACTATTATGGTATTCTTTGTTTTAACAGGAGGACTTTCAGGAACTTTTTCTAATCTTTTAATTCCTCTTCAAGTCGGTGCTAGAGATATGGCATCTGGATTATTAAATATGATTAGTTATTGGCTTTTCTTTCTTTCTAGTGTTTTAATGGCTGCTTCACTATTTATTGAAACAGGACCTGCAATGGCTGGATGGACAGTGTATCCACCATTAAGTGTTCTTGCAGAATTTCAGCCAGGCTCTGGATTAGGAATGACACTTTGGTTATTATCTATGACAGTTTTTATAGCATCATCTTTACTCGGTGGTATTAATTACATAGTAACGATATTAAATTTAAGAACA
>Ga0233444_10002395_pt1 | contig 19832 bp, 21 predicted proteins | sample SI_124_October20_6_FD_182792 | JGI IMG/M metagenome (GOLD analysis project Ga0233444, IMG submission 182792) | Seawater microbial communities from Saanich Inlet, British Columbia, Canada - SI_124_October2016_10_MG | ecosystem: Environmental > Aquatic > Marine > Inlet | place: Canada: British... | reverse complement strand
AATCGCCACTTTTTACCCAAGGCCTGACATTAAAGTTTACGCTACTATCAGCCAGCTCTGAGATAGCAACAACGGGTGCAGGATCAGACAAAACCAACTCATGCGCGCTTAAAATAGACTCCATTAACTTTTTAGCTTCTGACAGATCATCGTCATAGCCAATCCCAAATACCATATCGATTCGTCTTGTTTCACGAGCAGAATAGTTAGTAATGGCATCGGCATATATCTGACCATTGGGTACGATAATCTCACGATTATCACCTGTTTTGAGCATGGTGCTAAAAATACTAATTTGTTCAACAACACCAACGACACCACCAGCCTCGATAAAATCTCCTAGCTTAAAAGGTCTGAAAACAATCATCATCACGCCAGCCGCAAAGTTTTGCAATGAATTTTGCAATGCTAAGCCTACCGCTAAACCCGCGGCACCAATCAGTGCAATCAACGATGTAGTATCTACGCCAACCTGATTCAAGGCTGCAATAATGAGCAGGAGGAGGAGCACCGCCTTTGCTATTGAGCTGACAAAATTAATTAAAATTTGGTCCACTTCAGATCGCGCCATCATCTTGCCTAGCATTTTGATTGCCCATCGCACAGCAATACGTCCAACCAGAATAATTGCAATCGCCACTGCCACATTTAGTACCCATGTCATCACTGTCTTTAATCCTCTCTATTTTTGAATTTGGTTTGTTGCATTGATAATGTCCGCTATCAGCTCTGGTCCATGGTAGATAAAGCCGCTATATATCTGCACTAAGCTGGCACCTGCTGTTATTTTTTTCACTGCATCTTCACCAGACATAATGCCACCCGCTGCAATAATGGAAATGGTATCAGGCAATGCTTGCTTGAACTGACGGACAATCTCTGTCGACTGTTCAAAAACCGGCTCTCCACTTAATCCACCGGCCTCTTCTGCGTGTTTAAGCCCTCTCACTTTATCTCTGGCCATGGTGGTATTAGTGGCAATAACACCATCTATTTCGAATTCATTGAAGGTCTCAGCTAATTCCTGTACTTCTTCAAGCGCCAAATCAGGAGCGACTTTCACCGCCATTGGCACATAGCGATTAGTTTGTTGATGCAACGCTGTTTGCTTATTCTTTAACCCACCAAGTAATACTTTTAACGATTCACCAAATTGCAGTTTTCTTAAGCCAGGTGTATTTGGCGATGAAATATTGATCGTGACGTAATCGGCATGTTGATATACCTTTTCTAAACATATCAGGTAATCCCCCAACGCATTTTCAACAGCAGTATCAATATTCTTGCCGATATTGATGCCCACTAATGCGTCAACTTGTGCTGCTTTAACTTGTTCAATCAAATGATCAACGCCCAAATTATTAAAACCCATTCGGTTAATAATCGCATTGGCTTCTTGCAAACGAAAAAGACGGGGCTTTGGATTACCTGGTTGTGGTCGTGGTGTGACAGTTCCTATTTCAACAAAGCCGAACCCTAATGCTGATAATGCTGGAAGGTAATCGCCATTTTTATCTAGGCCTGCTGCCATGCCTACTTTGTTTGGAAAGGTAAGCCCCATTACTTCGACCGGTGCCGCCGGCGTTGGCGGATAGATCAATGACGCTAGTTTTAATTTGTGCGACCATTTAATACCGCTCATGCCTATGTGATGAGACGTTTCGGCATCAAGTTGAAATAGCAGTGATCTTAATAATTGATATAGCATTAAGCTGTGCCTAAACTCACGTGATAACCAGTAAACTTTCTCATGTTAAGTACCCCGGTATCTAAAATAAGATACTGGCCTTTAATACCTTTTAGCGTGCCAGTAATTTCTGGGGTTTTATCAAAATTAAGCGATTTTACTTTTTCAGGGTACTGTTCAACCGGATAGCGGATATCTAATATTGTCTCATTATCTAGTGCTGTTATCGCTTCCGGCCCGAACTGTTCTTGCAATGCCGTTATTTCATCGGCGCAAGCCGTCATTAATGTTTGTCTAATTTCTAGCAAGTCTAACGGCTCAGCTTCGCCTTTCAACATTTTCCGCCAATCCGTTCGATCTGAAACATGGTTTTTGAAAATCACCTCAACCAGCCCTGATTGAAGGCGAGTTTTAACTCTAAAAATAGGCAGTGCTTGTGTCGCCCCCTGATCAATCCAACGCGTCGGGACTTGATTAATACGTGTAATACCGACCTTAACTCCTGAACTGTTGGCTAAGTACACAATATGGTCTTGCATGCAGAACTGTTCGCCCCATTCAGGCTCTCGGCATGTACCGGCAGCGTAATGACAGGTTTCGGGGCGCATAATACACAAATCACATTGAGCTAAGTTTTGCGAACAAGGGAAACAATATCCACCACTAAAGCTCTTTTTAGTGAGCCGGTTACATGCATGACAATTAATCTCACCTTGAAAGCGTAGTGTAATAGTCTGGCCAATAAGCTTGTTCATCTGTTGGCGATGTTCACCTAGCACCATTTCATAGCTTGCCAAGCCAGACTCATCGACTAGCGATACAGCCATTTTCGACACATTTCCTGCTATTTCACTCACTCTGCCCACCTCACTCGACTTGATAGCGAACTATTTTAACGTAAACAAGCTAAGCTCACGAGGGTTGGATATATATGGTGGGCTTTTAAAAAAAGAGGCAGCCTTATTCAGGCTGCCTCAAAGACTACTACTTCGGAGACATACCAATTAATCTTTGAATTTAAGTGGAGGCAAGGATCAATTGACAATTAATACCAATCACATTACGTGCCAAATTAATATGTTATTGATAATTAACATATTTATTGAATAAACATGGCTCTCGTCCTTCTCTGTAAGCACCCCAATAGTGCATGACTGATCTTCTTTGGTTCATTTCCGCGGTTTTTTTTAACCTGGTCTCTGTAGTCTCGACTCACCTTCTTGTCGTATAAGAATAAGATAAATAATCACTCTTCCCTTCTTTCAACCCCTTTTCTTGTCTGCTCCCGCGCAACTTATTGTTCTAGCCTCTGTCGTACTCAAACATCTGTTCAGAAATAATCCCATAAGTAAAAAGTGGATTCTGTAAGCCTGTTGGAGTAAAAATTGACGGAGAAAATAGCAGTTATCGGAACAGGCATCGCTGGCATGGCGAGTGCTTGGTTATTGGGGCAACGCTATCAGACCCTCTTAATTGATAAGAATAATTATATTGGTGGGCATACCAATACGGTGTCTGTTGCCAATAAAGAAGCCGATACTTTTACAGCCGTTGATACTGGTTTTATTGTCTACAATGAGCCTAATTATCCTAATCTAGTGGGCTTATTTGACACCCTTGATGTCGCGACACGGCCGACGGATATGACCTTTTCTGCTTCGATTTTAGACTCCGGATTGGAATACGCTGGTAACAACCTAGACACCTTATTTGCACAACGAAAAAACATGTTATCTCCCCGTTTTCTTAAATTGGTTTATGACATCCTTAAGTTCAACCGGCATGCTAAAGCCCTTGTCAATAACGACCACGCCAATCCAGATTTGACCTTGGGCGACTTTCTCTCTGAACTCCATATCGGTAAACCAATGCAAGATGATTATTTACTGCCTATGGCAGCAGCTATATGGTCTTGTCCTCCACAACAAATGCAGACTTTCCCTGCTAAGAGCTTTGCCCAGTTTTTTAATAACCATGGCTTACTCAATGTCAGTGACCGCCCACAATGGCGCACGGTCGTCGGTGGTAGCCAACGCTATGTCGACAAATTACTGGCTTCCTTTTCGGGAGAAACTATCGTCAATAACGGTGTTAGCAACATTGTTCGTGAAGCAGATGGTGTCACTATTACATTAGAAGATGGCCAAGAGCATCGTGTCGATCAGATTGTTATCGCCACCCATGCTGACGACGCATTGTCTTTACTCGCCAATGCAACGGAACAAGAACAAAACTTATTGTCTTCGTTTCGGTATCAAGAAAACGATACTTATTTGCATACCGATGCCAAGCTTATGCCAACACATCCCAAGGTCTGGTCATGCTGGAATTATCTTGCTCGGCGTAGTGGAGAAATCCTTCCTTCCGTTTCTGTCAGCTATTGGATGAATGCCCTACAAGGCCTCGATTCAGCTCAAAATTATTTTGTTACTCTTAACCCACTTCAGGATATCGATCCTGATAAAGTCATTCGCCGCATTCGATATATGCATCCTATTTTCGACACGCAGGCCATGGCTTGTCAAAAACAACTTCACCAGTTGCAAGGACAAAATAGAACCTGGTTTGCTGGAAGTTATTTTGGTTATGGTTTTCATGAAGATGCGCTCAGTTCTGCAGTTTCAATTGCTAAAAAACTGAATGTAGCTATTCCTTGGGAGCAAAAATAAACAATGGCAAGCCAACTGTTTTTCGGCCAAGTTATGCATCAACGCATGATGCCTATGTCCTATCGCTTTGCCTATCGCATCTTCGGTTTACTAATCGATATTGACTCAATCGAGCAAGAAGCCGGTGCCCTGAGATGGCTTAGTTTAGATCGCTTTAACTTACTCAGTGTACGGACACAAGATCATGGCCCTCGAGATGGCTCTGCTTGGCGACCATGGGTAGAAAAAACCCTGTCTGAGGCAGGTATACATGATGCCGTTCGAATTCGCCTATCATGTTTTCCCCGTGTTCTTGGCTATGGATTCAATCCCATCTCGGTTTGGTATTGTGATAATGCCGACGATGAGACTGTTGCGATCATCAGCGAAGTCAGTAATACCTTCGGCGGTGTTTACCACTACGTGCATCACTCAGCTGGTGAACCCTTTGCGTGGCCTGTCGAATGCATCACGGATAAACGTTTTCATGTCTCGCCGTTTATCGATATGCAGCAAGAATATCATTTCAAATTCAGTCAATCAGAATCAAGTTTTGGCATCTTAATCAACGAATATCAGGATGACCAACTTCACCTCATTGCATCACAACAAGCCGAGCTCAAAGTACTCAACAACCGGCATTGCTTGAAGGCCTTTTTTATGATGCCACTGATGTCTTTCAAAATCATGTTCCTGATCCACTGGCACGCCGTAAAAATTTGGGCACGCGGTGGACAATTTCACTCCTATGACGAAAAACAACAACAAGAGGTCAAAAGCGAATGGATAGTCAAAACACGCAAATAAAATTATTGCCCGATGCCAGTGCACCGATTGCAATAAAATTGCTCTATCGCGTGCTGTCGCGCTGCGAACGTGGACAACTTCATATCACTCTAGATAATGAGACTTATCTTGTCGAAGGAAAACAGGCTGGGCCTGATGCCAATATCACGATTCACAACGCCTTAAAAATCATAAAAAAATTAAGTAGTGATGGTGATATTGGCTTTGCAGAAGCCTATATGCAAGGCAATTGGGAGACGGACAACTTATCTGATTTTCTCTATTGGGCCACGCTTAATCTAGGTGCTCTATCTGACCACCTTAAAGCAAACTTTTTTGTCCGCGTTTTTAACCGCTTACGCCATCTCACACGGCGTAATAGTGAGCGAGGCAGCCGTCGTAATATTTCTGCCCATTATGACTTGGGGAATGATTTCTACCAACTCTGGCTTGACCCTACCATGACCTATTCAAGTGCGATCTTCGCAGACACAGAGGAAGATCTTGAGCAGGCGCAAACGCGAAAGTATCAGCAATTACTGGCTTCTCTCGACGCCTCACCTGGACAACATATTTTAGAAGTGGGATGTGGATGGGGTGGCTTTGCTGAGCATGCTGCGAGACAAGGCTATCGCGTTACCGGTGTTACCTTATCCACTGAACAATTAGCTTGGGCTCAAAAACGAATCCTGGATGCTGGCCTAGATGACCTCGTCGATTTACGCTTACAGGATTATCGCAATATAGAAGAACAGTTCGATCATATTGTCAGTATTGAAATGTTTGAGGCTGTTGGTGAATCTTACTGGCCCAGCTTTTTTGATACGCTGTTTTCTCGCCTTAAATCAGGTGGCAAAATAGCCTTACAAACTATCACGATTGATCATCAGCACTTTGATCACTACCGACAAAATGTCGACTTTATCCAACGCTATATCTTTCCCGGTGGCATGTTGCCGTCCCCAGAAGTTTTCGCTCAACATGCTGAGAAATCAGGACTGACTATCGAGCAAGCAACTGACTATGGCACCGATTATGAGAGAACCGTCTTAGTGTGGCATCAACGCTTTAATGATGTTGTCCATCAAGTTAAAGCTCTCGGTTATGACGATCAGTTTATACGCATGTGGCGTTATTATTTATCTTATTGTGAAGCTGGTTTTAGAGATAAACATACCGGGGTTTATCAGTACCTCATGGTTAAGCCACACTAATCATGTCACATGCTAGTCGTTATTGGTTTTACGGCTTGCCGGGCTTGCCCTTGGCCGCTTTGGGTCTACCCCTATATATTTATTTACCTACTTTTTATGCTGAACAGCTTGGGATTGGGCTTGCGGCGGTGGGAATGGCTCTGTTGATCGCACGTGTCAGCGATGTCCTGACTGACCCCTTGATTGGCATGTTGTCAGACTGGTTACCCATACCTTCGCGGCGTAAATGGCTGATGGCCATTGCAACCCCTTTATTAATTTTTGCCATTTGGGCGCTTTTTCTTCCGCCTGAAGGAGCTGGCTTCTGGTGGCTTTTATCTTGGAGTTTACTCGTTTATTTAGCATGGAGCTTACTGACATTACCCTATACCGCTTGGGGTGCTGAATTGTCGGGAGATTATGATCAACGAAGTACTATTACCGCCAGCCGTGAAAGCTTTGTTTTAATTGGTACTTTAGTCGCTGCAGGTTTACCTTTGGCAATGGGAATAGGCAGTGATGCACCCGGTGAAGCCTTGGCTGTCCTCGCACAATTCCTGGCCATTCTCCTCCCCGTCACTGTTCTGCTTTGTATACTAAAAGTACCCGAATCTAATCGCCGCTCCAACCCTATCGGATTTCAAGCTGGTTTGGCTTTGCTGAAACAAAACCATTTATTTATTCGATTACTGTTTGCTTATTTTATGAATGGTATTGCGAATGGGTTGCCTGCCACCCTCTTTTTACTCTTTGTTAGTTATGTTTTGGTGTTACCAGAACAGTTTGGATTATTACTCTCTGCTTACTTTGTCAGTGGCTTAATCGGCTTACCCCTTGGTATTAAACTCGCACAACGCTTTAATAAACACCGCGTTTGGGGAATATCGATGCTGTGGGCTGTGGTTATTTTTGCTTGGGTGCCTAGTTTGGGCGCTGGGGACTTCGTCCCTTTCCTCATTATTTGCATTTTATCTGGCCTGAGCCTCGGCATCGACATGGCCTTACCCGCATCAATTCAGGCTGATGTTATTGATCTCGATAGCGCCAAGGGCGGCGGACAACGGAGTGGTTTCTTCTTTGGCCTTTGGGGAATGGCGACCAAGTTATCTCTGGCTTTAGCTGTTGGCATTGCTTTCCCCTTATTAGCCATCTTGGGCTTCGACACACAAACAACGCCTGCTGATAATAATTTATTGGCCCTTTCTGTGCTTTACGGCTTGTTACCTATTCCATTTAAGCTATTAGCCGCCTGGACAATATGGCGTTTTCCACTAGATCGTCAGCAACACCAAGCCCTACAACAACAAATCAATTGAGGAACCTTATGATGAAAAAAAGCAGCTCAATTTTACTCTTACTCTTTATTTTCATGACTTCCATGATTTCGGGCTGTAACAAAATGTCTATTGAACAATACCAAAACAGGTCACCCCATTTTGTGCTGGAAGAATACTTCCTTGGACAAACCCGTGCTTGGGGTATATTTCAGAACCGTAGTGGCGAAGTTGAACGCCAATTTACCGTCGATATCTTGGGTAAAATGGTCGATGGGAACCTTGTACTCGAGGAAGATTTTATCTATGCCGACGGCACCTTAGATCGTCGCGTTTGGACCATTACTAAAATTGATGAGCACAACTATGAAGGTCGCGCCTCAGATGTGATTGGCCATGCGACGGGTAAAGCCTACGGTAATGCCTTGAGCTGGGCCTACACACTAGACTTACCTTATAAAGATGCGACGGTGAAAGTGCAGTTCGACGACTGGATGTTTTTACAAGAAGATGGTGTGCTCATTAACCGGGCTAAGATGACCAAGTTTGGTGTTTTTTTAGGCGAAGTAACGCTTGTTTTTCAGAGGCCATAAATGATGATAAAGCCCATTTTTTTTGTTTTGCTCTGCTATTCTCTGCTAATGAATATCAGTTGGGCGGCACCGCATTCCCACCCCGACTTTCAATCGACCCGCGATGACATTGAATTAAAATCGACTGCGACAGCAACTTGGCTGGCTTTTATTGAAGTTTATGATGCCGCTTTATATGCCCAGCCAGATGCACAGGCAGAAAACGTTTTAAATGGTAATGGGCCCTTTTCTCTTGAGATCCTTTATAAAGTTTCACTCTCAAAGTCTCAATTGATCGAAGGCGCTGATGTTGCTCTCGGCCGCCAACATAGCGAGCAACAACGTGCCTCGTATCAAAGTGATGTTGATGCCTTGCATGCTTTTTATCAAGATGTCACTGAGGGCGACCGCTTCCGCCTTGATATTGCGCCAACTGATGGCTTATCGCTGTTTTTTAATGATCAATTAGTTTATCAAAATACCAGCATCGATTTTGCGCGCTACTATGTCGGTTTATGGCTAGCAGAGAATCCTTTGTCTGACCGTGTAAGACTAGGATTACTGGATTGGTAATTAACTGGCAGCTTGGCGGCGAATAAAGCGTAATAGGCTGCCAATAACAGGTAATTTCATATAAAACTGCTCGCTGGCATCCCAATAATCGATATGTTCAGTCACCAAACCAGAGGCATCAAACACCACCCGACTGACGCCGACCAATTTTAATGGTTTCGCTTTTAGCTCAGCCGTGAATTGCCATTTTATATAAGCAACATCTCCATTGGAAACCGCTTCTTCAATGATAAATTTAGGCACTGCCAATGTGTCAAACATATGATAAAAAATGGTGCTAATCCGCTCAACACCAACAACATCATTAAATGGATCCTTAAAATGGGCTTGATTGGCAAAAAACTCAGGGAGCCTCACTAAATCTTCTCTTGTCATCTGCTCATAAAATACGACGTAAGCATCTAATGTATCTTGTTGTGAGGCCATCTATTTACCCGTTACTTTGCTAATAAGAAAGAAATAAAGTCGGTATGGTAAACAGCGTAGCATTTTCAGAATATAAGTGAACCGTTTGGGAAATGTGATTTCAAAACCGGTTGAATCTAGCGCTTGCACTATTCTATCCGCTGCTTCTGTTGGAGTTATTTCTGCTGGCATTTTGAAACTGTTTTGTGCTGTTAATTGTGTTGTCACAAAACCAGGGTTGACCACTCTTAGCAAAACACCTTGCTGCTTCAAGGGCATATATAATGCTTCGGCAAAGTTAATGAGTGCTGCTTTGCTTGCCCCATAAGGCGCTGCGTCGGGTAAACCTCGATAGCCCGCAACACTGGACATCAGCAAGACTTGCCCTGACGCACGTGCTTGCATCGCAGGTAAAACACTCGCTAGTCCATTCATCACGCCTAGGTAATTAACCTGATTCAACTTATAGATCAAATCAAGGTTGAACTCTTCTAAAGGCATCGGAGTGTAATCTCCAGCGTTCAGAACGACTAAGTCGGGTAAACCATAATCGTCACATAATGTATTAAAAACCTGCTGACTTTGGATCCTGTCTGTAACGTCTAAAAGCAGATAAGTTATTTGCTGACTTTTCGCTACAACTGCCTGGAGTTTTTGCTCTGTTCGGCCAGAAATCACCACTTGCCAATCCTCCTTATCTAAGGCCAGTGCCAATGCTTCCCCAATACCAGTGCCGCCGCCAGTGATCCAAGCTGACTTGTTATGCAATTTGCTCGTGTTTTGCACCATTATGTCCTTTGTCATTTTATCGTTTGACTCAACGAGCACCGACTAGTTTCCTAGAAGGTATTCTGGGACCTATTATTTTATTGAAACTGGGAGAATGAACTGTTCTTTATCGCTTGCCAGCGACATAAAAAAAGGGCAGCCTGAACGGGGCTGCCCTCAAACACATTACTACGAGAGATATCAATCAACCTTAAATTTAAGTGGAGGCAAGATTTAATCGATAATTAATGCATTTCACATTGCGTGCCAAGTAAACAAACTATTACAAATCAATGACTTAATTGGAGGCGCCATTTCATTTTTTGTGTTGTACGCACAGTGTTAGTGCACAACTGATGTCATTTGGTTCATTTTGATCTGTATTTTGTTATTTTTATGTGAACCGCGTCTCAATTTCAGCGGCGCTATAAAATCAATTAAGCCAGAATTTGGAGGATAAATAATTAGGTTTGAAACGCGAAAGGCTGTCATATACATTCGTTATCTTTCATATTAGTACTCAGGTTATCGCGAACTAAATTGATTAAATCATCCCAAAACTGGTGAAGTTATAACTAAGTATCATTTCGTCACGGTTATTTTGTGATGCTGATCACTACAGTTTTGCTATTTATGGTCGATAATTTACTTTAACGAATCAAGACATTTATATTATCAATCATAATGCTAGCGAAGAACCAACTGACTTAACAATGCGACATTGACGTCCAGAAAGACCATCGAAGGATTTCACGTTTTACCAAGGGTTTTATCATAATGAAAAAGCAACTCACCCGCATATTTTTAAATTCAGGCTTGATATGACAAAAAACCCGTCACAGGTAGGTGCAATAAAACTTTAGCTTACCCCACCTTAATGTAGTGAGCCCTTTCCCTCGGATCTTTCCTTAAGGATTTTGTCAGTTAAAATTCATACTCGGCTAGAAAACGCCAAGTCTTGTCAGGTGAGCTATTATTGATACCAAAAATGACCCCGGCTTCCCAATGTAGCTTCTTACCTGAGCCTATCCTCACATCCCCCATCAGGACAGGCCCTAAACTGCGTGTATTTTGCCCCGCATAAAACTCAATAGCCGGTTCTATATAAGGTGAATAACGGTAGCGTGATTGTAATGCTAGCGCTGTCTCGAACTCAGATTCGATACGACTATGCTCATAAATTCCCCAGATATTGGCAGTGCCAACCCAACGGCCCCACTCTTTTTCTAGCAGTAGGCCTGCTGCCAATTCCCAGGCATCATCCTGTTCTTCGTATTCAATTTCGGTAATCAGGCCCCAATCTACGGCAAATTCACCCTGCTCCGATAATTGCCACTTTAGTTCTATCTCAATCGCTTCTACTTCTATATCAGCGTCGTCATTATCTTCTGCTATCAAATAGACTTCGGCAAATAATCGATCAGACATGGCTTTTCCAAAGCCTAAACGGTGCAGCTGTTGACCATCAGTTGAAATCATACGCCATTCAATCTCATGTTCTAATGCTTGTACATAAGGATGATAAACCTTATCTATTGCTACATCATCCGCTAAGCCAACCAAGGGTAAACTAGCTAACACAACTGCAAAACAGACGCGTCTGATCATGCTGTTTTTCCAGATACTGTAGAAGAAAGGAAAGTCGAAACCGTTAGTACTCCTGCCAGTAGAATACTCACGCTATAACAAACAAACTGAACTAAGGTGGGTGTCGATTCATAGCCAATCAAGGCATATAACAGCTGGCCAAACAAAGACCGCTCATCAACAAGGAAAGTACTATCCCATATCGCGCCCTGACTCGAAATAAGATCGGCTTGAGTCAGTAGCTGAATAGCTTGGGAAACCATGCCTCCCGCAATTAACACCAAAAGAAACAAGCCAAATACCAGGCCAACATCTAGGCGTGCATAAGCTATAGTGTAATAAAATAAAACACCGACGCTCAACCCGATTCCTGCACCAATAATGCTGCCAATGATCACATTAGAAAATAAATCAGGTACCGATATAAACCCAACTAAATAAGTGAATATTTCTGAGGCCTCTCGCACAGATGCAAACACCACACAGCCTATCATGGTCAAAATTGCCCATGACTTGGTCTTCGGATATTTCAATAGAATGATGGTCAATAAAATAAAGAAATAAATCAATAAATGGAGCCCTGCATTGACTAACTCTTGGCCCACGCCATCAAAGTACGACGATATAACGGTAAGCTGGCTAGCATAAATTCCAGCGAAAACTAATCCAACAAAGACCGCGGGAAACAGCCATTTCTTTGACAATCCTTGATTTTGACTTAGCGCCAATAGCACACTGATAATCAACGCTGCTTCCAATACTTCACGTAAAACAAAAATAACAGAATTTAACAACATGTTATTTCACCAAAACCTTACCTTGTGCCGTCTTTGGGAAAAACTCACCAAAAAAAGGATAAATGCCGGCTTTCAAAGGACCAATAAAAATGACTGCTTGACTATGGCCCGGTATGACTTTTTCTCTATTAAGCTCATAACTTTCAAATTCTTCGGCCGTCGGATCATGATTGGTGATTTGTACTTTCACTTTTGTATCTACTGGGATCACTAACTCAGCGGGGTAAAATAAATGATCACGAATTTCTAATTCGACAATAGGTGCTGCTGCTACATTGAAGCTACTCAGTAATAATAGACCCGTTAAAAATGCAAGCAGACATTGTGTCATTTTATGCGCCTGCACTTAAAGGAAAACGAATCACAACTTTTAATCCGCCTAATGGTTCAGAACGCATTAAATCAAGACTCGCATGATGCAACTCTGCAATGTGGTGAACAATGGCTAAACCCAACCCACATCCTGTCACCTGTGACTCATGTTGATCACCACCAACGCGGTAAAAGCGTTTGAACACACGCTGATACTCTTCTTCTGAGATACCGGGCCCAGAATCCTCAACAAAACAGAGAATCTGTTCCGCATCACACTGTATCGTCACGATAATTTGACTCTTTTCTGGACTATATTTATGTGCATTGCTAATGAGATTTTGGAATAAAGCCTTGAGTGCAAACTCGCTTCCAACCATTATACAAGTTGACTCTCCCACTAGGCTGACCTGTTGTCTTTTAGCATGAATAGCGGCATATTGCTCAGCCATTACCGCCTGAATTAACACGCATAAATCAAGTGTCGATTGTGCCACCAATGCATGCTCCGATGAATGTCGGTATAACGATAAAACTTGCTCGACAACATGGCCCATTCGATCAATACCCGATGACATTGGGCTTAAGGCTTGTTGATCAATCGCTTTATTCATTTGCAGATTATGCATCTGAACTTTTAGGTTACTGATCGGGGTACGTAACTCATGGGCAGCATCAGCAGAAAACTGTTGCTCTCTGGTAAAAGCCGCACTCAGGCGAGCTAACAGTGCATTGACTGTCGTGACAAGTTGGGATAGCTCTTTGGGTGTTTCTGCCATATTGATAGGACTTAAATCATCGGCTTGTTTTTGATTCAGTTGCTTATTTAAGGCACGTAATGGTCTCAGGCCTAAGCCAATTGCTGCCCAAATGATTAAAGCTAAAATAGGCAATGTGACAACAATAGGTTTGATCGATGCTAAGACAACATTTTCTGCCAAGCTATAGCGTATATCTGCCCGCTCTGCTGCTACGACCCAACGGTTTAAATGGTGGTCTCGCAATAAAAATGTACGCCAACGATAGCCATTAAAATTGCTGTCTTTAAATTTAACCTCGTCATTAAGATCAAATAACGGCTGCTCAGGTGCATTATTGGAATGGGCTAACAAAGCCAGATCATCCGACCAAACTTGGAAAAATATCGTTGGGGATTGTTCAAATACACTGGCTGTCCGCGGCTCAGTATCTTGATTGGCATTGGCAATGATCTCAGCCATATTTTTTAAACGGGCATCAAATAATAACTCGGCCTTTTCGATACTAGATTGATAACCCTGCAATAAAGACAAAAAAGTCATCAATGTAATGATGGCGACCAACACCAACAATAGATAAAGACGGATTGATTTCATGATGAATTAATAATGTAGCCAATGCCTCGCAGCGTAGTGATGAAGTCTATAGGCAGCTTTTTTCGCAGATGGTGAATGTGCACCTCTATCGTATTACTCGCCACTTCATCGCCCCAACTATAGAGTTTTGCTTCTAAACTATCCTTCGTTTGAACTCGGTCAACATTTTCTATTAACACTTTTAACAACATATATTCTCGCCGTGAAAGAGAGATGCTGTCGCCATTAACGAATGCTTTATGTCCCGCCGTATCCAAGCTGACATTTTTTAATGTCAGCGCCGCATGCTTGAATGTACTTGCCCTTCGCTCAAAGGTTCTAATTCTCGCTAATAGCTCAGCAACATCAAAAGGCTTAGCGAGATAATCATCTGCACCTTGGTCAAGTCCAACCACTTTATCTTCAATCGTGGCCCTTGCCGTTAACAATAAGATCGGTAAATCAGCGCTCACTTTTCGGATTGCTTTTAATACCGCAATACCATCCATATCAGGTAGGCCTAAGTCGAGAATTAACATATCAGGCAATGCCGCCTCAACCGCCGTTATGGCTAAACGGCCTTGATTCAGATGGTTCACTGATAGCCCCTGCTCCGATAAGGCTTGGACTAAGCCTTGAGCTAAAGCGTGATCATCTTCTACTAATAATATTTGCATACTACTTTGTTAACTTTTCCCGGACAGCCTTTAATAATACCCCTATTTCTTGTTGGCGACCTTGATCTGCAAGAGGTCTCGTGGCTCTTGAGGGTGCAGCCTGTGCTTTAAGTAGGTAATCCTCTGCCTGACGATAGTCATCTTGCTCTATCAAATACTGCGCGTAGAAATAATTACTGTCGATACCCGCCGGATTTATGCTTAACGCTTTGGTTAATAATGCCTGTGCTTTATCGTCGCTGCCAAAAGAAATCGGCCAACCTGGTACTTTGAAATAGAGTGTCCCTAAACTGGTATAGGCCGACCCCTTCAGCGCCGTATCGTCAATCGACATCGCTTTTTCAAAATCACCTTTAGCATCTTTAACTAAAGATAATGCGTCTAGCCCCCCTTTTACCCCTGCATAACTTGAACTGATAATCCCTTTCCAAACCCATATCTCTGCTGATTCAGGGTAATCGATGACATGGGTCTTAGCCAGCGCAATTAAGCTTAAAAAAGCCGTGTCTTGTGCTTTATCTTTAAGTTCATATTGTGCTGTAGCCCATTGCTGCTGCATGTCAGATAACGCCTGCTGAACATCAGCAAAACTCGCTGAAGAAATAAATAGGCACCCTATTGTAAAAAAAACTCTCATCGCACTCATATTAACTCCTCATTTATAAATAGCGTTTAATCACACTTAATTTCTTAGAAATGGCCTTATCCACCAACGTTGGAAAGATCCCATTGAGCCGAACAAATAGCTTTTCTGGCCAACCTAAGTAAGCACGGTGATCCGTATTTTTGAGAAACTTAATCAGTGATTGTGCGACTTGTTGAGGTTTGTCCATCTTGTTCGCTAACGCTTTATTCATCTCAACCACCTTGTCGGAATTCAATGTTGTTTGCGTAGCTCTGGGCGCGAAATAACGGATTGAAACAGGACTCTCTGCTAGCTCACGGTTCAAAGCTTCACTAAATCCTCTTAGGCCGAACTTACTGGCGCAGTAGACGCTGAAACCCGGGTAGCCGATACTGCCAAAAGTTGATCCCACATTAATAATTTCACTTTTTGAGAAGGTTTTGAGCAACGGTAAGAAGGCTTGGCACAACAATATCTGGCTCAATAAATTAGTCTGGATAACGTGCTCTATTATTGATGGCGCCATACGCTCAAGTGACCCAAATACGCTGACGCCTGCATTGTTAATCACCACATCGATTTTGCTGACCTCATTCTCACAAAACCTGATAATTGATTCCCGTCCAACCGATGTTGAAATATCAGCAACACAATCTAAGTGATGGCCGCCTAAGTCCCGATTTAATTGCGACAAAGTCTGCTCATTTCGACCGACTAAAATCAAACGTGCCCCTTGGTCTGAAAGTCCTGCCGCGATGGCAGAACCGATGCCACCACTCGCTCCTGTTAATAGAATCGTTTTATTTGCGATGTCTTTTAATGCCATTTTCTCGCCTTAATGAACCAAGCTACGGAAAATATCGCCATAGAGCTTATAAAACTGCTTGGCAGCATGAATGATTAACGTTTGCTCAACCTCATTGTCTAGCCGGTTCATTAAACCTTCAAAAAAGGCCACATGACTTTGATCCAGAGCACCATGGGAACGCAAATAACTGAATGCCGTATTGGGAAGGTCTAATGCTGCCTGAATACCATCAGCCGCTATATCTGCCGTCGTAACGCTAGTCCCTTCAAGTACATGCACCATGCCAAAAAAACCGACCGGATTAACGCGATTAATCATGTCATATGCATAGGCCACCATTAGCTCAGTCTCAGATGAACATTGACTTAACCTCACTGCCTCTTTATCAACACCACAAGCAGCAATGTCATTTAAAATCCACTCTTGGTGGCCTAGCTCTTCCTCGATATATTCAGCAATCGCCTCACGGAGCCATTCTTTTTGTTCTGGTAACCTGGCCCCTGCTGCCATCAATAACGGCACCGTATGTTTCACGTGATGATAAGCCTCAGTTAAAAATGCGACGTAATCGTCTCGTGTGATATCACCTGTTAATGCCCGGTTGATAATGGGCGCTGCCAATAAGCCTGCTCTCGCCTCGGTCGTTTCCAACTGTAGTTTTTCAAAGAATTGCATCCTATTCGCCTTGGTAAAATTGTTGGATAATGTCTTGGTTGTACTGCATAATTTTTTCTCTAACGGGTCGCCCATTGCTTGTGATTAAGCCGTCTTTAACCGTCAATGGCTTCGACAGCTGTCTCCAAGCCCTAACTTGGGCATAGTCAGGTAAACACTTGTTTACCTCATCTACCCATCGTTGAATATCTTGTTCACTGGTTTCACTATGTCGAGGCGTGACTAAAGCAATGCAAAATGGTACTGCATCACCAAAAACAACACATTGTGATAACAGACCATTCGCCAACAGTTCGCTTTCTGGCCATTCCGGGCTGATATTGCGACCAAAGCTAGAAACCAATACATTTTTTTTGCGGCCTGTAATATGTAAATACCCTTGCTCATCATAAAAACCCAAATCTCCGGTATAGACTTTGTTTTGATTCCAAGTTGATTGCTGATCGATATAACCGAGGAAAGTGTTGTCATAAACAACCACTTCACCTTCCTCTATCGTCACTTTAAGATGTTTTAAAACTTGGCCTGTCGCCGAAATATTAGATTGCTTAGGTGTATTCAAACTGACAACAGATCCACATTCAGATAAGCCATAGCCTTGATAAACGGGTAAATCGACTGCCTGAGCTTGTTGTAATAAGTTTTGCGATACTTTACTGCCACCAACCGCAATAAAATTGATTGAATCAGGGACTTTCCAACCTTGTTCAATCGCACCAAGAATGGCCGTGAGTAGCTCCGGTAACAAGATAAAGCTACTCGGTTGATATGTCGTAATCACATCCAGCAATGTGCCAAGATTAAACCCTTGGCTGCCATTAAAGCCGAGCCGGTCTTGAGGCAATGCAATAATTTTTCCGCCGGTCAATAACGGGGCATAAATGCCCGCAATATTTTCCAATAAAGTGCTAAAGGGCAAAATAGCGAGATGCTTGATATCGCTTAGTCCCGTTGCAGAGATCAATGCTTGGCTAGTATTAATTTGAGACGAACGAGATAAGCACACACCCTTTGGTTGCCCTGTAGAACCAGAAGTAAATGTGATTTTTTGTGTTTCCTCGGGAATGTTAACGGCTTTCTTTTGCCCCGTTTCAGATAGGACAAGTGATGAATAACTGGACGAGATATTCACCTGTTTTCCTTTAATATAGTCTGATAGTTTTCCCTGATCACCTTCATCAGCAGCATCAGCAGCAGCCATAATAATGGCAGTCGCACCCGACTCTTTTATCCCGTGCGTTAATTGTTGTTTCGAGAAAAAACGGGGTAAAGGTAGTAACGTTATATTTGCGATATGACATGCAAGATCAACGGCGATCCAATCGGGGCTATTGTCTGCATACAACGCAAGCACTTGGCCAGAGAGACTATCTAATTCCTCAGCAAGCGAATTGACCCGCTGTTTCAAGGCAGACCATGTCAGCATTTCATCGTGACCGATAACCGCAGACTCATTTGGCATCGTCTTAACAAAAAGACAAACCGCTTCCCATAACGCAGACATTAAGGAGCCAAGCTCACTAATTTATCCGCATATTTATTAATAGTGTGCTGGTAATTATCCATCATAAAACTCGCAACACTGTGCTTGCTTAGCACGCCCATCCCATAATGTAAGTCACCGGCCAGTACTTTCGGGTTACTTTCATAATAGTGACCCCATGACTGACCTTTATCATCCAGCTTTGTTGGATCAGCATGACAAAGTTCAACTGTAGATAGCCCTAATTTATTGACCAATTTCTGCACTTGCTGCGTCGCTGTAAAGACGGCCCACTCATACCCCGCTTTATATAAAATCGCTGCAATTAAGATAAAAACTAACTCACTAAATCCCTTTCGAGCTGAACTTAAACTGCCCAGCTCAACCACTTTCTGTCGCGCAACAACGCGGTTTGCTTTTAGCAATATCGCTTGTTCTACAGCACAGTCTAAATATTGTTCGATAAAAATAGCTTTGTCGTCAGGTACGGGTTGAAACCCCAAAGTGGCCGTTAACGTAGTGCCGCTGTATGCAGACAAGAAATAGGGCAGATGGCTGTGGACATCAGCTTCAAATGCCCCTCTAAAACAAGTCGAGACAAACTGTTCCAACTGATTTCTAGATGGAGAGTTAAGCTCATCAAATTGGACTGTTGTATGAGGTAATAGCAGCTGAGATCGCCGTCTTTCAACAAGTGGCAAATCAGCCTTAACTATCTGGTGTTGGCGTTGCGTTGTATTCACTGTGGCCCATCCTTAAAGACGATTTTAGGCACAGTATAAAAAGCCAACCTTAAATAAAACTTAAGTGGCTTAAATATAAAAAAATCTCAATACCGGCAAGATCTTAAAGTCATGACCTCCAAAGTTTAGACTCGACAAAAAAGAGGCTGCTTACCGATGCATTCACAGTTCACGATCAGCATATGAAATGGCTTTGTCATTAATACTCGCAATTCGCCTTTTCATTAAGCCATTAGATGAAAACTCCCAGAGTTCATTGCCATATGACCGGTACCAGTTCCCAGCATCATCCTGCCATTCGTATTTAAATGTCACAGCAATCCGATTGTCATCAAAACACCACAATTCTTTTTTAAGACGATAATTTATCTCTTTCTTCCATTTACGGGTTAGGAATTCGATTATTTTGTCTCGACCTGAAAAAATGTCTGCTCGGTTACGCCATTCACTATAAGTCGTATAGCCTAACGCCACCCTTTCTGGGTCACAGGAATTCCAGCTATTTTCAGCTGATTTCACTTTTTCTTTAGCGCTCTCTAGAGTAAAAGGTGGTAACGGTGGCCTAGTCTTCATCTTGTTTTCTCGATTTAGTTGTTAAGGATGAAGTGATATAGCAGAAGACATGCCAAGCCTGCCCAACCAGAAATAAATTCATTTATAAACAAATCCCTACGTTCATATTGGCAGCCATAACCGAATATATTTGCATTCCCTTTTTATACGAGATATCGTGAAAGAACGATATATTTAAATTTAAGAAGTAATATGAATAATATTGGCCAGATAAAAAAAAGGTATGAGCTGATATTAAACTCCGCTGGTGAAGGGATCTATGGCTTAGATGCCGATGGAAAGGCTACCTTTGTCAACCCTGACTTACCCGCG
>Ga0233444_10002392_pt1 | contig 19838 bp, 31 predicted proteins | sample SI_124_October20_6_FD_182792 | JGI IMG/M metagenome (GOLD analysis project Ga0233444, IMG submission 182792) | Seawater microbial communities from Saanich Inlet, British Columbia, Canada - SI_124_October2016_10_MG | ecosystem: Environmental > Aquatic > Marine > Inlet | place: Canada: British... | reverse complement strand
GGGCGTTTGAACAAAAGTGTCGTGATCACTGGGAAGATGATTATTACGGCGACTATGATGAAGATCAAAAGAATGGGCCGATGGTTGGTAGTTTTAAATGGATTGACCATGAAGGACTGAAAACACACCAAGAACGAATGTCAAATGGCTTCAGACTATTTGGTAGATATTATGAAAATCTCTGGGATTAGTCTTGGTCGGCTTCGATGTGCTTGATATACTCTGACATTGAATGATCACCAAAGTTATCTATCTTACCTTTTTTAATTCCCATCCACATGCCGCGAATTCTATCTTTAAACATCTGCCAACCTGTAGGTTTTCTATATTTGCCATAAGCATTTAAGTAATGCTGATTGCCGTGATGCACATAACCCATTATTGCAAGAGGAACAGTTGTAACAATATCGTTGTTGTTCTTCCAGCGATGATGTGTTACGTTTAAACTATTGCAGTAACCTCTCCAACCCACACGTGGTGAACCATAAGTGTAAAGTTCAATAGGGTCGTTTAATTCTTCATCATGCATACAACGACTTGCCATAATAGTAGCCATTGCCGCACCTAAACTATGTCCACAGAACCAAAGTGTTTTATTTAAATTAACTTTTCGAAGTAAATCTTCTTGCAAATCAGGCCAAAGATCATCTACTTCTTGCTTAAACCCTCTATGTACTCTACTAACAGTTTCAGCCATCACTGGTGTTGCTTTCAAATCTGCTTTTAAATCATTAAATTCTGTCGGTTGTGTTCCACGACATGCAATTACAATATCAGTCTTATTCATAAAACGATATGCTTGCGCCCCATCTTTATTGTAGAATTCCACAGTTGTAAACCCTAATTTCTTTACTTGACCTTTTGCTTCTTTTATGTTACTATAAGCAATACTTGAAAGTTTAGCAAATAATAGGGATCGTTCTTTGAAATTCAATTCGTTTATTGACATATGCCCATCTCCTAAGTTTACATCTATATTTATTCTAACGCTAAATACTGTAACGGAGTAACTAATGAAAAAACGTACTAGAAGCATATTGCAAGAATTAAACACCGTTGGGCGTTCTAAGAAGAATAACGACCATTTAATTGAAGCCACGGGCAATAATATTATTGAAAGTGCAATTAATCTATTAAATAGAATTGCAGAAACGTATGATGATACAACTGCAACTGAACTTGAACGTAGATTTTTAAACTCAATTAGAACTGGCGATCCTCGTAAATTTAAAAGAGTAATGTCAAAAGTAATGGAATCGAAAAAATGAAGATAAATGAACTACTAAACGAAGCACCTAAAAAAGCAAAATCAGATAATCGAAACTGGGTACAAAAAGCGGATGATGCTGTTCGTGGTAGTTTTCCTATGAAAGCAATACAAACAATGCAAGGGGCAATTGGTAAGCCAGGCCCAGATGAAAAGAAAGTAGACAAAACTAAAACAGTTACTAAAAAAGGTACAAGAATTGTATCAAAGCAAGTTCCTAATAAAAAAATAGAAGTATTAGATCCAAGTAATATGCCAGCGGTAGCAGTATTTAAAACTCCAAGAGGAGAAACATACAGTTGGGATCCAGTAAAGAAACTATGGAATGGTAATACTGAAGATGGCAGATTGTTAAAACCTTTAGATGTTAAGCGTGGTGTAAAATTTTACAACAGCATTAAAGATCCTAAAATGAAAGATGCAAATGAAAGTATCAATGTCAAAGGAAACATTTTAAAAGAAGGTGGAAACATCTTTCAAGGTACAGCAGACTTTGATCAAAAAATTATTCCAGATATGATGAAACAGATTAATGGTGTAATGACCAAAGCAGGAGTTAAGGCATTACCAATTGGGTCAGGTGCAACACCACAAGCAGGTAAGATGAGTGGCGACTTGGATATGATTGCAGATGCAGGACAACTTATTAAAAATTTAAAAGCACCTGATGTTAAAACTGCAAAAATAGAATTAGAAAAGATGTTCCAACAAGCAGGATTTGAAACTAAAAAGACAGGACAAATTGTACACGTTAAAACTAATGTAGGAGGCCTTGCACAGCAAGTTGACATCATGGTTGTTGACAATGGCGAGACAGCAAGCAAATTCCATGTACATGATATACCTAAAGGTTCACCATACAAAGGTGTACACAAACAAATTATGATTGCAGACCTTGCAAAAGAAAAAGGCTTCAAGTGGAGCCCTTACAAAGGTTTAGTAAATAGAGATACAAATGAACTTGTAAGTAATGACTTAGATAATATTGCAAAACAATTAATAGGTCCTAATGCAACAGCAAGTGACTTAGGTTCAGTAGAAAGTATTTTAGCAAAGATGCCAAGTGCAAAAGAAATTGTAGACAAGTACGAAGCAGATCCAAATAGTGCGTGGATGAAAAAGAAACCACAACAAGAAAACAACGAGATTATAGATGCGTTACGTAGAATTTAAAGAATATAAAAAAGGCAAAGCAGGACAACTTAAAGGCAAAGATGCCATTAAGAAAAAAAGCAAGCCCGGCGGCAACGAAACTCCGCATCCAGCAAGAGGTAAACTTGTAGGCGAAAGTCTTTACGAAGCAGATGCACGTATCCAACATGCAGAAGATATTGTATTTTGGGAAGGTAGCAAAGGCGCAATGCGAGCATTAGAAGCATTACGTAATATGGCTAAAGAAGATCACAAGAACGTTACACTTAAATGGGACGGATCACCTGCACTTATTTTTGGTCGTGATGAAAATGGAGAGTTTATTTTTACAGACAAATCAGGCTTTGGAAAAAAAGGCGGGGTTGGTAGAACCAAAAGTCCAGATGCAATCAAGCAAGAGTTACTTAATCGTTCAGGCGGTAAACTAAAAGACGATCCAGGTCGCATAGCATTCGCAGACAAGATGGCAACTATTTTTAGTCTATATGAAAAGGCAGTTCCAAAAGATCACAGAGGATATTTCAAAGGTGACTTATTATATTATACTACTCCGGAAGTAAAAGATGGACACTATACATTCAAACCGCAAACAGTTACATACAATATTGATGTAAAAGGTGACTTAGGAAAACGTATAGGCAAAAGCACAACAGGTATTGTTATACACAGAGAAGTTGATGCAGAAGGTACTGAAGGTCCATTTGTAAACAAAGATATATTTCAAGGTACTGATGTGTTTGTAGTTCCAAGTGTAACAACAGTAGCACCAGTAGAAGTAGACACAGCAGTATTAGATCGTGCAACAGCAGTAGTAAAACAAAATGCACAAGGACTAGATGCAATGCTTGATGAGCCTAGTCTTAGAGCAAAACAAATGACAGATTTGCCTAAATTATTTTATGCTTATATCAATAGTAAAGTTGACACAGGGTTAGATAACTTAGGCGGAGACTTTTCTAATTGGTTACAAACAGCAAAAGTAAGTGAAAAGAAAAAAGTAAATGTACTTGCATATATAAAAGAGCATATGGGACATTTCAAAGCAATGTGGAATGTTGTTACAGCAATTATGCAAGCCAAAGACGATATTATTGCTAAGTTTGATAGTCAAGGTGGAGATGTCAAACAATCAATAGGGGACCAGCCAGGTGGTGAAGGATATGTATTAGCACATCCTAAAGGCGATATTAAATTAGTACCACGTAAAACATTCTCTGCCGCAAATAGAGCAGTAGAAAGATAAGGAAAAACAATGAAAATTACAGACTTACTAGAAGGACCATACGATGTAGATCCAAAACTTATGCCGTATGTAAGAATGGGGCAAAAGATTGCTTCAGCACTTGAGCCAAGCAGTGGCATCAAATGGGAAGACGTAGAGTTTAACAAAGCGGCCGCATTAGGTTCGTCATTTGGAAAACTAGGATCAGCATTTGGACCTAAGACACCAGGCGAAGCATTAAAAGATGCAAACGTAGATGTTGAAATGGCCAAAGCAATTATCGCTAAGGTAAAAGCCGCAGGCGATATTAAACCAGGCGCAGGTGTAAAAGACCCAGAGCCAGAAGAGCCAGAAGAAGAATAAAAAACAATGATGGAATTCATTAAAGACATGCACGAGAGTCGAATGACTCGTAGCACAGGCACACTTAAAAGTCTGACTTATACAGACTGCCGTGAACGTTTGTATCTAAGTGTATTGATATTAGAAGCACTTTATCAATATGCATACTTCAGACGCACAGCAAGTGAGTATGCTAGAAGAACTACAGGCTACGACACATTCAAAGCATATAGGATGAGTGGTACAGATTTGTACAACTTTGCTTATTTTGTTAATGGTGACGAAGATGCTATTAATAAATTAAAAGATCCTGGAGCGGCTAAGGCAATGAGGCAAAGAACAAACTTGCCTATCATGCAACTTAATGGATGGCTTAAAAGTATTGCAAGCGGTGGACTATATTCACAAACTTCATCTTTCCTTATCAAACTTGAAGGTGCATTGCAAATTACTAATACCGACTACAAACTTGTGAGAAGAAATCTTACAAGATATAAATCTCTTAACACAAAAGACAAACAAGATACTATTACAAGGCTACTAATTGCCGCAAGAGCAAAACTACGTAATAGTGATTTAATTGATGACCTTAGTAAACTAGCCGCATCAAACGATCTAGAAACTGCAAGAGTAGCAGACAATGAGCCTACAGTAAGTGTACCAGACATTGGTACTGATGCACGTGACATGAGTTTATATCGTTACATAGTAGGCACAGAGAATGTAATGCGTACTAAAAACTTCTTAGAATTAGCAAAACAGGGCAGAAGTGTACCTGGACAGTTCGTACAAGGCTACGTTCCGGCGGTTAAAATGCTGGATGATATCGTAAAAGCAGGCCCTGCATACATAAATCTCCTAAGAGCACTACATCAGAGAGCAAAAAAGAGCCGTAAATAGGCGTTTTTCTTCCTCTTTGGTAAATACATATAACAACTTCGTAGAGAAAACGAAATTGGTCATTAGAGAAAATATAGGAGAATAAAATGGCATCAGTAGCAAGAGTAAATCAAGACGGTCGTGATCACGGCGTTCAATATTCAACATCAAATGTAACTGCAATCGAAATCGATGCAGGTGTATCATTAGCGGCAAAAGACGGCGTCGACGGAGCATTGGCTCAAATCGTTGGTGAGTTTTCACCATTAATGTACAAGTCAACTGGTACAGCAGGTAAGATCTTTGCAATCATTGACGGACATCACAGTGATGCGGCATCTTTAACTGCACGTTTACAAAACATGGGCACAGTTGATGGCGTAGATCTATCAGGTGAAGTAGTGTTAGTACGTGACTTAGATGCGTTCAGCGCAACATAAGTTTTAATTAACTTTAATATTAAAAGGCTCAGTTTTTACTGGGCCTTTTTTTATGACCGATAAGTACTAACATGAACCGATTTGAATTAACTACATTAGTAGACATCACAAAAACAAATGCACGCCGTGGCGAAGATAAACTAGCCTACGGACAGCAACAAAATTATATGAGTGTTGTACAAACACTTGGACTTAGAACTAACGTAGAAATTTCAGACCCTTTATTTAAGAAACAAAAAGCCGTTGGATTTGGTAGTGACTATGCAACAAAGACTTTAAACGTATGGCGTTGTACTATTACTGTTGAACAAAATGAATCACACAGTATTAAAATGATGGAACAAGATTTTAACTTAATTCCTTTTATTAAAGACCTAAATGAAACTGTTAATTTAAAGGAAGCAGTATTTTGGACATCAGACCCCAAAAAGTGTAATATCTTGTTTAATATTTTGCCTGAAGATGATAAATACTCTATATAAGGCAAACACCAAACAACATTTATAGGCTAACTTAGAGTTTACTAATACCCTTTGAGCAAGGGAAAAAATGGAGAATGTAATGGCAACTGCCTTAGAACGTGAAAACCTAGAAGCACATGTAGACTTATGTGAACAGAGATATAAAAATCTCGAAGGACGTTTAGATAAAATCGAGACAAAAGTCCATCACATTCACGATGATATTACTAAAGGCCAACAATCAATGACAAAAGTCATTATTGGAGCAAGCGGAACTATAGTTGCAGGCTTGCTATCTACAATCGTAGTTATTTTACTAAACCTTTCCTAAACATAAATACAGTATGAACTTAAGAGAACTCATTGCTGACCCCGTGATTGAATCTTTGGACGAAACATTTGACCTAGATGAAAAGCAAATATGGGGACGAAAAGGAAACAAAGCCGTACGCAAGTATAGATGTTCCGGAGGCATTCGGCATGGACGCATTGTTTCATCACCGAGTGCTTGTTTTAAACCTATTAACATGAAAGCAAGATTCACGCTAAAGCGTACTCAGGCTAGAATGGGTAAACGTATTGCTCGTAAATCTAAACGTACTAAACGTATGAATCCAGTTAGTAGAAGAATTAAAGCAATGAACAAAGCGAGACGCTAATGTTATTAAGAGAGTTTTACGCAACTGTTGATAATCATGATGATCTAGATGAAGCAGTACGGGCTATTTGGAGTAAAAGCGGTAGTAAGCAAGTACGCAAATATCGTTGCACAAGTGGAGTGCGTAAAGGTCGTATTGTTGCTAGAGCGGCAACATGTAATAGTCCTATCAATCAAAAAGCAAAACTAACTCTTGCAAAAACAAAACGTAAAAAGCCTAACAAAATTAAAATTGCTACAAGTAAAACCAAACGTTCAAATCCAGCAAGTCGTAGACTGAAGCGTATCAATGTAAGACCTAAGAAAAGGTTTGCAGGCAGAAGGAAAACTTCATGAGGTTTGACGAATTTAATAAAAATGACAAAGGCGAAAGACTAGACCTAATCATTAATGAGAATCCATTAGCAGTAGTAGCACCAGCAATAGGAGCACTAGCAAGAGGAGCGGCAAAAGTGGCGGCACCAATTGTTAAAAAAGGTGCAAAGGAACTAGTCAAGCGTGGTACTCCTGTTGTAAAAGATTTGATTAAAAAAGGTAAAGAGTTATTCAAGCGTGATCCTGACGGTCCTAGTAGTGGCGGACGTAACAATGCTAGAACAGGTGCAAAGCAAACTCCACCAAATGTAACAACTACAGCACCTAAGCAACCACCAACACCGACAGCACCAAGTAGTACTCCGGCACCAGCACCAGCCGCTGGCGCACCACCAAAGATTTCAGCACCACCAAGAATACAACAACCAAAGCCAGGACAAGCACCTAAAGTAAACCCTGGTACACCGGCACCTAGAATAAATCCACAAGCACCTAAGCAACCAGGACAACCACCGGCATTGGCAACACCTAAGCCACCAGCAAGTGCAACAGCACCTAAACCTAATACGCAACCGCCACCAAGATTGGCACAACCTAAACCAGGAACATCAATACCAAAACCACAAACAACACCTAAACCACAAGCACGTACTAATCCTAAACAAGTACCTAAGCCAAAGCAAGCACCAGGTGTTAAGTCAAGAACTGGTGCAGGAACTACAGCGGCTCCTAAAGTTAAAGGACGTGGCGGAATAGGTACAGGTATAGGACTAGGAGCATTAGGAGCATTAGGCATAGCGGCTCTAGGAGGTCGAGGCGGACCAGGTGGAGCAGGTAAAAAAGATGCCGCAGATCAAATAGACACACCGAATTTACCACAAGGTGCAACAGGCAGTCAAGGTACGACAGCAGTAGCACCAAACCAAGTCGCAGGTCCAGGACCTACGCAATCACAAGCGGCCGCAAGCCAACCAGGAGCAGATCCAACTGATCCAAAAGCACAAGCACAACAAGCCAAGATGCAAAAAATGCAAAAGGATGTTGCTAACAAACAAATTAAGGCTAAAAAAGCCGAACTTGACATGCTGAAAAAGCAACTACAGGGTATGAAATGAAACTAAACGAACTAATTACACAGTTTACTATTGCAATGAGTAATGAAGAAGCATCTTTACTTAAAACAATCAAAGGTGTAATGCCGTTTGAAGGGTTTGACGAAAGAGAACAATTCGTTCTTGAAGGGTTAATACGTAAGAGTTTAGTAAGTAAAGTACATAATAATGGTAATATCTTGGTGGTTGCAAATGACGAAAGCCTTAATAAATGAACTAAAAGCCTTGATTGAACAAGGTCTTGAAGATGTTCCTTTTCCGTATGTAAAAGGGAATAGTGTTCGTATAGGTAATATAATAGTTAGATCAGGCAAAAAAGGATGTTTTGTATTTGATATGAAGCACAAGAATGAAATAGCACAAACGTTCAGCAAAACTGCCGCAGTTGCTATTGCTAAAAAACATGCTGAAGGGCATAACGTAGTCAATGAAGTATTAAACATTGATTATGAAATTGAAAAGAATTACAACGATGCACTATTTTTTCAGCATAGTTACAGAGTAACTGACGATGAATTGCGTAAAGAAGTGCTAGAATGTAGGCTAGATATTGCTACAAGCAAAATAGACCAGGGTCGAAGTCGACTTGAGGACTATATATACAATTAGAATGATAAATAACTATAACAAATTCTGCAAGGATATGAACAATGAACATTAGAGAAATTAAAACACCTATTACAGCCGCAACACTTAATGAGAGTCTTGCGAAACGCTATGGCACTAAAATTGATGTTGCCAAATTTACATTACCACAACTAGAAGATGCACGTAACAAAATACGTACTATGCTAAAAGATATTGAAACTAACGAAAGTTTTGATTCAGTAAAAAGCGAAAGTTATCAAAAGTCTAAATTATTTTTAGATGTTCTTAACCAAGCAATTAAAGAAGCACCAGCGATTGTCGAAACAGATGAAGCAGAAGCAGATGTAATTGTTGAAGGTGCAGAAGATAACGCAGAATTAGTTATGGCTTCTAAGGACATGGTAGACCGTGTTACAGGTTGGATGGAAGACACAGCAGAAATGCAAACAGAGTCAATGTTAGAACTTGCAGATGCTATCAGAGACGAACTAGGTTCAGAAAAAGCAGAAGCATTTACTAACGCAGTTAAACCTTCATTAGAAGCAATGTACACTGCAATGGAATCAACACGTGAAGCACTAACAACTGGTGTAGGCATTGTAACAGGCGAAGGCGAAGCAGTAGATACAATGGGTGCAGAAGATCCAGCAGACGATATGGACATGGAGCCAACTGTAGACGCAGAAGAGCCAGCAATGGATCCAGAAACAGGCGAAGCAGAAGATGACTTTGGTGCAGATGCGGCGGCCGCAGGCGGAGAAGAAGAAGCAGGACGTGAAACACGTGAGAGTGTAGAACGTTCACGCAAGATTGGATCGTTACTAGCAGGAAAAAAGTCGTAACTGAGAACGTCGACACGCAAGTGTTGAAAAAGGTCTTAACCGTCCTCAGTAACAAAGACCAAAAAACATTTACATTTGATCAGTTGGACCAACTAATGCAAAACGTTGGCAAATCTCAGTTCAGTTATGATGTATTCCTTCAAGCATACAATGGTGATCCAGCAGTAAAAGAACTTATCAAGAACTTTGACAAAGAAAAAATTACTTTTAAAAGTAGTGAAATGGATGACATTCCACAAGATGCTAAAGAGCCAAAAGCAGATCAAACAGTTTCCTCAATGGCAAAAAGAGCCACAGATTTAGGTTGACAATAGACAATACTTCTAGTATAATTAACTTAAATTAGGAGCATACTTTATGACAACAAGAACTGATGAGGAAATCATCAAACAAATTAAAGAATTAATTGAATCGCATGTTAAGCCTGGCGTTGCAAGTCATGGCGGGAACATCGAATTTCTAGAATATAATAATGGTAGACTTTTACTTGAACTAGGTGGAGCCTGTTCAGGATGTGCAGGTAGCACTATGACACTTAAACTAGGTGTTGAAAATATGATTAAACATTACGTTCCAGAAGTAACTGAAGTAGATGCACAAGACGACCCCTTCAGTAATGTAGATCCTTTTTACAGTGATCCATTTTCTATGCAACATGATTGGGACGAAGTCGATGACTCTAATAACAAATAAATTTGATTACAAACCAATTTCACGCAAACAAGTAAACGGCAAACGTTTATACCAAACTCCTGATGGTGGCGCTGTAGCAAGCGTTACAACAATCTTAGACGCCACTAGCGACAAGACAGGACTTATTGCTTGGCGCAAGCGAGTAGGTGAAACTAAAGCAAGAGAAATTACTACAGAAGCCGCAGGTGTAGGAACAAGAATGCACAAGTATCTTGAAGACTATATTGAGTTTGGCGAATGGCCTACTCCAGGCGGCAATCCTTTTGCTAAAAAAGCACACGCAATGGCTACTCAGGTACGTGACAATGCTTTAAATGATGTTGACGAAATTTGGGGATCAGAAGTTGCTCTTTATATTCCACAAATGTATGCTGGCACTACTGACTTAGTAGGTCAGTACAAAGGCAATCCATGTATTATGGATTTTAAGCAAACAAACAAACCTAAAAAATTAGAATACGTACAGAACTATTTTTTACAATTAGTAGCGTATGCTGAAGCACACAACGAAATTTACGGTACAAATATACGTGAAGGACACATTTTTATGTGTAGTCGCGGTGATGACGGTATGATACTAGGCGGAGAAACATACCAGCAATTTGATGTATGGCCGCATGAATATGACGAATGGCGTACAGAATGGTACAATAGAGTCTATACATATTACGAGAAGTTCGCATAAATATGTATAACAGGAGACAAATATGGCAGTAGTACAAATTAGTCGTATACAAGTTAGACGAGGCAAAAAAGGTGTAGACAATCTACCACAACTTGCTTCAGGTGAACTTGGATGGGCAATCGACACACAAGAATTTTACGTTGGTAACGGTAGCGTTTCAGAAGGTGCACCTGCTGTTGGTAATACAAAAGTTCTTACAGAACATGATAATATTTTTGCATTAGCAGGGCAGTACACATATAGAAATGATAGTGGATTAACAACTGGACCAAGTTCAACGCAACCAATACAAAGAACATTACAATCACGCTTTGATGATACAGTAAGTAGTGCAGACTTTGGCCTAGTTGGAAACGGAACAACTGATGATACTATAGCATTTCAAAGAGCCATTGATCAACTTTATATTAATACAAACAAAACTAATCCATCTAGTAGAGTAACATTAGTAATGTTACCTGGTACTTACAAATTAACTTCAACAATTAATGTTCCGCCATATGCTAAAATTGTTGGCGCAGGTGTAGATAGTACAATTTTAAATACAAGTGCCGCTGAAGCATTTACATTTGTTAACGGCGAAAGTACTCCTGGTTCGTATGCCGCAACAAGTACAAACAGTTTTATAAACCAAGCCAAAAGTATTTTAATATCTAACATGACAGTTAATCAAAGTGTAGCAGGCGTAATGTTTGATATGCATAGTGTTAGAGATAGTAACTTTAGTAATATGAAAATTACTGGTAGTTGGTCTTCAGGCGATGCATTAATTGCTGGACAAAAAGCATTTAGTCTAATAGGCGATAGTGCCGCTGTAATGAGTAACAATAATACATTTGATAACCTAACTATTAAAGGTTGGTCTTATGGTATATACAGTGACTTTGCTATTAATGATTCGTTAATTAGAAACAGTACATTTGATGAATTAGGCTATGGTATTGTACTAGGAGAGAACACAACACTAGGTCAACTAGGACAAGAAACTGGACCTAAAAACTGTAAAGTACAAAACAGTACATTTGACGAAGTGGCACGTAATGCTATTTGGGTTAAAGAAGGTTTAGGAACTGCTAGTATTGGTAATACTTTTAATAGTGTAGGTAATAATAACGGCACTGAAGCAAACAGTAGTTATTCAGTTATCAAATATGATACAACAGGTAACTCAAGTAAAAATGATTTCTTCAAACGTTTTGAAGCACTATCATTTGAACAACAGTATATTGTAAATCAAAAGTTTACACCATTAATCGAAGGTAGTTGTCAGTTTGACATGAATGGTACATCAAGTTTAGAAGTTGTATTCCAATCAGTAGCAAACAGATACTTTAGACTACCAGGCGATTCAAATACAAATTACGAAATTGATTATGTTTATCACAGCACGGCATTTGAAGCACACCGTTCAGGTATACTTTATATTGGTGTTGACTATGACAACGATAACATAATTGTAAGGGACGAGTTCGACTTTACTGGTTCCACAGGACTTGTTACTAACTTTGAACTTACTGCGGCCTTAGTTGATGAAAATGCAGATGCAACTAAAGATACAGTAGAAATTAAAGTGAGTAATGCAACAGCAACTGACGCTGGGACCTTCAAGTTCCACGTAAGATCAAAACGGTAATAAATGAATGATTTAAATTATGAGCAAAGGCTCTCTAGGTGGTCGGCATTTAGAGAAACATTAGAACTCTCTGATGATCCTTTGCAAGACGTAATCGATTATTACAATAAAATACCTACGGTGAGTATTCAAACAGATCCGTATAGCGCCGATACTTGGCCTTCCCCTTGGGAACTAGTTAACGAAAATATGTACTGCGACTTTTGTCGTGTACTAGGAATGTGTTATTCTTTACAGTTAACTGATCGTTTTTCACGGGAGAAATTTGAGATACATATTGGTATAGACAACAAAAAATCAAAGCATTATTATCTGTTAGTGGTAGGAGATAGAGTGCTAGGATTTACACATTCAACGCATGAGCATGTAGACAAGGTTCTCAAAGACTTAGAACCGCAACAGATTCATCACATGCCACCCCTAAACTAAATACCACGTATAATAGATAATGAAACAACAGAACGGAGATAGACAGATGACAAACGGTACCATGATTGTAAAAAGAACCGGTAAAAAAGAACAACTAAACATTGACAAGATCCACTTTGTAGTGCAAGAAGCATGTGAAGGCTTAGCAGGCATAAGTGCAAGTCAAATTGAAATGAATGCAAACTTACAATTTTACGATGGTATGAGTACTAGCGAAATACAAGAAATTTTAATTAGAAGTGCTAATGATTTAATTTCATTAGATGCACCTAACTATCAGTATGCCGCGGCACGTTTATTATCTTATGGTATTAACAAACAAGTTTTTGGTCGTTACGAAAATATTCCGTTCAAAGAAATGATCCAAAAAAATATCGATCGCGGTGTGTATGATCCTGCAATATTAGAATCGTATACTGATACTGAAATTGCTTCATTAGATGCATACATCAAACACAAACGTGATGAAAACTTTACCTACGCAGGATTGCGTCAGGTTGCAGACAAATATCTTGTTCAGGATCGTTCATCAGGTGAAATTTTTGAGACTCCTCAGTTCATGTATATGATGATTGCGGCAACATTGTTTGCTAACTATCCGAAAGAAGATAGAATGTATTATGTAAGGAGATACTACGATGCGACCTCATTATTTAAAATCAATATCCCAACGCCAGTTATGGCAGGCGTCAGGACCCCTGTCAGGCAGTTTGCAAGTTGCGTTCTTGTTGACTCTGACGATACCCTTGATAGCATCTTTGCCAGCGATATGTCTATTGGACGCTATACGGCGCAAAGGGCAGGTATCGGAATCAATGCGGGACGTATCAGAGGCGTCAATGCAAAAATCAGAGGCGGAGAAGTAGCACACACAGGTATTATTCCGTTCCTAAAGAAATTTGAAGCAACAGTACGTTGTTGTACACAAAATGGTGTACGTGGCGGCAGTGCTACTACGCACTTCCCGTTTTGGCATCAAGAGATTAATGACATCCTTGTGCTAAAGAACAACAAAGGTACTGAAGACAATCGTGTACGTAAATTAGATTATTCAATTCAACTTAACAAAACTATGTATGAAAGACTGTTAGCCGGTGGCGACATTACTCTTTTCTCGCCACACGATGTGCCTGGGTTATATGATGCATACTTTGGCGATGCAGATAAATTTAAAGAACTGTATGAATCTTATGAACGTAAGACAAGTATTAAAAAGACAAAAGTATCAGCAATGGATTTGTTTAGTGCGTTGATCAAAGAACGTGCAGAAACAGGACGCATTTATATTATGAATGTTGATCACTGTAATACACACAGTTCTTTTAAAGACAAAGTATACATGAGTAACTTGTGTCAAGAGATTACATTGCCAACTAAACCACTTAATCATATTGATGATGAAGAAGGTGAAATTGCATTATGTATTCTTAGTGCAATTAACGTAGGAACAATTAGAGGTCTTGACGACTTAGAAGAACTATGTGAACTAGCAGTAAGAGCATTAGAAGAAATTATTGATTACCAACGCTATCCAATTAAAGCGGCAGAGAAAAGTACAAAAGCAAGACGTTCATTGGGCGTAGGCTATATTGGTCTTGCACATTATCTTGCTAAAAACAAAGTTAAGTATGATGACAAACAAGCATGGAAACTAGTACATGAACTTACAGAAGCGTTTCAATATTATTTGCTTAAAGCAAGTAACGAATTAGCAAAAGAGCGTGGGGCATGTGAATACTTTAACCGCACTAAATACTCAGACGGCATACTTCCTATTGATACATACAAAAAAGAAGTTGACGATGTTGTAAAGGTAAAGTTAAATTATGATTGGAATACTTTACGCAAGAGCATCAGAGATCACGGCCTTCGACATTCGACATTGTCCGCTCAAATGCCATCAGAGAGCAGTTCCGTTGTGTCGAACGCAACAAACGGAATTGAGCCACCTAGAGGCTACTTGTCCGTTAAGAAGTCCAAGAAAGGGCCTCTTAAGCAGATTGTTCCACAGTATCAAACGCTAAAGAATCATTATACTTTACTTTGGGATATGCCTAATAATACAGGCTATATTAATATTGTAGCAGTTATGCAGAAGTTTTTCGATCAAGCAATTAGTGGTAATTGGTCATATAATCCAACACACTTTGAAAATAATGAAGTTCCGATGAGTCAAATGATTCAAGACCTGCTAAATACCTACAAGTTAGGTTGGAAGACTAGTTACTATCAAAACACTTATGATTATAAAACTGACCCAAGCGAACTAATTGACGAGCCAGCACACAATGTAGGGTGGCACGACAATGTAAAAGAATCTCCAGTTGAGCGTACAGAGTTTAACGGCTCCGACGAGGAGTATGAAGAATATTGTGATGCATGTGCAATTTAGGTTGACACAAAAGTAATATGAATGTATAGTTATTGTAGAAGAAGTAAAAGGAACCAAGATGGCAAAGACTGTTTTTAATAAAGATAAAGTAGATTTCACTAAACAAAATATGTTTTTTGGAGCAGACCAAAATACACAACGTTATGATGTGTTTAAATTTCCTGTGTTTGATAAACTTAACCAAACAATGTTAGGTTATTTTTGGAGACCAGAGGAAGTTAGTTTACAAAAAGATAGAGCAGACTTCGCACAGTTCCGTCCAGAGCAGAAACATATTTTTACTGCTAACCTAAAGTATCAAACATTACTTGACTCAGTTCAAGGACGTGGTCCATGTCTAGCATTTTTGCCACATGTATCTATTCCAGAACTAGAAGGTTGTATTGTTACTTGGGACTTTTTTGAAACGATTCATAGTCGTAGTTATACACACATTATGAAAAATGTTTATGCTGATCCAGCAGAAGTGTTTGACACTATTCTTGATGATGAGAAAATTATTGCAAGAGCAGAAAGTGTTACTAAACACTATGATGCATTTACAGAAGCCGCTGATGCCTTTACACATCGTAAAGAAGGCAGTATGTATGAAGTTAAGAAAAAACTTTATATGGCAATGCAAACTGTAAACATCTTAGAAGGATTACGTTTTTACGTTTCTTTCGCTTGTACCTTTGGTTTTGGAGAACTAAAACTAATGGAAGGTAGTGCTAAGATTATTAGTCTTATCGCTAGAGATGAAGCACAACATTTGGCACTAAGCACACACGTATTAAAACTGTGGGCACAAGGCAAAGACGATCCAGACATGGCTAAGATTGCTAAAGAGTGTCAAGAAGAAGTGTATGACTTGTGGCGTGAATGTGTTGCAGAAGAAAAAGACTGGGCAGAATACTTGTTCAAAGACGGATCAATGATTGGGTTGAATACAACCTTACTACATCAATATGTAGAATACATTGCAAACCGTCGATTGAAAGCACTGGGCATGAATGCAATATTTGATGCTCCGTTAAACACTAACCCGTTGCCTTGGACACAGCATTGGTTAAGTTCATCAGGATTACAAGTTGCACCTCAAGAAACTGAAGTGGAATCATATATCATTGGTGGAATTAAACAGGACGTAGACAAGGACGCACTAAAAGGATTTAGTTTATGATAACTATCTGGGGTAAGCCCGCATGTCCAAGTTGCATGAAAGCAAAAGCGTTATGTGAATCAAGAGACTATAAATATGAATACAAAGAACTAGGCAAAGACTTTACAAGAGAACAAGTCTTTGAAACTTTTCCAAACGCAAAAACATTTCCACAAATTGTAGTAGGTTCCAATAAAGTTGGCGGCTATGAACAGTTTGTGAAATACGTTGAAGATACTAACTATAACGGAACAGGACACACATTATAATATGTTAATCGAAGCACCATATAAGATAGGGGATACCGTATCTTTTAAATTAAGTAGTGGAGAAGAGATTGTTGCTAGACTTGAAGCAGAGTCTGATAAATCTTATACTCTTAACAAGCCAATGGTAATCATTGCACAACAACAAGGACTAGGTCTAGCACCGTTCATGTTTAGTGTACCACCAGACGGCAAATTTAGTCTAACTGCAACATCAGTTAGTTGTCTTGCAAAGACTGAAAAAGGCATTGCGACACAGTACATTGAACGTACTACTGGCATTGCACTACAATAGTGGTTGACAACTACTAAAAAGTAATATATAATAAACACTTAAATAGGAGAAAACTATGACAAATCACGAACAGATTGTACAGGCATTTAATAACTATCTTACAGAATCAGAGACATTCGAAGATAAAAGTGTTAAAGCCGCGGCAACAAGAGCAAGAAAAGCACTAGGCGATCTTGGTAAACTTACTAAGGCACGTAGAGCAGAAATTCAAGATAAAAAGAACGCAATGTAATGAGCGGACAACGGCGCTGGCTTAAAGTTTGGGCTAGAACTGTTGGTATGCCCATAGGCATTGACGATAACGATAAGCCAGAGTTCCTTCCAATTACACAAAAAGATGTAAAGAAGGCACTGGCTTTTCGTACCTTTTGGATTGTATTACATGTGTTTACATGTTGTATGATCATAGCAGGAAACGGAAGGGTCTTAGGGCTTTGGTAAAACCAAATACAAAATTTAATCTCTCTGTTAGAGACATAGAAGTAATCGAACAAGCGTTACGAGCAAAAGCAGGCCGAAGAGGTTTAGCCATTGCTGAAGGCGAAACGTCTCCTCAATTAAAAGCAGAGATGACAGAAATACAAAAACTACTAGGAAGAATACACGACCAAAAGAATTGGTATGTATCTAAAAAATTTACTCCAGGCGGGTAGGCATTATAAATAATGTATGCGATATTTTATTGGGCAGTGTGAATATAAATGGTCCCACGCACATAAGAGCATGGAAGACATGTGGGTTATGCGTGAACTCGGACAAGATTTATGGAAACAATGCAACGAAGACGGATTTCAATTAAAGTACATTAGAAGCAATAGTCAAACATTACCAGGAGACATGTATTGTCGTTGTGACATTTATGTAGATGTCGACGATCACAAGGCAGGTACACTGTTTGCTATAAAATACTCAGAAGTAACAAAGCCAGTTTCTAAAGTTCTATAAACTCTTTTTCTCTATCAAGATATTTGTAATCAATCTTGACAGGATCAAACTTCTCTAAAGCATCGAATATCAATTGCTTATCTAAATCACCGCAGGTGTATACATCAAGTTGTACTAGGCAAGGGGCACCTTCGTCCCAAACATGAATTGCAACATGACTAGTTTCAATAATAGTAACACAAGTCAATCCTCGGTTGCCTTCCATTTCGCAATACTTCGCAAACGGTCCCATCATTATTTTCATACCAATGTCGCGGATTAGATTAGTTGACCAATCGATAATTGTTTGCTCGTACCTTGGCGGGTTGCTTACTTCTGCTCTAACTATCAAATGTTTATGTTGTAACATAATTGGAGATATTTAGTATAATAATGGTTGACAAGAACACCTTTTGACTGTATAAATAATATGTAGACGTTGAAGCAACGTGAACACATACAGGACTCGGGGGCAGTACCCGACGACTCCACCATAACTACACTTGAGCGGTTGGCCTAGTGCAAGTAAGGACTCGAAAGAGAATAGACTTGAGTGTAGTTATGATGGGGTCGAAATAGGATCGACTGGTGTTGTAGTGAAGTGGAGTTTACCGGATGACTGCGTTATTGGTCAAACTTTATAATTGCAAACGACAATTATGCGCCAGAAATGGCATTAGCGGCCTAAGGCTGTTACGGGGTAGTTAGACCTTGTTACCAAACATAGCATTAAAGAGTGTTGCTTAATTGTAACACTCTTTTCTTATAGTACACCAGATTAACGTAGGTTCGTTAGTTTGTAGATAAGTAATATGTGATGTGTAAGACATCAATTTTATAAAAATTTAAGGAAGAAAAATATGCGAATTTTAACAATCGCCACAGCGGGCCTTTTGGCGCTTTCATCAGCAACATTAGCAAACGCAGAAGCAACAGCAGAATTACCAACAGCCGCACCAATCATGACAGGTGCTGTAAACTTGGACTTTGCTGAAACAGCCGCAGGTAAAACTGCAGGCACAATGGGTATCGAATTAGACTTTGATGCTGGAGACATTGCAACAGTCGACTTAGACTTTAAAGCAACAGACGGTAATGCTCTAACACTGGACACATGGACAGTAGGAACTACAATCGGTGCAGTAGGTTTAGCATTTGGTGATGACAACGGTCTATTACCAGAAACAGGTGTAAACACAGCCACTGACGGAACACTAACCGTACCAGCAATGACAGAATCATTAGCATTGTCTTTTGGTGGTGCAAGTGTAGCAGTAGGTCTTACAGATTGGAACACAGATGTAACAGACATCAGTAACATCCAAGGTGCATACACAGTAGATGCAGGTATTGCAGACTTAACAGCAAGTGTGGATCATAACCGTGCAACAAAGAACGAAGTGTTCGGTGGTGCAATTTCAGGGTTGGATCTAGGTTTAGCAACAGCAGGCGGTATGATGACATACGACACAGATGCAGAGCATTTTGCATATGAAGGAACTTTAGCATCAAACGGCATTACAGCATATATTAACGGCGACGAAGACAATAGTCTACAGCATATCGGCGGTGAGTATGTGTACAACATGGCATCAGGTATCGAACTAAGTGCAGGTGTTGATTATGACACAGACGCAGAAGATTGGAAACCAATGGCAGGTATGGCATTTAGTTTCTAAGTAAAACTTATACAAACAAAAAAGGTCGCCTAGTGCGGCCTTTTTTTATGGCTTAAAATAATAAATACGTACATAACCAAGGAGGGTTATGAAATTACATAAAACTTTTGAAGCACACATAACACAGCCAAAAAAGACAAGTCAAGGTAGAAACCACAGTAGAACAAAATTTAGTTCTATGAATAAAAGTAAGAAGAGAAGTTATAAGAAATACAAAGGACAGGGGAAGTAAATGTCAAAAGAAGACAACACAGGTAAGATGGAAGTAGCAGTACGCATCTTAGGCAACGAACTAATAGCACTAAAGATGACTGTAGATGACTTTAAGATTAAATGGTTAATCTATGGAGTAATTACTATCGTAGCATTAGGATGGGCCGCAAGTAGTTTTGGTCCTGCACTATTTGATATGGTCGGCGACAA
>Ga0233444_10002390_pt1 | contig 19848 bp, 18 predicted proteins | sample SI_124_October20_6_FD_182792 | JGI IMG/M metagenome (GOLD analysis project Ga0233444, IMG submission 182792) | Seawater microbial communities from Saanich Inlet, British Columbia, Canada - SI_124_October2016_10_MG | ecosystem: Environmental > Aquatic > Marine > Inlet | place: Canada: British... | reverse complement strand
CTTCCGGCTTGGCAAATTTATCCGCATGGTACCGCATCCGGTGATGCTGGGCTTTGTCAATGGGCTGGCGATTGTAATCGGACTGGCACAGTTGCAGCAATTCCAGATTATCAATGCCGACGGGTCGACAAGCTGGATGGCAGGACCAATGTTATATATGACGCTGGCTTTGGTCGCTGTCACTATGGCGATGATCTGGGTCACACCAAAGATCACAAAAGCCATTCCGGCACCTTTGGTTGCGATTGTAACGGTAACGATGGTCGTGATTATCGGCGATCTGAGTGTGTTTCGCGTTGGGGATATGGCAAGCGTTGCTGGTGGCTTGCCAAGTTTTGCGATACCGCAAGTTCCAATAACCATGGAAACGTTAATAATCATTTTCCCCTATGCCTTTATTCTATCGGCGATCGGGCTTATCGAGAGTCTGCTGACGTTGAATCTGGTCGGTGATTTGACCAATCAGCGCGGCGGGGCATCACGCGAATGTGTCGCCCAAGGCGCGGCCAATTTTGTCACTGGCTTTTTTGGTGGCATGGGTGGCTGTGCGATGATTGGCCAGTCGATGATCAATGTAAAATCAGGGGGGCGTACGCGACTGGCTGGCATTGCCGCATCATTATTCCTGCTTGGGTTTATTCTGTTCACATCGGATTTGATCGAAATGATCCCGCTAGCCGCCTTGGTTGGCGTTATGTTCATGGTCGTTATCGGCACCTTTGCTTGGAATTCATTGATGATCTTGCGGCGGGTACCGCCTGCAGATGCCTTTGTCATTATTCTGGTAACCGCCGTGACCGTTTATAAGGATCTGGCCATCGCGGTGATCGTTGGGGTCATTATTTCGGCACTGGTCTATGCTTGGAACGCGGCAAAACGTATTCAGGCCTCGACGCGCCCATCGGTTCGTGAAACAGGCGCGCTGGTTTATGATATAAGAGGCCCGCTTTTCTTTGGCTCGACAGCCAGTTTCATCGAATTATTTGATATTGATAGCGATCCAAAACTGGTGATCCTCGATTTTGCCGAGTCACGCATTGTCGATCAATCGGGTTTACAGGCGATTGAAGATATTGCCAGTAAATATGCCGCATCCAACAAACAGATTATGTTGCGGCATCTTTCACCAGACTGTCATAAATTGCTATCGCGCTCTGGACAGATCATTATCGATAGTGATGATGATCCTGACTATGGTGTTGCTGTCGATTATTCGGTTAAAATCGGCGCTATGGGCGGTGGGCATTAAGGGTTATGGCAAGGTGATTGCCCAACAACAACGACCCTTTTAAAGTATCTTTAGGAGGATATGTCCATCGATAAACCATTCTGGAACAGGCTTGATATTGCCAGCCTTGATGGTGCAGACAAGACCGGCAATCTGGGTGCCGTATTATTGGCGTCTTGTCCGGGTTTGCGCGCTCATAGCACCGCCACGGATAGTGATATAAAAGATGATGTCGAAAGGCTGGCGGCGGCAGGGGCAGATTTTGTGTTGTCTTTGATTGAGGCAGACGACCGCACGCGGCTGGGGGTGACCGCCCTTGATGACATGATTGCCGCGGTTGGGCTTGAGAATGCCAGCTTTCCGATCCGTGATCATGGTGTTCCGCCCAAGGAGCAAACCACAGAATTAGAGCAACTGCTTGACGGTGTGGAAGCGCGTATCCGTAACGGCAAGACCATAGTTATTCATTGTCAGGCCGGATTGGGGCGCACCGGTATGATCGCAGGGATTTTACTGCGCCGTTTTGGCATTGATGGTGAAACAGCGATCAAGACGATCAGGCAAATCCGCCTAGGTAGTATCGAAACAAGCGCTCAGGAAGATTTTGTCAAGGGATGGGGTTAGGAATTATAACGGCTATTCAATCCAAAGCCGGATCGCACGCAACTAATATTGGTGCGGTTAAGCTGGATAGGGATTTATACTGGCACCCCTCAGCATCAAAATTCGACATATCAAGCCAGCTTGCAAAGGCTTGGCGCAAGGCTGGCCATTCGGCATCTATCATGGCAAACCACGCCGTATCACGATTATGCCCTTTGGTCACCATGGCCTGACGGAACACGCCTTCATAGGAAAAGCCAAGCCGCTGGGCCGCGCGACGCGAGCGCAGATTGCGCGCATTGCATTTCCATTCATAGCGACGATAGCCAGCGTCGAACGCCCATTGCATCATCAGAAACATCGCCTCGGTTGCACCAATGGTTGCCTGTAAGGCGGGAGCAAAACACAGATGACCAACCTCAATCGAGCCTGCAGTCGGATTGATGCGTAAATAGGACGCAACACCCACAAAACGGCCTGTCGCATTATCCTGAATGGCAAAAAAGAACACATCTTTTAATGCCGTCTTCGCCCTTACATAATCGGTATATTCAACCACCGTTTCAAAGGGGCCATAAGGCAGATAGCGCCATATGGTACCTTGTTCATCTTCGGCAAAGCTGGCAAAAAGACCCACCGCGTGAAGATCGGCATCAAGCGGCACAAGTGTCACATGATTGCCAATCAGGCCGGCTTTTTCAAAACCCGCGTCAAACGGTGATTGTGGTGGGTGCCAATCTGGTACCTTTGGCCCCAATATCGACGTAAGATCCGTATCGGACATCTTGCCCCCTTTATCTTGCTGGGTGCCCCAAAGACATTGAATGCCTCACATTAAATGCCTCGCACGCCAGACGCTAGGTTAGCATAGACAGAATTAACAGATATTATAAACCAACTGCCCCTAAAGCATGACATTGAATCTTTGATTGATGTTTATGACAAGATTTAGCGCTGTGGTCTGACAATCATCAGGTTATTGCTATTCCGGGTTTCAAGGCGTTCCAAATTCACAATGGTGGATAGCATAAGACGATCATGGCTCCAGTCAGCCGGGCTGCGCATCATCACCGCGCTTATCATAACAAATGTTATCAAAGGCACCATGAACAGTAAATATATCAGTCGCGAGCTATCTGTCCGACCATCATAGCCGATAAGCGCCAGTATCCGAAGACGTAGCATACTAGCGCTGATATCTGGACGTAGGGCGTCAATTTCAACAAGGGCGACTGACATGTGCATTGTTGAAACCGGATTACCAACCATCATTGAGCGACGACCAGCGCGCAACAGACATTCGCAATAGGCACGGATATCATAGCGGCGGCGCGTAATAAGTGACTGATCACATGCCATCTCTCTGAGCCGACCAATGTTTTTTCTCAGCAGATAAAATGCCGGGTTCCAGAAGAATAGAGATTGCAAAAATGCCAGTGCCATATCCCATTCAACATCATGCTGACGAAAATGCTGAAGCTCGTGGCTGATTGCCATTCTGACATCAGCCATATTATCAAGCATGACTGCCGGAAGCACAATATACCGACGTCGAAGGCCACGCGTTGAATAAGGCACCAGAACCGTGTCACTGACCAGAAAGGTAACCGACCCTATTGTGCGCAAAGGGTGACAAGCTTGTAGTGCCCGACGCAATGCCAACAGATTGACGATAGCTTTAAGCAAAAAGCCAACTGAACCAACAGCAATAGTCAATGCAAGACACACCATGAAGGTGCCAGATTGGCCAACAAAATCACGAACAAAATGGCTGGGCGCATCGATTAGCAACTGCATCGTCGATGGCCGGATTTTAAAATCACCATCAAGATAATGCGCAACGATAATATCTGAGAAATTAAACGTATATTGCGATAAAACACCACCAGCCAAATAGATCAATAGCGGACATAAAGCCCCAGCCAGCATAATGCCATTGAGCAACCGCAATTGCGCACCATAAGCCCCAACCAGACCCATTCCGGATAAAATAAACCTAGCAACCCACCATAAGATAAAAATCACAAATAACAGCAGATTCGCATCAATATAGGCGTTGACCACATTTTCATTTAGCAGAAGATCACTTAGCATTCTTTTCGAGCCTCTGATCCAGCAATTCACGCATTTCGGAAAGCATGTCTTCGGTCAGATTTTCATCATCAACAAGACGTGCCACCATAGCTGACGGGGTATTGTCAAAAAGCTTTTGTGATACATTCATTAAATAGGTTGATTGATAGTCCTCTTTTTCGATAAGGGGCTTGTAAATAAATGACTTTTCCGAGCGTTCACTGACTAAAAATTTCTTTTGTTCAAGGATGCGTAAAATCGTCGAGGCAGAGGTATAGGCAAGTTCACGGTCAGCCGCTAACTGCGCCATGACCTCGCGCACGGTTCCACCATTGATCTGCCAAACAGCACTCATAAATTCCAACTCGACTTCGGTCAAAATCATGCTGTTTTTCTTTTGCCGCATCAAGCGTTCCTCAAATAACTCAGTAACATCTTCGTTCAGTAAACACGAAAAATTTTGCTTTGCAAAGCCTTGGCTATTAGCTCAATGTGCCAAGCCAAGATGCGGTATCAAGCATCCGGTTTGAAAAACCCCATTCATTATCATACCAGGTCAATATACGTACGAAATTGCCATCCATCACACGGGTCTGTTCACCAGCAAAGATTGATGAATGCGGATCATGATTCATATCCATTGAGACAACCTTGTCCATGGTGAAATCAAGCACACCTGCCATAGCACCATCCGCCGCCGCCGCAACAGCATTATTGATTTCTTCATTTGTCGTATCACGCCCCGCTTCAAAGGTCAGATCAACGACCGACACATTTGGTGTTGGCACACGCACAGCCACGCCATCCAGCTTGCCAGACAATTCAGGTAGCACCAGACCAACCGCCTTGGCTGCACCTGTTGAGGTCGGGATCATATTGACCGCCGCTGCCCGTGCCCGATAGAGATCATTATGGAAAGCATCCAAGGTGGGCTGATCGCCTGTATAACTGTGGATTGTGGTCATGAAACCGCGCTTGATACCGACTGTGTCATGCAACACTTTGGCCACAGGTGCCAGACAGTTTGTTGTGCATGAGGCATTTGACACAATGCGATCATCAACGGTCAGCGTTTCATGATTGACACCATAGACAATGGTTTTATCCGCATCAGCGCCAGGCGCCGAAATAAGTACATGCGACGCACCGCTTTGCAGATGAAGCGCCGCCTTGTCCCGCGCGGTGAAAACACCAGTACATTCCAGCACCACATCAACATCACCCCAAGGCAAAGCGGTGGGATCGCGTTCGGCCGATACAGCAATTTTGCCCATGCCAAAATCAAGGCTGTTACCATCAACAGTGATGTTGCCCTTGAAACGGCCATGGGCGCTATCATAGCGCAATAGATGGGCGCCTGTTTCGACAGGCCCCAGATCATTTATGGCAACAAGCTCAATATCATCACGTCCAGATTCGACAAGCGCACGCACAATATTCCGGCCAATGCGACCGAAACCGTTAATAGCAACCTTGGTAGTCAATTTTAAGTCTCCTGAGATGGGGGCTGGGGGATTTGCTTTTACGTTTGCGGATCATGAAGCAGGCGTGCAACCGCCTGTTTCCATCCCGCATATAGTTTATCAGAATAGTCCCTATCAACGCTTGGTTCAAAACGTTTTTCTAGCTTCCAACTATCCGCGAATTTGTCAGGGGGCGAACAGATACCCGCGGCCAATCCAGCCAGATAGGCCGCACCAAGTGCCGTGGTTTCGGTGACAATCGGACGGTCAACTGGCGCACCAAGCTGGTTTGAGAGCATTTGCATCGCCCAGTCATTCGCCACCATGCCCCCATCAATACGCAATACCGTCTTGTCTTTATTATCCCAATCAGCGCGCATCGCTTCGATCAGGTCGCGCGTTTGATAGGCAACGCTTTCCAGCGCGGCTTTGGCAATTTCGGCAGGCCCTGTATTGCGGGTCAGACCAAACATGGCACCTCGGCAGTCAGCATTCCAGTATGGCGCGCCAAGACCAGTAAAGGCTGGCACCAAATATACTTGTTCGGTGGTGCTGGCATTTTCGGCCAAGGCCTGTGTTTCAGATGCAGATGAAATGATCTTCAGGCCATCGCGCAACCATTGCACAACAGCACCCGCGATAAAGATAGAGCCTTCAAGCGCATAGGTTGGTTTGCCATCAAGCTGATAGGCAATCGTGGTCAATAGGCGGTTAGAGGAATATACGATTTTATCGCCCGTATTCATTAAGGCAAAACAACCCGTGCCATAGGTCGATTTAATCATACCTGGCTGGAAACAGGCCTGACCAACGGTGGCGGCCTGTTGATCGCCAGCAACGCCAAGAACGGGAATAGCCGCCCCATCGAACAGGTCATCATGCGTAATGCCAAAATGACCCGAGCTGTCTTTGACCTCGGGCAACATATGTGCCGGAATTTCGAACAGATCAAGCAGGTCTTGATCCCAGCATCCTTGGGCGATGTTATACAGCATCGTGCGTGCCGCATTGGTAGCATCAGTCACATGGGCCACCCGCCCCGTTAGACGCCAGATGATATAGCTATCAACCGTGCCAAACAACAAGTCTCCGGCTTTGGCGCGCGCCATCGCCCCGTCAACATTGGTTAAAATCCAGTTCAGCTTGGTCGCCGAAAAATACGGATCAAGAAGCAAGCCTGTCTTGCCTGACACCATCTCTTCATGGCCAGCGGCTTTGAGATCACGGCAATAATCGGCAGTACGGCGATCCTGCCAGACAATCGCCGGATAAATTGCCTTGCCAGTGTGCTTATCCCATACCAAGGTTGTTTCACGCTGATTAGTAATGCCAATAGCGGCAATATCACTGGCGGCGATTTTCTGTTTAGCTATCACCTGCCGGCACATATCGATGGTCGTTGACCATAAATCTTCGGGATCATGCTCGACCCAGCCGGACTGTGGAAAATGTTGCGTGAATTCAGCCTGTGCCGTGTTAAGTGGCTTTAGATCACGATCAAAGATAATCGCACGGCTAGAGGTCGTGCCCTGATCAATGGCAAGGATGTAATCCTTTTGCATCTCTTTCCCCCTTATGCATATTGCCTAGACTTTCCAGAAGCACAAAATACTGGCAACAACCGATATGGCAAGTGGCCACCATAAAGGTGTACCAACAAATCCAAGCCATGCCAAAAAGATATATGAACAACCCAGTAAAGAAATGAACAGCCGATCACCCCGCGTCGTGGTCAGGCCAAGAATACCTTTACGTTCATGTCCACCAGGATATCTGATTTCGACCACAATCAGAACAGCCATCGCCGAAAAAATCCCGATGAAGACCAATGCCGTCGGTAATGTCCATGCCATCCAGCTGAGCATTACACCCTCCCCATCGCAAAACCTTTGGCGATATAATTACGCACAAAATAAATAACAATCGCGCCCGGAATGATGGTCAAAGTCCCCGCGGCCGCCAGCAAGCCAAGTTCGTATCCGGCACTCGATGCGGTCTTTGTCATGGTCGCGGCAATCGGCTTGGCAGCCACTGCCGTCAGGGTCTTGGCTAGCAGCAGTTCGACCCATGAGAACATGAAACAGAAAAACGCGGCGACGCCAACGCCAGCCTTGATCGTCGGAATAAATACCGTAACAAAAAAGCGCGGAAAGGAATAGCCATCAACATAGGCGGTTTCATCAAGTTCTTTGGGAATGGATTGCATAAAGCCTTCGAGAATCCAAACCGCCAGCGGAATGTTAAACAGGCAATGCGCCAGGGCCACCGCCAGATGCGTATCAAACAAGCCAACCGCCGAATAGAGTTGGAAGAACGGCAAGGCAAACACAGCCGCTGGTGCCATGCGGTTAGTCAGAAGCCAGAAAAACAGATGTTTGTCGCCAAGAAAGCTGAAACGCGAGAAGGCATAAGCCGCAGGCAAGGCCACAATCACCGAAATGACCGTATTGATCGAGACATAGGTGATCGAATTGATATAGCCCCAGTACCATGTTGGATCGGTAAAGATCACTCGGTAATTATCCAGCGTCCATGTCTGGGGAAACAGAGAAAAGCCCGACAGGATTTCACCTGTTGTTTTGAAGCTCATCGCAACCAACCAATAGATTGGTAACATCAAAAACAGGATATAGAGCAGTGGAACGATATGGCGTTTTTGCATCTTAATGCCCCTAGTTTGGATTGTCTTTGGTCATCAGCGTGTAGAAAAGCCAGCTGACAAGCAATGTAATGGCAAAATAGATCAGCGACATCGCTGCTGCCGGCCCCAGATCAAACTGACCAAGCGCAATTTTAACCAGATCAATCGACAGCAATGTTGTCGAATTCCCCGGCCCACCGCCGGTCAGGACAAAGGGCTCGGTATAGATATTGAAGCTGTCCATGAAACGCAAAAGAATGGCGATGGTCAGAACCGTCTTCATTTTCGGCAATTGAATGAAACGGAAAATAGCCCAGTTGCTGGCACCATCGATCTTGGCGGCCTGGTAATAGGCCTCGGGGATCGATACTAGCCCTGCATAGGCCAGCAAAACAACCAATGATGTCCAGTGCCAGGCATCCATAACGATGATAGTGATCCATGCGGCAAGCGGGTCTTGCGTCATGTTATAATTGATCCCAAGCACATCATTCATCAGATATCCAACCAGACCAATTTCCGGCAAGGTGAAAATATTCCACATGGCACCAACGACATTCCATGGGATCAACATCGGCAACGCCATTGTCACCAGACAAACCGAAACCCAGATGCCCTTACGCGGCATTGACAAAGCGATAGCAATGCCAAGTGGCACTTCGATTATCAGAATTAGGCCAGTAAAGAGAAACTGACGCCCCAATGCCGCATGAAAACGCTCAGATCGTAGAATATTTTCGAACCAGTCCAGCCCCTGCCAGAAAAACAGATTATTACCAAAAGTTTCCTGAACCGAATAATTGACCACCGTCATCATTGGTATCAGGGCATTAAAGGCCACCAGAAGCAAAACCGGCAGAACAAAAAACCACGCTTTTTGATTTTGTGTTTTCATCAAATGCTCCTAGATCTCGCTTGCCAACCAGCCATCACAATAAAGACGGGTCTGATCCTGTTGGAAAGCAAGCTTTACGACATCACCCTGATTGGGAATATCATCATCAATAATCGCCGATAATCGGGTATCACCAACCATCGCCTGAACAACGCTATGACGCCCGACATCGGACACTTTGACAACGGTCGCTTCAAGACCCTTTTTGCCTATCGAAACAAATTCGGGACGAATGCCAATTTCAGTGCGGCCAGAGAGCCCTGAGCGCACCTTGCCTTCAAGCGGTACCGCTTTGCCCTCAAAAAAAGCACCTTTGTCGCGCATGTCACAAGGCAGGACATTCATGCCCGGCGAGCCAATAAAATGCCCTACAAAGGTGTGCGCCGGACGTGAAAACAATTCAACAGGTGTACCTATCTGGACAATCTCACCTTCATCCATAACAACAACCTGATCAGCAAAAGTCAGAGCCTCGGTTTGGTCATGCGTGACATAGATCATGGTCAATTTGACACGCTGATGCAGTTCTTTGAGCTTGGACCGCAATTTCCATTTCAAATGCGGATCAATCACTGTCAACGGCTCGTCAAACATCACAACATTTACATTGTCGCGTACCAAACCCCGCCCCATGGACAGTTTTTGTTTGTTATCCGGTGACAGGCCTGACGCGCGGCGACCAAGCATGTCCTGCACCTCAAGCAAGCTGGCGATTTCCTGAATGCGCTGGTCGATTTTTACCGCGTCAACACCACGGTTACGCAAAGGAAACGCAAGATTATCGTAAACCGACATAGTGTCGTAGATCACCGGAAACTGGAATACCTGAGCAATATTACGCTGATCGGGCGACAAGTCGGTAACATCCTCGCCATCAAACAGGATACGCCCTTCAGACGGTGTCAGAAGTCCGGAAATAATGTTTAGCAATGTCGATTTGCCACAACCTGACGGGCCAAGCAGCGCATAAGCACCACCATCGTTCCAGTCGAGATCGATATGCTTTAGCGCATAATCATCACGTGAAGCCGGATCAGATGAATAGCTATGTCGGAGATTTGAAAGGGTTATCTTTGCCATGCTATCTCCTATGCCACCAACTGGCCATCGGGTGAAAAGAAAAAGCAATTTTCCGGATTCATGTAGAAGGTACGATCCGTACCAATTTCATAAGGATGGATGCCATGTGCCAGCGATACCCAGTTTTGACCCGCAAAGGAAAAATGCGCACTGCTTTCAGACCCACTTAGTTCGGTCACCGTAATCATGCCTGTCACAGCAACTCTCGTAGCCTTGGTTTTGACAGGAACAACATTGTTGGGACGGATCGCCATGATATAGTTACCATCAGCAAGTGATGTGGCCATATTACTGGCAGTCCATTCAACAGGAACCGCATCGAGCTTAAACGTACTACCCTTTTTAGTGACAGTGATCTGGTTGATTGGCGGATCGGAAAAAACGCTGGCTGATACAATATCAATCGGCTGACGATAAATATCCACAGTGGTACCAAATTGCGTTACATGCCCGTCATGCATCAAAGCGGTTTTGCCACCAAGCAAAAGCGCTTCTTCAGGTTCGGACGTGGCATAGACAACGACAGTGCCGCGTCCAGCAAATAATTCAGGTAATTGTTCGCGCAGTTCTTCGCGCAATTTATAATCCAGATTGGCCAGCGGCTCATCAAGGAAAACAGCATTGCTTTGCTTGGCAATAGCACGTGCCAGCGCGGTACGTTGTTGCTGGCCACCAGACAGTTCATGTGGATAGCGATTTAGCATCGGGCGCAATTGCAGAATATCTGCCGCATCCTCGACACGTCCTTCAATTTCGGATTTAGTCATGCCTGCTACCTTGAGCGGGGACGCAATATTATCAAATACAGTCATATGCGGATAGTTGACGAAAAACTGATGCACCAAGCTTATATTGCGCTTTTGCGTCGTTAGACGGGTTACATCCTGTCCATCCATGATAATCGAACCGGACGCACAGCGATCCAAACCTGCCATCAATTTAATCAGTGATGTCTTGCCCGCGCCAGTTTCACCAAGCAACACGTTAAAATACCCTGTCTCAAGAACCAGACTGGTATCCTTTATATGAACCTGCCCACCCACCTTTTTGGTGATATTTTTTAATTCGAGGGCCATAAACCTACCTTTAAAACTACTGATCCAGCGAAACAAATGATCCAGAAATGGAATCATTTCACTATGGTCAACATTCTACCGCTTAACATCCATGCGGGTAAACCTATGGATGTACGGGTTATGTTCGCTTAAAAAGCTGGGGCTACGCGAGCCCCAGCCCACTTATGGTTCATGCTCAGCAGAACATGAGCTTGCTAGTTATTCGGATAGACTAGTTACTAGCCCAGCGTGCAACAAGCTTGTCGTAGTTCACAGTTTTACCTGCTGGCTTCTCGTTGGCGAGTGGGGGCTTGGCGCCACCATTCTTGTACCAATAAGCCGCGTCCTTTTCTTCGTTCAGACGTGGACCACAACCGCCATATACATTAGCGGCTTCGTCAGCTGCCTGCATACGTGCCATTGTTACGTCCATTTCTTCAGCCAAACGGTTCATAGCTTCCTGTGGTGTAAAGGCACCAGAGTTCACGTCGCCGATCTGCTGCCACCAGATCTGAGCCAGCTTTGGATAATCAGGAACGTTAATACCTGTTGGTGACCAGCGTACACGGTCAGGTGAACGATAGAATTCAACAAGACCACCAAGGTTTTCCGCACGCTCAGAGAACGACTTATGGTTTACCGAGCTGTCACGAATAAAGGTCAGACCAACATGTGACTTTTTCACGTCAACTGTCTTTGAGACAACAAACTGTGCATACAGCCATGCAGCCTTTGCACGATCCAATGGTGTTGACTTAAGGATTGTCCAAGAACCCACGTCCTGATAACCAACCTTCTGGCCCTCTTCCCAATATGGGCCATGCGGGCTAGGTGCCATGCGCCATAGAGGCTTGCCATTGTCATCAACAGTGTTATTGCCTTCTGACTTTGGCTTAACCATATCGGCGGTAAAGGCTGTGTACCAGAAGATCTGCTGGGCAACGTTACCCTGACTCAGAGCTGGCAAAGACTGATAGAAGTCAAATGATGCCGCGCCTGGAGGGGCATAGTTGCGAAGCCATTCGTCCCATTTACGGATTGCGTAAACGGCAGCTGGGCCGTTTGCAGCACCACCGCGTGACACGGATGCACCTGATGGATTACATGATCCAGCTTCCATACGGATGCCCCACTCATCAATCGGGATACCATTTGGCTCACCTTTAGAACCGGCACCAGCCATTGACAGCCACGCATCAGTCATACGCCAACCCAAATCAGGTGCACGCTTGCCGTAATCCATGTGACCAAAGATATCAACGCCATCGATGTTCTTGACGTCTTTTGAGAAGAATTCAGCGATGTCTTCATAAGCAGACCAGTTTACTGGCACACCAAGATCATAGCCGTACTTGGCTTTAAAGGCCTTTTGCAAGTCAGCCCGATCAAACCAGTCTTTACGGAACCAATAGAGGTTTGCAAACTGCTGATCAGGAAGCTGATAAAGATCACCATCAGGGCCCGTGGTAAACTGGGTACCCATGAAGTCGTCAAGATCAAGACCTGGGTTGGTTACGGCTTTACCTTCACCTGCCATGAAGTCGGTCAGATTATAGGCAAGCTGCAAACGTGAATGTGTTCCAATCAGATCGGAGTCGTTCACATAGGCATCATAGAGATTACGCTTTGTCTGCATCTGTGTCTGAACAGCTTGCACAACTTCACCCTCACCAAGAATCTGGTGATTAACTTTAATGCCAGTGATGTCTTCAAAAGCCTTGGTTAGTACTTCAGACTCATATGAATGTGTTGGAATGCCTTCAGACAGAACATTGATTTCCATGCCATTGAATGGCGATGCGGCATCGATGAACCACTGCATCTCAGCAGCCTGTTCGGCTTTTGATAGGGTCGATGGCTGAAACTCATCATCGATCCATTTTTTTGCTGCGGCCGTGTCGGCCATAGCTGAAGATGCCCCTGCCATTGCAACAGCTGCTGCAACCGCGGACAAAATATATGTACGCATTTTATATCCTCCCTAAATTTTATAGCGCCATAAATTAGGCTTATCTCAATCTTCATACGAACATGAAGGCAATGTCAAACTAAAAATTTAGTCGAAATAATAAAGAATTTTCGTATTATTTGGGAAGAATTAAGAATTTCAATGCTCAAATATGTTCGTTTGTTCTAAATCGCGTAAAAAACGAAAATTATGCGTGCGTTTGACGGTGGCTTGCGTTATAACTTTATCGGTCAGGAGACACCAATGACATTGAATGCTCGACAAGAAGAAATTGCCATGTTGCTGCGGGATGTCGACAAAGTGGATGTTGACGAACTGGCAATACGCTTTGACGTTACGGCACAGACTGTGCGACGCGATTTGGGCGATCTATGTGACCGTGGTCTGGCCATACGCACGCATGGAGGCGCCCGGCGTGTGCTATCAACGTCAAGTCGGGGCTATGAAGAACGACGGCGATTGTTTGGCGTGGAAAAAGCCGCGATCGGCAAACAAGCGGCGCAGCTAATTCCAAATAATTGTTCGGTATTTCTGAACATTGGCACCACAACCGAACAAGTGGCCAAAGCGTTAACAGCACATGCTGATCTAACGGTCATCTCAAATAATATTAATGTTATTCAGATTTTCCTGAATGCGAAATTGCGCGAACTGGTTCTGGTTGGGGGCGCAGTGCGCCAAAGTGATGGTGCCATCGTTGGTAATCAGGCTGTCGAATTTATTGACCGTTACAAAGCTGATTTTGCTGTGATTGGCGCGTCATCGCTGGATAGCGACGGATCGGTGCTGGATTTTGACGATCGTGAGGTGGCCGTTGCCCGTGCCATTATCCGCAATGCCAGAATCAAAATTCTGGTGGCCGATATTTCAAAATTTGAAAGTGACGCACCAGTCCGTATTTGCGACGTGTCCGAACTTGATTATGTGATTACCGATGCCACGCCTCCTGCCGCATTTTGTGCCGTAGCCGAGGCCGCCAACACCTCAATATTCATAGTTGATGACACTAAATAGGCCGACAATTTTACTTCGTAATGGATCCAATAATGACAAAAATGCCAAAACAACCCCACAAAGACAAAACCGTCGATTTTGATATATTTGTCATTGGTGGCGGAATCAACGGATGTGGCATTGCGCGTGATGCGGCAGGCCGCGGCATGAATGTCGCGCTGGCCGAAATGAACGATCTGGCATCGGCAACATCTTCGGCATCGACAAAGCTGTTTCATGGCGGGCTTCGCTATCTAGAATTTTTTGAATTCCGTCTTGTTCGCGAAGCCTTGATCGAACGTGAGGTTCTGCTTGAAGCCATGCCGCATATTAGCTGGCCAATGCGCTTTGTTTTGCCCTATCACGCCGATATGCGCTTTGTTGGGGATACGCCTTTGTCAAAATTGCTGGGCGGGATAATGCCGTGGATGAAGGGACGTCGGCCAGCCTGGCTGATACGGCTAGGGCTGTTTATGTATGACCATCTTGGTGGGCGTAAAATTCTGCCCCCTACAACGACAGTCAATCTAGAACAGGATCCGGCAGGCATGCCGCTGGATGATAAATTCGTCAAAGCCTTTGAATATTCGGATTGCTGGGTAGAGGATTCACGGCTGGTTGTGCTGAATGCACGTGACGCTGAACAGCGCGGGGCGCATATAATGACGCGTACCAAGGTCACTTTGGCCGAACGCGGAACAGATGGCTGGGTTATTCACACCGAAGATCGCAACAGCGGCGCGCGGCAAAGCTTTACCGCGAAAGCCCTTGTCAATGCTGGCGGACCGTGGGTAGAGAAAATTATCCAGAATACAGCACGCATCAATTCGACCGATGGATTACGGTTGGTGCGTGGTAGTCATATTGTCACGCGCAAACTTTATGACCATGACCGTTGCTATTTTTTCCAGGGCACAGACGGGCGAATATGCTTTGCCATTCCGTATGAAGGCGATTTTACATTAATCGGCACAACCGATGTCGATCATGACGATCCAAATGAGCTGCCTGTCTGCAGTCCCGAGGAACAGGCATATCTGCAAGAGTTCGCCAGTCGGTTTTTCAAAACGCCAATAGCCAATGAAGATATTGTCTGGAGCTATGCTGGCGTGCGCCCGCTTTATAATGATGGCGCAGCCTCGGCAACGGCCGCAACGCGTGACTATGTGTTGCGCATCGATGCGGCAAATAACTTGCCCTTATTGAATGTGTTTGGCGGCAAAATCACCACCTATCGCAAACTGGCGGAATCGGCGATGGCTGAACTTACGAAATATCTGCCCCGCCTGAATGGGGCGACAGGAAACTGGACCGCACGGGTAACATTACCTGGGGGAGACTTTCCGGTTGATGGGTTTGACGATCTATGTATTTCAATCAAAAAACGATATGAATTTCTTAGCGATGCTCATATCCAAAGGCTTGCACGTACCTATGGAACTGAGGTTTTTGACCTGTTGGGTAAATGCACAACAATTGCGGATCTAGGCACAGACTTTGGTGCCAATATCTATGCGGTCGAACTTGACTGGAGCATAAAGCATGAATGGGTTCGATCAGCTGAGGACTTTGTCTGGCGCCGCACAAGGTTAGGATTGAAATTGGATAAGGCACAGATCAGAAAGATCGACAGTTTCATTACTGATACATATAAAAGTATCAGCACGTCAAAAGCCCGTATTAATAGCTGATAGCTTTGTCAAAGCACTTCCATACGGCAAATTACCCTGCTAGCTTATTGGCAGATAAAGGATCGTTACGATGAATGAAACCAGCCAAAATTATAGCCATATAGATGTTAGGCCCTTTGCTCCAAATCTGGGCGCTGAGATACGAGGCATACACATCGCTGACGGGGTGACTGACGAACAGTTTTCCGAGATTCATCATGCCTTTCTGGCGCATCAGGTTCTGTTTTTCAAAGACCAGAAAGAAATCACCCCTGAAGCGCATATCGATTTTGGCAAGCGGTTTGGCCCCTTACATGCACATCCAGCCGCGCCGACAATGGCTGGCTATCCCGAAATCTTTGAAATTCACGCGCATAAAAATTCAAAAGTTGCGAATGGCGAACATTGGCATTCAGACGTGTCATGTGATAACGAACCGCCACTAGGCACGTTGTTACAATTACATATCCTGCCGCCCTGTGGTGGCGATACAATGTTCAGCGATATGTATGCCGCCTTTGACGATCTGTCACCCACACTCGGGACGATGTTGGATGGGCTAACCGCCACGCATGAATCCGAGCATTTCTATCGTGGACGCTATGCCGATCGTGGACGCAAGGATGAAGAAATATCCTATCCTGTTGCTACCCATCCAGTCGTGCGCACACATCCCGAAACAGGTCGTAAAGCGCTTTATATCAATCGCACCTTTACCACGCGGATCAATGAGCTATCAGCCGAGGAAAGCGACGCCATGCTGGCGTTTCTTTTTTCCCATATTGAGCATGTCAATTATCAGATAAGATTCCGCTGGTCGCTGAACGATATGGCTTTCTGGGACAATCGGTGTTGTATGCATCGTGCAATCTGGGACTATTGGCCAGAAGAAAGAAAAGGACGGCGCGTCACTGTTAAAGGTGATATACCCTCATAAAGACGGACGTAATTACATCCGTCTTTGCGCCCCATAACATATCATCAAAGGAGATAAATGTTGGATCCTATCATTTCGGTAGCCCAGCTTAACAAGACCTATGATTCAGGCACAGTTGCGCTTGCCTCGGTTGATCTTGACATTAAGGCAGGTGAAATTCTGGCCTTGTTGGGACCGAATGGTGCTGGAAAAACAACATTGATTTCAATGATATGCGGACTGTTGTCGCATACAAGTGGATCTGTAAAAGTTGGTGGGTTTGACGTTGTCACCGACTATCGCAAAGCCCGGAACCTGATCGGTCTGGTACCGCAGGAAGTTATGCTGGAACCTTTTGAGACAGTTCTTAGTACAGTGCGCTTTTCACGCGGCCTGTTTGGGTATCCACCAGATGCGCAGGTAATAGAAGGTATTTTAAAGCAATTATCACTCTGGGATAAGCGCGATACGCAAATCAAGGAACTGTCTGGCGGCATGAAACGTCGCGTGCTGATCGCCAAGGCGCTGAGCCATCATCCAAAAGTGTTATTTCTGGATGAACCAACCGCTGGCGTTGATGTCGAATTGCGCAAGGATATGTGGAATGTCGTTGCTGACCTGAAAGCGCAAGGCGTGACAATATTGCTGACAACGCATTATATTGAGGAAGCCGAGGCTATTGCTGATCGAGTGGCGGTGATTGCCAAAGGCCAGATTTTGCTGATCGAAGATAAAGAGGCTTTGATGAAGCGGATGGGCACCAAGGAGTTGCACATTCACTTACAAGATACAGTCACATCAATACCAGATAGTCTGGGTTCCTATGATCTTGTCATCAACGACGATAAAATGGGGCTGGTCTATAGCTACGACACCAAAGCAGAGCGCACTGGCATCACCAGCCTGCTATCGGATATTTCATCCGCCGGACTTGTTTTGCGCGATCTGCAAACAGCGCAAAGCTCGCTTGAAGATATCTTCGTTGATCTGGTAAAGGATTAGAAGCATGAATTTCCAAGCAATCAAAGCGATCTATTTTTTCGAGATGGCACGGACGTTTCGGACATTGGTGCAAAGCATCATCTCACCAGTAATTTCAACGGTTTTGTATTTTGTCGTATTTGGCACGGCAATAGGTTCGCGCATGGAATCTATTGAAGGTGTTGAATATGGTGCTTTTATTGTACCAGGCCTCATCATGCTGTCTGTGCTAATGCAAAGCATATCAAATGCGTCATTCGGCATCTATTTTCCAAAATTTATCGGCACCATATACGAACCGCTATCGGCACCTGTTTCCTTTATGGAAATCACCACTGGCTTTGTTGGCGCGGCAGCAACCAAATCGCTGATGATCGGCATTATCATTCTGGGTACATCGTTCCTGTTTGTGCCTGTAAAAATTCTGCACCCCTACTGGATGATGAGCTTTCTGGTGATAACCTGTATTTCGTTTAGCCTGCTTGGCTTTATTCTAGGTATATGGGCGCGCAGCTTTGAACAGTTGAATCTGGTACCTATGCTGATTATAACGCCATTGGTTTTTCTGGGAGGCAGCTTTTATTCGATCGATATGTTGCCTGTCTTCTGGCAAAAAGTGACTTTGTTCAATCCAGTTGTCTATCTGGTATCCGGCTTTCGCTGGTCATTCTTTGGCGTTGCTGATGTACCTGTGACACAAAGCCTGATCGCCATCGGCCTGTTCAGTTTCGTATGTATAGCCATTATTTCATGGATATTCCGTTCCGGATACCGGCTTAAAAACTAGTGTCCATTAAAACGTTACCCAACAAAGGCACGTTCAACAACAAAGCTACCTGGCTTGTTATTCGCGCCTTCGACGAAACCAGCCGCCTCGACAAGCAAGCGCACATCCTTGAGCATGGCCATCGAGCCGCAAATCATCACGCGGTCATGTTCGGGGTCAAGCCCATCAATGCCCAGATGCCTGTATAGCGATCCATCTTGCATAAGTGTGGTGATGCGCCCTGTAAGCGGATGATCGTCACGTGTCGTGCTGGTTATCAGTTGCAATCGGTTGGCGGCAAATTCACCAACAAGCGGATCATCAAGGGTCGCAGCAACGGTATTCTGACTATAGCGAAGCTCATCCACATAACGGCAAGTATGCGTTGCAATGAGCGTTTCGAATTTTTCATAGGCTTCAGGGTCGCGGACAAGCGATGCAAAAGGCGCAAATCCCGTTCCCGTGGAAATCATCCACAGCCGTTTGCCCGGTAGCAAGGCATCAAGCACCAGCGTGCCTGTCGATTTCTTGCGCATCAGGATCGTATCGCCAGCCACGATATTTTGCAGATGTTCGGTCAATGGACCACCAGGCACCTTGATAGAAAAGAATTCGAGCGTTTCATCCCATGACGGGCTAGCAATCGAATAGGCACGAAATACCGATTTTTCACCGGTTGCTGACTCGGGCAATCCAATCATGACAAATTCACCTGACCGAAAGCGGAAGCTGGCAGGCCGTGTGATACGGAAGCGAAACAGATGATCCGTATAATGTTCGACCTCGGTAACGGTTTCGGCAAATAAATTGTCCGGTATCGGTGCCGGCGCCTGAACGTCTGTTTTCACATCTTGCGAAAGAATGTTTTCTGTCATTAGTCTATCTCATATATCTAGCGTTATGTTCAAAAGATTAGAAAAGACGTCACCTGCGAAATGACCTTTAACACAAAATTCAAACCTGATTAATCAACTATCTTTGTGTAGCTTATGTATAGCGCCAGTTTATCACGTGCAATGTAATATCAAAATTTTGCAAAAATTTTGTCATATTCCGTGATAAGCAAAAAAATACACGCAGCTTTGGCTTGTCCAAAAGAATGTCAGACTTTGCCTAACCAGCCAAGCGATCGATCTGTATCACCATCCGGCTTATATTCAGCCCCAAGTGGCGCCATATAGCCAATCGCATCAAGATGCGCATAAATATGCGGATAATATACTTCACCATGATCAGGCGCACCGCGATCAGGCACAGAAGCAAATTGGATATGACCTATGATTGGCAACAGATCGCTTAGCTTGTTGGTGAGATTACCTTCAAGACGCTGAATATGATAGCAGTCAAACATCAGCTTCAGATTAGACGCACCCACTTCGTCGATGATGGCTTTCGCCTGCGCTGATCCCTTTAGGAAATAGCCTGGCGCATCATAGTGATTAAGCGGTTCGATCAAAATGGTGATGCCGTATGGTGCGGCGGCAGTGCAGGCATAGTTCAGATTGGCAATAAAGC
>Ga0233444_10002387_pt1 | contig 19861 bp, 8 predicted proteins | sample SI_124_October20_6_FD_182792 | JGI IMG/M metagenome (GOLD analysis project Ga0233444, IMG submission 182792) | Seawater microbial communities from Saanich Inlet, British Columbia, Canada - SI_124_October2016_10_MG | ecosystem: Environmental > Aquatic > Marine > Inlet | place: Canada: British... | reverse complement strand
TATATTTTTATCATTCATTAAATCATTGAGATCAACGTCAAATATTCTTGAAACTTCTTGTTTATTTATATCCGTTTTAGGTTTTTTGTTTAAAAATCCGACAAAAGGTTGAACTTTAAAATTAGAAACAGGAATATAAATTGATGATAATTTACCAATTATTTGAACCCTTTTTATTTGGACCCCTATTTCTTCATTTGTTTCCCTGAGAGCAGCATTTATTGGGTTTTCACCTTTTTCAATCATTCCTCCTGGTAATGAAATTTGTCCTTTATGATGTTCAACAGAGTTTGATCTTTTAGTAAGGAAAAAACTCCAGTTATCATTAACAGGGAATAGACAAATCAGAACAGACGCATATCTTTTTAATGTTGGCTCTATATTTAAATCATTATTTAATTTAATTTTCATAACCTGGTGAGATTTTTCTCCAGGTAAGGTGTTACTTAATTGATTCATTAAACTAAAAATAAATTTATCAGCCATATCTTGAAAATTATTTAATTTTTAGTTTAATGGTTAGGTATTAAACATGAAATATAAACATATAATTTGGGATTGGAATGGCACACTATTAGATGATTGTATGATTTGTGTTCAATCTTTTAATAGAAGTTTATTAAATCATGGTCTATCTGAAATTAGTTATGAAGATTATAGGTCCATTTTTACTTTTCCTGTAATTAAATCCTATGAAAGAATAGGGTTCAATTTCGAGATAGAATCTTTTCAAAAAATTAGTGACGAGTATGTGAAATTTTATGAAAAGAATTTTAATAATCTACTACTCCATGATTATGTTGAAGAGAGTTTGAAATCAGTTATTTCGCTAGGATCTTCACAATCAATTTTATCTGCAGGAAATCAAAACCTTTTAAATAATTGGTTGAAGACTCATGATATTTCACAATATTTTTTACATATCGTTGGTGTTGAAAACCATTATGCAAAGGGTAAAATAAAACAAGGTTTGAAATTGAAAGAAGATCTAAAATTTAAAAATAATGAAATCGTATTGATTGGTGATACAATTCACGATAGTGAAGTTGCCGAAGAAATGGGTGTTGATTGTATTCTAGTTGATCATGGACATGTAAATACAAATCGATTAGTTAAAACGGGTAGGATCGTTCAATCTAGTATTCGAAGTGTTTTAGAATTAATTAATTAATTCAATGATGGAAAGAATATCATATAAATCGATAATTCCATTATAATCAAGGTCTGATGATATAAATTCTTCTGGACCAAGATCACTGAATCCTAAAATTGAATTAGAACAAATTAAAATATCTAAAAGAGAAACTGACCCGTCTCCATTTATATCACCAATATCATTTAAGACCGAACCTGATCCTAAAGCTATAACAGTAATTGAAGAAATATCTTCTTGTTGGTTTAAACCAGATATTAAAAGTTGAACTTCATATACTCCTGGAGTGATACAATAATAATATGGATCATCAGGATCTAAAATAGATTGATCATTAAAATTCCAATATTTATTTCCAATAGGTCCTTGAGATTTTTCCTGGAAATAAAAAACATCTGGAACAGTTATTATTGGATTATTAGAGATAGGGATTGATCTTAACTCGGAAAAAGATCCAAGTGTGGAATTTTGTAAAGTTATTTGATCTCCCTCTTCAAAGATCTGGGAGGAATAAACCTGGATATAGTTGTAATTATTTGGATATATTATTTCCATTTGATTGGAAGAAAAAGGTTGTATGGAGTCCCATTCTATTAATCCTACATCATCAAACCATGAATGAGCAAAACCAGAATCAGGTATAGAACTATTCATTCTAACATTAATAAATTGAGAATTTTGAGGAATAGAAATCTTACCCCAATATTTTGTCCATGGAGTATCTCCATTTATTGAATCCTTCATTGAGGTGGTCTCGATAGTATCACCACTTCTGTTTATAGAACTCCTTACTTCAAGTGTTACATCCTTACCATTTTTAGTTCTAATAAATCCATGTATTGTATGATTTAGGTTATTATTAATCGGTATTTTTTGTTCTAAGTCAGTAATAATATTATTGGGTGAGTCAAAACTTCTTTTATGTTGTACAGATGCAATCCCCCTTCTAGTAATTGAATCTTGAATTTCTTCATTTGGACTGTTCAAATTCCACAATGAACTACCTTCATCTTCAAAATTATTCATCCAAATTTTTTCTCTTCCTATCCTATAAAAAATGATGTTTGGGTTACTATTAATAATACTTGATATGCTACCTGTTTTAGAAATTGGTATAGGGTTTGACTCAAATAGTGATACACCATTTAAATTAAGAGAACCCATATTTTTCAGATTTGAATTATAATTAAGGTGATTTTGCTGCATTGAAAAAGTGTCAATTATGACTTTTCCTTGATGAGAATCTGTATCTACATGTAAATACGTATCTAGTTTTTTTGATTGATTAGCCACATAATGGAGAATGTAATTTGCTAATTCACCAGTTGCTGGTTTAGTTAAATAATCATCAATGTAAATAGGAGAGATAGAATAATTAAAAAGTCCTAATTGATTTACTTCACCATTAAGAATCATAGAAGGATATGTTTCTGGATAATTCAAATCAAAAATGAAGTTACCTAAGGAATGAGCAATTAACTTTCCATTATAGATCTCTAAGCCTTGAATAATATGTGGGTGATGAACAATTACAGCATCAGCTCCTTGATCAATTGCAAAGTGACGGATTGCCCTATCCCACATCTGAGGGTTATCCAGTCTCCAAGAGTAATCTTCTTCTTCAAGTGGTATAGTTTCAAATCCTGAATTACTTGCTGGGTTGAAGCGGAGCTTTGCAAATTCATCTCTTGAACTATTGTAATCATAATCACTGCCTGGTTCATAGGAATATTCGCTGCCACTGTGTAATTCAACAATAGTTAGATCTGAAATGTTTTTCACAGATTCAATCTGTTTTTTTAAGTAATAAGGTGTCATGTATGCAAATCCTGCTTTGTTTTCGCCAGCATTGAGATAGGGTTGATAATTATTGTATTGTCCGGTTCTATCACTAGAGGCGATAAAAGCAAAAGTCTTTCCTTTAACCGATTTGAAAGCGGGAAGGTATGCCTCGTGACTATTCATTCCAGCTCCAGAAAATAATATTCCAGATTGTGAGAGGATTTCTCGTGTTTCAAGTAACCCCGGTTCCATAAAATCAAGGATGTGATTATTGGCAATACTTACAACATCGATTCCAGCATAAACCAATGCATTTACATTATTGGGATTAGATTTAAAAACTATCCCTTTTGTTGGATGTACTGTTTCTTTTGTTGTCAGTGAAACTTCTAAATTTGCAACGGTTATATCTGCAGCAAGTCCAAGTATCTCATAAGTAGGTTCGAATAAAGCATTTGCTCCTTGGTTTGTAATAATTCCGTCTTCCTCCTCAAAACGTCTGCCAATCATTATATCACCAACAAAATTTATTTTGATTAAAGAGGGGGCATTATTTTGAGGATCCAGATTTATAATTTTAGAACCCCAACCTTGTTTTCCACTTTCATCCTCGACTGTGAGGATGACGCTATTCTCAAAACCATTCTGAATATTGTATTCGTGAATTGGGTTCTCTAGATTCGAATAGTTTCCGTCTCCAAAATCCCAAGTGTATGAAAATAAATAAGAGTCCAAATCTTCAATCAATGCGGAAAAAGAAACAGTGATAATATCAAGATTATCTGATTGATCTATATTTTCTGATAGAATTGTTACTGATGGAGGTATTGGTAAATCCAAAGTAACATCTCTAATGAAACTAAACTTCACTGAACCCGGAGAAGAAAGCGAATCATCGTGATCGTTAACAAAAGTAACTTTAGAGATTGAATGAAGACTATCAAATAAAGATAACCAATCATCACCTAAAGGAATCCGGTAAGAATTCCAATTCTCATTTTGATTAGAACCTTGATATACAGGTATCCATTCTTCAATATTTAACAATTCAGTTCCGGAAATCGCATATTTTATAGTTTTATTTTCACCTTCAAATAAGATACCTTGTATTTCAGATAAACTATCAATCTTCACAAAAGTTTGTAGAACTGTTGAAGAATCCACTTCAAAAGGATTGATCTCAATAGACTTCCAAGTATTACCAAAAAGAGACAGAACTCTTGATCCTCCAGGAACAGAGGATGAAGTATCTACTGTATAACTTAGAGTATCACCGTCTTGGTCAAAATAACTTTCAATTGTAGTATTTTCTGAAAAAGTAAGAATTGTGTCCGGAGGGGCATGACCGGGATGAATATTTGATCTAACTTCAGACCAATCATTTGCATTATTAAAATAATCAATTGCACGAATTCTAAAATACCAGGGAACCGCATTGTTTATTCCTGAGATTAATTGAGTATTCTTTCTCATATATTGTAAGTCCGGAAGATTCTCCATATCATATTGAATTGGATTAGTCATAAAAGTATCTAAACTAACTTGAATTTGATATGTTTTAAAGTTTGTATCGTTCGAAGGATTCCAGTTTAATTTTATTTGATCCGGATTATCTTGGTTTTGAACATGAAATCCAAAAATAGGAGTTGGTGGATTTTCATCATTTTCATTTTTCCAATGTGTTAAATAATCTCTTAAAGAAGTAATAAAAGGTTGATAATATTCTCTTATTTTAGAAAAATTATTTATTCCAGATGGATATTCACCGCTCAGATAAGTTTCATCTATTGAGGATTCTAAGTTATCTAGAATATTTGGTTTTTCATCAAGTTCAATATGAATCCAAGATTCGTAAATTGAATATTCGTTAACTTTGCTTTGTATGTCGGTCATTTGAACTCCATTAGATGGTCCTTTTAGTTCCGTAGCCAATGTTACATCAAATCTCTCATTTCCATTATCATAAAAAAAATTATCGTCATAAAAAGCTTCATAATAATCAGTTACATGTACAGAGCTATGACTACCAAATTGATCACTTAAAATAGGATATTCATCAGTAAAATTGATTATATCTAAATTATCATTAGATATATCTCTGATCGGTTTTGTTGTAAAAGGCTTTTGCCCTCCAGCAGCTAAAATAATCGAATTTTTATCCAAATGTGTTTGATTATCAAAACTATGAACTGCTATTATTAATGGTGAGTGGGGTTCAGAATTTAATAATGGTAAACTAACAGCTTCTTGAAATTTTTGGAATACAGAAAATGGATATCTAGAAGGATCCGAGTGAGATTTGTTGTTAGAGTATTGACCCTCTTCTGACCATTGAGATTCTCTTCCAACACTATTTATCATAAAAGCAAAAGAGTGGGTTTGTGTGAAGATATCTACTGCAATATATGGAGCAATAAAGTCATCGCAGGGATGAGGAACTTGAATGATAATTTGTTCATTTTCTGCATTAGGACTTATGATATACATACCCCAGCTATTATTAAAGCTACCGATGATGTTATCTAGGTCATTCTCTGGTTGATTATTATCAATAAATGAAGTGTCTATTTCTTCACGAATAATATGATAAGTTCGGTTAAGTACCGTATCATTAAAAACAACAATATTATAATAAAAAGTTTCAATTGAGTCTTGTAATAATGAATCAACAATTGATAGTTCACCATTGACAAAATTTTCAAAAATATGTTCCCAGTAATCTAGAGTCAATGAATTCTCATTTAGTTTTTTATGTTTTCCAAATCCATTACTTTGAACATCTATAAATTCAGGTCCATAATCATTAAAACCGGGTCTTGCAATACCTTCAGTTACATGGCTTAGCCAATTATCATATGATGATAGAGGAGCATTTCCTCCAATAAATTCTGTTAAATCTCCGGATTCATACTTGATTTCTGAATACAAAAAAGTGAGAATAAAGAAGATATAAAATAGTTTATTCATGGTAGATATCTAAAGTGTTTTTGAAAAATTATGGTAAAAAACCACACAAATAACATATTATTTTAGATAGATTATTTTTTGAATATCTATTCTTCTACTACTTCTAAGGTTTACAAAATAAATACCAGTTGAAATATCAAAACCTCTTTGATTCGTTCCGTTCCAAACAAGTTTATTCAAACCTGGGTTCAGATGTTTGATATTTATCTCATTAATAATTTCGCCTTTAATATTAGATATATACACCTTTTCAGAATTAATGTTTCTTAATATAATTGGTATTTGAATATTCCCATTGAAGGGGTTAGGGTATGGATCCAAAAGAGAAGATTCATCAGGAAGGATACTGGATTTAGTAGATATTTGTAAATCTGAAGAGTTTTCAAACCCGGGAGTTCCATATAATTCTCTTGAACTTATCCATGAAATCGATGATGAATTATCAAGATTAGTACTAATTAGTTCAAGTGTATACCCATTACCATCTGGGGCAGATGGCCAAGGCATCTCATCATCGTATTCTAAAGAGTCTATTAAAGTATTGGAATTATTAAATATTCTAACTTGGTCACCTCCACCACCTAAACCAAAACCAAGAGGTCCCAAAACATTATTGAGGGAAGGGTTTAACGAGCTAAACATATTATTATCTTCTGCGATAATCAGATATTCGTTTTGAGCTAAAATAGTGCCTTCAGGAAATACAAAAATATGATCATCATCGTTATCTTTTAAAATCCAACCTGATATATTCGAAATTGACGGACCTATATTTACTAATTCTATCCAATCACCTGTATCATGTTCATCATTTGAATTATAATTTATTTCATTAATAACAATTTCTCCGGGGGTCAAACTATTTTCCACAAACACAGCTGTTAAGGTATTTGGTATAGTTTGAAGCCTAATAATAGAAGTTGAGTCGGGGAACTCTTCCCAATGACTAAATTCATATCCTTCAATTGGAACAGCTTCTGCCCCTATAGGAACATCTGGGAAATAAGATCCTGTCCATTCATCCTCTTGGATTCTCAATGAATTGTAATTAATGATACCCGAATTTTCAGGAGAAATCATAAGGGTTATTTCTTCAATACTTCCTAGGTTAAATTTATTTCGCAAATGGCTTTTAGCATAATTTTGCCTGTACTGGCTAAAATTTTCAATATTGCTAATTCGATCTTCCCAATTCGTAGCCGAGTTTGGCCATGATCCATTATTAAACCACCTGCTATGGTGTTGGGGTATTATGTTTTCAATATTACTTTTTATTGAATCTAAATGATTTAATAAGTTTTCAGATTTAAAAGTAGTATTTAATAAATCACAATAAATTGATATAAATTTATTTTTAAAATTATTATTTGAAATTATTTTTCTGAAAAGCAAGGTGCTCCAAGAAGGGTTTGGCCAATTAGGACCATTTTCTTCTAAAGCAAAACTAAGAGTATTAAAACTATAGGCATTTGCATCCCAAATTCCAAAACCAAAGTCTGTATCGTATAGGATCCATCTCCATTTACCACTCGTTCTATTATCTCTCCAGAATTTGATGTTATTTCCAGGCCAATCACGATTATCTATAAAAATTTGGAAAGCGAAGTAACCTAAGAAAGATTCAATATCTACCCAATTTTCAATTGCATTTTCAACAATATCATCATTCATATCATTAGATTCTACGTACCCTATAAGATTGATATAATCAGTGTTTGTTCCATGTACAATTTCTTCATCCAAAAAACCACCCCCGACTAAAAGGTCTACATATTGTTCATCAATGTTGTGATTGGATGCGATGAAGTGTTCGTTGATTTTTTCTCTCAAATTTTGAATTCCCCAAAAATCACCATTTATATATAACACCGCGGGTCTATATCGCTGGTGGTCTATATTTAAGTTTTCAGTTAGGCTTGTTGTAAACCCATCCCTCAAAACAGTAGACTCCCAGTCATTTCCAGAGTTTCGAAGGACAAAAGCTTCATAGCTATTAATGTCAGAATTAGGGAAGAATGAATATTCAAACGAACTTGGTCCTATAGAACTTCTTGAAAAAAAAGAAAGAGATTTTTGAGGAAATGCACGGCTCCATCCCCCAAAAACTTTTACTCCAGCATCAGCGGCATATCCCTCCCTATTAGGATCCATAAGTTCAAAGTGAATCGGTCTTTCCCAATCCTCCCAAAAATTGGCTCCAAAATATGGGAAATCATTACTAGCATTCGGTCCCATCACATATAGACCAGTATCTTGATCAAAGAAACTATTATTGTCAGTAGTTAAAAATATTACGGGTAAATCTCCAGGAGCATCCTCTCCAATAATATAAGTTTTAGATTCTGTGTCTGACGAATGCCAATTTTCAAGAAATGATTTTGCCCTGATAACTGAATTTTCATTTATTGAAAAAGGGGAAATATAGAGCATAGAATTTTGATCTGGAACAGAACCATCTAATGTGTAATATGTATTTGAAAATTCGTTTTCTTGATTTATTTCAAGTATTAATTGGTCATTATAATAAAACCCGGATTCAATTGAAAAAGAGGGTTTCTGTAATATTCCTAAAAAGGAGTTAGTTAGATTTGCTTCTCCAGGTGTAGGTTCTGAAAATAATGCCCAAGTTTCTTCTTCAATTATTTTACCTAATGACATATCTGTCTGTATCTGCCCTGAGTAAACAGAATCTAACTTTTGATTCATATTATCAGATAGTAATATATCTTCCCCTGAAGAGCTGATTTTAAAGTTGGTATGTAAAAATGTATTTGGTAGTTCCATTCTTTCATCTGGAATTCTTAAATCTTGAACCTCTATATTGTAACCAAATGTTAAAAAGGGTATGCAAGATAAATCAGAAGAGGTATTTGAATAATTATGGACTTGAATAGCTAGAGTATTTTCTCCTTGATTCAACGGGAATAAATCTGGATCAATAATTACAACAGATGGGAAGCCACCAGAGTATATTTCAGCTTCATGAAGTGCTGTTGAAGTCGTATTAAAATTTATTTGGGATCCCGACGCACCAAGATTCTGCCTAGAAAATTCAACACCATTAATATAGGCCACATATCCATCATCATAGTCAAGATGGAAAAGAATTTTAGATATAATTGATAAATCACTAATATTAAAAGTCTTGCGGACATAAACAGAAGTTGTTTGACTTATAACGGTGTTATCATCGTTATCGCCATAGCCAAACCCACTTGCACCATAGAGCCAGTCTGAAATATCTGTTTCAGCTTGCTCCCAATTTGAAATTGGAGCACTATTACCAACCCAGTAATGCCATAAGTCACCAATGTCTAAAATAGCATCCCAACTATGGATAAGGTCTGATCTATCCTTATTTGAAGCAAATATAATGGAATAACTATCTGGAGCAATCTGCATAGAAGGAAATTTCCATTTGTAAGGATCTTCATTATCATCCGAAAGTCCGTAGTCTAGGAGGTCTATTGATTCATTGGATGCATTATGTATTTCAATCCAATCAGGTGAATCGCCATCTTCATCATAAATGGTAGTACTATTACTGCTCACTATCTCATTAAGATGAACTGTTTGAGCATTTAAATGAAGAAAAAGACTGATTGTTAGAAAATATTTCATATTATTCTCAACTATTTTAATAATTTAATCCAAAACCAAATTTAAATAGAGGGTCATAATTTTCGTCCGTATAGTCTATTGGTATTTGTTTAATATTTTTCGGCCATGAAAAGCTTAGCCTTCCAGTAGGGTTATAATCGCCAAATATTATGTCGCTAACTCCCTCGCCTGCCATTCCAGGTAACCATGCAGCTAAAAAACCATCCCATTTTTGAATGTGGTCCTTAATAATTAAGGGTCTTCCGGATAGCATTATCACAATAACTTTTTTACCTGAATTATAGCATTTCTTCAATATATCTTGATCAAATGAGTTGATTGAAAGAGTTTCATTATCACCATAACCCTCGGCATATGGATATTCTCCAATTACGGCAATAATAATACCATCTCCATTCAAATCATTTGCTCTCGGGTCATAAACCAAGTTTTCTTTATTTTTAATAGATTGGTTGATGGCATTATAAAGGCTTGTCCCTTCTGGTTGAAAAGGTGATGAGGCCTCATGTGATTTAAACTCTTTTTTATCAACAGAATTATTCTTATTCGTATCCATGGAAGAAAATAATCCCATCACAGCACCATCATCATATTTAGTACCGTAAATATCTTTATAAAAAGTTGTTAATTCAGATCGTTGGATTAGGTTATTTCTATTTTGGTCAAGAATTTCAAAGTCTGGTGTAAAGCGACCTTGCCATTCTACTGTCCAACCCCCATTTTGTATACCAAGGTTATTTGCTCCTGATCCAACTAGATAAATTTTTTGATTTTTTTCGAGAGGTAGAATGTTCGATTTATTTTTAAGAAGAACCACACTTTTATTAACGGCTGATCTTGCTATTTCTCGATGTTTTGGATCACCAACATACTTTGCATATTTAGTATTCCCGTAAGGATCATTGAATAAGTCAAGTTCATATTTAACACGTAATATACGAGTGACAGCATCATCAACCCGGTCCATCGGAATGCTACCTTCAATAACGGATTCTTTAAGAAGTTTAATAAAAACTTTGTAATGATTTTGTCCGTAAAGCGAACCTGGAACCATAACTAAATCTATCCCTGCGTTTATTGAAGCGATAATATCAGATTTATAGTCACCCGGTATTTCATCTATGCCTGCCCAGTCACTAACTACAAGACCTTTAAATTGGAGTTCATCTTTTAATAAATCATTAACTAGAAACTTATTACCGTGGCACTTTACTCCATTCCAACTATTAAAACTAATCATTACTGTTTTTACACCTGCTTTAATAGCTTCTAAATAAGGGGGAAGGTGTGTCTTTCTTAGTTCTTCTTCAGATATTTGTGTGTCACCTCGATCCAAGTGATACCTGTGCATTCCCTCTTGGAGAGTTCCAGTCCCCCATGTTGTTCCGCCATCTCCCAGAAAATGTTTTGCACATGCGGCAATTTTTTTACCATCTAAAACGTCTAATGCTTCTTCATAGCCTTTTACCGCTGATGAAGTTAGTTTTGTAACTAGATCAGTTGATTCACTAAATCCTTCATATTGTCTTCCCCATCGATCATCTTTTGGGATTGTAATACATGGGGCAAAAGTCCAGTGAAGACCTGTTGCAGCAACTTCTACTGCCGTAGCATAATTAACTTGTTTAATTATTTCCGGGTCATTTGTACATCCCAATCCTATATTCTGAGGAAAAGTAGTTGCTCCAACTACATTATTGTGACCATGGACTGCATCAATACCATAGATTAATGGTATTTTAAGCCTAGTTGATAAAGCTTGTTTTTGGTAGCTATTTACCATTTCGACCCATCCTTCAGGAGTATTATTTTTTGGTACAGACCCACCACCACTTAAGATTGATCCTAAAAAGTATTCAGCGATATCTTCATTTTTATCAAGCATCCTTTTATCAACTTGGGTCATCTGTCCAACTTTTTCTTCAAGAGTCATCTGTTTTACTAGATCTTTAATAAAGGCTTCTTTATTTGTTTTAGAATTGGAACAACTAATGCTTAAAAATAAAAAAGTTGAAAAAAGTAAAGTGGCTTTAAGATTTTTCATTTGAGTGAGTTTTCCTTTTGATTAATTCTACCGGTAATAATGTGGTGGTTGGGTTAATCGAGTCTGTTTCTGATAATTTAATTTTCTGAGTGATAAAATCTAAAGTGTTTTTAGCCAAAAGATCTAAGTTCGTTTCAATAGTAGATAACTTTGGATAAAATACTTTACTACAAGGTGTATTGTCATACCCTATTATTCCAAAGTCTTTAGGTACTTGAAACCCTTTTTCTGATGCAGAATGAAGAAAACCTAAAGCCATTTGGTCATTTGAAGAAAAAATTCCTAGATTACATTTTATAAGCTCATTCACTGTATTAAAAGCTTTCTCACCTGAATTAAAAGAGTAATCTCCTTGATACTCCCAATCAATTTTATAATTATTCTTTCTTAAAAAGTCTTGAAAACCATTTCTCCTGAGATTTGCTTCAAGTTTTTTTGATGGCCCTGTGATAACTCCAAAATTTTGGTAGCCAGAGTTAACTAAAAGTTCAGCAGCAAGTCGACCCCCCTCATAAGAATCAAAAGTTATAGTTGGGACAATATTTCCTTCAACAGGAGCAATAGAGACAAGAGGATAAGAGAAAATCTTTTGAATAATATTTTCATAACCCACTTTATCCAGTGTAGGAGCCATAAGGATAATTCCATCATTGTACTTTGAAAGAAGTTGTATCTGGTTTTGCAAATTTTTTGAATACTTAGCAGAGTGGATACTAAGGTGTATGTTTTTAGTAGCAGAAACTCTATCAAATGATTCATATAAACATGAATAGAACTCTTCCGCATCATGTTGAGTAATGAGTGCAATATCTAGTGGAAGTGAAATATCCTTATAATTACTTGAGGGTGTTTTATACCCCAATTCTCTGGCGGTTAAAAGAATCTCACTGACGCTGCGAGATCTCCCCTTAGCTTTTCCGGTGAGGACTCTTGAAACAGTTGCAATAGAGTATCCAGATTTTTTTGCTATTTCTTCTAATTTCACTTTCATTTGCAAAAAAATTTAAAGTTTATAAAAATAATTTGCATTATTTATTTTTATGAAGTTAGGTTCCAATGATCTAAGGCAAATTAATCACTAAAAATACAGATTTTTAAATTTTAATAATATTTTTAGGATAACAGAGGAGCAAAATGACAAATGAGTTTGTTGCAATTGATTTTTATATAGTAGGTATTTATTTACTACTTATCATAGGAATTGGTCTTTACGTATCTCGAAAGCGATCGAATACCTCTGAATATTTTTTAGCCGATAGAAACGTAGGTTGGTTTGTTATTGGTTCAGCATTATTTGCCTCCAATATTGGCTCTGAGCATTTGGTTGGTCTTGCTGGAACTGGTTTTGACAGTGGTATAGCTGTCGCTCAGTTTGAAATACTTGCATCTCTCATTTTATTATTGTTAGGATGGTTTTTTGTTCCTTATTATTTAAATAGTAAAGTCTCAACAACCCCTGAATTTTTGGAAAGACGTTTTTCTTCTGCTGCTCGATGGTATTTATCTATCATTTCAATATTTGCATATGTTGTCACAAAAATTGCTGTAACTATAGCTGCTGGAGGGATTGTATTTGAAGGACTCATGGGTATTGATTTTTGGACAGGGGCATTTTTGATTGTAATTTTAACAGGTGTCTATACAGTTTTAGGAGGATTGAAAGCTGTAGTTTACACTGAAACAATTCAAGCAATAATTTTATTAATTGGTGCTACAGCTACCTTGATTTATGGGTTGATAGCTGTTGGTGGTTGGGACCAAATGGTTGCTACTGCAGGTCCCGGTTTTATGAATATCTGGAAACCAGCCACTCATCCTGATTTTCCATGGACAGGTGTTGTTTTTGGAGCTCCAATTCTAGGTATTTGGTATTGGTGTACGGATCAAAATATTGTACAAAGAGTTCTTTCTGCAAAAAATGTTTCGGAAGCTAGAAAAGGTACAATCTTTGCGGGTTTTTTAAAGTTAACGCCTCTTTTTCTTTTTGTTATACCAGGTGTAATTGCTTTTTGTTTAACACAGCCAGGTGTTCCTGAAGGGGTTCGACTTGACCTTGCTTCAAAAGATAGTGCACTTCCTGAACTTGTAAAAACATTATTGCCATCGGGTCTAAAAGGAATGGTTGGTGCTGCACTTTTAGCTGCTCTTATGAGCTCTCTTGCTTCTGTTTTTAATTCTGCTTCTACGTTAGTCACCCTTGATATATATCAAAAACTTTATCCTAATTCTGAAGAAAAGCAGCTTGTAAGGTTTGGGCAAATTACAACAGTAGCACTTGTTGTCATTGGTTTAGCCTTTATCCCCTTAATTGATAATTTTGGAGATACATTATTTGTTTCGTTGCAAGCTATACAGGCAATGGTAGCTCCTCCAATAGCCGCAGTATTTCTTTTCGGAATCTTTTTTAAAAGGTTAAATAAAGAAGGTGCACTTGCATCTCTAGGCGCTGGTTTTATTTTTGGTATGGGCCGTTTTATAATGACAAACTTTGGAGTTGTTGCAACTCCAGGCACAGCGTTAGATTTATTTTTAAACATTAACTTTTTACACTTCGCTTTTTACCTGTTTGTGTTGTGTAGCCTTGTTCTATTCATTGTGAGTTATAATACGCCAGAGCCAGACCCTGAACAGATTAAAGGTTTAACCTATATTAAGGTAGAGCCAGCAAAAGAATTAACCTTTGAATCCGTTCAAAAAATGACTCAAGGTGTAGAAGACAGGTTTTACTCCGTTCTCCTTATAGTTGCTGTAGTTGCAGTCTGGATTTTATTTGCGTAACTATTTGAGTAGCGTAAATAGAAATGAACGTTGATTATATAAATAGATTTTTAAAATAAAAGGAACAAATATGTTTAAGATCAAAAATAGAATTATCATCGCGTCTACTGTGGTTTTCGCTAGTTTATATAGCCAAGTAGATCCATATGTATTTAATAATTTTGATACTGTAGAGGATGCAATAGACGAAGGAACAGGTGCTTACTGGACAGAGGATGATCAGTCGGACTCAGAGGCTAACTATAGTAATTTGTCTTGGTATGATGCATTAGATATGGGAAATACAAGCCCTGTTATGGATTGGAATTATAGCGTAGTTGCGGACTTGAGTTGGGGGAAGGATTTACCGCTGAACTTAAATTTTATGATCAAGCAATAGATCTATCTAGCCATAACTATTTATCTTTTAAAGTTTATAATTTGGTTCAACCTCAAAACGAAACGGTTTCTTTTAGAGTTCAAATGTTTGATGTAAGCGATGCAACATCATGGTCAAGTAAAGATGATGTAGAAGTTTGGTATTCGTTCTTTGAAGGGGATGAATGTGTTGTTAATGCAAGTCCAGAAGAAGGTTGGGTTGAATATAAGATACCTCTAATAGGTTCTGGAACCCAAAATGGAGGAACTTCCTACACACTCGGTTTCACTAGAACTGGCTGGGTTGGAATAGCTGGAAATAACACTTTTGATAAAGATCAAATTGCAGGGTTAGCTTTTGAAGTTGTAAACCGTGTTGATGATTCTACAATAAATGGTGAATTTTTAATGGAAGATATCCAAGCAATATACTCTGAAGATATTCTTGGTTGTATGGATCCAAATGGATGTAATTATAACCCAGATGCAACTGTTGATGATGGGTCTTGTTATGAGTGCTCAGAAGTTACATTTAATGTAGATATGGCACTCGTAGAACAAGTGCATCCAGAAGGAGTATATCTTGCTGGAGGTGGCTTTGGTCAAGAAGGTTATTTAATGGAAGATACCGATGAAGATGGTATCTGGAGTCATACATTATCACTTAAAGTTGGTGAAACATTTTTATATAAGTTTAGAAATCAACCTTCTTTTGGAACATGGGATGGTTTTGAGCCAGCAGGTGGACTTGCTTCTGGTGGATGCGCAACGGGACAATATGATGATAGGTTTGTAGTTGTCCCAGAACAGGATACGGACTTAGATATTGTGTGCTATGGATCGTGTGTTTCGTGTGATGAGGCTAGCTTTGTCAATGTAACTTTTTCTGTAAATATGCAAGAAGAAGAAGTAAGCGCAGAAGGCGTTTGGTTGGCAGGAGGAAACTTTGGAGGAAACCCTGGGTTTTTATTGAGTGATTCAGATGGGGATAATATATGGACAGTTACAAGACCTGTCGCTCCAGAGACTGAGATAACATATAAGTTTGTAAATGGACCTATTGATGCAAGCTGGGGTGGAGCATGGGAAGAAGTACCCAGCGATTGTAGTGTAGGTGAGTTTAATGACAGACAATTCCAAGTTGGTTCTGTGGATGTGGAAATACCAACGGTCTGTTTTAGTGGTTGTCTGGATTGTCTTGGAGAATATCCTGTAGATGTTACATTTAACCTTGATATGAATAATGTAGATGGTTTTGATGGGTCTGAGCAACCATATATTTTTGGTTCCTATAACAACTGGGATAACTTTTCAACTCAGACAATGTTGAGTGATGATGATGGAGATAATGTTTACACTGGAACTATTGTAGGTTTTACTTCAACAGACTCTGTCACAGTGTTGTTTGGTTATGGCCAAACTATTGAAACGATACCAAGTGAATGCGGTGTTTCTGATAGCGATTTAGGTCTTAATGTGCGAGAATTACCACTTAGAGACTCTCAAGGTGAGCCAGTTCTTGTTCTTGACCCCGTAGCTTTTGGAAATTGTCCTGTCGATAATACTCCTAGAGTATTATTTCAAATAGATGTAAGTAACGAAATTGGAAATTGGCCAGCAGATTTCAGCCTATGCGTTGTGGGTAGTTTTGCTAATTGGTCTGGTTGTGGTTTACAATTAACTGATGAAGATGGTGATAATATTTATACTGGTATGGTAACTGATTTAGAAGATGGAATCAGTCATGAGTATAAATTTTTAGTTAATGAGGGATGGGGCGATCCATCAACTGAATCTGGAGCTCCTCTAGGTTCTGCCTGTGACTTCGATCCAAGTGACGAATTTAATAATTATGGTTTTGTTGCAACTGAAGGTCCTATGCTTGACCTAGGTTTACATACATGGAATGAATGCCCTCAACAACTAAGTAATGATAATGTTGGAAAGCTTGTACCAGAAAAATTTGCCGTCTTAGCATATCCAAATCCATTTAATCCTACTGTTAACATAGATTATTCATTACCTAATCAAGAATTAGTAAACTTGAGTATAATCAATTTGTTAGGACAAAATGTAAAAACCTTAGTTAATGATCTTCAAGCACCAGGAAACTACTCTTTCAAATGGGATGGTAAAGATGTAAATGGTGTAAACTTACAATCGGGGATTTACTTCGCTGTTATTAATCGTGAATCAGGACATAATATTGTCAAGATTACATATTTAAAATAGATTCTTTTTATATTGGCAGAGGCACTAGTCCTCTGCCAATATAACTTTAATATTTATACAACTCAGTAAATGATCAAAACATTAGTTAGAATTTTTCTTTTATCTATTTCAGCTATTACATTAAATGCTCAGACTTCCGGGAAAATCTCTGGAAAAATAATTGAGGAAAGTAGCGGACTACCACTTGTTGGTGCAAATATTATCATAACTCAAACTCAATCTGGAACGAGCGCAGATGAAGAAGGTTTCTTTAACTTAATCAATGTCAGCCCTGGAAAGTATTCGGTAAGAGTAATGATGATAGGTTATGAATCAATTACTATTGAGGATGTTGTTGTTTCAGTAAATAGAACAACGTCTTTAGATGTAGAAATGAAAATGGGTGTGATTGAAGGTCAAGAGGTCATTATATATGCCAGTAAACTTAGTCGGAAAAAAGATCAAACTAGCACCGTTAAAAATATTTCTTCAGATGAAATAGATATACTCCCTGTTGAAGATATAGGCGCAGTTGTCAATATGCAAGCGGGCGTAGTCGCTGGAAGTTTTAGAGGTGGAAGAAACAATGAAGTCAGCTATATGATTGATGGTGTTCCTGTAAATGATGCATTTGGAGGTGTATCCGCTGTATCAACTCTTGAAGTAGAGGCTGTTAAAGATTTAGAAATAATTACGGGAACATTCAATGCCGAATATGGAAATGCAATGAGTGGAGTCGTGAATGCTGTAACAAAAGATGGGAGTAATAGGTTTGAAGGAAGTTTGAATAGCAATTATTCAACTTATATAACGGATAATAAACGTAATGGAGAAGAGCTCTTTATCGGTCTTGACCCTTTTGGTATTAACTCTAATTATGATACTAGATTTAACATAAGCGGGCCATTAGTCAAAGATAAAGTGTATTTCTTCTCAAACTTTAGAATCCAAGATGTGAATGGACATCTAAATGGTGTCAATAGGTATCAAGTTTGGAACCTCAGTGATTTTTACGATCAAGATACTACAAACTGGACTAGTGAGAACACGGGCGATAGTATGTATGTTCCGATGGGAACTGGAAACTATTCAACTTATATGGGTAAGGTTTCTTTTAACCTAGGTAATATAAAATTTTCTGTGATGAGAAATATTAACAATGGGAATTCTAAAGGTTATAACCATATTTATAAGTATAACCCAAATGGTAGATCTCATCAAGATACAAAAACAACATTAGATATGTTTCAATTAAATCATTTCTTAAATGAAAAAATGTTCTACGATTTTAGAATATCAAGATCAGAGAATTATTTTGGATCTTATGTATTTCGCGACTTTGATAGTTATAATGTTCTTAAAAGCGATGGAGAGTACCAAGGTGTCTATCATTTTGCAGGCGATACAGTATATAACTACGTTCATGATAAGTACATGACTGCTTATGGTGTTGGTTTTTTCACAGGAGGTCAGGACAAAGGTCATACACAACGTACAACAACTACAACTAACGCAAAATTTGATTTAACTTGGCAAGCTAATAATGCTCATAGTTTAAAATTTGGTTATTCTGCAACTTTTTATAACCTTGATAATAAATATAGAAGTATCAGAAACGAATATGCTGGAACATCATTCGACTCCGATTTTTACAAGCCTGTAGTGTATGATGATACTACTGTTTATGCTGATATTTATAAGGTTAAGCCAAAAGAATTCTCGGCCTATTTACAAGACAAGTTTGAAAAAGATGAAATAGTCATCAATTTTGGACTAAGATATGACCAATTTGATGCGAACACTATTTATCCAAGTCAAAGAAGAAACCCTACAAATTCCTCTACTTATTACTTACAAAAAATTGATGGAACAGACTCTTTAGACTTTGATGGAAATCTCATTATTGATGAAGGTAGAATGTCTACCCCAATCAATTCAACTTTAGCAAAGCAGTATAGCCCTAGGTTAGGTTTTGCTTATCAATTAGGACGAGTTGCGGTCCTTCATTTTAGTTATGGACACTTTTTACAAATGCCTCCAATGTCCGCTATCTTCGAAAATAAATCATCAATTATTGGGCCAACAGATTATTCTTCTGTAGTTGGTAATGCTAACCTAAATTCAGATAGTTTGGGGCTAAATGCTCAAAAAACGGTTAGCTATGAGGTCGGTTTATGGCAAGAGATAAGTCCAAGCGCAAGTTTTGAAGTTAACTTGTATTACCGTGATATATATGATCTATTAAGCCTTGCTGTAGTAAGTACATATAATCAAATTGAATACGGAATATATACGAATAAAGACTATGGAAATGTAAGAGGTCTTGAGCTAAAACTGGATTATAGCTTAGATAATCTTTTTATTCAGACAAATTATACGTATCAATTTACTAGAGGGAATGCAGATAACCCGTCTCAAACATTTAGTAGGCAAGGTTCAAGCATTGACAAGGTTATTCGTTTTATACCTATGAGTTGGGATCAGAGACATACCTTCAATGTTTCTCTTGGTTATAATACTTCTAAATATGGAATTACAAGTACAGGCTATTATAATTCAGGTACGCCATATACTTTTAGTCCTCAAGGAGAAAGTAATCTAGCGCTTTTAAATTTATATCCTAATAATGATTATAAACCTTCCAATTATACTATTGATCTTACAGGTTATTTAAATCTTCCAAAAATATTTGGATATCAACCAAACTTAAATCTCTTAATGCGAAATATTACAGATAGGCGCAATGAATATGGTGTCAGCTCAGAAACGGGTCGCTCATACACCGCTGTCGTTAATGAGACAGAGTTATTAAGTCATCGAAGTGATTTTAATTCCTATGAAGACCGATACCAAGATCCTTCAATGTTTTCTAGTCCGAGAGAAATTAAGGTCGGGTTAACAATTAAATTCTAAAACATATGAAAATATTCTACATAATTATTTTTTCT
>Ga0233444_10002381_pt1 | contig 19901 bp, 16 predicted proteins | sample SI_124_October20_6_FD_182792 | JGI IMG/M metagenome (GOLD analysis project Ga0233444, IMG submission 182792) | Seawater microbial communities from Saanich Inlet, British Columbia, Canada - SI_124_October2016_10_MG | ecosystem: Environmental > Aquatic > Marine > Inlet | place: Canada: British... | reverse complement strand
GTAATTCTAACAACGCGTTTAAGATTAAACCTCACACTAAAAGTGGGGTTTTTTCGTTTACTATATTTATATACAACTAATATGGTATAATCATGAGTACAGATTTTGAATTATTTCCTGGTAAGAACCTTAGTGGATTGTTTAAAGATATCTACGATAATCAACAAAACAAGAAACAAAGAATCTCAGAACTAATTGCTGAAATGAAAACAGTAATTAGACATGCTGGGGATATGGCAGTAATTGGGCCAATCATAAAAGATTTAGTTGATACATCAGTTAAGAACGATGATTCACTAATCAAGATGGCAGCAATTGCACAAAGAATTATTGGAGCATCACAAAAAGCAGAAGGAGATAGTGGATTTCTTTCTGATGATGAAAAAGAACAATTACTAAAACAGTTGGATGAGACTATTTCACAAGTTGCAGATGAACAAGATATAAAAGTTGATGAACTTACTAATGAAGTAGAAGAATTGAAACAAAGGGTAATAGCAGATGAGTAGTAGAAAACAATCTTCAAATAGTGCGTTTTTATCAAATAAGAAAACACAAACCCCCTCATTAACAGGAGTAGTATCATATGTCCATGTTGATGATAGTGAGTTTGGTACAATTATATTACCAGAAGGAACTGAGGATACGTTATCTGATAAGGATTTCCAACTTGGTTTTGCTAGAATCGTTACTCGAAAAGATTCATCTTATGATTTAGCTGATATACCAAGTTACCCACCATATGATATAGAGGAAGGATTACCCTTGATTGGAGAAACTGTTCAGTTATTCCCACTAGGTGGTCAGATGCATTACAAACGTATTTTTAATCCTGATATAAATAAAGGAAACTCTGAAGAAGATGCTTTGTTACAAGGATATCCAACAGAAAATTCAGAACAAGGTTCTGGTGATTATTCGGAAACATCTCAAACAGGAACACCAACTTCGGATGGAGATGGAGATAGAACAGCTAAATTTGGAGAATACTTTGAATCAACACAAATCAATCCACTTGTATATTATGAGGGTGATAAAATAATACAATCACGATTTGGACAATCAATTCGTTTTAGTGGATATAATAATGATGATAATTTATTTTCACCAACTATTATTATACGAAATAGACAAAATGATAAATCTATTGAAGATTTAAAAGAATTTGAAATAACAGAAGAGGATATTGTTGAAGATGGTTCTACTATCGCTATAACTAGTGGAGATTACGAATTAGATTTTGCACCAGGTACCGATGATGTTCCATTTGACACCGAACCTGTATATCACACTCCACCTGAAGAACTAAAAGGAACTGACCAAATATTAATTAATAGTGGTAGAATTATTTTATCATCCAAGGATTCTGAAATGATTTTCTTTTCAAAAAAAGATTATTCATTTATATCCGATGGTAAACTTACAATAGATAATGGTAATGCTGGTGCTGAGATAGATTTGAATGGTGAATATCGAACAACTACTAATGATAATAATATGTATTTTTTAGGTGGTAGTGGTGAGATATATTTAAATACTGAATCTAATGCTGAACCATTAAGTAGAGGACAAACTCTTATTGATATATTAGCAGAAATACTAACCGAGTTAGCAAAAGAAACACACCCAACTCCATGTGGCCCCTCCGCACCACCAGTAAACGCACCAGCTTATAATGCTATAAAAGCTAAATTAGATACGATATTATCAACTTTAAATTTTACGGAATAACAAATGTCATTTTCATTATTCAAAGCAAATATGTATTCTTATATGAGTAACCAATCAGGAGTTGGTTCATATGAAGATTGGTCAGCAAAAATAACTAATGAATATGACCAAGCAATTAAAAGAGGAAAACAAACAACAAACCAAGGCCCAATTGCTACTGGTAAGAATTCGGCCATGGAAAGTGCTTGTGTTCGAGCTTGTGAATCATACTTTGCAAAACAAGATGGACTTCATACGTTTGTAGATGAAATCGGAAAGGCCTCTATAAAATATTGGACTGGTGCTAAATTAGTTACAATAGTTCCACCAATACCTGCAATTGGAGCAATAGTAAATATCGCATCAACAGCTGCTTATGTTACTAATCCAGGTACATGGTCACCCACAGGACCTGATGCACCTACATTAAATATAATGCAATTTTTAAATAAGCTTGTAGGTGGATTTACAGTACATCTAACAACCGTACAAGGTAACTACGATACGATATCAAACTATCCTGGATTTCCAGTAGTACCACCTGCACCTGGTGTAAGACCATGGAAAGGTTGGTTGGTTCCTGGGTAAGAACCATAAAATCAACAAAGATATATTTATATTAAGATAAACAGATTTCAAAATGAACAACAAACAATTAATAAAAGTAATAAAGACTCTTGTTGAGGTAGAAACTGCCAAACAACAAGAACTCTTTTTATCGAAAACTTTTCCAAAGATATTGGAAGAGGAAGTAAATAAAAGATTAAAAGAGGTGAAGGGGGGTGTTGCTCCTCCCTCTACGCAAGTCGTTAGTGAAGAAATAGACCCTTTCCAACAAGTAGAACTTGCGTTAGAACACGAGAGAGCAACCTCAAAGAAAACATATTCTAAAAACCAATCTATAAATGAGGTTTTAAATATGACAACTCCCTTTACAAAAGCACAAAGAGCAAGTGGAGGAACACCAGGTAGTGGTAAATCAGTATTAGATACTCTACCACAACAAGAACCAATTCAAGAGAGTATGGATAAAACCGTATCATTTACATCTCAAGGAGCAGGAGCTGGAGTTGATGGAATGAGAACACAGATGGCACACAAAATGGGATATCAAACTCCATCAAAGGGTGCAAGTAAAACAGGACTAGGAGTTCAGACAGGATTACCTGGTTTGGATAGAATACTAAACAGAGATAATTCTGCATTGGTTAAAAAGTTTAAAAGATAGGATAAAGTAAGATGGCTTATGTTATTGGTAAAAAAAATGTAAAAGATTCTGCAGAGTTCGACTCATTTGCTTATGGATTGGATTTTCCATTAGCTAATGGGCCAATGGGATTCTTTAATCAAACATTTACATCATTTGACCAGGCTAAGGCTAATTTAAAAAATCTATTACTCACTAAAAAAGGTGAGAGAATAATGCAACCAGAATTTGGTACTGGTCTTACGAGATTATTATTTGAACCAATCGATGCGAGGTTTGAAGAAAGACTTAAGGATACGATAACAAAAAATGTGGGGTTTTGGTTACCATATATTAATATAAAAGATATTGAAGTTGAAATAACGGATGAGTTAACAGATAGAAATCAAGTAAACTTACACCTAAAATTCACAGTAGGTAAACAAATTGAATTACAAGAAGTAACATTCACAGTACAGGGATAATAAAAGATGGCATTAAATAGTGTAACACGAAAATCAAATCAAGGAAGAGATGTTAAGTATCTTAGCAAAGACTTCGCTTCTTTTAGAAAAAATTTAATAGAATATTCTAAGACTTATTTTCCTAAGACATATTCTGATTTTAACGAATCATCACCTGGTATGATGTTCATCGAGATGGCATCATATGTTGGGGATATTCTTTCTTATTATATAGATGATTCATTAAAAGAATCATTAATGTTATATGCTGAGGATAAACAAAATGTTATAGCTCTTGCTAAATATTTAGGATATACTCCAAAGGTAACCTCACCAGCAATTGTTAGAATGAGTGTGTATCAACTAGTACCTGCTCAAGGTATGGGTGCTGATGTTAGTCCAGATTCCGATTATTATTTACGAATTAAAGAAGGGATGATAATTGAATCAACTAAATCAAATACAAAATTTAGAACAACTGAAATGTTGGATTTCAATGAAGAGGCTGATAGAGAAATAACAGTTTATCAAAGAAATCAATCTACAAATGAACCAACTCAGTACTTAATTAAAAAATATATAAATGCTATTTCTGCTGAATTAAAAAGTATAAAATATAATTTTGGTTCAAATCCTATTGATTTTTCTCAAATTAAATTAGCAGATAAAAATGTAATTGATGTATATGATGTAAGAGATTCTAATGGAAACAAGTGGTACAATGTACCTTATCTTGCACAAGAAATGGTGTATGTTGATTATCCAACTTCAGAACAAACTGATAAAGATTTAGCTCAATTTAAAGATTCAGTATCTAGTATATTACGAGTAATAAAAACTTCAAGAAGATTTACTACAACTATAAATGAAGATAATACAACATCAATTATATTTGGTGGAGGTACTTCTACTAATGATGAAACACTTGTTCCTAATTTTAAAAATGTAGGATTGGGATTAAATTCATCGATAGATAGATTAAGTGAATCATTTGACCCATCGAATTTCTTAAAAACACAATCATACGGTCAAGCACCTACTGGTGAATTCACTATTAGTTACTTAGTTGGTGGTGGTGTTAAATCAAACACATCTAAGGGAGAACTAACTTCTATAAGAAGAATAGAATTTGATGATGATACAAAAACATTTGCTCAAAATGATTTAGGATTATATAGACAAATGAAATCTTCAGTTGGGGTAGATAACGAAGAACCAGCTACTGGAGGTAGAGGAGCTGAAACAATAAATGAAATACGAGAAAATTCATTAGCTATGTTTGGTTCACAAAACAGAGCAGTAACACGAAAGGATTATCAAGTAAGAGCTCTATCATTACCACCTAAGTTTGGTGGGATTGCCAAAGCATATTGTGCACCAGATGGGGAGTTGGATAATAATTCACCATCATCTATATTAAAAAATCCTGAATCATTAAATGAATTTGCAGGACTTGTTCAAAGTATGAACAAGAAAGAACTAGATGAAGAGGATATAAAAGATGAACTTAGAAAATTTTTAAGTGGTAAAAAAAATAATCCTACTGAAAAAAATAATCCATTTGCAATTAACTTATATGTTTTGGGTTATAATTCAAATAAAAATTTATCTACATTAAATAAGGCAATTAAAGAAAATTTAAAAACATATATTGGAGAATACCGAATGTTAACAGATGGTGTTAATATTATAGATGGATTTGTTATAAATGTAGGAGTTGATTTTGAAGTGAGAGTTTATGGTGGATATAATAAGAGAGAAGTCCTTACAAAATGTATAACAGAATTAAAAGAATATTTTAATATAGATAATTGGACTTTTAATATGCCAATTAATATTTCTGAAGTTGAAATTCTGATAGCAGGAATAGAAGGAGTTCAATCGGTACCAAAATGTGAAATTACTAACAAATGTTTAGGAAACTATTCTTCTAACTCATATAATATACAAGAGGCAACTAAAGGTAAAATGGTGTATCCATCTTTAGACCCTTCTATTTTTGAATTAAAGTTTCCAAACAAAGATATTCAAGGGAGGGTTGTATAATGTATTATTTCGTAACAGCATCTAAAGATTCAACAATTTTTTTACAACAACCAAGTCAGAATACTGGACTTGATGAGGCTCTTGAGGTATCTAAAATATTTTATGGAAATCTAAAAGATACTGCCAGAGCATTAATAAAATTTGAAACTACAAACTTATCATCATCACTAGCTAGTGGTGAAGTAACAATGAGTTCTGCTGATTTAATTTTAACAGAATATGAATCAAGTGAAATTCCAATTGATTATACAATCTATGCATATCCAGTTTCTCAATCATGGGATATGGGTATAGGAACAAGGTTTGATGAAATATCATCTGATGGAGTTTCGTGGTTAACACGAACTTCTAAAAAATGGTTAGGTACAGGATATAGTACAGGAACAACAGGTTCTTTTAACGGAAATGGTGGTACTTGGTACACTGGTTCTGCTGCATCTCAATCATTTTCATATGAAACATCTGATATAGAAATGGATGTATTAAGTTCAATGAATAGTTGGATTAGTGGTACACTACCAAATGAAGGTTGGATTATAAAACATGATTCTGCTATAGAAAATGATACTGAAGATTATGGACAGTTAAAGTTTTTTGGAAAAGAAACAAATACAATATATCAACCAAAATTAAGAATTGGTTGGGATGATTCCTCATTCTCAACGGGTTCATTAACAGAATTAACTTCGGAAGATATTCATGTTACCTTTAAAAGATTAAAAGCACGATATAAAGAAGGAAGTAGTCCTACAATCAGAGTTTTTGGTAGAGAAAAATATCCTCTTAAAACATATACAAACACATATGCTTATACAGATGTAAAATATTTACCATCAACAACTTATTATCAAATTAAAGATATAGTAACTGGTGAAGTAGTAGTACCATTTAATGATGATTATACAAAAGTTAGTTGTGATTCTAATGGTAATTATTTTAAATTAAATTTAACTAATTTTGAATATAATAGAGATTACTATATAGAAATAAAAACAGTACGAGATGGTGCAGTAGATTATTTTAGTGATAAGGATTTAACGTTTACAGTAGAGGTATAGGATGGGTTTAAAAGATAGATTCAGAATTGATGAACTTGTTAAGAAAGGCGAAAAGGCTATTCCACGAGATGAAGCTAACCGAATTGTTGTGCGAAAAAGTGGTGGAAAACAAATACCACCTGATTTACCAAAGGATGAGATTTATGAGTGGAAAAAAAGAAAAAAAGAAAACAAACCAAATCCTAGAATAAAACCTAAAAGAAAGTTTCTTACAAAAAAAGGTGGTACACGAGTATTAGGAACAGAAAAGCCATTTGGAAGTGTTCCAATAAAGGCACCCACGATTGTACCAAGAACAAAGGAAGATTTAGTAGCACAGGACTATATTCCAACCGCAGAAGAATTAGCAGGATTTGCAAATCAAGAATCATTTTCAGGAGAAACTTCAGGTAGAATTGAAAGACCTGTATATGATGAAAATGAATTACGGAAAGCAAAAGATTTAAAAGTTGATGAATTAATAAAACCTGACCAAGTACAAAAAGGTGATTTTGTTAAAAGAAAACTATATACAGATGAGCAAAGCAAACTTAGAAACGAGATACGAAAGAATGTAGACCTATCTAATCAAATAAATAGACTAACTTCTGAAAAAGCATCTATCGCTTCTCAAGTACAAGGTTTACAATCTGATGTAAATGCACTAAGAGAACAAATAGCTGATAGAGATGCTGAATTACAAGCCGCGTTAGCTAGATATAATGAACTATTATCAGATTATCAAAATTCTGTTATAAAGGGAACTAAAGAAGGAATTGAACGAGTATCTTTAACTGCACAAGTAAAAGGGTTGCAGGCACAAAAAGAAACCTTACAAACTCAATTATCATCACAACAAGATATTGTAAAATCCTTACAAAATCAACAAGAGATACAACAGCAAGTTAATGAACAACAACAACAAGCTGTACAAGCTGCCGCTGATGCTGAAATAGAACAAGCTAAACAAGCATCTTTAACAGTTATAACAAACGGAAGACCTCAGACACAAATAAAAGGTACTGTAGCTATAGCAGGTAAATTATCAAACAAAAACTCAAAACCAAGTCATCAAGTTTATTGGGATGATAGAAGAAAAGGACCTAAAGGAATTCTTTCAGGTATGAAATTTGATTGGTTTAACGTAGGTACTGAATCTGTAACATTAAATGTAAGAGAAACAGTTGTAAAAAAAGGTAAATGGTTAAATGGTGTACCTAGTAAAGTAATAGTACCAGCAAGTCCAGATGGTGGTTCATCACCTGGTATAAAATCTATGAATTTAAGTAGAGGTTCTACTGGTAAGGGAACATATGAAACTGATATTGTATTTACGAATGCAAATACTCAAGAAACATTTGTATTAAAAACACATTACTGGCAGGCTAGAAGACGTAGAAAAACCTAATATATTATGGCAATAGATAAATTTAAAGAAGTAGTAGATAGGAGAGGTTACCTTGTAGCAAAAGAAGATAGGCAAATTTTCGAAAAGGAAATTAAAAAATCTTATTTTGGTTTAGGTAATTCTGATATGATTGAATTCGTTTTATACGATTCAAATGATAACCAACTGCCTCAAGGTGATGATGCCAAATTAGTTAGATATATTCATATAAGTGATTCTAATTTTAGTGAATATTTTATAAAATCAGATGACTCTCCTAATAGACAACAAATTAATGAAGCTCCTGAATTCTTAATTGATTTAGAAAAACTAATTAATGATGCAGGATATTCAAATGGAATATTTAAAACACAGGTAACTCTCTTAAATAGAAGAATAGGTTCTGAGGAAGTATTATCTGATAAATTATGGATACATGAAATTTCACCATCACGAACTGAAATTAGATTACTACCAATAAAAAACCAATCTCCGAAAGATTTAATAAAAAGGTATAACTTATTTACAGAAGATGGTAATTTTAGAGATGATACAATATATTATGCAAGTAGATTCATTGAAGGTATTGATGTACAGAGATTACTAGAAGATTTTTTAAAACTCAAAGGAACTATAGCAAGTGGTATTGGTTATAAAAAATTAGTAGAAAAAGAATTTGGAATTGATTTTGAACAACTACTTCAAAATATACGAAAAGAGTTTATTAACTCTATGAAGTATTTTATTTCGGATAGAGAGTGGGATGTTAGAAAAAGTACTTATGGTAATCCACTTTCTAAAGAAATTGTAGAATTGAGTGTAAGTTTAATTATAAAAACAGCTGAGAGTTGTTTCTTAAATTCGGTAAACAAATACTTACCAACACGAGATATTCAAGAAGAAAATGAATTAAGTAAAGAACAACAAGTTTCTTTGGATAGAGTAAAGAGTATATTAAAATCTGCATCATCTAACCAACCAATCAAATCAACTGTACCTGATGAGATAGTTGGAATTGTTAGAGGGTGTACTGATAAAAATGCTATGAACTACAATCCAATGGCGAAAGAAAATGATGGTAGTTGTAAATATTCTGGACAAATAGTAGAAGCTATAGTTGTAGAGGGTTGTACTGATGCATCGGCATTGAATTATAATAAATATGCAACAAAAAGTGATGGTAGTTGTAAATATAAAAGTAAAGTAATACCTGACCCAATAGAAATTGATTCAGTAGAAGATATAATTCCACCACCACCACCTCCAGTTCAAGAAGTAAATGAAACTTGGTATGTGTGGTCTAAGACTGGTGGTATTTCATATAAAGATATCAATGATAGAAACTTACAAGCAAAAGGTAAGGAATATGATAAATTTGAAATTTCAAGAGCTAAGAACGCAGAACCTATACTTACTGGAGATGTAAGAAAGGTTCCTAAAATAAAAGTAATACCACCAAAGGTATATTCTTATATGGTTGAAAACTGTTCAACAACAACAAGTGGTGGTAAGAGATACTTTCCTAAACCAACACTAAAGGAACCATATTTTAGAGGAAATGGTAAAAACAGACAAGAATTCTACGAACAAGATATGGTAGATGATTTTGAATATATTGCTGAGATAAAAGGTAGTACCTTATCTTTTACATATAATGATGCTGTTGGTAATGTAAAAACGAGTTCAAATTTAAGACCAAAAGAACGAGTATTAGTATGTGCACAAGAGGGAACTGTTAGTAATTTACCTGGATTAAAGATTCAAAAATTAGGTAATTGTGGTGAAACAACATTACCACCACTACCAAAACCACCTGCAAAAGTAAGAGGTTGTACAGACCCTTTAGCTATAAACTACAATTCATCTGCAACATTGGACAACAATACTTGTAAGTATAAAATAGTACCGATTCTACCAATAGAACCGATATTCATACCTAACCCAAAACCAATTCCAATTCCACCATCGGAGCCAATAGAAACTCCGTTTGTTGATTTTGTGATACCTGATATTATAATACCAGAACCACCGACACCAACACCACCGAGACCAACACCACCGATAGTATCAAGTGGCGGAGGCGGAGGTGGATATTCTGAATACTTTGGAGATGCAATTGGAATTGGAATCGGCGGAGAGATGAATAATCCATTTACAAGAACCCAAAGTGTACTTACCGAAGATATGGGTATATTTAGTAGGAGAAGATTTAATTAATGTTTTATAAAGAAGTATATTTATATAAAGGATAATAACAATGGCTAGAAGACAACAATTTTCATTTGATGAGGGTAGAAATAGACACGATGAGTTTGAAACAAACTTTGGTAGTGATTACCTGTCCCCATTTGGAAATAATGAAGATTCGTTTGAAACATTTATTCCACGAGGTGGAGGAGGCGGAGGAGGTGGTAGGTCATCTGGCCCAGTCTTTACTCCACCACCACCACCTAGACCAATTATTGATATACTTCCACCACCACTACCAATTGAGGAAATTGAAGAAATTGTTCCTGATAAACCAATAGAAGGCCCAAAACTAACTCCAATTATTGGTGGATGTATGGATGTAACAGCTTTAAACTATAATAGTTCAGCTACTTATGATAATGGGAAATGTAGATATCGAAAACCAACTCCGTTACCTGTTGTAAATGATTATAATACACCTGTAAAGGTAAATGTAAGATTATCAGGAAAAGGTGTTGGTACAACAGCAGCTATATTGGTTAATGGTAAGGAAGTAGGATATACACCAGATGTATTAAACTTTACTGAAAAGGAATTACTTTCTCCGAAGGTAATTACGGTTATTAAACAAGGATATACTGTGGTGCAAGAATATAAGATTAGTACAGTTCAGCGAACAATAACTACTGATATTAAACCAATATCAGAAATTATACTCCCACCACCACCACCGATACAAGATGTAATACGACCTGACCTACCACCTAGGGGTGGAGGTAGTTCAAGTGGAGGTTCACGAGGTGGAGGTTCACGAGGCGGAGGCGGTGGATTTAACGGAGGAGAATCGGTTAATGATTTTGATGCAATCGATAATGATGCTAGATATGGGGATACTGGATTAGGTGATAGAAGAAATAGACAAAATTTTAATATGTTTTAACAAGAGTTAAACTAGGATAATATAAATGGCAATATTAGATGATTTTTTTGACCGAATTGAAGGAGGAGGCTCAGGTAGAGATGGAAACTTCGGTGATTCAAATAGAACCCTAAGACTTTCTGGTGGAGGAGGTGGTTCTCGTGGTGCAAGGCCTACAAGGACTACTAAAATTCCAATAAGGGGTTCAGGGTTGGGTACAAGTCCTGCCAAGCCTACTGGTATAGTTAAAACCAAGGAGTTAATATTACCAATAGGTCAAAATGTTACTACATATTACGAACTTAAGATAGAACAAAAAATAGATGGTAAGTGGGTACCAAACCCATCACCTTCCCGTCCAAATGACCTTACTGGATTAAATGATATAAAAAAGAGATTAATATCTTTTAATTTAGATTTTAATTTAGAAGATATTGTATTAGAAGAGGTAAAACCAACAGAACCTTATAAGATACGAATTATTGGAGATGTTCCTAGTGATAGTGCACTTAAATGGAGAACCAACTATGGTCAAACCGGATTTGTACTAGATGAGGATGATATTATAGTTTTCTCACTAGATAAACAAGAAACTGACCCTGAACCATATATCGAATTTTTTGGAAATGGTGATGTAAATGATTTTACATACGATGCAGTTTATAATATAAAACAATCAGTTGGTGTAGATACAAAACGAGGAACTAACAATAGATTTAATTTATTATCAGGTGATAATGATATAACAGTAGCTTTAACAAAAAATACTATTCGAAATGAGGCCTCGGAACCTACATTAAAAGTAGATAGAACTAGTGCTGTATTTAATATATCTAATCCAGAACCAATTACAATTAATTATACTACACGATTCGCTGAATCGGTAGTTTATAGTATTGGTAATGTAAAAAGAACAATCCCAGTAAGTGGTACGGTAACATTAACTGAAAAAGATTTTCAAGGAGGAATAGGTCAATATACTGCTTACTTCCAACCCATTTCTAAAAGAGGTGGAAGTGGAGATATTGAAAAAGTAGTTATTTCGGTTGGTAGTAAATCTTATATACCTGGACCAGATATTACTCATATAAACTATCCCCAAAATATAAAGGGTAAAGATTTTGCAGGATACAATGTACCATTTAATATATCATGGCAATCAATAAATACTAATTATGTTTACATATATGCTGGAAAGGTAAGTAATCAAACATTTTTAGGTAAGTATCCAAGTGCTGGTAGTGCTCAATTTAATGTACAAAATATAATAAAAAAATCTCGTGGAAACTTATCACAAAATAGAGATATAACTGCATTAAATTTTGTACTTGTTCCCTACAATAGTGAGGGAGATGTGTTAACTGATGGTAAGAAGGAAAGAATCACCGTTGTATTTGATAAAGGTGATTTAAAACTTAGAAGAGCTAATGTTATACGAGATATTCAAAAAGTATTTCAAAGACAATTAGATAGAACAGGATTTGATGATTTCACCTCACCATTCTTAACACATTATTTACATTTAGGTGATGGTGATAATAAATTAATAGGTACTTGGGGTATTGATGATAAAACATTATCTAATGTTACCATAGACCCAAATACAAATAGAAAAATCAGAAGTAATATTGAAAAATCTATTGTATTAAAATTATATGAACCATTACCAAGAACATTATCAACAAATGATAAAGTTTGGATTTCTAAATTACAATCTGTACCATTAGTTGACCAAATTGTTATTGTAGATGATGTTATTAATGTTTGTACACCACTTACACCAAATTTTGATTTAGAAGTAAATGATGATATTGGTTATCAGATATTAGATGATTTAATATCAAGTGGTTCATCAACATCAGCTGATGTTATTAATCAATTTGTATCTTCTAGTAACTTTTCTCTTGAAAATTTAGATATAGAATTCATAACACAATCATCTATCGTTAATGAAAGTGGGACAGGTGGGTATTTAGAAAAATCAGGAGTAACCGAGTATAATTGGTCAGAATTTATTAGACATTCTTCTGCGGAAGAAAGAGTTAGAAATTTCTTTTACAAAGTACAACTCATAGAAGCATATGATTCTAAATACACATTACTAACATCAGGAAGTGGAACAACAGAATGGACTGGTTCAGTTGGTGTTATGAATGAGGCTAATAAACAACTAGTAAAAAGTAATGAAGTTAAGAATGGGTTTGATGCATTTGAAAAATTCTTATATACATCATCTTCTCTAAGTGGAGATACCTATCCTGGTGCTGGGTTAAATGAATTATCCGCATCATCTGATTCAAGTGTTACACAATGGTTTAATGGAATTGTTTATTCTGCTAATGAATTTGATGGACTTAATACTTCGAGATTATCTTCAAACTTGCCTTCTCATATAATGCAAGATACTAACAATTCTGAATTTATATTATTTTTTGATATGATTGGTCAGCACTTTGATACAATTTGGGCCCATATAAATGGACTTTCAAAAACTAAAAAACTTGAAAATAAAAAAGATATTGGAATTGCAAATGATTTAGTTTACCATATGTTAGAATCCCTTGGATGGAATGCTGATATGGGTGTTCAATCTCAATTCCTATGGGAATATGCTTTTGGTAAACACTCCGATGGTACACAGGTATCATCAATGAGTGGTAAAGATAGACAAAATCAAGTATGGAGAAGATTACTAAACAACTTACCATATCTAAATAAACACAAAGGTACAAAAAGAGCAATATCAGCCGCATTAAGTTGTTATGGTATTCCTGCTTCATTATTAACTGTAATGGAATTCGGTGGGCCAAAAGACCCAACTCAAAGTGGTAAAACTAAGTTTACATTTGAAGATAGAACTGCAGCTATTAATATAAGTGGTTCTTCATCCATTGATGTAGAATGGAAAGAATTTTCTAATACATTTAGTACGGATTATCCTAATTCGATTGAGTTAAGATTAAATACAAGTGAAAAACAAGACCAAGAACTTATTAGTGGTTCCGAATGGTCTCTTCATTTAATTAAAGATACTGGTTCACTTTCGTATGTAGAACTTAGAGTAAGTGGTAGTGGAAATTTATATACATCATCAACTGATAGTGGTTCTTTTTATAATGAAGAATATACACAGATTGTTGTTAATAAAGAAACTACTGGTGGAAACGATGTATTTACTGTTTATGCTAAAGAAGGATTTAATGAAAGATTACGAACAAATGTAAGTTCTAGTTTGGTTGTTCCTGGTGTAAGTGGGTGGACTAGTGGAAGTGAACTTAAATTTGGTGGAAGTACGTTAACTGCATCTATTGATGAAATAAGATTGTGGAGAACTCCTCTGAATGAATCACGAATAGATAATCATGCTTTACTACCAGATGCTATTGATGGAAATCATATATCATCATCCACAACTGATTTAATATTAAGACATGATTTTGAATATCCAAAAAACAGAGGTATTTCTAAAGATATAAAAAATGTTGCATTAATAACAACATATTGTACAGGTTCAGAAGCAACAAATTTTGAATCAATTGTTTCATATCCATTTAATTACACTTCATATGATAGAACAGTAACAGCTGATGTACCATCTAGTGGAAATAGTATAGGTAATAAAATTAGATTTGAAACTCAAGAAAAAATAACAGAATTATCATACAGAACAAGAGCAACTAAAAAATCATTTGATAATGCTCCTCTTGATTCTGATAAATTAGGATTGTTTTTCTCTCCAACTAAGGAGGTGAACATGGATATCTTAAAATCACTTGGTTCATTTAATATAGATAACTATATTGGAAATCCATCGGATGAATATTCTGATAATTATGGTGAACTAAAAACTTTAAGAAATTATTACTTTGATAGGTACTCATTAAACATTTATGAATACATACAACTTGTAAGATATATTGATAAATCATTATTTGATGTATTGGAATCGTTGGTACCTGCAAGAGCAAAAGTATCAAGTGGTTTATTGATAGAACCTCATATGTTAGAGAGAAGTAAAACTCAATGGAAACCAGCAATCGCTATCAGAAATGATTATGAAAGTAATATTGATATAACAGTTGGTGTATTAGCTACAAATAATCAATATTTGGGTGTAATAACTTCTTCTCAAGAAACTTCATTAAGTGGAGAAAATGTACAATTTACTGCAACAATAGATAATCAAGAATTTTCAAAATTAGTAGGAAGTAATGTTGGATACTCTGGTGTCATTTCAACGGAACATAATATAAATGCTCATGGAGAAATATCTAATCTAAATCTTTCAATTAATTGTGAATTCGAAACAGAATTACAAGGTTCTTTTAAAAGTGGTATATTTGAACAAATAGGAAACGACCCTGATTCTGTATCTGTTGCAGGATTTGGATTGTACGCAGATAATGCAAATTCAGTAAGAACAAAAATTGATAAAAATAATAATTTTGTAAAAGAACGAATTAAAGTATTCTTAGTAAAAGAATCCTATACAGAAGATGTACCACAGAACATAGATTCAAATGATTCATCGAGAGGAAGAGAATTTGTATCACAAACTAAATATAGAAATAAAGTTAGTATATTACCATTCACTGGTTCAGATGGAAATGAATCATCCGCACCAAGTGGAACTAATATAGTATCTGCAACTCCATTAGATGGGTACTTTCCAACACATTACAGAAATACAGGAGACCTAACGAGTGGATTGGAAAATTCATTCTTTAAAGGGTCTAAACAAACAGCATCAACTACCATCGATGGTAGTTCACCTATATTAACATTCAGTACTAATCCGAATACTCTTAGAGTTTCTGATACAGGAAGAGGTAGTGGGGAACCTATATTGGAGGTTGATTAATTTTATAAAATTGATTTAATTATTTAATTTTACGAAATGCTTATATTTATATATTGAATAACATTAACAAGGAATTTAAATTATGGCTTATTTAGATAACACAGAAATCACAGTAGATGCAATTCTTACAAAGAAGGGTAGAGAGAAGTTAGCAGCTGGTGATGGTTTAAACATCACAAAGTTCGCTTTGGGTGATGATGAAATAGATTATACCCTTTACGAACCAGCACATCCAAAAGGAAGTGCATATTATGATGCCGCTATCAAAGCTATTCCAATTACTGAAGCTTCACCCGATGAAACTCAAGTATTGAGATATAAATTGGTAACTCTACCAAAGAATACTACTAGAATTCCTAAAGTAGAATTTGGTGTCCCTTCAATTTCAGTAAATCAAAACTCAGGTCAAGTACAGTTGTCACCAACTACTTCACCAAGTGGTAATAGAAGAAGTGGATATACTATAATTCTTTCTAATAAGAATGCAGGTACTGTTGTAGGTAAAGGAGCACGAAGAGCTGCTGTACCAAGTTTCTTAGGTGAAGAACTTACAGCAACTGCAGCTATTGAAACAGGATTAGATTTTGTGTTCATACCAAACCCACAGATTACATCAAATATTTCAACAACGATAACTGTATATGGTAACGAAACTGGTGGTTCACAGACTATTCCAGTAACAGTTACTTATATACAACCAACATAAAAAATAGGATAAATAAAAAATGGCAGAAATAGACGGACAAGCAGGAAGTAATTTAACCACCGAGTTAGGTAATTATTTATCTAATGCAACTGGTAGAATAGCTTCGGAAGATTTAACAAAAATCATCAATCAGTATTTGACTGGTGGTGATAAGTTGGGTGCAACTGGTGGTGGAGTCGCTAGAGGTATCTACAAAAGATTTGGAGAATTTGACCAAATTACAGGTAAAGTAGAAGTTGTTACTACTGGTCTTTGGAGTGGAGATACTGGAAGTTTAAATACTTTCTTTACTTCATCAACTCAGGCATCAGCAGCAAGTTCAAACTATTACTTAAATGTATATGATAAAGACCCAGCAACTGATACATCAGCAGCTGTTCAATATGCAGTTGCTTATGGACATAGATTGGCTAGTGGTTCTGTATCATTATCGAATTCGGATTCATCAACATTAGCAACAAAAGCAACTTATGCTCAATATAAATCAATTCTTTTAGACCAAGATGATAGTAAATTTACTTTCTTTTCATCTTCTGCAGCTGGAACACATGATTCGGATGATATCTATGTAATCAATGTAGCTCGTGCTCGTTATAAGGAAAAGATGGATGCAGGAAACTGGTCATTAAAAATAAGTGGTTCTAATGGAATCTCAACTTTAATTGATGATAGTGGTAAAAAATTCTCAGATACAGTTGGTAAAGCAGGTAGAGTATTTAACGTATGTAGTGGTTCACTTAATTTAGGAACTGAATCAGAAGCAACCGTTAATACACTAACAGCTTCAAATGGACAAGGATTTGGATTATTTTATCCAGACCAAGGTTTGGTTGTACTTAACCCTGTTGCTGTACATGATTTAATTGGAACATCTGCTAACAGTGCATCTGTTGATGGTTCATCACTTGTAAGTGGTGTTACCTTTGAAGGTAAGAATCAGTTTTTACTACACAATGCTATTAAGGGTGGAAATGATTTCGAAGCAAGAAGAACAGAAAATGTTTCTACATCACATTACTTTATAAGAGCAACAAACAGAGAATTTAACTTTTCTAACAATCCAACTTTCTCATCTGCTACAGATGGAAGTTTTACGGAACCTTCTTTTGAAAAAGACCCTAGAACATTTATTACAACTATTGGTTTGTTTAGTGATTCAAATGAAATGATTGCAGTGGCTAAAACATCACAACCAGTTGCTAAATCATTTGATAAAGAAGTTCTAATTAAAGTAAAACTTGACTTTTAATAAATAAACAAGAACATTCGAGGTTGCAAACTTTAATGTTCACGAAAAACTTAAAGAAGGAGCTCTTTCTTTATACCCCACTACAAGTGGGGTTTTTTGTTAAACACATATTTATATAAAGGAGTAAATCATATATGATAAAGAACGTACCTAAGGCAAGTATAAACAAAAGACCTTTCCAAGTTTTCAAAGAATGGACAGTAGATGAATCTAGTTATCCGTTTATATCAGCTTCAAATGAATCTGGTTTATTTGATACGTCTTCTTTTAATACACAAAATGGTGTATATACTTATCCACTTTATAAATCTATACAAAATAAATACTATAATCAATCTGCAAATCCATTTACAGTATTTGGTGAAATAGAAAATTTTGCTAATATAGCTACTGAACGAAGAGTATCTGATACCATTTATGTTTTATCATTACCTCAAACTAAGTATGGGGAAGGAATTAAGAAAAAGACTTTAACCCTTACTGATAAAGATACTGGACTTATTTTTGCGGATGATGGTAATAGTAATATAGTATCTAATGTTCCATTGTATGGAATTACTAATATTGATTTGGAGTTAGCTACTATAACCATAACAGATAATGAAGGAGATATATTTGTTGGAACAATAACTTCAATTGATTTAGATTCAGGAATAGCTATTCTAACATTTGGTTCGGATACCGATTCGGTACTTGTGACTCAAATAGATTTGGAAAATTCTCAAATAACATTTCCTGTTGAATTAGATTTTGATGGTATTCAAATCGATATACAAAAATATGGAAACATTTTTTATGGAGATGGTGTAATAATTTTTAATAATATTCCAAGTATTACAAATTATGAAATGAATTATAGAAGTACTCAAACTATATATGAAAACGAAATTTTAATTACAGCAAAAGCAGGTGAATTCAATTATTCACAAAATCCATCAGCTGTTGATGTAACCGTAGCACGAACATATAAACATCCAATCACAAGAAGACGTAATTACTTTCCTGCAGGTATTCGAAAAATTAAAGAAGTATCGGATATAAAACGAAAGGAGTTCTTTACAGGTTCCTTTGATACTACGGTAAGTGGTTCGTGGAATGATTACTATGATTCTGCATCCATAGACCCTACTGGTTCATTTATAACCACATACATAAGTACTATTGGGTTATATGATGATGCTGGAGATATGGTTGCAGTAGCAAAATTACCAACACCTATAAAGAATTTACCAGACTATGATATGAACTTTATTGTTCGTTTCGATACTTAATCTATATTTATATAATAACAAGGAGATACTAAATTATGGCATCAATAGAAGAACTATACAACAAATCAGAATTCGCAAAATATCCTCAAGGAAAAGATAAGGATAAAACACCTATCGAATTAGATGGTGGAAAAGATTTGAGAAATGAAGAAAATCTAGCTAAAGCTAGAGGTGGAAAATTAAACGAGAAAAAATACTCAGATTCAGTATCTCGCTAATACACTAAATCTTGTCTTTACTCGTAAATCATGAGAATAAGTGGGCATTCGTCCATATACCTAAAACAGCTGGCACATCTATCAGTTATGTTTTAAATCAGTACCCAACTACGGAAAGCTTAGTTAGCCACGAAAGTATTAGGTATATATCTCATTTAAAGGATTATTTTATATTTTCATTTGTAAGAAATCCTTTTACAAGAACAGTTTCGGCTTATTTTCATACTAAACGAAAATATAATAAAGAAATGTCATTTGAGCATTTCTTAAAAAATACAAACGTAAATGAATTGTGGATGCTTCCTCAAAATTACTTTCTAACAACAGATGATGATACTACAAAATTATCTTTTTTGGGAAAATATGAAAACCTGCAAAAAGATACATCATTGTTATTTAGTAAATTACAAATAAATAAAAAGATTCCTCATTTAAATAAAAATTCCATTTACGAAAAACATCCAAATTTAAAACAAGAAAATTATTACAAATTTTTTTATGAAAAAGAATGGATGAAAGATTGGGTACGGGAGAGGTATTATAATGATTTCAAGATTTTTAACTATGGGATGGACATATAAAGGAAAATGTATAACAGAGATATCAGATATGCCAGAAGGTACTATCGGATTCATATACAAAATAACCAACGGAGAA
>Ga0233444_10002380_pt1 | contig 19912 bp, 16 predicted proteins | sample SI_124_October20_6_FD_182792 | JGI IMG/M metagenome (GOLD analysis project Ga0233444, IMG submission 182792) | Seawater microbial communities from Saanich Inlet, British Columbia, Canada - SI_124_October2016_10_MG | ecosystem: Environmental > Aquatic > Marine > Inlet | place: Canada: British... | reverse complement strand
CGTACGAGATGGTTCCGACGTAACGGGCCAATTTACAAATGCTAACGAAAGTTACGCACTTGCTGCTTAATTAACTTAGTTAATTAAGTTACGGGGTCCGGGGCACCTGGCAACAGAACGCCCCTTCATAATCTCCTGATTAGATCTATCTATTATCAATTAAAGATGCTATGAGTATTTTTTTTTAGATACTGCTAAACAAAGCTAAACCACTCTATTAAGCAAGTATTTTTCGGAAAGTACCCATCTAAAGAACTAAAATATCATGAATTAACACATGGTTACTCACGAGCGATTTTTATGATTATAAAAAACATTACAGAACAGAAAGAAAGAAAAACTGGTGTAGTGCTACCTTTTAAAAAAAATATTTTTCAAATTAAAATAAATAAATCAATCGAGATAGTTATAGTTCATAATCCTGGAGAGAAAAATTTTCATCAAGACAACGTTGGTATCATTCTTGAGGAAAATAAAATCTTAGAAATTTTATCTAAACGATATACTAAAGTTTCAATCACGAAAATTAATAATAAAAAAGATTTAGATAAATTATTAAAACGAAAACCTGATTTAGTTTTTTCCGGTGTTAAATATTTTAATTTTAGTAATAAAAAAGTTTGGTTAAATGATTGTTTAGAAGCTTATGATATTCCTTATATTGCTTCTAGTAGGGCGGCTTTGGATAATGAGAGTGATAAAAATATAGCTAAAAAGATTATGTTAAAAGCCAAAATTCAAACAGCAGACTTCTTTGTGACCAATCCAGAAGAACATGAAAATATTTTGTCTATACCAATATCATTTCCTTTATTTATTAAGCCAGTTAAAGGTGGTGACAGTAGAGGAATAGACACAAATTCTGTTGCTTATAATTTTTCTAGTTTTAAAAAAAAAGTTTTAGAAATTAAAACTAAACACAATCTTTCGTCTCTTGTAGAAACATATTTGCCAGGAAAAGAATATAGTGTTGGTATTTTACAAGATAGTATTAAAGGTACTTTGAGAGCGATGCCTATAGAGATTATTGTAAAGAAAAATATCAATGGACACTGCATACTTGATTTTGATGTTAAAAAAGATGATGAAGAAAAAGTAATTGCAGTAACAGATCTAAAAGTATTTAAGAAACTCTCTGAATTAGCAAAAGGAGCTTTTAAAGCACTTGGCGGAAAATCTTTAGGAAGAATTGATATTAAAATGAATGAACATGGTGTTCCTCATTTTATTGAAGCTAATCTTATGCCTGGTTTGCGAAAAGGATATTTTTATAGATCTTGTTTATTAAATCTTGATATGAATTATGATGATATGATTTTTAATATAGCAAACACCGCTTTATCATCTGACTTAATAACTTAATCTAAAAATTTAATGGCAAATAACAGAATTAATTATACTCGTAAATTGAAAAAAAGAATTTTATTAGAAAAAAATATACCTAATAAAAAGTTTATTACTAACTATAAAGATATTAAGAAATATTTTAAATATTTTAATAATATTTTATTTAAAGATAAGCTTAATAACTTTAATGATATTAAAATTAGAAAAATGAATAATTGTTCCGGTCAATGTGTGGAAAACATCTCTTATTATAAAGGAACTTCTTTTTTTGTACTGGAGTTAAAACCTGTATATAAAAATAAGATAGAATTTTTAAACACACTTGCTCATGAGATGCTTCATTTATGGCAGCAAACTATTCAGCATGATAATGGGAAACATAATAGACTTTTTTTTAGTTTTAAATCTAAATTTAAGAAACTAAATTTATCTTTAAGTTATTAGTCATAAACTACAGATGTGAACTGAACATAGGTTAATAAATAACATATTGCATTTGAATAAGGCCAATCCCAAGGTTCACGGCACCTGGCAACAGAACGCCCCTTACTATATAATAACTCATATCGAAAGGAGTCGAAGTGAGTGGATTTGAAATCTTAATTGTTGTTGGAATTTTATACGCAATAGTTAATTAAATTATCTATGAGGTTAGGGGCACCTAGCAACAGAACGCCCCCTTTAAATTATGATTTTAAATTTTATTTTAAAATATATTGGTTTTTTGGCAGCATTCTGCACAACGATTGCTTTTGTACCTCAAGCATTAAAGGTTTGGAAAACAAGAAGCACCAAAGATATTTCTTTATACATGTTCATTATTTTTACTTTTGGAGTCTTTTCATGGTTACTTTATGGAATAATCATATCTGACTTGCCAATAATACTCGCTAATGCAGTAACTTTAATTTTATCTTTATTTATCTTAGTGTTTAAGTTGAAGTACAAATAAATTTAGGTCACTGGGTAACAGAACGCCCCCTAAAAAATATATTTATCTCCTAAATAGATAGCTAACCCAAATGCTACTCCCACTAAAATCCAATAATAGTTTTCCTTCATACTAAAAATTTATTTAAGTCAGGCTTGAAATAATTAGGCCCCTTCATTACTTTGCCTTTATCATTATAAATGGGTCTTCCATCGGAACCCAGTTTACTCATATTTGAATTTTGCACTTCTGTAAAACATTTATCTAAATTGATCCCAAAGGCATGTCCGGCACCATAGGTAACATAAAGAATATCAGTTAGAGCGTCTGCTACTTCTTTAATGTCTTTATTGCCTAAAGCTTCTTTTAGTTCATCAAGTTCCTCTTTTATAAGATCGTGTCTCAAGGAAGTGATTTTTTCGTTAGGAAATTCAGCTTTTTCTTTAATTTCTTGGCCAAATGTTTCCATAAATTTTTTAACGCTTTCAAAATTGGTCATTTCTTATCCTTTGTATTTTATAATTATTTAATAAAAGTGTATTATATCAATGATTCAATTATGAAATACAGAGTAGAATTTGACAGTATTGGAAAAATTAAAGTTTCTGGTGATAAGTACTGGGGAGCTTCAACTGAAAGATCAAACAAATATTTTAATATTGGTGATTTTTTAGTCAGACCTTTGGTCATCCACTCAATAGCTATTGTAAAAAAAGCTGCTGCAATAGTAAACACTAGAAATAAAGACTTAGATCCAAAGTTAAGCAAGTACATCATTAAAGCTGCTGAAGAAGTAATAAAAGGAAAACACGACGATCACTTTCCTTTAAAAGTATGGCAAACAGGTTCTGGAACACAAACGAATATGAATGTTAATGAAGTCATAGCTAACAGGGCTATTCAGATGATGGGTGGAAAATTGGGTTCAAAAAAACCTGTTCATCCTAATGATCATGTTAATAAGTCACAATCAACTAATGATGTTTTTCCTACTGCCATGCATATTGCTATAGCTATAAAAACTAAAGAAAAACTTTTACCTTCATTAAAATTACTAGAAAAAGAATTAGCTAAAAAATCTAAAGAATTTAAGTCTATAGTTAAAGTTGGAAGAACCCACTTACAAGATGCTACACCGTTAACTTTGGGTCAAGAATTTTCAGGTTATCATGCTCAATTAAAAAAATGTATTTTTAGAATTGAAAATGCATTGAAAGAAATTTATTATCTAGCTCAAGGTGGAACCGCTGTGGGAACTGGGCTTAATACTAGAAAAAACTTTGACAAAAAAATTGTTAAAGAAATAAGTAAAATTACAAAACTACCTTTTAAATCTACTTCTAATAAATTTGCAGCCTTAGCTGCTCATGATGAAATAGTTAATTTTTCTGGAACTTTAAACACTACTGCAGTTTGTCTTATGAAAATTGCAAACGATATTAGATTTTTGGGATCCGGTCCAAGAGCTGGTTATGGAGAACTAATACTACCTTCAAATGAACCGGGTTCCTCGATCATGCCAGGTAAAGTCAACCCCACACAGTCCGAAGCAGTTACAATGGTGTGTGTAAAAGTTATAGGAAATCATAACGGTATTACAATGGCTGGTTCGCACGGGCATTTTGAATTAAATGTTTTTAAACCATTAATTATTCATAATATTTTACAATCAATTGAAATTATGAGTGACTCATCTAAAACATTTGCCCTTTATTGCGTTAGAGGAATTAAAGCAGATAAAAAAAGAATAAAATATTTATTAGATAATTCTTTAATGTTAGTTACGGCATTAGCTCCAAAAATAGGTTACGATAGAGCAGCTAAAATTGCCAAAACAGCTCACAATAATGGAACAACTTTAAAGCAAGAAGTGATTAAAGCAGGATTAATAAAAGAAAAAGAATATGATAAAATAATGAGTCCGCTTAGGATGACTAAACCAAAATAATTTAGGAAATTTCTAAAATGAAATTTCTAATTTTTAAAAAATTAAAAATACCAAAAAAATCTTTATCAAAAAGGATAGTTTCAAATACCTGCTTGAAATAATTTAAATCTTCTTCTTTGGCTTTATAGTTATCATTCATTAAAATATTTTTAAAATTTATTTTATTATTAAAAATATTAATATTGCCTTTTACATTTATGTTAAATAATTCATTTTTATTTTTGTATTTGATGGAAAATTTTTTTAATAATTTTTTTTTATCTGTAGATTTTACTGAGCAATCGAAATATAAGATTGGATATTCTTCCAATAAATTAATATCACCACTGCAAGTAAAAAAGTTATTGGAAATTGAAAATTTTTTAAAATAAACTAATTTTCCATAGGCTATACTAATATCTAAATTAAGATCATCAATTAGACTCTGACTAAATTTTTTAGACTTAAAATTAATCTCATTTTTTGTATTTATTTTTTTAATAAATTCTTTAGAAGCAAGATTTTTTTTTATGTCTATATTTTTTAAAATTCCTACATTTATATCTTCTATTTCAAAAAAGGAGTGCAAATAAAAAAAAGGCTGGTAAATTATTTCACTCTCATTACTAAATGATAAATTTTTGCTTCTAAAATATGAATTATATATTGTGAATTTTTTTTCATCATAATTAAAATCAAATTTTAGTTTAGAATTAAGTAATTTAGATTTAAATACTCCATTTATTATTGAATTTTTTTTTATTTCATTAAATTTAATATCTGCAGTTATTCCAGTTTTTAATAATTTAAAACTTATTCTATTATAATCATCGCTTATTAAAATTTTAAATTTTTTATCAAATAAGTTTCCTCGAATAATATTTTTATCATACCCATAATTAGAAAAAAAAATATTATTTAAATTAATTAAAGGTGATTTATTTTTATCTATTTTTAGGTCTAGATTTTTGAATACTAATTTATTTTTTAAGTTAGAAATGTATTCAATCAAATGTTTTAGATTTTTTTCTTCTAATAATATTTTGTTTTTAATAAAAACTATTTTATTAGCTTCAAAATCTTCATAATCGTAAATATTCAGTAACTTAGGATAAATATTCAAACTTGTTACATCCATTTGTATTATATCTGCCTTAATGCTTGTAGAAACATTCTGAATTTCTAAGTTTGGAAGTGGAAATACATTATATTTAATATTTTCATATTTAAGTAATTTTAAACCGTAGCTTTCCAATAGATAGTCTTTGATAAATTTATCTTTTTTTTTAAAGTCAAAAAATTGCGGAATCGATAGAAATAGGACTACAGAAATAAAAAAAATTCCAAAAAGATACCTTAAAAAAAATAAGAATTTGAATAGAGTTGAATATTTATTGTGTATATTTTTGTAAATTTTATTTAACATTTTTTTTATTTTTATAACTAGTATATAAATGAAAATTCCCTCGTATGAATAACATAGATAATTTAATTGAAAACCTTAACAAAGAACAAAAAGAAGCTGTTCTTAATACAGAGGGCCCAAATTTAATTGTCGCTGGTGCTGGATCAGGAAAAACTCGAGTATTAACAACTAGGCTTATTCATATTATTCATCAAAAGAAAGCTTGGCCTAATCAAATATTATGTGTGACTTTTACTAATAAAGCAGCAAAAGAAATGCAAAATAGAGTAATGCAGTATCTTAAAGGGAGCTCTAACGCTGTTCCCTGGTTAGGTACATTTCATTCTATAAGCGTTAAATTTTTAAGAAGACATGCTGAGGCTCTGGGATACAAAAGCAACTTCACTATTTTAGATACTGATGATCAAAAAAAACTAATAAGAAATATTGTTAAAGGAGAAGACTTGGATGCTAAAAAATTTTCTCCTCAGCTAATAATGTATCACATAGATCAGTGGAAAAATAAGGGGCTTCTGCCAAAAGATGTTAAATTAGAAAAGTCAGGATCAATTATAAAATCGATTTTAAAGGTTTATGAAGTTTATCAAAATAAAACAAAAGATTTAAATGCATTTGATTTTGGGGATTTAATTTTATTCTGTGTCAAACTTTTTGAAGAACATCAAGACATTAGAGAAATTTATCAGAATAACTTTAAATATATACTTGTAGACGAGTTTCAAGATACGAATTTTATTCAAAATAAATGGCTTAACTTTTTAGTAAATGATAAACAAAATATCTGCTGTGTGGGTGATGATGATCAATCTATTTACAGTTGGAGAGGTGCAGAGATAAAAAATTTTCTAACTTTCGATCAGATTTATAAAGATTGTAAGGTTTTTAAATTAGAACAAAATTATAGATCTACAAAAAATATTTTAGAAACTGCCTCTTCTTTGATTTCAAATAATTCAAATAGAGTTGGGAAAAAATTATGGTCATCAGCTAAACAAGGTGAATTAGTAAAATTAAATTGCTATCGAACTGGAAAAGAAGAAGCCCAAGGAATAAGTGATATAATTGAACATAACTTAAAAAAAAAGTTTTCACTTAATGATGTTTCAATTTTAGTTAGAGCTATTTATCAAACGAGGGAGTTTGAGGAGAGATTTTTACAAGTAGGAATTGGATATCGAGTTTTGGGAGGTATTAAATTCTATGAGCGATCTGAAATAAAAGATGCTGTAAGCTACCTGAGAATAATAAATCAAAAATACGATGATTTAGCTCTCGAGAGAGTCATTGGTTCTCCTAAACGAGGTGTGGGTGAAAGTACTTTGAGTCAAATTTATCAATTTGGTAAAAATAATAATCTTTGTTTGGAAGACTCAATTATAAAACTTTTAGAGCAGGGTGATTTCAAACCTAAAATTAAAACTGCACTTAGTCAGTTAGTCAACATGATATTAAAATGGCGTAAAGACTCTTTAAAAATTAAACATTTCGATTTATTGAAACTAGTTCTTGATGAATCTGGTTATTCAGCAATGCTTAAAAATAAAAAAGATTTAGAAAATGAAAATAGATTAGAAAATTTAAAAGAATTATTAAGAGCGATGCAGGACTACGACAATTTACAAAATTTTTTAGAGCACGTGGCTTTGGCAACTTCAATTGATCAAGAGTGGGAGGGTGCAAAAGTCAACTTAATGACTATGCATGCCGCTAAAGGATTAGAATTCGATGTAGTTTTTTTACCAGGATGGGAAGAAGGGCTATTTCCACATCAAAAATCTTTAGAAGAAAAAGGTGATTTTGCACTAGAGGAGGAAAGAAGGTTGGCATATGTGGGAATTACGAGGGCAAAAAAAGAAGCATATTTATCTTTTGCAATGAAAAGAGCTTATCACGGTGATTGGATGGACGCTTTGCCGTCTAGGTTTATTAATGAAATTCCCGAAGATAGCGTTGAAAAAAATGAAATTGGCATTGATAAAACGATAGATGATTTTGAGTTTAATCAAGATAGTTCAATTAATTTTGAAACAGAATATAGGAGTCCAGGGTGGGATCGATATAAAAAAAATAAAATACTCAAATGGAAAAAATAGATAAATTAAAAAAGTTTTTTAAAAACAATAGAATTGATGGATATATAATTCCAAAAAATGATGAATTTTTTGGTGAATATATACCTGACCATAAAGATAGATTAAAATATATTTCTGGTTTTACTGGTTCATACGGTTTTGCGTTGATTTTAAAAAATAAAAATTATTTATTTGTTGATGGCAGATACACCCTACAGGCCGATAAACAATGTAAAAAAAAATTTAAAATAAAAACAATACCTCAGGAACTTCCTAAAGATGTTTTAAAAAGTCAAAAATTAAGAATTGGTTTTGATCCTAAATTATTCACAAAAAAAAATTTAAATATTTTTTTTGGGAAAACTAACTGTAAATATATACCCTTAAATAATAACTTAGTTGACAAAATCTGGACTAGAAAAGAAAAGAAAATTATTAGTAAATTTTATTTACTTCCTAATGCTTCTATTGGTGAAAGCTACATATCAAAAGTAAATAAAATCGCTTATAAATTAAAAAAAAATAAGGCTGATTTTCAATTTATTACAGCAAGTGAAAATAATGCTTGGTTGCTAAATATTAGAGGAAGTGATTCAAAATACACGCCTATTCCATGTAGCTATCTTTTAATAGATAAAAAAAAAGAAATAAAATTTTTCTGTGATTTAAAAAAAATTCCTAACTCTTTTAAAACAAAATATAAAAAAATTAAATTTATTGACATTAATTATATTAGTACAATTCTTACAAGTATTATTAAGAAAAATATTATGATAGATAAAAACACCTGCTCTATCTATTATGAAGATATCATTTTAAAAAATAATAGAATACTCAATTGTCAAGATCCTATTTATGGCTTGAAAGCAATTAAAGCAAAAAAAGAAATTGAAAATATTAAGAAAGCTCATATTTATGACGGTGCTGCCCTAACGAAATATTTATTTTGGATAAAAAATAATTTCATAAAAAGTAACATTACTGAAATTAGTGCAGAAAAAAAATTATTTGACTACAGAAAAAAAAATAAAAGTTTTAACTTTTTAAGTTTTCCAACAATTTCAGGCACTGGCCCCAATGGAGCTATTATTCATTATAAAGCTACAAAAAATAGTAATCGTAGATTAAAAAAAGGTGATATTTATTTAGTGGACTCTGGAGGGCAATATAGTTATGGCACTACAGATGTAACAAGAACGATTTCATTACAAAACTCTAGTAAAAGAATTAAAAACATATTCACGAGAGTCCTTAAAGGACATATAGCTGTTGCGCGTTTTAATCTTAAAAAAGATACCTCCGGTTCAACTATTGATATTGTAGCGCGAAAGTATTTAAAACAAATTAACTTGGATTATGCTCATGGTACTGGTCATGGAGTTGGATATTTTCTAAATGTACATGAAGGTCCTCATGCGATTTCAAAAGGTAATACAGTAAATTTACAAGAGGGTATGGTTGTATCAAACGAACCTGGTTACTATGAGAAAAATAATTTCGGAATAAGAATTGAAAATTTAATCTATGTAAAAAAAAATAAAGAAAGAAATTGTTTTGAGAATTTAACCATGGCTCCTATTGATAAAGATCTTATAGATCAACAAATTCTTAATAAAAATGAAAAAAATTGGCTGAATGATTATCACAAGAAAGTATTTTATAATCTAAAGAGGTTTATGAATAAAAAGGAAGTCTTGGAACTGAGAAATTCATGCTCAGCTATTTAATATTTTATTCCATTCTTTTTCTAAAATAATTTTAATATTGAGCTCTTTTGCCTGATCGATCTTTTTTTTTGTAGGTTTGTTATCTCCAACAACCAAAAAATCTAATTTTTTTGAAATTGTTCCCAAAACCTTTCCACCATTATTTTCAGCTATTGCTTTAGCTTCTGATCTGCTCATATTTTTAAAACCTCCAGTAAACATTAATTTTTTATTTGAAAATTTTCCATCAATATTTCGAGTAAAATAGTTTTGAATATTTAAATTATTAATTAATTCTTTGATTAATTTAGTATTTGTTTCGTTAGTAAAAAAATTATTAATTGACTCAATCTGCGTTTCCCCAATTCCATCTAAATCCACTAAATTCAATAATATTTTTTTTCTACTTTTTAATTTAAATAATTGTTCAAATTCTTTGATAGAACTAAAAAAACCAGCTAAAATTTTTGCATTTTCTTGTCCGATGTGTCTTATCCCTATTGAAAAAATAAACTTATCTAAAGTAATTAACTGAGAGTTTGTTATGGCCTTTTTTAAATTATTAATAGATAGATCTCCCCACCCTTCTAGTATTTGTATTTTGGCGTAATCAAGATTAAAAATATCTGATGGTTTTTTTACTAAATTTAAATTCCAAAATTGTTCTATTACTTTTTTGCCGAGTCCATCTATATTGAAAGCCTCTTTCGAAACTATATGCTTTAGTTTTTCTTTTGCAATAAATTTACAGTCGTATCCTTTTATACATCTTCTTACAGCATCATACTTATTCGTGTTTTTGCTAATTTCTTTTTTAGTTTCTGCTCCGCATAAACATGTTGAGGGAAAAGCAAATTTTTTAGATTCTTTTTTTCTTTTAGAAGTTTCAACAGAAACTACCTGTGGAATTACATCACCAGCTCTTTGTATTCTTATTGTGTCCCCTATTCTAATATCTTTTCTTTTAATTTCATCTTCATTATGTAAAGTGGCATTTGATACAACTACTCCACCAACAGTAACAGGCTCAACCCTAGCAACAGGAGTTATAGCTCCAGTTCTACCTACTTGAATAATAATATCTTTTATTTTAGTAACGGCTTTTTCTGCTGAAAATTTATAAGCAGTTGCCCACCTAGGTGAATTAGAAGTGTTACCTAATCGTTTTTGTAAATTCAAATCATTGATCTTAAACACTACTCCATCAATATCATAATCTAATGATGATCTTAAATTATCAATTCTTTTATGATGAATTTCAATTTCATTAATACCCATTACAACTTTAGAAAGTGGATTAATTGTAAATCCCCATTTATTAATTTTTTCTAAAAACTCAGATTGTTTTTTAAATATCATTGGTTCTACTGCTCCAAATCCATAAGCAAAATATTTAAGAGGAATTTTTGCGGTTTCTGTTGGATCTTTTTGTCTAAGAGACCCGCCAGCTGCATTCCTTGGATTGGCAAATTTATCTTTGATTTTATTAAAATCTTTCTTACTAATGTAAATTTCACACCTAATTTCAATTATTTCTGGAACATCATTTGAATTTATTTTTTTTGGTATACTGGTAATTGTTTTTAGATTATTTAAAATATCTTCTCCGGTCACACCGTCTCCTCTAGATAATCCCTTTGTTAATATTCCTTTTTTATAGATTAAAGTCGCAGATATTCCATCGATTTTTGGTTCAGAAAAAAGTTCAATTTTTTCATTTGTATCATTTAAAAAGTTATTAACTTTTTTTAAAAAATCCTCCATACCTTTCTCATTAAAAGAATTTGATAGCGAAAGCATAGGACGTAAATGATTTATCTTTTTAAATTTATTTGAAGGTGGTGTTCCAACAATATTTTTGGTTAGTTTAAGTTTCTTTAAAAATTGATATTTTTTTTCGTATTCAAAAATTTCATTTTTAATTTCATCGTATTCTGAGTCATTTATTTGTGGATTATCATTTTCATAATAAGATTTATCATGTTTTTTTAAAATTTTTAATTTTTCTTTGAATCTGCTTATAATTTCATTTTTACTACCCATAAACTTTAAGTGATTTTTTTTATTATTCTTTTTAAGAGGTTTTCATCTTTTTTCTTTTTTTTCAATTTTTTCTTTTTAGGAATTTTATAATCTTTATTTAATATCTTATAAGATTGTTTAAACCATTCACTTGAATTATAATTATATCCTAAAACAGCAGCATAATTTTTTGCTTCCTCTTCAGCTCCTAAATGATAATAAATTTCAACTAACCTATGTAGAGCTTCCTCTACAAATATTGTTTCGTCATACTTCACAATAACATTCTTTAATCTTTTTACTGCAGCAGCCCACTTCTGAACAGAAATATAATATTTTGCAACAAAAAGTTCTTTTGCGGCGAGTTGATTCACAATTAATTCTTTTTTAAATTTAAGATCAATCGCGTAATCAGTATCAGGAAATTTTTCTAGAAAAAAATCTATCTTTTTATTTGCAATCAATAAAGGTTCAACATCTTTTTTTTCATCACTAATTTGTTCAAAATAGATAATTGCAGATAAATAATGGGCATACATTATATTTTTATCTCCAGGATAAGATTTTATATATCTATTTAAGCTGTCAATCGCTTTTTCATAGAAATTTATTGCGTAAAGTGAGAAGCTTGCCATTAAAGCTGATTTAGCTGCTAACTCTACTTTCTCAAAATTTAGTTCTGCTTGGGAGAATTTTTTTTCTGCAAAAAAGTATTGTCTTTTGTCAAATGCTTCAAGTCCCTCTTTGTATAACTGAAAAGGATCAACTATCTCAGTTGGCTTATAAATATTTTCTTTTTTTGAACAGGAAATTAAAGAAATAACTATGCCAACAATTAATACAAACCTTAGGAACATTTGATATTAATATCAGATTAAAATTTAATTTGTATATTAATTATACGCTAAACTATGCGTTTGCAGCAATTTTGCTTATATGATTTACGGTCTTTTTTTTTGTGACCACAATTTCTTCAAAAGCTATTTCAGAATAACTATTTTTGGATTTCAATAATTTTTTAAGAAATAGGTTTGATAGTAAGTGCCCCCCTTGATAGCAAGAAACTTTACCTAAAATTCTGTAACCTGACAAAACAAAATCTCCAGCTAAATCTAGAATTTTGTGATTCACAAATTCTTTTTCGTTTCTTAGTCCACCCTCATTAATTATTTTTTCATTTTTTACAACTACAGCATTATTAAGAGAACCACCCTTTGCTAAACCAATTTTTTTTATTTTTTCAATATCTTCAAATAAACAAAATGTTCGAGATTGAGTGACTTCATCTAATTGGTCAGTTTCAAAGTTAACTGTATTTCTTTGTTTACCAATAATTTCATTATTATAATTTAATTGAAAATCAACTTCAAAAGCATTGCTATTTGGCTCTATGGATATATTTTTTTCTCCATCTTGAAGCTCCACTTTTTCTAAAATTTTTAAATATTTTCTTTTTTTAGGTAGAGTTTTTATTTCTGTTTCTGTTATTTTTTTTAAAAAATCTTTTGCCGATCCATCCATTATTGGAATTTCCTCATTATCTAATTCTATTACAGCGTTGTCTATACCCGCTATATAAAGAGCAGCCAATAAATGTTCTACTGTTGAGACTTTTATACCGTGTTTATTTTCAAGAGTGGTACAAAGTTTTGCCGATGATACGTTTTCATAATTAGCAGTAATTAAATTATTCTGTTTAACGTCTACTCTTTTGAAAATTATTCCTTGATCTTCTGTCCCTGGAAAAATTGTGATTTTTGAACTTTTACCTGAGTGCAATCCAATTCCCTCAAAACTAATGGGGTGAATTATAGTTTTTTGATAAATTTGTAACATTAGGAGCTGTTATACATAAATAACTGCGCGCTCTTAAAACAACTAATGTTTCTAAAAATAACAAGTTTTAACTAAAAATAGCATCAAAAAACTTAGCTATTATAGACTTTTTTGAATGAATTATTGGCACAGCTTCTTTTTTCCATCCAAAATTAACCAGATTACTAGCGCTATAAATTAAATCTTTAGTTGAAATTCTTTCTTCATAAAGCACTTTAAAGAATTCGTTATCAGAAAGTGAAGCTATAAAATTTTCCTTTAAACATTCAAAATTATAAAGATCAGTGATGATCAGAAATACTTTAGTATCTCTTTTAATATAACTTTTAAGGTTAATATTGTTCAATAAAATTATTTTTGACAGCTCTTGAATTCGAGCAGTAGCTATCTCGAATATTAAGTTTTTTTTTATTTTTCTATAATTTTTTCCTTCAAAAAATTTTTTTTCTACTAAATCTTGCGCTAATTTATTTTGATTAAATAGAGGATTTTGCAATATTTTTATGATTGTGTCTCGATTTAAATTAGTAATTTTTGATATATCATTAAGTATAATATCTGATCCAAAATTAAACCTTTGTTCAAATTTAAGAGCATCATTTCCAAAGTAAAAAATACGAGAATTTTTTTTGTATATTTCAATTTGAAAAAAGGTATTAAGATTGGGATTTTGATTACTTATGAATGCAGCTTTTACAAAGTTCTTCATCAAGATTTTTTTTATTTTAAGGTTACATTTTTTAAAAATATTACTTAGATCTTTATAATCGTTATTATCCATTAGATTAAAAGATAGTTCATGTGAATAAAAGTTTCCATGTAATCCTATTGGTAAATTCTCAGTTTCTTGTTTATCTAAAAGAAACTTTGAATTAAAAATATGAAGTATCTTCTTTTGATCTTCTATATCGTCTATATTTGATTTTAATGAATTTAAAATGTATGTAATATTTTCTTTTAAAATTTGAGATCCATTTAACTTTTTGAAACCAGTCAAGTTAAAGAAAGAAAAATTAAAATTATCAATAATTAAAATTAATTCTTTAAAAGTGTAGTTTAATTTTTGTTCTACTTGATAAATATTTTTTTTTAAAACATTAAAAATTAAATCGAAATCCGTTATTTTTTTATTTTTGCTTCCTTCAGCAGGAATAGCATTTTTATATATAATTTTAAAATTGTTATTTTCGTCTGAATCTCCAACAACGAAAACATATTCTGAGTTATTAATTTCTATAAATAATATTGGGGAAAGAATTTCCATATTTTATTTCAATATAAGTTGATTTTTAATTCTAAAATCATAAATTTTATATTTATCAAAATCTTTTTTTTTTCGCAAATCCATAAAATTTTTTAAGCTTTGAATATAGTTGTTTGCAGGCAGCTTAATAATTTTATTTTCGTGGGTCTCCAAATCCCATCTATTTAGTTCAAAAAGGTAAAGTTTTTTAATCGTATAAAAAGGAAATTCAATTTTTTTTAAATTATCGTAAATTAGTTTAAAATTATCTTTATCTCCAAAAATAATAGGTAAATTATCATAGTTATTTAATTCTTTATATTCGATTAACTCTATATTTTGACTTAAATAAAATTTTTTTTTTTTATTTTGTAAGATTGCTAAAGGTTTTTTTTCAAAAATTTTTATCTTAATTGTATCTGGATAAATTTTTTTCACCTCAAAGCTTTCGATAAAGCTCTCTTCTTGTAAAATATCTTTAATATTTGATGTTCTGAGAAAAATTAGATTTTTTTCATATGTACCTATTAAACTTTTTTTAATCTCCTCATCTTTTAAAATAAAATTATCTTCTATTATAATTTTTTTAATATTAAATTTAGTTACTAGAGATAAATTTTGTGGTTTATAAGTGCTGAATATCAATAATAAAGAGAAAGCAATTAATAAGCGTTTATTCATTTATTGATACTTGCATCTAATAAAATTTTCTCGATTAAATTTTCAAAACTTAAACCTTTGTAATTTGCTATTTCGGGCACTAAAGAGAGATCAGTCATTCCTGGTTGAGTATTAATTTCTAAAAGATTAAATTTGTTATTAAAAAATTTAAAATCTGATCTAGTTACACCTCTACAGTCTAAAGCCTTATGAGTTTTTTTTGCAATCTGTAAAACTTCGTTATATTTTTTTTTACTCAAACGTGCTGGCATTATATGTTCTGTCTTTGCTTCTTTCGTATATTTTGCTTTATAGTCATAAAACAATCTTTTTGGAACAAGTTCTATCGCTCCTAAAGGAACTCCGTTTATGACTGCAACTTGTATCTCTTGTCCGGCTATATATTCCTCAAAAATCAATTGATCATATTTTTTAAAAAGAATTTTTGTTTCTTTAATTAATACTTTGTTATTTTTACACACTTGGACACCCAGACTAGAGCCTTCATTCACAGGCTTAACAACAACCGGAAATTTAATTTTTTTGATAGTAATTTGCTCTTTTAATTTTTTATTTATTAGATCTGTTTTAGAAATTGAAAAAAATTTAGGTGTTCTAATTTTATTTTTAGAAAATATTTTTTTAGAAATTATCTTATTCATTGCGTTATATGAGCTTATCACACCTGAGTGGGTATAAGGAATTTTTAAAAATTCAAAATAACTTTGTGCAACCCCATCTTCTCCATCCTTACCGTGTAGTGCATTAAAAATTACATCTATACTTTTTTTATTAATTAAATTGAAATTTTTAAACTTAGGATCAAATGATTTGACTTTATATTTTTTGCTTTTAAGTGCTTGAATACAAGCTTTGCCACTGTCTAAACTTACAGCTCTTTCTCCTGAAGTTCCGCCTAAAACTACTAAAACACGTTTAAATTTTTTTTTACTCACCGACAATTTTAATCTCTAATTCTAGATCAACTCCTGTTTTGGCGTGAACTGTCTTTCTTACTTTTTCTATCAATTTTTCAATATCAGTTGATTTTGCATTGCCATTATTAACAAAAAAATTACAATGTCTTTGTGAAATCATAGCATCCCCTTCTTTAAAATTATCACAACCCGCTTCCTTAATAAGCATCCAAGCTTTTTTACCGTTATCAATATTCTTAAATGTGCTTCCGCAGGTTTTAACTTGACTTGGTTGAGATATTTTTTTCATCTTAATTAAATCTGATTGGTTTTGCTCTATTTTATCTTTATCACAAATCATTCCTTTAAACTTTGCAGAGACAATTATTAAATCCTTGTTCAAGTTTGTCCCCCTATACAAAAAATTTATATCATCTTTTTTAATTTCTCTTTCAATAAGATTATTCTTGTCGATAACTTGAATAGATAATAAAACTTTGGATATTTCATTTTTGTAACAACCACTGTTCATAATAATCCCTCCACCTATAGACCCTGGTATACAAGATAAAAATTCTAATTTAGATAAATTATTATCTTTAGCAAAGTTAGCTACTTTTCGGTCAAGTGTTGCTGCGCCTGCTTCAATGGTATTTTTATCTATTAATTTTACATAAGAGAAGTTAGAACCTAGTTTAATAACAGCGCCCCTTACACCGTTATCTCTGAATAAGGTATTTGAACCAGCGCCTAGTATTGTTGTTTTTAGATCATTTTTTTTGGCTTCTTTTAAAAATTCTAATAGTTGATTTTTATCGTTAGGTTTAAAAAAAAATTCAGCTTTTCCGCCTAAATTAAACCAGCTATAGTTTGAGAGATTTACTTTTTTACTGAAATTATCACCAAACTTTTTAATAAAAATTTTTTCTAAATTCATAATGAAAATTTCAGTTCTCTTATCCACTTTGATATCACTCCTGCGCCCATACCAATAATTATTTCATCACTAATTAAGTTCTTTTTAAAATATTTACTTAATTCCTTTTCACTATTAACAATAATTACTTGAGTTTTTGAATTTTTAGCTATGAGATTAGCAAATTTAATTAAATTGAATTTAGAATTTTTCTTTTCTCCAGCTGAATATAAAGGACATATTATCACTAAGTCAGATTTTAGAAAACATTTTGAAAATTCTTCCTTTAAAGATATTACTCTAGAGTACCGATGAGGCTCAAAGACACTGATTATTTTTCTTTTGCTGCTAACATTGCACATTCCGTCTAAAATTGAACTAATTTCCGTTGGATGGTGAGCGTAGTCATCATAAAAATCATTTTTATTTTTTGTAAAAACCTTAGTCATTCTTCTTTGTACGCCAGAAAAATTTCTTAAAGATTTTTTAATTCTATTTTGATCTGCTCCTAAATTTAAACAAATTATAAAAGCAGCAGCTGCATTAAGAGCATTGTGTTTTCCGAGTAGTTTTACATTGATATTTTTAATTTTCTTTTTATTTCGTTCTCTATCTTTAAAATTTAAATCAAAGATTGTGCTATTTAAATTATATCTTATTTTATTAATTTGGTAATTGGCTCCAATACTTGCTCCATAAGTTAAAATATTTTTATTCTTAATTTTATTTAAAATCTTTTTTATATTTTTACTATCAATACAAATTATAGCTTTACCAGTTGGAGGGGTTTTGTTTATAAACTCTATGAATGAGTTTTCTAAATTTTTATAATTTTTATAGAAGTCCAAATGTTCGTAATCAATATTAGTTACAATAGAATAATTTATTGGTAACTTTAAAAAGCTACCATCAGACTCATCGGCTTCCAAAATTGCCCAATCGCCTTTTCCAAGTTTTGCATTGCTTTTAAGTGAATTTATGACTCCTCCATTTATAATTGTTGGATCTAATTTTTGATCAGATAAAATTTTTGCTACTAAAGATGTTGTAGTAGTTTTTCCATGAGAACCTGTGATTATTATATTTTTCTTTAAAGACACAGCGTCGGCCAAAACTTCGGCTCTTGAATAAATAGGGATTTTATTTTTTTTTGCATATTTTATCTCTATGTTGCTGTTTTTTATTGCAGTTGATTTTACTAAAATAGTTACTTTTTTAATGTTATTTGGTGAGTGCCCTGTAAATATTTTTATTCCAGATTTTGAGCAATTGATTGTATTTTTATTTTTGCTTTGATCGCTACCTTGAACTCGAAATCCCATATTTTTCATTATTTGAGCAAGGCCACTCATTCCTATACCACCAATTCCGACGAAGTGGATTAAATCTTTTTTACCTAAATTAATTTTTTCCATTAATAATTTTTTCTATATGAGTATTAATTATTTTAAAAACATTTTTGTCAGAATATTGACTTTGATTAGCTAGAATATTTTTTATTAAAGACTTATTTTCATAAAATGATTTAATTAACTCATATAGTCTGTTATTTATATCTTTTTCCGGTAGTAGATATCCAAAACCCTTTTTTTCATAATAAATAGCATTTTTATGTTGGTGGTTATCCGCCGAGGTTGATAGAGGTATTGCGATAAAAGGAATCTTAACATTAATTAACTCTCCTAATACGGATGCACCAGAGCGAGTAATTACTAAATTTGATCTAGAGTAATAGTCAAGAATTTTACTAGAAAAATCAAATATTTCGTGATCTATTTTTGCCTTAGTATAAAACTCAGTCAGTTGGTCAATTTGATTGCTTTGACATTGTTGATAAATTTTTATTGGTATTTTTAAATGCTTTAATTTTTCAAATATTTGTGGAATTTTTTCTGCAAAAACCTTAGCTGCCTGACTGCCTCCGAGTACTAAGACTCTAATATTATCAAATATTTTATTTTCATCATTTTTTAATTTTGAGTTAATTATCTCTTCTCTTATAATATTGCCTGTTTCAAATATTTTATAATTATATTTATTAGGAATACCCTCAAGATCCTTATAGGAAACAAATATTTTTTTTGTGAAGGGTAATAAATGTTTGTTAGCTTTACCAATAATTAAATTATTTTCATATATAGTAAATTTAATTCTTAAAATCGTTGCGGCAATGCAAACTGGGAAAGATGAATATCCTCCCATTCCTACTATGATTGATGGCCTATTAAATAACAAAAAAATTAAAGATCTTATTGTTGAGAATGAAATTACAATAACTGAATACAAGAATTTTAAAATATTTTTTTTAACTAAAGGAGATGATGGAATTTTAATTAAATCGAGATGCTCATAATCTTGTAAATATTTTAATCCTCTATTATCTATTGTTAATTTAACATTATAGTTACTTTTTATAAAATATGTAGCCAAGCTATATGCGGGAAATACATGACCTCCTGTTCCTCCTGTAGCAATTATTATTTTTTTGTTAGTCATATAAGTGAGTGTTATTCTTAGTATAATTTAATATGATGCCGGCTAAAATTGCACTTCCCATTAAAGAAGAGCCGCCATAACTTAAAAATGGTAATGTCATTCCAGTCGTAGGCATCAAATTAGTGTTTACTCCTGCATGGATGAAGGTTTGAAAGATTAGTAAAGTAGCTAAACCGCAAAGTGATATTTTTATCAAATTGTCGTCTTGCATAAAACAATTCTTAATTATTCTAAATGAAATATATAAAAAAATTGATATTATTATTACTGAGACTATAGAGCCATACTCCTCGGATATTATGGCGATTACATAATCTGTATGTGCTTCTGGTACACTCTCTTTTAATATCCCTTCGCCCATTCCTTGACCTGTAAGTCCACCTAATTTTATAGCATCAAGAGCTGAAGATGAT